>Ga0351890_10140_pt1 | contig 26970 bp, 24 predicted proteins | sample TotcelFGM3001M15_FD_206743 | JGI IMG/M metagenome (GOLD analysis project Ga0351890, IMG submission 206743) | Enriched cells from coal bed in the Powder River Basin, Montana, United States - Total cells FGM rep3 HSBNCT.FGM.300.1.M15 ...
TTGACACGTTTCAATCAGGTCTTATAGGAGGTAGAAATGTTTATGGTCATGTTTGTGCTGGATGACGTTATATTTGCAGATGATATTCTAAATTCGTGGTCAGAGATTGGTATTACAAACGCCACAATTTTTGATAGTAGAGGATTAAATCGCCGTCTTAAAAAAGTTATTCCCATGCGATATGCGTTTAACACTGGTGTTTCTGAAGAAACAGGCAAACTCACTTTTTTTGTAATGGTTGAAACAGATCAAATGGTCAAAGCTTGTCTTGATGCAATTGAAAAAATTGTAGGAGATTTGAATCAGCCCAACACAGGTATCTTCACAGCCTGGCCTTTATCGATAATTAAGGGAATTCCGCCTTTGGAAAAAAAGGAAAGGTGAGCACATGGCTTGGGTTGTTTTTTTAGTCACAGCAGTACTAATCGTTTTGGCAGCAACACAACTCGCAAAATATGGAGACATTATTGCCATTCGCACAAAAATGGGTGGGATGTTTATTGGATTATTGCTGTTGGCAGGGGCTACTTCACTACCTGAAGTATTAACCTCAATCAGTTCGTTGCAACAAAACGCACCAAACCTGGCAGCGGGCAACATGCTCGGAAGCAATACCTTTAATATGTTACTGCTTGCAATCATCGATATCGCTTTTCGCAATCAACGCATTCTACGCAAAGCTGCCCTCAAACATGCTGTTACCGGAAGCCTAACCGTCTTTCTGATTGGGTTAGTCGTATTTTTTATGCTCGCTGATATCGATATCAAGATAGGGTTTGTTGGCCTGGATAGTTTGATCATTATTGCTGTTTATATCCTTGCAGTCAGACTCATTCATAAAGACAGTAAACGGAGCGCTCCATCCACAGCAACAATGGAAGTGCCGGCAAACACACCCACCCTGCTGCGGGGAATAATTGGCTTTTTATTAGCGGCAGCAGCATTAATTGTGATCACCCCGGTCATGGTCAAAAATGCCAATATTATCGCTGAAAGCACCGGATTGGGTACCACATTCATTGGAACAACCCTTGTAGCGCTCGTGACCTCTCTGCCTGAATTGGTAACAACAATTGCAGCGATCAAAATTGGTGCAGCCGACATGGCAATTGGGAATCTATTTGGCAGTAATATGTTTAATATGTTCGCAATGGGGTTAACTGATTTTTTTTACACTCAAGGACGATTTCTGGAAGTGATAGATCCTTCTTTCTTGCTTATCGGTATTGTAGGCTTGTTGTTAACCTGTATGGGATTAATAGGCAACCTGATCAAGCTGGAAAAACGCATCTGGTTCGTTGAATTAGATGCACTCGCAATTATTCTGTTTTATTTCGCGAGTCTTTGGTTATTGTATATTCGCGGTTAATTGTGCTATTGGTTTACAAATGCTGATTGAAGCAAATAATAAATAATGCAATGAGGGTTGCCCGCAATGATTGGGGCAACCCCTTATTGATTGCAAAATTTCACGATCAGGAATGTTCTTTAGCGATTGCATTAATGAATATAATAAACATTTAGACAAGAAGGATAATTTCGGGATAAGAAGAAATGGACATACACTAAATGTAATCACCATTGTTATATCCACCTATATAACATCACAAATCGAATTATCCCGGTTCAATAATTTCACTTCTAGTGCAAGGCGCGAAAAAATCGAATGAGACATCAATTATCCATTGATGATCAAAATAATTAAAAAGAATTAATGTGTTAACATCTGTTATGAGAATATGCGGATGAACTTACACAACACAGAAAAAGAGTTAAGATGTCTAACTTCTTACAATTAATCTCGCTGATCGTCATTATCTTGTTTACTGCAAAACTGGCAGGTTATCTCAGTACTCGCATCGGTCAACCTTCTGTTTTTGGCGAACTATTAGCTGGTGTGCTGCTCGGTCCATCGCTGCTTAACCTTACTGGACTGTCATTTATCAGTGATACACACATTTTAGAAATTATTTCTGAATTAGGCGAGATTGGCGTGATGCTGCTCATGTTTTTAGCCGGTCTTGAACTGAACCTGAAAGACATGGCCAAAAACACGAAAGTTGCTGCGTTGGCAGGCGTTCTAGGCGTGGTTGTACCAGTAGGCATGGGGTTTCTTTTCGGTGAACTGTTAGGCATGGATTTTAACCATTCCATGTTCCTTGGATTATCGCTCGGCGCAACCTCCGTTTCAATCTCAGCCCAGGTATTGATCGAACTAAAACTCATCCGCAGTCGGGTGGGCCTTGGCTTGCTCGGTGCTGCGATTTTCGACGATGTGTTGGTCATCTTATTACTCTCTTCTTTCATTGCGTTGTTGTCTACGAGTGGAGGGGCCGCCAGCATCCTGCTTGTAATTGGCAAAATGCTGCTATTCTTTGGTTTATCTGTGGTTGTTGGGCTATGGGTTCTGCCGAGAGTGACCCGATTTGTGCATAAACTTCCGATAAGCCAGGGTGTAACCACACAGGCGATTGTAGTGCTGTTTTTGTTCGGTATCGCTTCAGAATTAATAGGCGGCATGGCTGCCATAACAGGTGCCTTCCTGGCAGGGCTGATGTTTGGCAGAACACCCGAGAAATCTTTGATCGAGGGCAATCTTCATTCCATTTCATACGCTTTTTTTGTACCCATATTCTTCATCAGCATCGGATTGAGTGTTGACCTTCATTCAATAGATATGTCATCCATCTGGATCATTGCAGCAATTTCTGTTATCGCTGTGGTTGGCAAAATCGTAGGCTCGGGTGCAGGCGCGCTCATGGCGAAATTTAACCCCAAAGAAGCATTGCAACTCGGCATTGGCATGATCTCACGCGGCGAAGTTGGTTTGATCATTGCCAAAATAGGTCTGGATGAAGGTTATCTAACAAATGAAACATTTTCTTCAGTCATTGCGATGATATTGATCACTACCGTTATTACTCCCCCACTGCTGCGTTGGTCATTTTTCGAGAAAAAGAAGAAGCCAACTGACATGGTTCCATCAGATTCAAACCAGAATCAGGAGAGTGCCTAATGTATATGGTTATGTTTGTTTTACATGATCCCTGTTTTTTAAAAGATGTGCTTGAAGCCTGGGACGCTGCTGGTGTGTCTGGCGTGACGATTTTTCCAAGCACCGGGTTGCGCCGCCTTCAAACCCTGGATGTGCTGCGCGAAGACATCCCATTGATCCCAAGCCTCGAAGACCTGATCCAGCAGGAAGAACGTTTGAACCGTACCTTGTTCACGATAGTGGATGGTGATGAAATGGTTGACAAGGTGATTAATGCCACGCAGTCGGTTATTGGAGACTTAAACAACCCCAATACTGGCATCCTCTCGGTGCTGCCGGTGGTAAAAACTTATGGGCTGAACCGCAAAGATGAGGTGGATGAAGATAAGGGATAAAGAAAAAAACGATTTTCACCAATTGCTTGACCGATCACGAGTCATTTGGTAAAATCTCTCTCGTTGTTGCCTCCATCGTCTAGGGGACCAGGACGCGACCCTTTCAAGGTCAAAACCGGAGTTCGAATCTCCGTGGAGGCACAGAAGAAACCACCGTAAGGTGGTTTTTTGTTTAACCACTTTCCGTGCCCCCTGAAGGGGGTCTTCCACCCTTCGGGTGGCAAGCGCTCACGCTACGAGAGGCACAGATAAAAGCGTTAGCAAGAGAGGTTTTATTTAGCAACGACCTACAATCCCTGCAACTGGTGGGGATTTTTGTTTTTACAAGAGCTCCACCCTCTACAGGGTATTCTTGATGTTAAAAAATCAATTTTGCATCCTTCGCTTTGTCAATCTCGCTGCAAGCTCCACGCTGCGAAGCAGATAATCCTGAGCCACTGCATAATCATGTATTGTCAAACGGGGTTACCAAAGCATTTAGTCATTAAGGACTCTTATTATTTTTTTTCAATTGCTCGCGTAATTATTCGCGCTAAATTCTGATATTCGATGGCTAGTTTAAATTTCCCCCTGTGGCAGGCTATATACGCCAGCGAAATTAGTACAGTTGGGAAACATCTCCATTTTTTCTGTCCAATGTAATTTCAATAGCACTTTTTTAAAATTTGCTACGGATACGTCAGACTCCCTTTGTTGATACGGGTGCGACTAAGGTTGTACAAAGTATTTACAATCACTTCTCCACTAAATATAATTGGATAAATAAGAGATTAATTATCATTAATTTACGCTCAACCAAAACTAGTACTGAGTCTGGAAGAAAAGGTGATGAAATGAAAATGCTACCCTTGAAATACAAATTTATAATCATTTTTGCTGCACTAACAATTCTATTTAGTACACTACCTGCGACCCCTGTCGCTGCTTCCTCAAATAGAATCTCCCTCGAGGAGTTTAAATCTGCCATGAGTACAACCAACTCCTCCAAGGTAGTTGGCGTATATGTAAATGATGTAATGGCAGTTAGAGTGGTTAAGCAATCTTCAGACAGCCATGTTACAAATATTGCAAATACAGTCACTCGATTCGGGCAAGCTGATAAATTAGGATCGATTGGTTTATTGGCTCACAATTACCTGGCAGGCGCTTATTTTTCGCAAATTGATATCGGTACAAAGATCTACCTGGTTTATGGTGATGGCAGTTCAAAAGAATACAAAGTGACTTCCATAGAACAATATCAAGCGCTAAGTCCGGACGATCCTTACTCCAAATTTATTAACCTGGACGAGCCCGACATCAAGGTTTCAGCCTCGAACCTGCTCTATGAAATGTATGGCACCAATGGCAGTCTTGTGCTGCAGACCTGCATCAGCAAAGAGGGTAATCTCACCTGGGGACGACAGTTTTTCATTGCTTCGCCTATCAACAAGGATTAAGGTTCTGTTTCTACTTCCCAATAACGGGGATAAGAAAAGTTCCCAATTATTTTTCATTTGGAGAAGCATAGCAACACAAAGGAGGCGTCGACATTAAGCCAGTTTCATTAAAAAATAGTTATGGATTTGTTCTAGATATTTGAAATATTCTTTTTTCAGAAAAAACGAATAATGTTTAATTCCCAACGCCATGATGAACTCACCCCCAAAATATTTTGTTGTTGCGAGCCCCGGCAAACGTTGACCTAATAAGAAATCCGGCATTTGCGGGGCGAAGCAATCCCCAACTAGGTTTTTATTTTTTGATATAGAATTAAGTATGCAAGGTGTTTATCATGTTTATATACTCACCAACAAATACAACACTGTCCTCTATACTGGAGTGACGAGTGATATTTACAATAGGGTACTTGAGCATAAAGACAAAGTCCATCCAGGGTTTACTTCAAAGTACAACGTTCACAAGTTGGCGTATTACGAAGCGTTTGAAGATGTTAATAAAGCGATTAGCAGAGAAAAGCAGATCAAAGCTGGCTCAAGGCAGAAAAAACTTGACCTGATTAATTCAGTGAATCCAGAATGGGCAGATTTATGGGAAAAAGAATTTGGAGAAAGTCATAAACCTAGCTAATTTTTTCGGTTATGTCGGGGATTGCTTCACCCCGACGTTCCTTGTTTCGTTTTTGACAAATCTTGCGGGGTTCGCAATGACAATTCGTGTTGTGTTTGCTTCGCCCTGTACGTTACTCGTTTTCTTTATGATTAAATTTGGCAGGGCTCGCAATGACAGAGGTAACGGAGGATTCGCAACGCCTGCACAGGCTGCACGTGCCAGTGCGACATATCTTATTGCATTGGAGATTGCTTCACCCCGTACATTCCACACTTCCTTTTGGAGAAAGTATGGCGGGGTTCGCAACAACAAATGTAATACGTGGATCGCAATGACGAGAGACTAATTCCCGACGATCATGATGAACTCACCCTTGCGCGGACCGATCTGCTTGCGCACAGTCTCGGCCTCGCCGCGGTAGATGGTCTCAGTGGGCAGGGTCATGTCGTAGCCGACGGTGACCCAGATACCTTTGCCAAAGACCTTGATCACATCATCCAACAGGGCGCCGAGGCGGTAGGGGGTATCCATGAGCACCACAGGGATGCGCAGGGTGCGATAGCGGGTCAATTCGCTGCGGCGTTTCTCAGGCTCACGCGAGAGGAAGCCGGCAAAAACGAAACGTCCCATTTTAAAGTCAAGCACAGAGAGCGCCGCCATAAGTGAGGATGCACCCGGAATCGGAGAGACGGTCACCCCCGAACTGGACGCCAGTTGGATCAAATAGGAACCGGGATCAGAAAAAACGGGGGTGCCGCAATCCGAGATCATGGCCAGGCTTTCACCGTTGAGCAGCCGCACCAACAGGTCCGCGGCGGCTTCTTCTTCATTATGTTCGTTTAGCAAAGCAAGTTCTTTGCCCTCGATCCCTAATTTTTTCATCAGCGTGCTGCCCGGTTTGGCTTCTTCACAAACCACAGCGTTGACGTTCTTCAAGGTTTCAATGGCGCGCAGGGTGATATCCCCTTCGTTGCCGATGGGTGTCGCCACCACGTAGAGTGTTCCAAAGGTTTTCATGATTGTTCCTTTCAAATCCAAAGTCAATTTTACTTTATTAAAAGCAGTGAATCGTGATTCGTGAATCGGAATTGGATACCCATATTGCGTTATAGGCGATAGGTGGGTTGAATCCCCAAAATCATTAAGCGATTATTCCTCGTCCCAGCAAGGGGATTCAACACCACCCTACGAAAAATTGTTAGGCCATGCTATTATTAACCCACTTTCAAAAAAGGTGGATTGATGAAACTCTCCAAGTTAACCAAGGTATCGTTCTTATTGGCTGGCATGTTCTTTCTGGATAAGGTGCTGGCTTTTGTGAGGCAAATTTTAATCGCACGACAGTTCGGCCTTTCGGCAGAACTGGATGCCTTCAATGTCGCAAACAATATCCCTGACCTGTTGTTTGCGCTGATCTCTGGCGGAGCGTTGGCAATCGCTTTTATCCCCGTACTCACACAGGTTCTTACCCGTGACGGACGAGGGCCAGCCTGGAAGCTTTTCAGCCGCATTGCCAACCTGGCCTTTTTGGTCACCGCAGGTCTGGCAGTGATTGTGGCCATCTTTGCTGATGACATGGTTAGAGCCGAAATTGGCATCGCCCCCGGTTTCAGCGCCGTGCAGCAAGACCTGGTGATCAGGTTGATGCGCATGAACCTGATTGCCACCATGATCTTCTCAGTCAGCGGATTGGTGATGGCAGGTTTGCAGGCCAATCAACACTTCCTGCTGCCCGCACTGGCACCCATCTTTTATAATGTTGGCCAGATCATCGGTGTGACCATTCTGTCGCCTGAGAAGGGCTACAGCCTTGGCCCCATCACTCTGCCAGCCTTCGGATTGGGTGTGCAAGGTCTTGTCTATGGCGTAATCATCGGTGCCTTGCTGCATCTGGCCATCCAGATTCCGGGGCTAGTCAAATACAACTTCAAGTGGATTCCGAGTCTGGATTTGAAGAATGAAGATGTACAAAAAGTCATCCGTTTGATGGGGCCGCGTCTGGTGACCATGTTCATGATTCAGCTTATATTCATCGTGCGCGATAACCTGGCGTCAAGGCTGGCTGAAGGAGCTGTGACCTCGCTGACTTACGGTTGGATGATCCAGCAGGTGCCAGAAACTCTGATCGGTACCGCTATTGGCACAGCCCTGCTGCCCACCCTCTCGGAACATTTTTCGACAGACCAGAAAGCTGCCTTCTCGGAAACCATTCAGAAAGCACTTAAGGTGCTGCTGGCGCTCACCCTGCCCATCGCGGCTGCGCTGGCTATCGGGTTGAAACCGTTATTGGGGTTGGCATTTGACTTTGGCGTGGAGGGCACCCGGCTCTTGAGCTGGGTGACGGCAGGCTTTTTACTTGGCTTGCTGGGGCATTCACTCAAAGAAGTCGGTGCGCGTGCATTCTACGCAAGGCAAAACGCCATCATCCCCTTGATCACAGCGGGCATCAACTTATCATTATATGCATTGATCGGATCCCTGCTTTACAAGCCGCTGGGGGCCGCTGGCATCGCCCTGACCGATTCACTGGTATTCACGCTTGAAGCCGTGCTGCTGCTGGTGCTGCTCAACCGCAAGATGGTTCCAAGAATAAAACTGGAATCCACCTGGGTGCGCGCATCGCTGGCTGCTGCCACTGCGGGGCTGGTCACCTGGGGAAGCCTGGTCTTCTTATTGCCTAGAGTGCATCCGCTGATTGCAGGTGTGGTGCCAATGATGCTGGGCTTTGCAGCTTCGCTGCCCTGGATTAGACGTGAATTAAAACTGCTCTTAAAACTCTAGCAATATACAAAAAACTGACTTTCAATTACGGTATAATTATCGCCATGGCAAAAAAGAATTTAACTGAAAATCAAAATAATGAGTTTGAATCCGACCCAGAAGTGACCAAACCGGTCAAAACTGCAAGGAAGATATTCAAGGACAATCAAGCGCCTGCAATCTACGCTGATGTTGACCAATCAGACGCCACTGTCCCCGTAAAAGTCAAAAGCAAGGGCACAAAACCAAAAGAATCACCCGCTCAGACTGTTGAATCGACTGACCCGGCTAATGTGGTAAGACCTGCCAAGGTGCGCCGCGCAAAATGGATATGGCTTGGCATTCTGATCATGCTGGTGATCACGGCAATTGGCGCAGGCATTGGCTATAGCACGGCCTTGAAAGCCAGACTCGCTGCTGAAACCAATCAGAGACTCGAGTTAGCCACGACCAGTTTTGTTAAGGCTGAGCGTGATATAGCCGATGGCAACCTTCAAATGGCGAGCCAACGTCTGCAATATATCATGACTATTTACCCTGGCTATCCAGGTCTGGAAGATAAATTAAGAGAAGTCTTGACTGCAATTGCAATTGCGAACCCGGATGCCAGCGCTGCACCGCAACCGACGCCAGACGCCGCTTTTACCCCGGTGCCGACCAAAGACACCTCTGAAGTCAGAGTATTATTGCCACAAGCGCAGAACCAGTTCAATTCCAACGATTGGAAAGGCCTGCTGGATACGATTAACAAGCTGCGCAACATTGATCCGAGCTATGAAGCACTGACAGTGGATGGACTCTACTTTTACGCCCTGCGTAATAATGGGATAGCCAAGATCAATGCAGGTCATCTGGAAGTAGGGCTATATTATTTTGCCATGGCAGCCAGCATCGCCCCTTTAGACCAGGAAGCGTTATCACTGGCCAGCCTCGCAAGAATGTACCTGACCGCAGAATCGTATTTCGGAATAAATTATTACAAATCCGCCGAATTGTTGGCTGAAGTTGCCAAAAATGCACCTCATATGGTGGATGTTTCAGGTGTTACATCTAAACAACGCTATGTCGAATCCATGATTGGCATCGGTGACTTGTTAATGACCAGCCTGGATTATTGCAATGCAGCCATCCAATATGAGACCGCAAAAGAGATACTTTCATCGGATAACCTTCTTGCCAAGATACAGCAAGCTCAGGAATATTGTGCTAATCCACCTGCCGTGCCCACCCCGACATTAGACCCGAATGCACCTGAACCAACACCGACTCCGGATTCCTACAAACCAACGGATTAACTTCAACACCCTAAAAGTTGAGCGTTTAGTGATAATTCGGGGAGTCATTATTAGACTCCCCGAATTTATTTAAACAAATCTACAGTTTTCTCAATGGAAATCAAACAGGTGATCCAAAAATTGATTATTGTAAATTCCCGATGATTACGCAACCTTTTTTCTGTAAATTGAAGTCAGAAATATCCATCGTTCTTTAACAACTTAATGACTTGCCAGCACAATAATGTTTTCCGATCTGCCACTCCTCGCTGATCTCCATAAGTAAGGCTGAGACCAATCTTAGGCATGAAGCCTCATTAGGAAAAACACCAACAACTCTTGTTCGTCTTCGGATTTCTTTGTTAATCCTTTCCAAGCTGTTTGATGTCCGAATAGATCTTCTGTGTTCCAAGGGAAAATCAAAAACCGAAAACCCCTCGGAAAGGTTATTTTCAAGCCATGTTGATAGACGCGGAGCAGATTTTTCATACTTCTGTATGGCTTCTTGCAACATCTCCTCTGCTCTGGTCTTGTTGGTCGCGTTGAAAATGGAACGAATTTCAGCAGCTACTTCAAGTCTCATCGACTGTTTGGGCAGGTAAGCACCAGCGTTCTGCTGAAGATGGAATTGGCACCTTTGCCAAGCCACGCTTCCGAAGACGGCTCTCCTCGCCGCTCCTAGACCTACGTGATCATCACTGATTATCAACTCCATTCCATGCAGTCCACGGTCTTTGAGTGCCTTCAGAAAGGCTCTCCAATGGGCTTCGTGCTCACTCAGAGCTACAGAAACCCCAAGAATCTGCCTTTCACCCTCTGGAGTGATGCCGGTGGCCACTAAAACCGCGACATCTCTCACTTGCCCAGCCACGCGGACTTTCTCATATCGAGCATCCAGGTAGAGATAGACGATCTCTCCCAAAGGTCTTTCTCGCCATTCTTGCAGTATTGCATCCAGTTGAGCGGTGGCTCTGCTAACCTGTGTGGCTGAGATTTCAACCCCACACAATTGCTCGGTGATGGCTTTTACTCTTCTGGTGGAGACTCCTTGAATGTACATCTCGGCCAGAGTAATCGTGAGGGCTCTTTCGCTTCGAAGATCTTTTTCTAAAGCGGAGGGATAAAATCCTCCTTCTCGAACCTGGGGAACTGCAAAGGTAATTTCTCCTATTCGAGTCTTTACAGTCTTGGGCTTGAATCCATTTGCGTGGCCTTTTCGTTCTTCTGTTCGTTCGTATTCATCAGCCTGCAAATACTTTGATCGTTCTGCCTGCATGGCCTGATTGATCAGAATCCGCATCATTTCAGGAAAAGCATCAAAACCTTTTTCTGCAAGTTCTTCTGCAAAGGTATAATCATTTTGGTGAGTCATTTTGTTCTCCTTTTCTGGTTTCGTCACCTTAAGGATACTTCTGACTCACCGCTTTTGTTAAGGTTCAGCATTTTACAGAAAGAATGTTACATCAACCTCCCGATTTCTTAAAAATAGAATTTGGGGACTTTTTAATAGGTTAATCTAATATTTTACCGGTCAAATCGTGGGTCATAGCGCCGTTGATCAATACCGGCACCAGGCTGCCCACCTCTATTTCATTTTCGACAATGACCAGGCCGTCTATCTCAGGTGCATCTCTGAAAGAACGGCCAACGGAAATGCCATCACCCTGCCCCTCAATTAAGACGGTAAGGTGTTTGCCGATCCACGCCTGATTGCGCATCAGAGAGATGTTTTCTTGCAAAGCCATCAATTCTTCGATGCGCGCCTGTTTGACTGATTCAGAAACAGTATCGCCAAGTGGTTCGCTGCTGGTGCCCGGTTCAAACGAAAATGGGAATGCACCGACGTGGTCAAACTGGATCTCTTGCATGAAATCCAATAAAGCACTAAATTCTGCATCCGTTTCACCGGGATAACCCACAATAAAGGTGGTTCGGATGGCCAAGTCAGGAATGGCCTTGCGCATCTTCTCGATCGTACGCCTCACCCAATCCATATCAGCGGGGCGCTTCATGCGTTTCAACATATCAGGATGGGCATGCTGCAAGGGGATGTCAAAATAAGGCAGAATTTGCTTTGAGGTGGCCATCAGATCTATTAAACGATCCGTGACATAGCCCGGATAGGAGTAGAGAATCCTCACCCATGGAATTTGCGGTATCTGGGGCAGCAAAGCCTCAAGCAGCGTGGCCAAACCGTCTTTCATGCCCAGGTCCACGCCATAATCGGTGGTATCCTGTGCGATCAGGATTAATTCCTTGACGCCTGAGTCTTGCAGAATGACGGCGTCTTCAAGGATGACCTCCATGGGACGGCTGACGGTAGTCCCTTTGATTAATGGGATGGAACAAAAGGCGCAGGGTCTGCGGCAGCCATCAGCGATTTTGAGATATGCGCTGGCACCCTGCACGGCGGCACGTACTACTCCCTTTTCATCCCTGCCGACTGTTGCCGACTCAGGGATATGATACTGAGGCGCGCCTGCGGAAGTGTCTTTAAGATGCTTGACGAGATCAAGTATATCCATCCAGCGGCGGGTGCCGATAAAGCCATCAATGCCAGGGACGGAATTAACCATCAATTCACGCGAACGCTCAGTCAGACAGCCCGCTGCCACCAAAATTTGGCCAGTTTTCTTTTTCTCTGCCAGTTCACGCAAAACCTCAATGGATTCCTGCCTGGCAGATTGGATGAATCCGCAGGTATTGACAATCAACACTTCAGCGTTGTTGGGCTTCTCAACGGCTTGATAGCCGTCTTCTTCAAGCAAGACCGCCATGGAGTCTGAATCCACGGTGTTTTTGGCGCAGCCCAAAGAGGCTAAGTAAAAAGTATTCTTTTTCATGGTCTAAAGGGAGTGACTGTAGGCGTCGCCGGGGTAGGCGTCACTGTTGGGGTTTGTGTTGGCGCTTGAGTGTATGTAGGCAGCGAGGTGGCTGTGGGCTGCGCGGTCACCTGCGGGGTTGCGGTGGACATACCAATGCCGGTAAAGTCCATATTTAAGACTTCACCGCTGCCACCTATAATGCCAAGGTCTTGCTGGTTGTAAAAAACCTGCAAGGCAGAAGCATTGCCGGTGGTTAAGGTGATGCGGGTTGACCCTGAATAGGTGTATACGCTTCCGGGGACGGTTCTTCCCACAAACACTTCTTGACCGTCATTAATAATCTTCATGAAAGCACGCTGGTAAGCCACGATTACAACCTGAATAGGCTTGGTATCGACAGCAGAAACAGTTGCCATTAAGTCTATGGATGGTGTGTTGATTAACGCATCACCGGTAGGTGTGACAGTTAATTCAGAATCAGGTGTAACCTGTTCTGTTAGCGCAGCCGGGGTATCTGTACCAATAAGGATATTGGCAATTGGCTCTGTGGTGGGCAGCACACTGGTTTGGGAGGAGCCGATAACTTGCAAAGCGCCCCAAATGATCAAAACAAACAAGACAGCAAAGACACCACCACCAATTAACAGATCAGGCGTCAAATAACGGCGCCAACCGGTGATCGGCGCGCTAAACTTTCTGATCTCGGGGTTTTTCTTTTTTGCCAGGTCTTCTTCGGCCTTTTCGATCCGCCGCTGCTGCAATCCCTCAGCAAAGCGCGATTGCATCGGTTCAGGCTCAAGATTCATGAATGAGGCATAGTTGTTGAGCATTCCACGCCCTTGAACGGTCGATGGCAAATCATCTACCAGACCATTTTCGAGTGCGTAAATGTATAACTCGCGAATCTTGATCTGGCGTTCAATATCATAACGTGAGAGGCCTAGTGCTTCACGCTGCTGCTGCAAGTCAGCCCCAAGCGATTTAAAAATGGCTGTCGAGGCTTTTTCGGCTATTTTTTCTTGAACGGCGGGAACATGAACCGGTTTGGTTGCCTTACTTGATTTCTTTAGCGAAAATTTTGAAAATAAATCCAGCACACTTTTCTGAGGTTCAACTTGAGGCTGCTCAGAATCAGGTTCAGACCCATGAGCGGGTCTCTCAATTGGTTTAGCCAACTCATCGGTCTGTTTAATTGGTACTTCAATTAGGGGTGTCGTCTCAAAAATATTAAGAGGATTGAGACCCAGGTACGAGGCATACAATCTCATAAATCCGCGCAATTGAGCCTGAGAAGATATCGCCCCCATGCGATCTTCTTCAATCGCCTGAAGAAACTGAATACGAATATTGGTTTCTTGAGCTGCCTGCTCAAGAGACAATTTCATTTCTTCACGCTTTTTTCGTAATATTTGGCCGGGCGCAATCGCCATAATTTTCACTTTTTAGTAAAGACCGGTCAGCCAGCCGTAAGGCTGAACTGGCCGGTCAAATTGATCTTCTGAAACGCAAATCCTATTCTGCTGTGGCTTTAGGAGCCTCTTCTACAGCGGCTGCTTCAACAACAGGTGTTTCTACAACGGGTTCTTCAACAACAGGTTCGTCAACGACAGGTGCTTCGACTACTGCGGCTTCAACGACTGCAGCTTCGACCACTGCGGTTTCGACAACAGGAGCTTCAACCACAGGGGCCTCAACAACAACTTCTTCGACAACCGGGGTTTCAGCTACTGGATCAGCAGCTTTATCAGTCTTAGCTTTAACCTTGCTATCCTTGAGTGCGGATTCACCTTCGCGGGACACAACAACTTTGACTTTCGGGTTGAGGTCAATGGTCAAGCGAACAGTGGCCTGGTGTTCGCCAAGGTTGCGAATAGGTTCAGATTCGATCTGATGGCGTTCGATCTTTGTGCCTAATTTTTGGTTCAAGGCATCAGCAACCATCTGTGAGGTAATGGAACCATATAGTTTGCCAGTTTCACCGGCTTTGGTAATGAAGGTAAGTTCAACACCTTCCAACTGTTCGGCAAGTCCACTCATTTCCTGGTTTAAAGCGGCGCGCATGACTGCAGCTTTGGAGCGGATGCGATCCACGGTGGATAAGGCACCCGGGGTGGCTAAAACAGCCAATCCCTGCGGGAGGAGGAAGTTGCGGCCAAAACCATCAGCGACTTTCTTGACATCGCCGGCATGACCCAGTTTGTAAACATCTTTGATCAATAATACTTTCATTTTCAAGCCCTTTCGAAATAGATTCACGCGAAGGGTACAACGCGCGTCAAGTGAAAATTTTACCCTATGCAGTGGGATTGGTCAATGTGATATAACATGCGCTATAGCCGGTAAGTCTTTTGTAATTTAATGGGCTTTTTTCTTGCGTTTGACAGCGCGAGTTCCTTTTTTAACGTTCTTATAGAGATCGTTGATCTTGCCAACTACATCATTATTTATATCCAGCGGATTGGCGACCTGGGCATCCAAATCGATGAGGGGAAGAGGATTTTCAACCAATATTTTGGGCACTGATGGTTGAACTGCGTTTTGCTTTTGGGCGGGTTTCTTTTCAATGGGCTGAGGTTTTTGTGCAACTGCCTTTTTTGCTGGTGATACGCTTGGTGTTGTTTTTCGCACAAACCAGAATGGGCTGGAAGCTGCAATTTTTTGATTGACGCGTTCTTCATCCAGAATTTCGATATCAAAAGGTGTATTGACAATCATCTGCGGTCTGCGTTTGTATGATGTCAATAAGCCAGTGACACTGACCCATTTATCTTTGTATTCCTGGGGGTCGATGCCAGTGGTTTGCATAAGGCTCAAGGCATCATCCCACAAAACGACAGTGAAACATTTCATTTTCCAGTTGCCAAAATTGAAGAACATGTGCGGTACGTTGTCCCGTGTTTTGCCATTAAATATTTCTTCAATCTTTCCCACCACCGTGACAATCTCACCCAGGCGTGAAAGAAACAGATATTTCTTTTGGGCGTCCAGAACAATGGTTCTTTCAGGCTCCACACTGCCAGCATCATCAACAACGCTAAAGAAGTCAAGACTCAAACCGTTGACAAACTCTTCAAGACGGGGAACCTGACGCACATCCATCATGCAGATTTGGCGAAACTGGCGAACATCGCGGTTGAGAGAGGCGATGGTTTCCATTTCTTGCAGCAGAGGTGATTGCCAGGGGTGCTCAAAATCCGCGCGGCGGAAGAGCAGCCCTTCACCTCCGGTTTCATAAGTGAACCAGAATTTTTTATCTATGGCAAGCGCTTTAAGTGCCATGTAGATGACAATGCTTGAAAAACGATCAGTGGTCAAATCAAATATGGTCTCGTCGCGGCCGGGATGCTGAAAGTGCGGGTTGCCAATTTCACAAGACACTTTCTGCTTCATTTCAGGCACATTCATGCCGTCGTAATCTACCAATACCAACTTTGAATTGCGCACCATGATGTTGTGATGTGAAAGGTCGCCATGTGTTATGGTGCGTTTTTCGAGATCCATAACGATTTGATATAATTGGGATGCCAATTCTTCGAGCACAGCGGGGTTATCCAGGTGGCGGATGACATACGTCTCAAGGGTTTCGCCCTCAACCCACTTCATATAGGTGATCGGGAACAATGATCCCTTGATAGTGATTCCCTCGGGGATGTATTGAATCGCTTCCAGGTAATCCACTTTGGCTCTCTGGATAAAGCGGTTGATGCTGGCATAGCGTTCTGCGCGGTCGGCGACATGCCGGTGAAAACAGCGCAGGGCATAGGTGGAGGTTCCATCGCTGAGTTTATAGGTTAAGGCAAAACCACCCGAGCGCACGCGTGGAAGCCCCCATAAGTCAGCTTCAGCCATACATTGCTGCAAACCGGTTGGTATCAGGCAGCGCGAAGGATGCTGCAAGGCGGACTGATATTCATTGAACGCCGGATACTTCATGAACCAGTAATCTCCATCATTTTATACATCCACGGTTAAACAGATCAAACTTGTATCATCGTTTTTTATCAATGATTGTCTGCGCAAATATCTGATCCAGGTTTGAAACCGGACGAGCGAAGTGAGGTTTTCACTGACTAATGCCCAGGTCAATGTTCCTGATTCAAGTTTGCGGATCATCCATTCTGATAAGGCGTCGGTGGCGATCAAGAAATGATCTCCGCGCTGCCATTTGCCAGAAATTGACCCTGCCCTTGAGCGTGTATAGGCTATGTTGGTTGAGATTAGGTCAGGGGTGTTTGAAAAATCTTTGCCTTGCGTAAATGGAAACGTTGAGACAAATTTGCCCTTCACGACTTGAAAAAGACAGGTATCCCCTACTGCATTTGCAGTCCATCCATGATCGGGGGGCAGCGTATTTAATGGATAAACGCCATTTTTCTGCCAGATATGAAACCACATCAGGGTGGCAAATGCCCCCTGACGCACTTTAATGGCGGTTGGCCAGGGCAATTCTTTATCTGGAAGGGCTGCTTTCCATGAAGCACGGGCTGCATTAATGGCTTGATTGAAATCAACGGATGCGGCACGAGAAAGACTTGACTCTTTCACAAGCAAGTTTGCCCACAACTTTGAAAACGAGGAGGTGGTAGCGCCATCGGCCATGGCACAGCTAAATTGATCTGCAATCAGGCTACTACCATTGACGAGATGAGGATAAACGGCATCCTCGTTTTCCTCTTCACGGTTACCCTCCTTGCAGAGGCTGAAGGCTTTCCACACCAATTTCATGTGCGAACTTATAATTGAATATTGGCTGGGCGAGTTCCAATTTCAAGCGCCTGGACGATGCCGGCAATATCAGCATTGTAAACCAAACCATGAGCGCCTTCTTCCAAGGAGGTACCCATCAACTCTTCACTGGTGGCACGCATCTTGGGGGTTAACGGACTGCTGACCTCGAACATAACGCGTGAGAAGTGATCAGGCAAGTCTTTGACATCCATCGGAAAAACGATTTGGCGTGATAATTCATTTGAAGAAGAATGGACAGTCAAAATGGTGCAATTGCCATCTTCGGTGGCTAGCGATTTGATCAACTCTGCCGGTACACGCGCGTCACCATCATTGGCTTCGCCATCCGTGAGATTGATCACAGTGGGAGGATAAGATTGAGGGTGCTCCTCAACCCAGGCGGCCAGAATTTCGCGGGCTTTATTCAAAGCAGCGCACATGGGGGTTTGTCCGCGAGAGACGGCGTCCACCCAGACCGGGAACTTGGTGCTTACTTCAATAAAACCACCCACGCCGTCAGATTCTTTTTTAACGCGATCTTCTATGCGCAAAGGATTCTCATAAATTTCATCAATCCAAACGAGATCATTATTTGCCAACTCGCCACCTAAAGCAGTTTTTACTTCAAAGCCGTAACCAATCACGCCAACCTGGTAATATTTTCTGATCTCCATATCTTTAGAGGCAGAAACCACCAGACTTTGGATGACCTTGTTTAAGGCATCTGCAACGAATTCAGATTTTTTCGGATTGCCGGCGATGCCCATAATGGGGTTTTGCATTGATGTGGAATGGTCAACGAGAAAAAGGAAACAAGTGGGGTTCATACGGCTAATTTCTGCGGAATACATGTGAAGCCTCCAAAAAATCAAATAATAGTTAATAGATGCTTAATGATTCGTGAATCGTGTTGCATCTTTCAAACATAATATTCAAATTGTAATTGAAAGATTGTTTCACTGTAATAATAATCCAATAAATTCTTTGTAAATTATCAACGACTTTACTAAATTAAGTAGATTAGAGAATTAATTGGTGTCTTTCTAAACCCCTTGCTTCCAAGACATAACGAATTCAACCTGCGCATCCGCCTCGGGGCTGCGCATCCAACTACTGGGGACATGGTGTCGAAGTTTCTGTATCTCTGCCAAGACTTGTTTAGGGGGCAAACCATGTCTGACCAGATGGCAGCCTACGACTGTGCCGGTGCGTCCGATGCCGGCAATGCAATGGACATAAACAGGTTCATTTTTGGCAAGACTTTCATCAATTTCATCCAGTATGATTTTCATGTTTTCAATAGAGGGAATGGACCTGTCTTCGATAGGATGGTTGGAATATGCCATATTTTTCATATAACCATTCCCCTCATCCAACAGGATCTCATGATATTTAGGCATGTAGTCTAGTGGATGCGTCAGGTCAATCAAGCGGATGATACCGGACCGAATGATTGCTTGAAGTCTGCGGCGGGTTTCCAATTCGTCGCGTCTGGCAGGATAATCGCCGGCCATGAATAATTTCTCTTTTACCCAATAAGACTCTGAATAAGGCAATGCCTGGATAATGTCAGCCATGAGGTTTCCTGTCACTTATTTAGTATGAATCTGTTTCGATAACGCATGATTAAAACCAACACCAGAAACTGGAACGTTGCCAATAAGATGGTTGAAAACTGTTCAAAATAAAAAACCAACAAGTTAACCAGGGTGATGGCCACAATCAAACTGATCATCCCCAACCAGGTGCCAATTTTTTCCTTTTTTAAGAGAAAGAGTAATGCCGCAACCAGGATGATCAGCGCTAAGGACCCTTCCATGAGCACGCGCGTTTCAAACCAATTCAGACCGTTTGCATTGCGAACCAATCTGTTCGAAATCAACTTTTCATAAAAAATCTGCAATTCTAAAGCGTTTTTAGAAATGGAGAAGAAAAAAATTGGTGAGACCAAAGACCAGATGGCACTTCCCAACAAGCCAATTAGAATGGCAATTCGCAATTTTGGTCGGGTAAGGAATTTTCGTTCAAATTTAATAAGGGCAATTTTTTGTCGATCAAGAAAGTTGGGATGAATATTTTTCACCTTGGAATTTTGCGTCTGCAAGTATTGCTTCATGGATTCTGCCAGGGCGGACAACTCTTTTCGATCTTCGCTTTTACCTACCTCAACTAAAGATTGGATCAATTCTTCGCGCTCATATGCAGACAGATCGCGGTCAAGTACCTCAGAAAAACGTTCCATGATTTCATACATTTTCGATCGGGTTGACTTTGGCCTGTTTTGCCTTACCTGAAAAGCAAGTAAAACCGTCAACAAGAAAAAGACATACACAATTGGGGCGGCAGAGGGATGGAAATAATCATTGCTACTGGTGATAAACTTGCCCACTTCATCAATGAAAAGGCCCACACCTAAACCGGCAACTAACGCTGAAAGTGTGGCTGCCCAATCGTTAACAAAGATTATCGGAATCAGAGCCGCGGCGAAGAGCAGCAAACCACCCCACAAGACATGAGCGATGTGAAGCTCGCCGCCTCCCAACTTTGGATACCCGGTCAGCTCCAGAAACAGGCGGGTGGCTCCAACAGAAAAGGCAAAACTTAACAGCGTTATGACTATATTCTGCCCTGCTCTAAAACGCAGCACGAGGCTGCGATCTTTATGCGGATTGTGTGTTTCCTTTTTTTTCTCTTTTAAGGTCATGCGATCACCATTAATAACTTAAACTTGAGCCGCCGATGAATTCACGCACGACCGAATCTGAAGGAATATTACTATCATCTACCACCTGGTGAATTGTTTTCAATAACTCAGCCACGCGGTCAGCCCGTATGTAGGCATCTTCACGCAACGGATCACCTCGGTATCGTTTCTGCCAATCGAGAAAATTTGCCAGTAAACGATGCACATAAATTGGCAGTTCGTAGGGCATTGCAGAATTAATTATCTCATCTGCCTGGATAATATTGGGGATGATATTGCGCATTTCGCTGTCACGCACATAATGCCAATGTTCAAGTGTCTGCCGCGGATCGTAGGCGCGATGCGCTGCGTCGCGCAGCATGCGCCGCATCAACCGGATGTCGGTCCATTGGATGTATTCACCGTCGCTGCCCTTCATTTGCAGCAGCGGTTCAAGATAAAGCTTGTACTTTTTTTCGTCAGAAATTTCGCTGGTAAGGCCCGGAAACAAACCGTGCAGCGAATCAATGAGAATCAATTCATCTGGCTTGAGTGACAAGGGTGTGACGTCAGGTCCGCGTTTGCCTAGTTTGAAATCATAAAAAGGCACTTCCACCTGTTTGCCGGCTACCAGGTCTGTGAGATGGCGGTTAATCATCTGCAAGTCAAGCGATTGGGGGGTCTCAAAATCATAATCACCGAATTCATCTTTGGGATGTTGGTCGAGGTTTAAGAAGTAATTATCCACATTCAAGGTAACCAATTTGAGACCGTGTTCTTTGAGTTTTTGGTTGATCTTGAGTGTGGTGGTGGTTTTACCCGAAGAAGAGGGGCCGGTTATGAGAACCATCCTTAACGCATCTTTACGGGTAAGAATCCCCCTGACCGCGTTTTCCACATCCACCGTGTAGGCTGCTTCAGACTCGGTAATGATTTGAGAATACTCCCCTGCCTTTATGCGCTGGTTCAACCCTTCAACGGTGTTCACGCCATGGTCTACTGACCAATCCAATATATGCCAGATCTTGGCCCAGGGGATGTTAGGAGAGGGCTGTTTTGAATGAGAGGATAGTGTTTCTTGCTGCTTGCGGTGGTTGGCGCGTTCGTTGCGATAGAGGATGAAGGCTTTGGCCACTTTTGCGTGACCGTTTTCGATCAATACCTTCTCTACTACATCCTGAATTTCTTCGATAAGGGGTATGTATTCGTCGGTTGGATTTCGTTCGAGAATTTCAACGACCTGTTTAGAAAGCCTTCTTGCCAAATCGCGATCACGCCCGCCTACTTCAACCGCCGCGCGGTAGATGGCGTTGGTTATGCGCTCCGGTGTAAAAGGCACCACGGCACCTGAACGTTTGACTACTGATTTTATCTTGCCCATTCATTCCTCGATATGCAAAAGATCAATAAGATTATACCGAGAATCATGAGAATATATACTAACTTATTGTTAAAACGAAGTAGGGGCGTATGGCTATACGCCCCTACTTGGAAGGTCGTTTTGTTGCTTACGGAGTAACCGTCGCTGTCGGTGTGGATTGCGCAAGGTCCGCACCAGCCATGTTTGCTTTGAATAAGGTCACCACACCTGCTTTAGCCTCAAAAACGCTGCCATTGATGTTATAGACCCCTTCAGGGCAGGTCTGTGAACTGACTGCGTTATGGATGGCTGTCTGAATTACATCCAGGTTGGTAGATTGACTTTCATCCAGCGGACCGAGTTGGCAATTCTGGGCAGTAGGGATGTTGTCTTTTTGCTCGACAATCCACTCAATCATATATTTGGATGCGGTCAGGCGGGCAATATTGAATGGATCAAAATCATCTGAAAAAATGGAAGGCGTCATTTTTTGTTCCCCCAGATTGTAAGCTTCCATGATGGCAAGTAAAGGCTTTCCTTCTGGGGTTTTGTAATTTTTAAGCACATTAATCCCGGATTGAGTCGCCGGCCATTCACCAAAAGGCAGGGCGATAATGTTACCCAGTTTTGGATAAAGATCCTCTCGTCCTACTTTTGATAAAAAGTAACGCGTGTCAGCATCATTCATTTGTAAATGCCACAAGATATCAGCGTTACTAGTCATAATGCTCAATAAGGGATGTTGGTAGAGGTGGTTATAGGGTTCAATGCCATTGTCTACCGCCCAGGCAATGGTTTCGCCCAATTTGGTTTTCCAGGCGTCGCCTTCGCCAAGTTGAAATATTTCTCCAACTTGTTTGTCGCCATAATATTTGTCACCCATATTTGAAAAAACGGCTGCCGAGTAACCGAAATCAGGATGTTCCTGTGCGAAATGCCATAACAAGCCAAGACCGGAAAATTGTGAGGGAGTTCCATCCGGGTTTATATAAAGCTGATCAGCAAACCAGAGGTCATCGAGGGTAATGATCAGGGGCTTCTTGCCAACAGGAACCATAAAAGTGCCGTTCAACCAATCATCCAAAGACACTAAATAGAAACCGTTATCATAGAGCGTCTGGATATGGTCTTTAAAATCTGACAAACGCATTTTTGTGGCATCTGTGTTTGCGTAATCGGGTACGAATCGATGGTAAATCAGGATGGGAACCTGTATGTTACCGTTCCAGACAGTGGAATCTAAAAAGAAGGGAATCTCTGTGGGTGTCGGTGTTACTGTGGGTGTAAGGGTCTGGGTAGGCAATGGGGTGCTGGTCGGTGTCTCAGTTGGACTAAAAGCAGATGCAACTGAACAACCTGTAATTGAGACGAGAACCACCAAAGCAGCCAACCCATACAAATAATAGTGTTTTTTCATTCAATCTCCAAAAATGCTGATGACTGCTTTATGGATTAAAAATCATTTGCCATTGCATCATCTAATTAAGACTAATTGTACCCAATTCCGGTTCGATTTAAAAAAAGTGCCAGGATTTTTTCTTCGAGCTGTTTGGATTCTTCCACCATGTATAAAACTTTGGTGATCAGATCACTGGCAGCATCAGGATGCTCAAGGTTATGAATATTGATGCGCACATTTGCAGCAGCGCTTTTAAGTCCGCTGGCTGCAAGAACTGAAGCTGAAAGAGCATCAGAGATGGCATTCAAGTTACCCAATTCTGCCGCGACCAGAGCTAACTTCATCACCTCCAGGCTCAGTTCTGCCGAGTGGTATGGCACACGGGCAGCTTGCAAAGTGGCAGCTTCCATGGCGGCAGCTCTTATGGCTAGCTGATCTGCCGAATCCTTGGGCAGACGTACAGCCTGCAAAAAGGCGTCAAATGAGGCAGCATCGTCGGCGACAGCGTCTTGGAGTTGAAGCTTGAGTTCTTCAGCTTGCCTTATCATTTGGTGCATCTGAGGTTCTACCTCAGCATATTTTTTCTTCCCCAGGGTCACCTTGCCAACCATGGCCACCAACGCCGCAGCAGAAGCTGCTGCATAAGCAGCAGCAGAACCTCCACCGGGGGTTGGGTCAGCGCTGGCCAATTGATCTAGAAATTCAAACCTGGATTTATGAGCTACTTCAGATTGGGCGACTTCATAAAGCCGGTTTTCAAGTATTTGCTCCGCTTTAAAACCGTCCAACTGGGTGTACCATACTGCAGCATCAATCAAGGCATCTTGTGGGATCAGGCCGACAAGTTCACTATGATGGATGCCCACACCATAACGATCTGCTTCGCGGCGAACAGCTTCAACCACGCGCGCCATGGGGGTTTGCCTGAAATTGGTCATATTCATTGAGACCTGTGCACGTTCGTCCACCATAACGCCCATGGCTTTGATGAAGCGAAATCCACCTGAAGAATGGCGCATGGCTTTGGCAATTTTTTGTGCAATGCTGAGATCATTAGTGGTTAAATAAATATTGAAGGCGATTAATGGCGCTCTTGCGCCAATCACGGTCGCGCCAGCAGTGCCGAGTTTAGAGGGACCGAAGTCGGGCTTACGTTCAGGGTTGATAAGAATATCGGTCTTCAAACCTTCATACTGGCCTTTGCGGATGGTTTCGAGGTTCTGACGTTCAGGCCGGCTGGCGGCTTCTTCATAAAGGTAAACAGGAATTGAAAGCTGCTCGCCTACACGCTTTCCAAGACGCTGCGCCATCTGGATGCAATCTGCCATAGTAATGCCAGAAATAGGCACAAAGGGAACAACGTCCGTAGCGCCGACGCGGGGATGCGCGCCGGTATGTTCATCCAGATTTATTAACGCTGAAGCGGTCTCAATCGCCCTGAAGGTAGCTTCTTCCACCGCGCCAGGCTCGCCCACCATTGTAACCACTGTGCGATTGTGATCAAGATCAGAATGTTTATCCAATACCTGTACACCTGCGACGGCTTGAATGGAGCCGACGATCTTTTCCACTACATCTGCGCGGCGTGCTTCTGAAAAATTGGGGATACACTCAACCAGGGTTTTGGGCATTATTCATCCTCTAATGATTGAAAATTGTACTTAGAAAAAATTACAACCTCATACAACGAACTTAATTTGTGTTCATCCGAGATACAGGTTGTTACTCAGGCCTCTCCCCTGCCCCTCTCCATATACTGATGGAGAGGGTTTGGGGTGAGGTAATGATTAATACATTCTTCCTAAAATATCAAAGCATTTTGTTCATTTAATTATAATCCTTCGCAAAGCGCTAAAAACCTAGACGTCAAATTGTTTGGCTTGTTCCCAAAAAGCATCCATCTCGGCGAGGGACATTTTCTGCATGTCTTTGCCAGTCAAACGCGCCTGCTCTTCAATGTATGCGAAACGCTTGCGGAATTTGAGGTTGGTCTGCCGCAGCGCGGATTCTGAATCCACTTTATACCAACGAATTACATTAACCAAAGCAAACAAAAGGTCACCCAATTCTTTGGCGCGTTCTTCATCATTGGCTGCCGTCTTTACTTCTTCCAACTCTTCTGCGACTTTGTCTAGCACGGGTCCAATGTCAGGCCAGTCAAAACCAACCCGGGCAGCTCGATCTTGAATGGCTTGCGCCTGAGCCAGCGCAGGATAAGAGATTGGTACCCCGTCCAGCATCCCTTTTCTGGATTCATCCCCGTTTTCAAGGCGCTCCTGCCCCTTAAGAGACTCCCAATTCTGAACTACATCTTTCTCGCCGCCAACGGTCCAATCTTTGAATACATGAGGATGCCGATAGACGATCTTGCGGTTGATGCCAGAAATCACATCTGACATGGTGAATTCGCCTGCTTCTGAAGCGATCTGGGCATGTAAAAGGATTTGCAGCAGAATATCGCCCAACTCTTCTTTGAGACTAACAGGATCGTGTTGGTCAAGAGCATCCAGTGCCTCATAGGTTTCTTCGAGCAGGTAGGTTCGCAGTGATTCGTGCGTCTGCTTTTTGTCCCACGGACATCCATCTGCGGGTGCCCGCAGGTGAGCGATAATCTCTTGAAAACTTTCTAACGAGCTATCTTGCGAGGTTGGAGGCACAAATAATATGGTGATAGGGTTGGTAACCTCGCCTAGCTGGGCCAATGTGCATTTATCCCAACTAATTTCACCATCTTCTTTTTGGATCAATAAGTGCAGCAGATGCGCTTGTGGAAACAAAGCGGATAAAAGTTTTTGAATTTCAAGTAATTTTTCGTTTGTTTCAATGGAATATATCAAAATGTTGTTATCAGCCGAAAATGGAGGATGATGTTTATTTTCTAATAATAATGCATCAACGGTCACCAGAGCAGCTTGAGGATATTGTGCAAGCAAGCTGGTTAAACCAAATGCCATGTCTTCGCCCCTGTGGATGACCACATTAGCATAGGGTAGGTTTTGACTGAGGCAGAGACCAACCTGGTCGGCGATCATTGGCACAATTGGGGTTAGGTACAATATGGTTGCGCCCTCATTAATATTAGCAAGCGTTTGCTGTTTCCACTGCGCTAAAGATTGATCACCCATTTTTGTAAACAATTGTGCGTTGGCGACATGTTCCATTTGTAATAAGTTCATGGCGGTTGATCCGCGTGCGATTGCCAGATCGACAGCATGTAACTGGCGGATTCTCTCCACGGCTTCAGATCCCAATCCACAATAGATAAGTTTATAGTTATTAGCCATGGTCACCTCAAAAACAACCTAAAACAGTGTTGATCAAGCAGTTAAAACATTGAGATGCAATCTGCCTGGTAAAGGATTGAAAATAGCAGAGAACTCTACTACTTTCGATCCAACCGAAGATGATTGCATCTCGCTGTAATCAGATTCAAAATCTGAAGAAGTTTTAACGTTTGGTATAAGTAGGTGCCTTACGGGCGCGTTTCAAACCTGGCTTCTTACGTTCCTTGATACGGGGATCACGGGTAAGGAAACCACCTTTACGCAGACTGGCGATGCTATCGATATCCAGTTTGACTAAAGCGCGGGCAAGCCCAAGTTGTACTGAATCGGTTTGACCGGTAACGCCGCCGCCGTAAACAGTAGCTGTGATATCAAAGGTCTCGCGATCTTTTGATACTGCAGCCAGAGGTCCAAGGATGGCTTCCATGTCTCCGATACGTGGGAAGTAATGTTCCAGCGGTTTGTCATTAACCGTAAATTTACCTGTACCGCTCATGATTCGAACACGAGCTGAACTTTCTTTTCGGCGACCAATACCTTCATAATATTGAACTGGCATATTCGTCTAGCTCCTTTATGCTACTGGTTTCGGGTTTTGTGCAGCATGTGGATGTTCGCTGCCGGCATAAACCTTCAGCCTTTTGAAAATCGAACGACCCATGCGGTTGTGAGGCAGCATACCCCACACAGCAGCAGTGATCACGCGATCTGGATGAACACGCATTTGCTCCTTCAGGCCTACGGTTTTCAAACCACCGGGGTATCCTGAGTGTTTGTAGTAATTTTTGGTTTCGAGTTTCTTTTGGGTTATGGCAAGTTTATCAACATTGATCACAACCACTACATCACCCATTTCAACACCAGGGGTGAAAGAGGGTTTGTGTTTGCCAAGTAAATAATTGGCAATCTGTGTTGACAGACGACCGATGCCCTGACCTGCAGCATCAATCAAAAGCCACTCTGGTTCTTGTCTTCCTTTTAGGACGTAAGTCTTGTCCAGCATAGTCTCTCCGTTAGCCTGTATTCTCAAGCCATGTATCTAATTTTCCGTTTGATCAACTGATCCTTGTATTCTGCCTTCGTAAGCAACTTTGGAGAGAACCAAACCATGAGATGGGGCCAAACCCGGCTTGATAATCACTCTTTCGCTTAATCCCTTTACCAGGTCTTCAAAACTCAAAGCGCCTCTGGCAAATTGCACCTGCATATAAACCA
>Ga0351890_10139_pt2 | contig 26889 bp, 11 predicted proteins | sample TotcelFGM3001M15_FD_206743 | JGI IMG/M metagenome (GOLD analysis project Ga0351890, IMG submission 206743) | Enriched cells from coal bed in the Powder River Basin, Montana, United States - Total cells FGM rep3 HSBNCT.FGM.300.1.M15 ...
CGGAAGCTCTTGGACGATCGGGTCGCGCCCGGGCACGGCGAGAGTCAGGCGGTAGGTACCGGGAGCCTGGGCGCCCAAGTCAATTTCGATCGCCACATTCACCCATTCGCCCAACGGAATCGCGCCGACGGGCCGTCCACTCGCGGTCACCGCCCCGTCCGAAGCGACCGAGACGGTGGGGCCGACGAGGTAGGGCGACCCGCTATCCATCTGGCGCACCTCGACGAAGAAGCTGGCCGGGGCCTCCGCGCTGTTGCGCATGTCCCAAGACAGCGTCACCTTGCCCTCGTCATAGGTGCGGCGATAGTACACGTGCGGCGTCCAAGCGTGCGTCTGGTTCGGGGCGTCGGTGAACTTGAGACTCCGAGTGCCGCCGCGCGAGGCGTCCGCCGAGACGAGCACCGACGCGCCGCTTTCGCCCTTGGCGATGCTGCCTTCGAGCGGTTCGGCATCCAGCTCGTCCGCCTCGAAATCAAAGTTGATGACGAGGGGAACTTCGACCGGCGGCGGGGTCTCGTTGCGAACCCGGTTCGGGTAACGACCGGCCAGTTCGACCCACGACGGATCGCCGTACAGCCCGGCGCGCTCGACGGCGATGGGCTGGAAGCCCAGGCCCAGCGCGGGCGAGTCGGGCCGCAACCGGAAATCGTCTTTTGCCGGATCGACGAACCGCGGATCGGCGACGATCGAGCCCTGGTCCTTGCCATGCACTTGCCAGGCGCCGAAGTCCATGCCCGCGAAGGTCGGCTCGCCGCCCGTGCTCCAGTACACGTTGCGTCCGAGCTGCCAGTCCCCGTTCTTCCAGGGACCGTCGAGCATCTGGCGGTTCTCGCCGCCGTAAACGATGTTCCCTTCGGCGATGTAGTGGCAGCGCCGATCCTCGCGCGAGCGGCGAAGCTGACCCGCGCCGCCGAACGCGAGGATGTTGTTGCGGACGATGCATTCCATGCCGTAGTGCATGAACAGCGGGCTGGTGCGAACCCGATACACGACGTTGTTCTCGATCAGGATGCCGGTGCTGCCTTCGTCCGGATAGATGCCCGAGCCGTGGGACACGTGGGCATAGTTGTACACGTCGTGGATGTGGTTGTTGCGCACGGTGGTCCCGGGCGACACGCCCAGCGTGTAGATGGCGCCCATGTCGCCCAAGCCGTCGCCGTTGCCGAGGTGGTGGATGTAGTTGAAATCCAGCGCGTTATGGTTCGCGCTGCTGGGCTGGAAGCCCCACGACCAACCGCACGAGATACCGGAATAATCGAAATTCGAAATCTCGTTGTGGGTCACCGTATTGTGCGAGCTCTTGCCGATCCAAACGCCGTGGGCGCCCCGGAACATGTGCGAGCCGTCATGGATGAGGTTATTGTCCACCGTGTTGTGACCGGTCGGGAACTGGTCGTGTGTTCCCCAGCCCCCGCCGAGATAGACGCCGCCGCCGCCCAGGTCGCGGAAATGGCAGCGCTGGATGAGATTGCTGGTACAGCCTGCGGCCAGCCAGATGCCGTGGGCTCCGGTATGGGCGATCTCGCAGTCCACGAAGCTGGCATGGCGCAGGCCCTGAGCGTGAACCAACCCCGGCTGGTAGATTTCTCCCTGACCCGGATTGCGCAGCCGCTGAAGGTTGGCGTTGGTGTGCCGCCAGGCGATGCCTCGGAAATGCAGGTGCTCGACGTACCGTTCCTTGGCCGGATCGCCCGCAATCTCGACCAAGGTCGAAGGAATGACCGGAGCGACCGCTTTCACGGTGTCCGGCGTTTCGCCCGGCAGCGGGTAGTAGTACAGCGTCCCCGCGCCTTGGTCCAAGTACCATTCGCCCGGTTCATCCAACGCCTCGAAGACGTTTTCGACGTAATACCGCTGTTGCCTTTCCCATCGGCCCATGGGCCAGGGCGCGGGCTCGCGCAGGAAAATGCTGCGCGACTCGATGTCCACCGAGCGGATGTGATGGATCGAGGTTTCCCAGGAATGATAGACCACGACGATGGCGTCCTGCAGGCGGTTCCACTCGCGGATGTCTCCTTCGTGGAAATAGAAACTCCGGTTCCGGCTGTCGGCGGTGGGACCGTCCGTGCGGAAAAATTTGCCCCGGTTCGGCGTGCGGGCACGCGTACGCCGCTCGCCACTGACGAACAGCTGGTTGAAACGCCAGGCCGTGCCCGAGGCGGTCTTCGGAACCGTGGTCCGCCATAGATGCCCGTCCTGCTGCCAGCCGGAGATGGGCAGCCCGCCGCTAACCTCCGGACGCTCGCCCGGATAGGCCGCGTAGGTCACCGGAAAGGCTTCTGTGCCCGAATCTTCCGCCGTGAAGACCAACGGGCGGCTCTGCCGATAGCTTCCCTCGCGCAGCAGGACCGTGACCGCAGCCGCGGGGCCGCCGGCATTGAGTTTGCGGACGATCTGCTGGGCCCGCGGCACGGTTGCCAGGGGGCCGTCCGTCCGCTCGGCGTTCGCAGCCGCGAGGGTGCCCGACCAACCGTCGTCCCCGGCGGGGGAAACGTACAGCGTGCGTCCTTCGCTCGCGCCGCCAGCGGAGCCTGAGAGGACCAGCAAAAAAACGGCAAGGACGGAAGTGCAGCAGGCTAATCTTCGCAACGAGTGGCTTTGCATCAGAGGTACCTTTCGTCGCCGCAGCAGCCATCAGGCAGACTCGGCAATGATCGTGGCAGGAAAATCGGGTAAGGAAGGTCCGTAGGCCGTAGCGTCGTAGTCTACAGCCAATCGCGCCGAGATGCAAAGCCACCAACGAAGGCACACCAACGAAGGCGAACGACGGCGATCACGCGGCGGGCGATGGAATGCGGCGGCGATCATGGATCAACCATTGCGAATCCGCCCGCCATCGCCGCTCGCGATACATCGCTCTGTTACGCATTCGGTTCCCGTGGAAAGGCCAAGTGCCCGATCGCTGTGTTTGTCCATCGGACCTTCATTCCGGCAGCCCGAACTGACGGCGGACTTCAGCGACGTCCACCAGCCGTCCCTCAGCAGCATCTTGACGGCCAGCATCAATGGCCTGCCGCACGTAAACACGATACATCACGTCATCCCAGGTCGCATCGTCCGGAAGACTATCCACCAACTCTCTCGCGGCGGACTTGATATCTTTGCTTTGCGTGCCCAGCATCGGCGACGCTCCTTTCTGTGCGTAACGAATTGCGATCTCTCCGGCTGTACTCAGCGGGATAGATCGTGCGTTGAACTGAGCCGCTTCGCGGAGGATGCGCCGATGCGGATTCCATTCTCCGCCAAGCCTGCGTTAGGCAGTTTACCAAGTCAGGCAAGGGTTTGGCAATCCGAGGCGACGCGTTTGACCTGCTCAGACTTGGCGTGTTCCGTCGGAGGCGGCTCGACGAGGACCACCCCGTCGCAGACGCTCAAGGGCTTCAGCGGAGCCGTCGGCCGCAGGACGCGTTCCATGTCAGGAGTTCTGAGTTTACGGCCTTCGACGGCGGACGGGAACTACCACCAGCGCAACAATTCTCGCCCGCGCGGTAGGCTGCGTTCAACAGCGGCGTACTTGCAGCCGGGCGGATGGTTCGGTGATAATTGGCAACTGCCTCCTTATTCTCCCCGGGAGATCGCGATGATGACACGCTGGTGGCTGATTGGTTTCGCGTTCGTGCAGCTGACGGTTTCGCCGCTTGCCCGAGGCGAGGACTGTCTGCCGGGGATCGTGTTCGTGTCGGACGACATCTTTGGCGAGCGGCACGAAGCGAGAGGGTTGCCGCGGCATGGCACCAGCCACTGGCGCGAAGGCTACATGTACCATCGCGCGACCACGCAGCATCCGTTGGAACGGACGACGACGCCGACGCGGCCGGGCCGGAACCTGTACACGCTGGTGCCCGCCGGCCCGCATGGCAGGCTGACTCGCATCACGCACTTGACCGAAGGCGAGGTATTCGATCCCGAGCCTTCCTACGACGGCCGCCGAATTCTGTTCAGCATGCGCCGCGACGGCGAAGACTGGTTCAATTTGTACGAGATCCGAGCCGACGGCAGCGGCCTGACACAACTGACCGACGGGCCGTTTAACGACGTCTCCGGCGTGTACCTGCCCGACGGACGGATCGCGTTCGTCAGCGACCGCGCGGGTTACTTGGAAGAGTACCACGAAGAGCGAACCGAAACGCTCTGGATCATGAACGGCGACGGTTCGGACATCGAACAGCTGACATTCAATCCGGGCACGGTCTTCGATCCCACGGTGCTCGCCGACGGCCGCATTCTGTTCAGCTTGTGGGACACCTTTATGCTGAACATCCCGCCGGCCGATAAACACGAGACGTACCTGATGACCGTCCGGCCGGACGGGACGGATGAGAGCCATTACTTCGGCGCCGGCGAACACGCTTTCTTCAGCCGTGAACGCCATTCGGGCGTGGGGGTGACTCAGGCCGGCCAACTGCCCGACGGCACGTTGCTGGTCCAGACCGAACTGGGGCCCTCGATCCTGCTTGGCGGCCCCGGGCGCCGCGCGATCGACGCGCTGTGGCCGGTGTTTCCCTGCGCCACCTCGATCCAGCTGGGCGGCGCGACGCATCGCGTCCACCTTTCGCCCATCGGCAGCCGCAGCACGCCGTATCCGCTGCCCGATGGCCAGTTCCTGTTGTCGGCGACGCGGCCCGGCGAGCGCGACTTGGGGATCTACTTGAGCGATCCGCAGACGCGGCGGACGCAGCTGGTGTTCAACGATCCCGAGCGGGCCGAGTTCGATCCGCGGCCGATCTTGCTCGATCGTCCCCGGCCGCGCGTATTGCCGCCCAAGGCGTCGTTCGACCACGCCGCCACGCCGCGCGGCCCGGCGGCGTCCGCATCGCCGGAACCGCGTGTGGACGCGACGGGCCGGGCCCGGTTCGTCGTGGCCAACGCGCGGCGGTCCGATCGTCCGGAACATGCCGCCGTATTGCACCGGGCGCGCTACTTTCGTGTGGTCGAGGCGCTGCACTCGGCCGTGACCAGCTCCAGTCACACCAGCCTGGCCACGCGGGTGCTGGGCGAAGTTCCGATTCTGCCCGACGGCTCGGCCTATTTCGAGGCCCCGGCCGATACGCCGCTGTTCCTGCAGCCGGTGGACGCCGCCGGACGGTTGTTGGAGTTCGAGTGGACTCAGGCGGAGACCTCGGTGCCCGTCGGGTCGCGGCAGAACGTGTTGGAGATGACCTATATCACGGCGCGGCCCGGCGAGGTCAAGTCGTGCCATGGATGCCACGCGCCGCAACACGAAGCGACGCCGCCGCACAGCACGGTGGCCGCGATGGGGCACCCGCCGGTCTCGGTCGAACGCGACGCGACGGACTTGCTGTATCGGCGGAACGAGCCGGATGAGTACCGCTCGTCGGCACGCATCGGCGAGGCGTCGAAGTCTCGCGGCTGGCTCCGCAGCCCGGACGCCGGTCTGCGGCGCCGCGGTTGCGAGGTCCTGATGCTGCTCGAGGACGAAGCCCGTCCGGACGCGGCAGCGATCGCCGAGTTGCTGGACGACGACGCGGTTGCCGTGCGGCGTGCGGCAGCGTGGGCGCTGGCCCGGCTGGGCTCGGCCGCCTCACTGCCGTTGCTGCTGGACGCTTTGAAAGACGCCGATTGGCAGGTGCGCGTCGCTGCGGCTGCGGCCTGCGAGGCGATCACTGCCTGCGTTCCCGCGAGCGAGTTGGGAGGAGAGACCTTGCCGTCCGCGCCCGATCGGCTGGCGACGCCCAACCCACCACCCACGGCCGGGACAGACTATCGCGACCTGTGCGCGCAGCTCGGCGGTCCAGCGGGAGTCGAGCGGGCGTTGGGCCAAGGTCCGGTCGCCTTGGACGCCTGCAATGCTGATGGTCCGCTCGAATTACAGCGGCGGTGGTTCGAGGCCGCGGGTCGGCTCGGCCCGGCCGCACCGGAAACGGCGCGGCGGATCGTCCGCGATGCGCTTGATGTGCCGTTGCCTCCGCCGGCGCAGTTCGAGCCGTGGGCGGGCAAGCGCCGGCCGCTCGAAGGGTCGCCGCCGGAGATTGGCGCGATTCGTGCGGCCGGATGGATGCGGGACGGCCCCTCGCTGCCGCGGCTGATCCCCTGGCTGTCGCGGTCCGAGTACCCGGACCACGCGGCGGCAGCGGCGCTGGCGTTGGGCCGCATCGGGACGGCGGAATCAGTAGCCGCGCTGCGGGAGGCTCTGTATCGCAGCGTGCCCGATCGCAAGCCTTACCTGAACCGCTACGTCCAGCACGGTCCGCGTCCCGAAGAGTACGCGCTGTTGCGCGGGCTGGTGGTGGCCGAAGCGGTGCTGCCAATGGACGACGTCGCGCTGGTCGTCGGCCTGTTGCCCGGGACGTTTCTGGAAAAGCCTCGCTTCGAGGACCGTTTGCGGCCCGAGTCGCAGCGCGTCCTGCTGGGCCGTTTGCTGTTGGAGCGGGCGAATCTTCGCAAACGGGCTGTCGCGATTCTGGTCGATGTGCTCCGCGGCCAGGGGCCCGCCGACGGCGACCCGCTGGCGGCGCAGATCCTGCGCGGGATCAACCTGGAACGACCTTACGCCGAGCACCAGCGGCCATTCCCTGTGGTGCCGCGGATCGAGCCGGAACAGGCCTTGTGGCTGCTGGGATGCTTGGCCGCCGACCGCGCGGAAGTCCCGGAGGAACTGATTGTCCCCTACTTGCGCCGTGCGAATTGGCGCGAGCGGATCGACGCGGCCGTGCTGCTGGACGTGCTGGGCTTCGGGAATCAGGCGGCCGAGGTGCTGAGCGCCGAGGCAGACAAGCCTTATCCGTTCGGCGAGATCATGGGCATCGGTAAGAGTCACGCTGACCCGAACTTTCGCGACAAGTGCTACCTGATCATGGCGTTGGCGCACCACGTGGACGACGTCGAGCGGTTGCGGACGTTTGCCGACCCGCGACGCCGGTACCGGGACATCCGTTACGGCTTGGCGACCGGATTGGGCCTGCGGGGTACGCCCGACGGCATCGGCCTGCTGGTCGAAATCGCCACGGGCGATCCGATCACGGTGGTCCGCCGCCGGGCGTGCGAGGCGTTGCGGTTGGTCCAGGAGACGCAACAGATGGCAGGCCGGCCGGTTCCGGAGATTCGCCTGCCGCCGCAGCGGCCGCTGGAGGCATGGCATCCGCCGCGCGGGTTGGATTGGCCCGGGCCCGTCGAGGAACCGCTGCCGCCGGGCCTAGCGGACCTTGCGGGATGGTGTGATTGGGCGTCGCTGGCCCCTGTGGACAAGCCGGTTGTCGCCGCGCCGCTGGACGAACTGCGGCAGCGGGTGGCCGAAGCTCTGCAGCCCGAGAACTACCGCGATTTGAACAACGCCAACAATCAAGCTCCGGGGGCGACGCGGATGATGATCCGCCGCATGGCCGAGTTTTCGGATGCCGTGGCGGCGATGGCCGCCGCCGGTCCGGACGTGGCTAACGCGGGCTGGGCCCAGCTGATCGCATCCCCGTACCCGTTCGCTCACTTTCTGGCGCTGCAAGAATGCGCTCGCGGGCGGATGTCCGACGGCAGCGAACTGACCGGCCTGCTGGAGCGATGCGTCCAATCGTCCGACACGGTCAAGTTCTATTGGACGTGCGAGGCGATCGCAGATCGGCGGATCACATCCGCCGTTCCGGTCCTGGTGCGATTGGCTCAAGCGGAAAATCCGCCGGGATTGCACGGTCCGGCCGGGATGGGGCACGGTTATCCGGCCGCTCGCGCGGTAGGGCGTCTGGCAGGGAACATCGATCACGAACAGGTCCAACCGCTGCTGCACAGCGACAACATCTGGATCCGCGCCGGCGTCCTGGCGGGTCTGGCCGAAGCCCGGGCGTCGGGGATCGAGCCGCTGTTGAAAGATGCCATGAATTATTGATGTCCTAATTCGCCGATTCCCTGGAACGTGAGGCAGCGCGAAGCGGGCAACGTCTGTTGGTCTCACTGACCATTTCGTATACAATCAACAGTGGCTTCACGGCACGCATAGGAGCACAGATATATGGTATCACCGAGACAAAATCGGTCATCGACCGTGCCAAGCAAATTTACGCCAATCGACTGCAGGCAGACGTGGAATCCCGGTACATGGACCGCTTCGTTGCGATCGAGCCAGAATCCGGAGAGTATTTCCTGGGCGATACATTCGACGAGGCGGTGAAATCCGCCAGGACGAAATACCCGTCCCGACTATCGCACACCCTCTGGATTGGGCGTCGTGCAGTGTTCCACATGGGAGGAGTGCAACTATGAAGGGATTCGTTGATGACAGGTTGCGGGCATTGGTTCGGGTCCCAGTGTCACAGGAGTAGCCGCCGTGCGAATTTGCAACTCGTGTCATGTACTTGCCATCTTGTTGGTGTGCTGTCCGGGCAGCCAGGCTGCCGAAGGCCTCTTCGATTGGCAGCAGGACTACGCCCGGATTACCGAAATGGGCGACATCGTGTGGACGCCCCGGGAATTTCGCTTCACGTCCGGCAGCAACGTTCGGTTTATTGACTACGAGAACGGTTCCGACGCGAACGACGGCACCTCCGCGCAACGGCCTTGGAAACACCATCCCTGGGACACCGCTGCCAGCGGTCACGCGACTGCCGTCACGGGGATCGATACGTATGTCTTCAAAGGCGGCGTGATCTACCGCGGTCAGCTGACGGTGAAAGAACAAGGCCGCGCTGGCAACCCGATCCGCCTGACGCGCGATCCCGGCTGGGGCGTTGGCCCCGCGATCATCGCCGGCTCGCAAGCCGTTACGGGCTGGACCAAGGGCGCCGATCACCCCAAGATCCCCGAGCCGAATGCGGTGTGGAAAGCGACCCTCGATTTCGCGCCCCGCACGGTGTGGATGATCGGCCGCGATGGCACGGCTCGCCGTATTCCGCTGGCTCGCCATCCCAATTGGATCAGCCAAGGCGAAGACCACAAGGCAGAGTGGTTTCGCTGGACCAATGACCGACACCCTTTTCAGGCCAAGGAGGGATTCAGCGCCAACGACGCGACGAACCTCAAGGGGCTCGACAAAGACTTCGTGCAGGGCGCCCTGATCTACTCCGAATTCGGCTGGGTCATGGGCACTCCTTATCCGTCCAAGGTGGGCAATTTTGATCCCGCGGACGGCGCGGTACGGTTTGAGCGGTGGACCGGCGGCGGCAACGCATCGATCATCTTCCGCGGAATGCGGTACTACCTGGAGGACAAGCCGCAGTATCTCGACGACCCCGAGGGCGAGTTCTGGTTCGACAAGCAAGGCAGCGGCGGCAAACTGTATGTGCGTCTGCCCGGCGGCATCGATCCCGCGACGGTGCGCATCGAGGCCGGCGAACGTTCCGATCTGATCGTCGGCGGCGAGGCCAAGCACCTGGAGATCAGTGGTCTCGATTTCCGCTGGACCACGCAACCTTGGAACCTGGACGTGGCGGCTTGGGACTTTCGCACCAAGCCCTGGGGAATTCGTCCCGACGCCAATCCGGCATGCATCCGCATTTGGGGCAGCGGTGAGGGCGTCCGTATCGCCAACTGTGTCTTTGAAGACGTCGTCATGGGCATCCGCATGCGGGCCATCGGCACCGGCTCGCCGGTGCGCGGCATCATGATCGAAGACAACGTCTTCCGCAATGCCGATGTCGGCGCCGCCCACCTGAGCGACGGCGCCGGGTGGGGCTTCTCGCATCCGGTAGGTGTTCTGGACGACGTGCGTCTGTACCGCAATCGGGCCGTCAATGTCGGTTTCCGAGCCACCCGCTTCGAGCGCGGCTGCACGTTTGACCTGAGCTATCCCTTGCGGGCTCACATCGCGGGCAATGTGGTCGAGCGGAGCGGCGCCCAGGCGATCAATGTGAACGCCGGCAAAGGCGCGACGCGCGGCGACGTGCCCCTGGTGCGCGTGCTGATCCACCAGAACAAGGCCTGGAAGACGATGCAGAACGCCAACGATTTTGGCGGCATCGAGAGTTGGCAGCACGGCCCGGTGTATATCTTCAACAATCTGAGCTTCGATGCCCGCGGCCAGTGGGAGGGCCGGCGAGTGTTCCACGGGCAGAGTCCGGGATTCGGCCACGCGTACTATCTGGACGGCGGCTTCAAACATTATCTGTTCAACAACATCGCCTGGGGGTTGTCCAACGATCCCGCCAGCCCGCTCGTCAATTGCTCGGCGTTCCAGGAGATCATCAGCCATCAGAACGTCTTCTTCAACAACACGGCTTACAACTTCTTCGTCGGCTCGCGCCGTCAGGCGCCGCACGCCGGGCGAAACAAGTTTCTCGGCAACGTCTGGCAGAGTATGAGCGAGCGAGTCTTTCGCCATGCCGACCCGGCCAAGACATTGGCCGACGGCAACGCCGATCATGCCGGCCCGCAGAAGGAGCGTTTCGCTGCGGAAACCAATGCGTACGGGCGGAACGTTTTCTACGACATCGGCCAGATGGGCGTATTCGAGCCTTCCGGCCGCTGGCTTCCGACGTTGGAGGATTTCCGCACCGCGCTGCAGCAACAGCACAGCATGGTGTCCGACTTGGGAACGATGGACAGCGTCCAACCGCTGCGCGATCCGGCCCGCGGTGATTTCCGACTCAACCCGGAATCCGCGGCGGTGGACGGCGGGGTAGTGGCCTTTGTGCCTTGGGCCTTGCACGGTGTGGTTGCCGAGTGGAACTTCTACCCTGCGGGCGACGATCACCGGCGAATTATCGACGAGCACTGGTATGCGAAAGACTATCTGACCGATCGGGACGCGTACCACGAGCGGCCGACGTATCCGTTGACCGCCGTGAACGTCGATCGCGAGGACTACGTCGACGGTCCGCTGGAAAACTTCACCGCCGGCGCCCTCCGCCTGACGCCGGCCAAGAAGACCTACGCCACGATCAGCAACGCGGCGCTCAACACGCCCTTCACGACTCAACTGGCCACCCGAGCCCGCCACGGCCAAGATCCTCAGATCCAGTCTTTCACCTTCGAGGGCGACCCACTGAAAACCCCGGCGATCCATGCCGGCAACTTCCTGATCGAGGTCTACTTCCGGGCCGACAGCGACGGCTGGATCGTCGGCAAGGAGCAGGGGACGGGCTACGCGCTCAGGCTCGCTGACGGCCGAGCCGTGTTCCGCGTCGCCGGAGCGGACGCCGCCGCCGCCGAATTGACCTCCCGGGCTCGGCTGGCCGATGGCAGATGGCATCATCTGATCGCGGAAGCCGATCGGGATGCCCGCACGCTGACCCTGTATGTGGATGGCAAACGCGATGGCGCGAGCCGGGGCGTCGGCCCGGTCTCGCTGGCCAACGGGGGCGACCTGGACGTGGGCGGCAGACGCGGCGGCGAGCACCTGAGCGGGGCGATCGATTTCCTGCGCATTGCCCACGGCACCCTGGCCGATGCCCACACCACGATCGAAGAACTGTACGCCTGGCAGTTCGATGGTCCGGCCCTGCGGGATCTGCGCGGCGCGGCGCCTCGGGGCCGGGGCCGCGACGCCGGAGCGATCGAGTCGTTTTGAAACCCGCGAGTCTAACGGCCCGTGTGCTCGATGGTGACCCCGTCGGACGCGATCCGCGTCGTGCCGGCCGACGTGGTCACCACGACCGCGTCGCCGTCGAGGGTCACGCTCAGCCCTTGAGGCTTGGCATCTCGCCTCCACGGCACGATCACGGTCGTAAACGGCTCGGTGCCGCGCACGCGGAGGATGTGTTGCCGTTCCTCGCGCTCGGTGACGGCTCCGCCCCAGGCCGTATCGGCCCAGTTGCCCAAGAGTGCCTGGTGCGGTTGGCTGCCGAGCGAATAGACGGCGAAGTCGACGTCGTAGCGGCCGGTGAAGCCAAACTCGCTGGCGCCCGCCGGCAGCGCGAAAGGTCGCGTCGCAGAAGGCAGAACAGCGGGATCCTCTTTTCGGTCGGTGACGGGATGCGTCCGCTCCGGCGGCACGATCGGTCCGGCGGGCGTTTGCACGGCCCCGACCGCCATCAGGTTCAGGCTCGAAACCTTCGGTATCGCGGCATTCTCGCCGCTGAAACGATCGCGGATCAGGATGATCGGCTGACTGGGCACCGTTCGCACAACGGTCACCGCGCGGGTCCATTGAAGTTTATCACCGCTGAAGGTCGCCCTGGCATACGCACGGTCGGGGAACGATTGAAACGCCTCCTGCGTCGACTCACGCCATACCTGGCCGCCGGTCAACAGAGCGCCGTCCCGGTCCCAGGCATGGCCGATCGCCGGTTCGGGAATCACCATCGAGTGAACGTAGCCACCGGGTGCATGCGGCGTGTAGATCGCCGACCAATCCACCGAGATCGGCTTGCCCAGCGCATACAGCACGATCGAGCCGTGATCGTAGTGACGATGGTCGCGATAGAAGTCGCCGTTGACGAAGAAAAGTGCCGATTCGTCGGGTGTGCTCCAGCCGTGGCGCAGGACGCTGCAGTAGCCGGGGAACGTGGCATCCGACAGGGGCCGGTCGGACGACGACGGCCGATCTCGCAGATCCCGGGCTCCGCGGGCCGGCAGCGTGTCGTCGATCATCACGGTGGTCGTGCCGAAGAAGAATGAGTGTTGTTTGCCGCCGTCCGCCCAGGCGCCCATCAGCCGTTGCGAGAGTGCCGGATCGGCATCGCGGAAACCGGTGCCGAGCAGGCCGAAGGTCTCGGAGGTTTCGAGTCCGCTGTCGCCCCAGGCGACCAGCGCCGGCTTGTTTCCCATTCGCGGCTCGGGCGGAGTCTGTAGGTTCAGGTAGAACTCGGCGAACTTCGCCAGCTTCGGCCACTGGCGAAACGGATCGGTCCGGCCCAGTTGCTTGACCTGCAGTAGCGTATTGAGCGTGGGAACCAACGAGGCGCCGATGTAATGAGGACAGCCGATTTCCGCGCCGCTGTCGTTGATCACCTGCTCGACGGTGGCCCGCAATTGCCCCTCGACCTGCTCGGCCCGCTCGACCATCGTCGGGTGCCGAGCCAGGAACAAGGCGTAGAATCGGCGGTAGCCCCATTGCTGGATCGGCATGTTTTCGGTGCCAAGGTTCAAGCCGTGGTCCGTAGAACTGATCGGCGCGTGGTCATCATCCCACACCACGTTGGCAAACAGCACGGCCGCCGCTTTGAGCCGAGCCCGCTCGTCAGCCGTCAGCCGCGGATCGCCCAGCAGCTGGTCGATCCAGACGCCGTACCGCTGGGCAGCCAGCCCGCCGTGCCAGTAGTGAATCGAGAAATCGTAGATGCCTCCCCGGTTGACGAGCGATTCGAGCATCTCGCGCGACTGCTTGAAAATCTGGTCGAGGCATCCCGCCAGTTTCTCGCGGCCGGGATCGCGCCAAGCGTCTAACAGCGGGCGCGTGTACGTGTCGTTGCCGTACAGCCACTGATAATACGATGGATCGCCTTGGACGCGGGCCTTCAGCGCGTCGATGCCTCGGCGGCTCATGAACGCCGTGCCATAGCCTTCGGGCGGATCGGGGAAATCGAGCGTCCAGCGATGGACTTTGTCCAAGTGGACCCCGCCGTGGAGGTTCATTTGCAGATTGATCGGCTGAATTTCGGCCGCTGGCTTGACGTCCTCCCGAGTACCGGCGTACAGCCCCCAGCACCAGCGGCTGCGCGGAAAGACGCGCGCGTCGGGGCCGCGGCGATGGCTGGTCAGGTTCAGGGCGAAGCGCGGCTTGTCGCCCGAGTCGGGCGGAGCGGTCGAGATGCCGACTCCGCTCATGTGGGCGCCCAGCGCCCGCGAGGCCGAACCGGCAAAGATGCCGACGAGGTTGGCCGATTCCGGCGCGTCGCGGTTGAACGCCTGCCAGTACCAGCCGGAGTCGAAGCACCACGGGTCCCACACGCACATCACCCGCCAGGTATCGTCGGACGAATGATACGACGGCACTCGCGGGCGAGCGTAATCAAGCTTTACTTCCGCGTCGCCGTCCGATCCTCGCTCGTTCGATGCCCGGTATCGCCGCCCGTCGGGCTCGTAACCGAACCGGGCATCAGTGCTGTGATGGCCGCGGTAGCGGGCGTGGGTCGGCCGGACGGCGTCGTACAACTCGATCGACCAGCTGGGCTCGAAATCGGTGTCCTCCTCGAACAGGATCGACGGCTGGCCAGCCAGCAGCGTGATGGTCGACGTGTAGTAGCCTTGGCCCGCGGGCTTGAGAACTTGCTGCCCGTATTTCAATTCAGGATGATCGAACCGATAATCGATTTGTACGACCGTCTTCAGCGGTCCGCATTCGCGAAACCTTACCGACATTCCCGTCGCGAGCGTCCGTTTGGTCCAGTCGGCCGCGGACTGGTAGCCGAGCCAGTTGGGGCCGGTGCCGTACCACTTGCCATCCCGCATCCGCAGCCCTTGGACCGGAGCCGGGATCTGCGCGGTGTCGGCCGCGTTCACGGATTGGGGAACTCGCACTCCGGTCAAACCATTCGTGATTTCGTAATACGCGGGCGTTTCCCGCACCGTCACGGCGCCGGCGAGGGTTGCGGCCGGGCGGCCGGGGCGCAGGAAGAACGTCTTCCGCCCGCCTGCCATCAAAGCGGTCCGCAGCGCGAGTTGCTTGCCGCCGGCGACCAGTTGGTAAGGCACCTCCGAGCGGCCGCCCGAGCCATCGCCGGCGACCAGTACCGCAAGTTGCGGATCGACCGGGCGCGCTAGGTCGAACGTGATGATTTGATCCGGATGCGAGACGCCGAACATTTCGTGCAACTCGAATCGCTCGCTGACATCGGCAGCCTGCGATGCGGCGTGAGCGCAACGGGCACCGAAAAGACCGGCAACCACCAGGAATGCAAGGGCCTTCAATCCGCACAGGATGAATCCGGAAACGTTTCGTTGTCGGCGACGAGAGCGAGCTTGGCCGTTCATGGAAACCTCGATGGCTTGCAGTTCAGGCGGTTGGCGCCCGGGGGGATACGCGCAGCATAACTGTCTGAGATCGTAATGCAGTGTACGCGACGGCGCTGTGGGCCACAATCGGATGTGGCGCGGCGGGCTGGAGCGACAGAATTTCAGGCCCAAGCTTGATCGGCGTTTCGCTTTGTGGTAGGAACATGGACGCTTCGAATGCGATACCTCTCTCCTACTGCCATGCGAGTGTGCCGTGGAAATTATCGCACGCTTCCTCGATCGTGCCCGCCGGAGCAATGCGCGGGTTGTCCTGCCCGACGGCCTGGACGCAGCCGTGCTGACGGCGGCCCGCCGGTTGCTCGACGAACGCATCGCCCGGCCGATCTTGCTGGGCACGCCCGCTCATGTGGCGGAAGCCGCGGCTCGAGCCGGCTTGCCGCTGGACGGGCTGCAGGTGATCAACCCCGCCGTCTCGCCGCAGGTCGAAGCTTACACGGCCGCCTATGTTCGCCGCCGGAGTGTGGATGAAAATGTGGCTCGGCGGCTGGTTCGCAAGCCGCTGGTTTACGGCGGTATGATGCTCGCCCAAGGCGACGCCGACGTCCTGGTGGGCGGCGCGCTGCACGCCACGGCGACGGTGATTCAAGCGGCGGCGGTAACCGTGGGCTGCGCGCCGGGCATCCAAACGGCCTCGAGTTTCTTTCTTATGATCCTTCCATCGTGTGGCGGCCGAACTGACGTGTCGTTGATCTACGCGGACTGCGCCGTGAACGTCCAGCCCACCGCCGAGCAACTGGCCGACATCGCGCTGGCGACCGAGGCGACCGCCGCGCGGCTGCTGGACGAACCGCCTCGCGTGGCTCTGCTGTCGTTTTCCACCGCCGGCAGCGGGCCGCATCCTGACGCCGAGAAAGTCCGCCGGGCCCTGGGCCTGGTTCGGCAGCGCCGGCCGGCGGCCTGCATCGACGGCGAATTTCAAGCGGACGCCGCATTGTGCCCGCGGGTCGCCGGTAAAAAACTGAAACGCTCCAGCGGCGTGGCCGGAGCAGCCAACGTGCTGATCTTTCCCGACTTGGACGCAGGCAATATCGGGTATAAGCTGACGCAGTACCTGGCCGGCGCGCAGGCCATCGGCCCGATCCTGCAGGGGTTTGCCAAACCAGTCAGCGACTTGTCGCGCGGTGCCAGCGCCGACGACGTCGTGGCCGCGGTGGCGATTTGCTTGACGCAATTGGCGTAGAACCGGCGCCGAATGTCAGGAGTTCTGAACGAGAAGGTGACGTCGATGAAGATTCTCGTGGTGAATTGCGGCAGTTCGTCGATCAAGTACCAGTTGTTCGAGATGCCGCAGCGTACGATCTTGGGCAAAGGGTTCGTGGAGCGGATCGGCGAGGCCGGCGCGTCCCTCAGCCATACGGCCCGCGGCGAGACCGTGCGGCGGGTGGTCGAAGCCGCAACGCACGAACAGGGCTTGGAACTGGTCCTGCGCACGTTGACCGAAGGCGCGGAAAAGTTGCTCGACCGGATCGACGAAATCACTGCGGTCGGGCATCGCGTCGTTCACGGTGCCGACCAGTTCACCGGCTCGGTGCGGATCACCGCCGACGTGCTGGCGGCGATTGAGCGGGAGTCGCACCTGGCGCCGTTGCACAATCCGCCTAACCTGGCCGGCATTCGCGCGTCGCAACGGGCACTGCCCCGGGCCGCTCAAGTGGCCTGCTTCGACACGGCCTTTCACGCTACCCTGCCGCCCGTGGCATATACGTATGCCTTGCCTCACATGCTGTGCGAACAATTCCGCATTCGCCGCTACGGCTTTCACGGCACTTCGCACCGTTACGTCTCGGGCCGGGCCGCCCAGCTGCTGGGCGTCTCGCCGGAATCCGTCAATCTGATCACCTGTCATCTGGGAAACGGCTGCTCGATGGCGGCCGTACAGCGGGGTCGGAGCGTCGATACGACGATGGGCCTGACCCCGCTGGAAGGCCTGGTCATGGGCACGCGGACCGGCGACTTGGATCCGGCGATCCTGTTCTACCTGGGCGACAACGGCTACGACATCGCCACGCTGAACCGCATCTGCAACACGAAGAGCGGCTTGATCGGCATCTCGGGACTATCCAACGATCTCCGCACGCTGGGCGAGAAAGCAGCCTCCGGCGACGCGCGGGCTCGATTGGCGATCGACGTCTTTTGCTATCGGGTCAAGAAGTACATCGGCGCCTACGTCGCCGTGTTGGGCACCGTCGACGCCGTCGTCTGGACGGGCGGCATCGCCGAGAATGGCTGGCAGATCCGCGCCCAATGCTGCGCGGGTCTTCCCCAACTGGGCATCGCCTTGGACGAACAGCGAAACGCCGAGGTCGTCGGACGCGAAGGCGAGATCCAGGCGGCCGGCAGCCGCGTCAAGCTGCTGGTTATCCCCACGGACGAAGAAGGCGTCATCGCCGCGGATACTTACGAACTGGTCCATGACGGCCTGACGAGCGAGCAAGACATACTGCTGTAGATCGCCACGGCCGGCACCGGCGGGTGCGCCCTTTTACCCGAACAGCAACCGCCGTTTGAGGCTCCTGGGTTTACCCCAGGGGTGCTTCACCTTCCATCCTAGAAGACCCGACACAAAAATATCCTTCCCGCCGCCGCCGCCGCCGCCGGCGCCGGCGGCGGCGGAAAGGATGGGATGTCGGGCGGTCGCGTTTCTAGGCAGAAGGTGAAACTCCGCCGAGGTAAACTCGGTGGCCTCCGGCTGAACGGCAGACAACCGCTCATCTCGGCGGCTCCGTATGTCAGAAGTTCTGAATGGTGCTCGCCGCTCACTCCAAAATCGAGCGGGCGACCTCGCCTCGCAGTTGGGCTTCGCCGGGCTCCTTTTCGAATACGCCGTAGAACATCGAGCAGCAGTCCAGCCACAACGTCAAGCGACGGAAATCCTCGTCCGACAGCTTTACCTCGTGGTGGCCTTTGTCCACCATCTCGACCAGCTTCGAGGCCCGCGCGCCGAACTCGCCGGACCGCGTGCGGTAGCTGTCGCCGTAACTGGTGAAGCCGTATTTCACGAGGGTGTTGTACGAGGCGTAGAACTTGTTGGCGATCGGCTCGGCCGCCAGGTTCGGCGCTTTCTTGTCCTTGTTCTCGATGTGGCACGGTACGCAGTTGCGGTCGAGCACGGGCTGAACCAGCCGCGGGTAACTGAACGGATTCGAGCCGTCAACGTCGGGCTGCGGCTGGGACGGCTCGCGGCGCAGCGCCAGCGGCAGCGCGGCGGGCGTCCGGACGGCTTGCGATTTGTGCTCGTGACAGCCTTGACATACCAGCCGCTCGCCGTGACGGGCGTGCGTCGCCGAACGCATCGAGGTGATCGCCATGCCGCGTTCGTCGAGCGCTTGGAAAAACAGTTCGCGATACGCCGGCACTGTGAAATGCGCGCTGCCGTCGGCTTCGACCGGCACGGTTCCCAACACCCAGCGGCAGGGCACGATCGAGTCGCCGGCTTCGGCGATCCGCTTGCCCGTTTCATGAGGGCGCAAGCCGCCGCTGGGCACGGCGCACGGCAGCACCTGCAGGATCCGCAGGGCGTGGATCTGCGTATTCTCGGGCCAAGCTCGTTGGTGGTCATAGACGTTGATGACCGCCATCGTCGCCTGGCCCTCGTCGCCGATGCAGACCGCTTGGCGCTGCGATGCCTCCGCCAGCATCGGGGCGGGCACGCGGGGCAGCGGCTGGGCTCGCAACGGGATCGGATTCATACAGCCGATGTCGGGATCGCGGTACAGCAGTTCCTTGTTGCCGAAGGCATCCACCAAATACACGCCGTAGTTCTCGGCGGGACGTTTGAGCGATGCACCGGTCATCGCGGCATCATAGACGCACAGGTGATAATTCTCGGCCAGCGGCCACGGTGTGCTGTACGCCTGCCGGCCGCCTTGACTTTCCGGAAAATTGACTTCGGGCGTCAACCGCCGCACCGGTCCCATGCCGTCGTCGTCGGTGACCTGCGGGTTGATGATGATGAGCGAACCGTAGGCCTGGCCGTGGTGGGGCGCGGCCAGCCCCACGTACTTCGCCGAACCGGGGATCGGCCGCACGTACAGTTCCATGTCGGGACGCGCCTGGCGCGGAGCATAGTTGCCGTGCAGCGGCCGCGGATCGCGGCCGTCGAGCGTAGTGATCCACGGCATGTGCGCGATGCAGCCGTGACGGTCCGTGTAATCCCAGCGCGTCCAGACGATGCGGCCGTCATGCGCCACGCTGGGACTCCACTCGTTGCTGTCGTGGAAGCTCAGGCAGTTGATGCCGCTGCCGTCCGGGTTCATGTCGTACAGCGTGTACAAGGGACAGGCGCGGCCGCAGCGCAGATAGCCGCCGCGGCGTTCGCTGATGAACGCCAGCCGGCCGTTGGGCAGCCAGCACGGGTCGAAATCGTTCCACGTGCCGTCGGTCAGCTGCCGCAAGTCCGTGCCGTCCACGTTGACCGAGAAGATATGGTAACAGCGTCCCGCGTCCCAGTGGCCGCGGGTGGGGTCTTCGTGGAAGATCTGTTCCTTGCCGCCTTGCCGCTCGACATAGGCGAACGCGATCCGCCGGCCGTCAGGCGACAGGGCGGGGGAAAGGAACGAGCCGCCGTCGGCGTCTTCACCGCTGATGGCTTTCTCGCCGTCGTAACGGAGGTTGGGCCGCAGCACGCTGCCGCCGCTCAGTTTCTGATCTTGGAGCCGGCCGGTTTCGCAGATCGAGTCGGCCAGCACGTCGCGCACCTGTGGATTCGCTCCGAACGCACCTTCCAGCACAAACAAGCCGCCGCCGGGATTTTGGCAGATGCCGTAGAATTGGTCGCACATGTGCTGGTAAAAGGCGCGATGACGCTTGATGAAGACGAGATCCTGGAAATCGAGCAGGGGGTTGGCAAACGCGATTTCGCGACGGAGGCGGCAGATCTCGTGGTGCAAGGCCCGTCGCGCGGCGGCGTCGCTCACCGCGGTATCAGCGACGGCCTGCCGCAGCTTTGCCAGTGGCTCGTCAAAGGCGGTCAACGTACCTCCGCTGGCCGTCAGACGGTTCAAGTCGGCCAGCAACGCCGCGGTCCGCCGCAGTACGATGTCGGCCGGATCCCGATCGCTTTCGTGGACCAGCGCCTCGCGGTGAAACGTCTGGTTGGCGATCTCCTCGGCGGTTGAACTTTCCGCAGGAACGTGCGAGGTACCGTTCCAGACGCGTGCGCCGGTGGATTTGCGGAGGACCGCGAGCTGCTGGATGTCGTGCTGCAGCGCCGCGTATTGATAATCCAGTTCCCCGGCCGCCGCGGCGCGGGCCCGCAGTTGGTCCCAGCTCGCATGCTCGGCCGGCGTATTGGCGGCAACCAGCGAGGCGAGTTCCTGCTCCAAGGCCGCTCGCACTTCGGCGTCGTCCAGCGTCTTCAACATCGCCGAACAATCACGATAACGGCAGACGCGGACGTACAGGTCCAGCCAGCGCGGGTCGCCCGCACCGGCTTGAGCCGCGACGAGTGTATCGAATTCAGCCACCAGCGCCATCGGCTGCGCCGCGATGTCCTCGGACTTGGGCGGCGCGGACATGGGATGGAAGCCCATCCCACGCAACATCGTGCCGATCATCTCTTGTTCGAGCGAGGCGGTTTCGCGTTTGCCGAACCACGCCGCGAGCCCGTCGGCTCCGGCGTCCGCGCGCAGCCACCCGGCCTGCAACGGAAAGTCGCGGACCACGTTCGGCCAGAACGCCGGCAGCGGTGTCGGGGTCGAGAGCACCTTGAAACGCACGACGCCGCCCGGGCGGTCCTTGTCCTCGCCGACCAACGCCTCGAACCGCTCGTATCGGCCGTCCAAAGCGAAGCTCAGTTCGCTATCGGCGTGAACCCAGAATCCGAACTCGAACTGCCGGTCGCCCACGATCAGCGGGTGATCGTTCCAGTTCTTGTTCACGAGCAACTGGCCCCAGCCGACGCTGACGCGAGCGGGCTTGAGGTCCGTGAGCCAAGTGATCGTACCGTCCTTGGCGATCAGCTTCGGCTCGCCCCAGATATTGCAGTTGGCGGGATGTTTTTCACAAAAGGTGACCAGCCGCAGTTCCTTCAAACCGGCGACGTTGACGGCGACCTGTTGAGCGGGCCCGTGACCGTCGAGCGGACCGCTGTCGAACGGTTTGAAAAACGATTCCCGTGCGGCGGCCTGTTCCGCCTCCGGCGAGCTGAGGTAAGCCGCCCGCAGGTTCGCCATCGTTTGAGCCCAAGAGGATTTCTGCGCATCATCCGCGGCGCCGGCCTTGATGGCGGCGTTCAGAATCACGGCAGTTAGGATTCCAATGGCCGTGAAGATCAAAGGCAAGCGTTTCATGGCTTTCTCCGTTGGGCTGTGGTTCCGGCGAGGGCGATTCGAACTTCGCCACGGCATACGAAGCATGGGCTTCGATCCTTCGTTGCGGACGTCGAACCGTGTCGAGGCGTCGGCAGGTCTTCGTTGGGCCGAAGGCTTCTGCTCGGGGCTTATCGTACACGGCGTCATCCCCTCCGTCAACGAATCGCATTGGCGAGCGGCGAGGATCTCTGCGGAGCGGCGGGGCGGGGGCTAGGACACGAGCCTGAGACCCACGCCGGCAAGCGTGCGAGGATCTTTGCGGAGCGGCGCGGCGGCGGCCGGTTCTCCTCAATCCTCGCTGTTTGCCAGCGAGATGCTTAGGCTGGTAACGGTGCGCAGCGTTACGATCGAGATCTAATCCGCCTTAGTTGACCAGCCGAATCGTCAACGGATAGCGATAGTATTCGCCGCCGTTGGCCTTGACGGCCGCGATGATCGTCATCACCACGCTGAAGATCAAGACCGCGATTAGCAAGGGAATCCCGATGATCACGAAGCACAGGACCACGGCCACCGCAGCCCAGATCGTGATGCTGATCTGGAAATTCAGCGCCTCCTTGCCTTGATCGTCCACAAAAGCGTATTGGTCCTTCTTGATCAGCCAGATCACCAACGGGCCGATGATATTGCCAAAGGGCACCAGATAGCCGGCAAAGGCGCTCAAGTGGCACAGCATTGCCCACATTCGTTCGTCGCTACTGCCCGCGGACGGCTTGTCGATAAAGGGAGCGTTACTCATACGGAACCTCAAAGTTGTTATTGGGCCGAAAGGCGCTGATTTGAAAGACATTCTAGCGTCATGCGAACGATTGGTCCAAGCCGTCTTCGCTCCAGCGAGTCCGATCTTGGACAACCCGCGAAAAAAGCTTTCTCATCATGCCGGCTGCGTTGCAGGGCGACATTATATCCCCGCGTTCTCGTTTTGTTACGAGTATCTTGTTCATCAGCGTTCATCAGCGTCGATTAGCGGTCCTCACCGACCGCGGCCGGAGTCGGAGGTGGCCCGACCACTAATCGACGCTGATGAACGCTAATCTGTCTTGGTGGCGGTCGAAAGCCGCGTTGGTTTACAGCCTCCAAGAAGCGTTGCCTGACATGCCTTTCGTTTCTGGCAAACGCGGCGGTGGATTTTTCGTGTACAATCAACCCAACAGAATCCCTGTCTGGCGTCCTTCCAAGGAGAAACTCATGAAGCGACCAACATTCGCCGTTGTGGTCTTGACCGTCTGCGCCGCGTTTTCCTCCCCGATTTCGGCTCAGCGTCCTGACGCGCCGCGCCGCTCCGGCTTGAACCCCGAATCGCGCACGCCGATCGAAAACGCGCCGCTGCCCAAAGACGCCGAAGAGCAAAGAATCCTAGACGCATTGGAACAAGCGCGACAGGGCCCCCGTTATGCCAACGTCTCCGAAACGGACGGGCGGCTGTTGCGGCTGCTGACGGAATTCAGCAATGCCAAACTGGTCGTCGAAATCGGCACCTCGACCGGCGAATCGGGTCTCTGGTTCGCCTTGGCCCTGCGCAAGACGGGCGGCAAACTGATTACGCATGACATCGATCCGCGCCGCGCGAAGATCGCGGCAGAGAATTTCCGGAAGGCAGGCGTCGACGGCTTGATCACGATCGTGCTGGGCGATGCCCACGAGACGGTCGAGAACATCGAGGGCCCGATCGACATCCTGTTCCTGGATGCCGACAAGGACAACTACCTCGATTATCTCGACAAGTTGCTCCCCAAGCTTCGGCCCGGCGGCCTGATTATCGCCCACAACATGGTTTCCCCCGCTCCCGACCCGCGGTACCTCGAAGCAATCACGAAGAATCCCGATTTGGAAACCTCATTCCTGCTGATGGATGCCGCCGGCCTCGGGGTGACGATGAAGAAGCGATGAGTCAGTCACAATCCGTGGGTCCGCTTTGCCATCCGTGGGCCTGAACAAACGCGGACTCAAATGACCGCGGCTCAGCGTTTGGGCAGCGTCAGGGGCATGCCGAGGCCTCCGAGGTTCAAGAACCGGCCGCCGTCGACTTGAACGCTTTGGTTGGTGGTCCAGAAGCGGATTTGCTGGGCCGCGGCGTCGGGCGTGCTGCTGCCCTTGCGCCACAACTCGGCTTCCGCACGCCCGTCGCCTTCCAGGATCACGAGTTCCTTGGCTTTGGCATAGGCCACGCGCCATGCGCGGGCCGTAAACGCGTCGCCTTCGATGGTCGCATTTCCCAGCGCCGTCAGCTCGATGCCCGCCTCGCGGCCGGCCATCCGGGACGCGGCGTCCGCGACGGACAACTGGTCGCTGGTCAGCAGGTACTGGCCGCGGCCCAGACCTTGGGCCGGGTCGGGATCGAGCGTTTGATCCCAGGCATCGACCGGACCGTACAAGGTTCGCACGCGGCCGCGAAACGTTAGTTCGCGCGCCGTCATGTTGCCGGTGATCTCGTCCTCGTAGTCCACGCGGACATACGCCAGCCGGGGCTCCGCCGCAGCGTCCGCGGCGAAGGGCGGGCCGTTTTCCGCCAAAGCGCGATCGTATCGCACGGAACTGCCCCAGCCTGGACCGTAGGCATGCAGCCGGCCGGTACTGTGGTCGATCGTCAAGTCGCGGACTTGCAACTGGTCGTAAGACGTCTGGCCGCCCTGTCGCTGCCCCGTATTCTGCAGATACACTCCGCCGACGAATGCCAGCTCTTGGACGTCGAGGTTCTCCGGCGGTTTGTCCCGGCTCATGTTCACCTCTTGATTGAGCGTCACCGTCAATTCGTGGCCCATGACCAGCAGGTCGAACATCTCGCCTTGCGGCGACTGCTCGGCCCCGCGGACCTGGACGTCGCGCAGGAACTTGGCCGTACGGCCGTCAAAGTCCATGCGGCCTTTCCAATCGACGCTCAGCGGCGGTGTGGCAGTCCGCGTTGGTGGTGTGCCTTCCGGCCCTTTGCGCGCCATTGCAGGAAACGTCATTCTGCCGGGACTGGTGATCCAGATTCGGTTGTCGCCCCGGTTTAGTTGGATACTATCGCCCGTGACCGACAAGCCGCGGGCCGAAACCTCCGCTGGCCGGCCTTGCACGGCGACTCGCGCCGAGTTCGTGTTGGCGTGATCGACTTGGACCAGTTCCCCGACGACGGCCAGCGGCACATCGCCTGGCTTTTCGGTGCGGACTTCGCGCAGCTGCACTTGACCGCCCAGGATCAAATGCTCCACCAGCGTTTCTTGGCCTCGCCGCACCAGTTGGGTCTGAAGGTGCCCGGCGACCAGATTAAACTTCTGGCCGGGCCGCTCCTTGCCGTCGGCACGATCCTTTTTCGCCGGTTTGTCGCGCGCCGCGGAACCCGCCGGCTCCGCTCCGGCTTCGTGCCGCACCCAGATTTCAGCCCGCTGGGTCGTTCCTGCCAATTGCCACGAGTCGACCCGCACGTCGCCTTCGGCCAGCATCCGTAGCGGCAGATACCGATAGCGGACTTTGCCGGGCGGCGCGCGAGGATCGAGTGACTCGCTGATCCAGACGTGCAGGTCGCGGGCGGCGAATTCGCCCTCGCCGTGCATCCGCAGCATCCCGCCTCCCAACAGAGACAGGGCGTGGTCGCCCTGATGCGGCTGAAGGATCACGCGGTCGCGCCAAGCGACCTCGAAACTTTGGCCGTCTCGGTCCGCCAGCGCGCCGTAAGCGTGGCCGGGGCCGAGGGCTCGCAGACGGCCCAGCCTTCCTTCGGCTGCAAATTGGTATTCCAATTCCCGCGCCTCGACGTCGTAACCCTGGTAACGCAGCATCAGCTTCTGACGGTCCTCGATCTTGACTTCGCGAGTCAAGAAGTTGTACTCGAACAACTCGGCTCGCAGCGACGCGGCATACGACGGTGCACGCAGGACGGCCGGCGCCCCCTGGACCTGGATCCGCTCGACTTTCAGTCCCCTGAGGTCGGGCGCGAGCGAGTCGGATTTCTTGGCCGAGGCGGACGTGTGCGTCTGGGCATTTGACGAGGCCGGCGGGGACGCGGCGCGCGGCTTCGTGAAATAGACCGCCAGCCGCTGGCAGCTCAGTTGATCGACCGGTCCGGAGCCCGGCACGCGGACCACATCCACTTGATCTTGGAACGTGGCCACCCGGCTTGCGAAATCGAACTTGAACGGACCTTGGCACGTGATCTCCAGTTCCAACGACGGCGCCGCCGGCCGATCCGCCGTAGCGGGCGAACCTAACTTCTGAGGGTTGTCCAGCTGTAACCGGATGCGATCGACGTGGACCAGTTCGGCGGAGGAGACCATCGGCATTCGCTGTTTCGAGCCGAGATTGCCTCCCGCCGCGGCCGTTTCCGCGGGCGGCGCCAAGTAGATAATCAAGTCTCGCCCGCTGCCGTAGCTGTTGCCGTGGCGAAACTGAATCGGTTGCGGCGTCTCGATCCGATCGCGGGTCATCTGCACGTGGTGCGTGGTCACCTCCAGCTGGTCCGCGGCTCCCGGCCGGCTCTCCGGACTGCGGATGGTCACCGGACCGCTAAGCATACCGCGGGCCAAGCGCCCGATTTGCCCGCGGGCCAGATTCACGGGCTCGTCAAACGTCAGGATCGCTCCTTCGCCGGCCTGCAAGATTACCGGCCGCGCCTCCGCGCGGTCGTCACCGCCGCCGGAGAACAGGATCAGCGTGCAAGGCTTCAGCTCCAGCCGATACTGGTCCAGCTCGCGAAGCTCTTTCAGCAGCAACATACCCCGATCCGTTTCCAAGACCTTGGGCTCGTCCAGCTCCCAGCTGCCGGGAGGAAACAAGGCTTGCAAGGGGTTCGAGCCAGCATCGGCGACGGGGGCGCCGTTCGTCTCGGAATCGGCGGTGCGCGGCCGCGCCGGCGGCTCGATGAACGGCACGAGCACCAGCCGGTACGCGAGGTACGCGCAACCGACGATTGCCAGGCTCGTGACGAAACGGACCACACGGGAAAACATGGTTGCCGATTCGGAATCACAAAGTGTAATTCCGAATCAGATCCTCCCAACGATTCTTGGCCTTCAGCACCAACTCGACGACTTCGCGCACGGCCCCACGGCCGCCCGGCACCGCGGTCACGTAATGGGCCGCCGCCCGGACCTCCGCCGCCGCATCTGCGACGGCGACGCTCAAGCCGACGTATTGCAGCAGCGACAGGTCGGTCAGGTCGTCGCCGATATGACAGACCTGGTCCGGCTGTAACTGTAATTCCGCCAACACTTTCTTGCCCACCGGCAGCTTGTTCTCAAACCCCTGACGCACCAGATCCACTCCCAACTCGGCCGCTCGCACTTTGACGATGTGCGAGGTGCGGGCCGACAGCACGCCGAACTTGAAGCCGGCCCGCTGCCACAGCTTGATCCCCAGCCCGTCGCGGATGTGAAACTGCTTGGTCTCGACGCCCTGATTGTTGAAGGTGATCCCTCCATCAGTCAACACGCCGTCGACGTCCGACAGGATCAGTTCGATTCGTTTGCAACGCTCCTCAATGTTCATCTACGTCTCCCCCTCCTGAATCAGTTCGCTCGAAATTAACTCACCAACGGCACGATCGCCCGCTCGCTCGCGCCATCCCCGGCTGCTGGGGCTGCTGAAGCTTCGGCAGAAACATCCCGAGGCAGCAGTTCCAGAACGTCGGTGATATCCAGCAGCCCGCGCGGCCGTCCATCCGCATCGATGACGGGAAGTTCGCTGATTTTACGTTCTGCGAGTATCTCCAAAGCTTCGCTCATCGCCGCCCCGCACCGGACCGTCTTGGGGCGGTGGATCATGA
>Ga0351890_10149_pt1 | contig 26031 bp, 21 predicted proteins | sample TotcelFGM3001M15_FD_206743 | JGI IMG/M metagenome (GOLD analysis project Ga0351890, IMG submission 206743) | Enriched cells from coal bed in the Powder River Basin, Montana, United States - Total cells FGM rep3 HSBNCT.FGM.300.1.M15 ...
TCAGAGCCAGCCAGTTCAGCCGTTGCTACAGTTTCCATACAGTCAGCCGTATCAGCAAGGTCAGCCGTATCAGCAGAGTCAGCCGTTTTCATATGGTCAGTCTGACGAGAATGATTTTGAGGAGCGGCAGTTCTCTGATACGGATGAGACCGTTGTAAATAAAGAAAAGGTGACTCAGAATTCTGAACAGACTAGTTTTTCTCCATCGAATTACCCTTCATTAGAAGATGCTACACCAGATATATATCCATTGCCCACTACGCCTTTAAGTCGGTTAAATTTCTCACAAGAGAGGGGTGCTTTTCCAGAGGGTAACAATAATGATTTTTCGGAAATGTTGCCTTTTCCACAATTACTTTCGCAAAAAAAGGATGAGAAAAATGGTGAGCAAAATGCGGATATGCCGCCCAATTTTTCCCGATTGCAGAGGTATCAACAACCGACTACTTCAACAGAGATTCTTGCAAATGGTATGGGACAATTTGCTGATGTAAATAATAGACAATCAAGCATTGCCCTAGAAATGCAAAAGGATTTATGGCGTCAGGAGACTCCAGAGAAAACTCAGCAGGCAGGCAAACAACATCAGCAACAGCAAAATGAGGAACAACCTCAAAGAGGAATTGCAAAGAGTATATAGAAGTAAGAGATCCCTCCGTCGCAAAGAGCAGCTCCTCGGAATGAAAGCTGGGGAGCCAAATGTATCTAAATGTAGGTTGGGTTAGGCTGCTTTTTGCCGTAACCCGACAAACCCAAAATTTCATTATTTTAAAGCTTTTGAAAGGCAGTTAGGTTGGGTTGAAAAGAACAACCCAACCTACATTTTCTACTGGTTCTACGTTTTGACGGGTGAAATTAGTTTACAAGAAGTAATTTTTCCATCACTGCCTGGTAAACATCAGTCACTGTAATATCCGCCATGCGGTCTTGTTGCAATACGGTATATTGTGGTTTCATGGGATAAGGGCCGGTAAAAGCCACAGGCGTTGGACCAAACAATGCCACTATAGGTCTTTGCCGAGCACAAGCAATATGCAGTGTTCCTGTATCATGAGTAATGAGCACTTGTAGCTGATCCATCAGCGCGGTGAGTTCCAGCAATTCTGTTTTGCCAATAAAACTTATTACTTCTGGGCAATCCTTCTGTACTAACCGAGCTAAAAATTTTTCCTGTTTCGCTCCAGTGAGAATCAAGCGAATTCGTTGATCGCTCTCACAGAGTTGTTTTGCCAATTCAATATAATTTTCAATAGACCAGACTTTTTCATGTTGGTGACGATCTTTTTTCTTCCGCCAGAATTGCCAACCACGTCTTGCAACGCGGTGACAACCTAATTGGCAAGCAATCAAAATATGTTTGCTGGGATCTAGATCAAATCTGCGCAACAAAGTATTAATATTTTGCACATGATGTGTTTGTGGATAAAGATTATATTCATGATCTATTTTTTGTGGGACATTATTATTTTCTAAAAGTGTCAATATGAAATCCAATACTTGCTCGGCACGTGGCAGGTTTTGATTCGGTAAGCCAATTGACACAACGGGTGCTGATAGATCAGTTAGATAAACTTGCATTTCATGCATTAAATTAATGACTAATGAATATTGATTCGCAATTTTTTTAATGGTTTTTTTATTTTTAGTGAGAAAAATTCGGTTAACCATAGGGTTATGTTCGAAAACATCGGCAGCAGATTTACCCAAAGCAAGAACGTCTAATTGGGTTGCCGGGAGCGATTGTTTTAACAGTTTGATAGCAGGCGTTAAAAATAAAGCATCGCCGACCCGTTTGGCTGTGACCAACAATATTTTTTGATTAGAAGAAAGAGTAGGGTATTGTTCTTGTGTACTCATTTTTTTCTCTTTATGGATTGCGTTTTTTGTTACAAAGGGGAATCACTCCACACTAAGCTTTTCTTCCATGAGCTATATACTCTTTTCCAGAATATTTTTTCAATAGTGTTTTATGGAATTTAATAGTTTTATGTCGGTAATGCGTTACACGATGGTTGTAGTGCCTTATTTTATGTACTCGTGCAGCCCGTACATGCAATTTTTTATGATGTCTTTTTGTATAGACTACATGATGGGTATACTTTTTAGCAGAGAAAGTTTTGTGAGTCACTTTCGTGTTCACTGTATTATCTGCAGTTTGAACTGCTTGAATATGCAAACTCTCTCCAGTTTTCAGCGCAGTGGATGGAAGATGATTCCAATTGCGAAGATCCGCTGGGGTGACGTGATATTTTTTAGCAATAGACCACAAGTTGTCACCAACTCGCACGGTATAGCTTTTATTTGCGAGAGCAGGGGTGGTGGAGTCATTTTCTGTCGTATCAGTAGCACTAGTAGTATCATCAGTAGCGCTAGAGGTTTCATTAATCTGTGTTGACGCCACATCAGTTTGAGTTTTGCTATCACTAGTGGTCACATCATTAGCTGCCATTACAGTTGCATGGCTAGAGGATTTACTAGGTATCATCAGAACCTGGTTCGGATGGAGCTGGGTAGGTCTGATACTATTGCTAGTCTCTAGGGTAGCAATAGTGGTTTTAAAACGACGGGCAATACTAGCTAAGGTATCGCCAGCATGGACTCGATAATGATGAAATGGGGCTTCGACATCACGCCATGCTTTAACTATATCGCCGGCATAATGATGAAAGTTTTGCTCAAAAGCAGCTACGCTGGTCACAGGTAACAATAGTCGGCTGGTTCCATTTGGAGCCGTGACGTTATGGCTATATCCCGGGTTTAATTTCTCCACTGTTTTCACGCTGGTACCTGCTAACTTGGCAGCGTTACTCAATTTGATTTGTTTAGTAACTTTCACCGCTGCAAAGTAAGGCCTATCTTTGATATTAGGCAAAACAATGCCATAGCGTTCTGGATGGTCAACAATGACTGCTAACGCGAGCAGTTTCGGGACGTATAGTTGTGTTTGTTGCGGAAGATATAATGACCAGTAATCAGTATGTGCACCACGACGGGCATTGTAATTAATACTTGTTTGTAGTGTGCCTGGTCCAGAATTATATGCAGCTAAGACGAGATCCCAATGGTCATTAAAGAAACTACCTAAATAAGTTAGATAATTCAAAGCAGCCTGTGTCGAAGCATAAATATCACGTCGACCGTCGTACCACCAGTTATGTCTGGTTCCGTAGTCATGGGCGGTTAGAGGCATTAACTGCCATAAACCTGAAGCGCCCGCATAAGAATAAGCATACGGATCGTATGCACTTTCGATGATTGGCAACAAAGCAAACTCACCGGGTAAATTACGCGCTTTTACTTCCTTAAAGATGTAGTACAAATAAGGCGCAGAGTTATCAAGGAGAGTTTCAAGACGTTTACGATGGCTTTCATACCAATGAACTTGCTTTGCTACGCGTGAATTGTCGTCATGGTGATCGAGAACAAAATCACTGCGTAAGCTAGTCCAAAGATTACCCTGTTGGTTAGCCTGCACATTACTAGTAAATGCGCCTATGGGTTCAACGTAACTTGTATCTACGGTTGAGTTTGTTTTCGAGTTTGTATTAGCAGCAGCAACTCTTGCCGGCGTTGGTGGCTCCATATTTCTTATGGAATCTAAATACGGATCTTTGTTGAGGATAGGCTGACCATAGCTTACCCTATGAAGAGAACCCGCTCTGCCAAACACTGGATCTGAGACTGAACTACATCCAATAAGCACTACGGATAACACCAAAACTGTTAAATAATTACGTATCGATTTCATTTTCATCGGGTACATCTTACCGAAGCATTGCCTGTCAGGTCAAGTAAAACTGTACAAAAAATGAATAACTAGTAAGTAACATTTTGAAAATATTAGCTTTTATTGGAAGCTGTTTTTCCAGTTTCGGAGGGTGGAGAAGACTGAAACAGGGTTGTTCAGAGAGTTGCCGGCCTGTTTTTCAGCGGCTTCAATTACCTCTTTGACTTGGCAGCGTAAAAAAGGATTAGTACGTTTTTCCAATGCTAATGGTGCCGGAACAGAAGGCAAGCCTTGCAATCGTAAGCTATTGGTTGCTTTAATCCGCTCTAGGATATCATTATTAGTGGGTTCGACAGCTTGTGCAAATTGAAGATTCGCTGAAGTATACTCATGACCACAGTAAATTAACGTATCATCTGGGTATTGGCAGAGTTTAGATAGTGAGTGGTACATTTGTTCGGCCGTTCCTTCAAACAGACGACCACAACCCGCAGTAAAAAGTGTATCGCCGCAAAATACCATACCGGGTGAATAATAAGCGATATGGCCTCTGGTATGACCAGGGATATCAAGCACGCTAAAGGAAATATCACAATGTGGTATTGTGACTGTGTTTCCTTCTCGCACTGGCTGGTTTACATGGATAATATTTTCAGCTTCTGGCCCATACACGGGAATAGAAAATTGGCGAGTTAATATATCTAAGCCTCCACAATGATCAGCATGATGATGTGTTATTAGAATGGCGCTAAGGATTAGCCCCATTGTTTCCAGCTGTTTAATGACCGGAGTTGCATCGCCTGGATCGGCAATAATGGCATGTTGATTTTTATTATTAATAAGCAACCAAATATAATTGTCTTTGAAAGCTGGAATAGGAATGATGCTAAGCATGGCATATACTCTTATTAAATTTATACCTCGCGGCTAGTCGCGGGGTGCTATGGAGCAGGGCGAGGGAGTATGACTAAAACCAATAATTATTTTGATCAACTCCTAGAAAATTTGATTATAGGGTGTGAAAGACAAGAACTACAACCCTACCTTTCTCAAAAATTTGGTTATCATTTAGTGCAGTTAGGCGCTGATACCAAGGATCAGTTGTTAACATCAAGTCTGATTCAACATCGGGTTTGTATTGTGCCCCCCGATGAAGTCAACAGCACACCTTTATTCAAAATCCAAGCAGACTATAAAGAATTGCCCTTGTTAGATGATAGTATTGACCTAATAATATTGTCACATATTTTAGAAGAAAATGTCACCAATGAAGAAATTCTAGCAGAAGTATGGCGGGTTTTGATTCCACAAGGTCAAGCTGTGATCTTAGGGTTTAACTATTATAGTTTTTGGCGATTAGCACCACAATTGAAAAAATTACATGAAAAATGTATACGTTTTCAAAAACCACGGCTAGTATGCCAATCCTTGCTTAAGCAAGGGTTTGAGATTATTGCCTATAAAACTTTTTGCTATCGGCCGCCTCTCATTAATCCTAACAGTTTACGGCGACTAGGTTTTATGGAAACATTGGCACACTTTTGCTGGCCTTTTGGCGGCGCCATTTACTTGTTTGTGGTGAAAAAAACTGTCACTACATTGACGCCTATTCGGCCAAGTTGGCATTTGAAAGAAGTAGTTCGTGCAAAAGGTGTTGTTCAACCCAGCCGTAGGAATTTTATCAGTGAGTAAACCAGTAGAAATCTTTACCGATGGTGCTTGTCGCGGCAATCCTGGGCCTGGCGGGTGGGCAGCGCTATTACGTTTTCATGGGCACGAAAAAAAAATGTGGGGCGCTAAACCGCATACTACAAACAATCGGATGGAGTTGATGGCAGCAATTATGGCTTTCTCATCACTGACTCGCCCTTGTAATGTCATTATAACAACCGATTCGGAATATGTCCGTAAGGGAATCACAGAATGGCTGCCCATTTGGAAGCAACGAGGGTGGAAGACCAAAACAAATGCACCTGTAAAAAATCAAGACTTATGGCAGCAATTGGATGAAGTGACTGTGAAGCATAATGTTACTTGGCAATGGGTTAAAGGCCATAGTGGTCATTATGAAAATGATTTAGTGGATGAACTAGCCAAGCAAGCTATCAATAACCTACAAGAAGGAAATCCCGATGCGACAGATAATACTTGACACGGAAACAACAGGTTTAAGCTATCAAGGTGGGCATCGTATTATTGAAATAGGTTGTGTTGAACTGATCGATAGGCAAATGACGGATAATCATTTTCAACACTATATAAATCCTCAACGTGAAATTGATTCGGCAGCCACCCGAGTCCATGGCATAAATACAAGCATGCTTGTTAATAAACCTTTATTTGCTGATATTGCTGAAGAATTTATTGCTTATATAGAAGGAGCTGAAGTGGTTATTCATAATGCTCCATTTGATGTGGGTTTTTTAGAAAATGAATTTAAAAAAGCTGATAAAAAATATAAAAAAATTGATAAATATTGCAGTATTACGTGTAGTTTGGAAATGGCTAGACGTTTGCATCCAGGGCAACGAAATAGTTTAGATGCTTTATGCAAACGTTATCATGTTAATAATTCACTTCGAGAATTTCATGGGGCATTGCTGGATGCTAAAATCTTAGCTGAAGTTTATCTTGCTATGACCGGTGGTCAAGAAAGTTTATTTGGATCAGGCTCTTTAAAAGAAAAAACAATAGTAGATAAGCAGAAAAGTTTTGCAAAAAATAATGTAACTGAACATCGCCAATCTGTTATTGATCCTAATCAAGATGAGCTGAAAGAACACCAAGAATATCTTGAATTTTTGCAAAAGCAATCTGAGAAAGTAGAAGCGTGGGATTAGGACCGTAATAGATCAGCCCTTAATCGTAGCCTTGGTAAGCATCGCATATCAAAAGCATAACAAGATGCTGAATCCTTTAAAGCGATGTGTACCAAAGGATATTGTTCTCCTTGATGCGCTTCGTTGCTTGCGCCTTACTCTGTAGCAAACTCTTCAAAGCGAAGCTTATCAAGGCTACAGCCTTGAGCTATTATAAAAATTTACAAAAAAAAAGGTGGTTGATACAACCACCTAAATTATCATTGTGATTTTTGTAATTAAGCTGATCTTAAAAAACGTGAAGCATGTAACCAACTGTAATCTGAAGCGTAGGCAAATACCAACGTACCATTTTTAATAGTATTAATAATTGGTTTTGCTACTTGTCGACTGAGTGCCGGGCAACCCCAGCTTTCTCCAATGCGGCCATATTCTTTAGCAAATGCTGAACTTACATACCATGCACCGTGCATAACAATATTGCGTCGAAGGGCATTGTCATTAAACCCTCTGTCTAATCCAGCAAGGCGCAATGACAAACCTTTACCGCCGAAATACGTGTTCTTTGTTAAAAATAAGCCTATACTGCTGGCGTGGGTGCCACCTCTATTTGAAAAATGATTAGCGTAAACATTCCCTGAACTTTTACCATGTGCTACATAAGTATTATACAAAACGTGATGAGTTTTTAAGTTGAAAACCCATAAACGTTTTTGATAATCTGGCATATTGTAATCGATAACGGTAAGAATTTGACGATGATCGAAACCCATATGTTGGGCATTATAAAATGCGGTAAGAGCTAGTTTCAAAACATTTGTTTTTAGCTTAGGTGCTTGTTGACTTAAGGTTTGAACTTCATTTTGTATAGAAGTTGGTTTGCTCATTGCAACCGAAAAATTATTTTTATTGTGAGCGGAAGCGTTGAGCGATAGGACTAAAGCACCTGCAAGTGTAGCAAGCTGCAGTGTAAATTTTTGCATGTTTTCCTCTCTCTCAATTGTTAAAAATTGTCACAATATGGCAGCACTTTATGAGAGCCTTCTCTTTAAATTGCTTAGGTCATTATTTTATTCCATTGATAACCTAAACTACCTCGTGAAGATGCATTATATCGACAATAAATTTGAATGTAAAATACTTGGGCGGATAGTAAGATTTTTTTAAATACTAACTAATTAATATTTAATGAGTTTTTTAATGATTTTGATAAGAAAAAATTAAATTGTTGACTTCATGCATATAACTTTTTAGCATATTATTTGTTCACATAAATTTAAAATAAAGCTTATTATTATATTATTGTAATTTACCGTATGTTTAGGCTAAACGTAAATAATAAGCATTCGCATATTCTTAAAGCGTAGTGACTCTTAATTTTTTATCACAGAATAATTTTATGATTAAAAAAACACTTAAAGCAATTGTAGAATTTATAAAACTCGAAACAGCAGGTGGAATAATATTATTTTTTTTCGCCTTGATTGCAATAGTTATGAGCAATTCACCTTTATTGCATGTTTACACTGAATTACGACGTCTCTCTTTTAATCTCACTTTGGGATCATTAGTGTTATCGCAAACACTTTTACACTGGGTTAATGATGGTTTCATGGCAATATTTTTTTTATTGGTAGGATTAGAAATCAAACGAGAGGTGGTGTGTGGTGAATTAAATACATCGGCAAAATTAGCTTTACCAGCATTTGCTGCTTTGGGTGGAATGCTGTTTCCAGCCATTATTTATTTAATAATTAATTATCAAGATCCAATTGCTGCGCGTGGCTGGGCAATACCTTGCGCGACAGATATTGCATTTGCACTGGGTGTTTTAAGTTTATTAGGTAAACGTATACCAATAGGTTTAAAGGTATTTTTAACTGCACTAGCGATTCTTGATGATCTTGGCGCAATTATTATAATTGCAATTTTTTATACGGATCATTTAGTTTATTCGGCATTGCTTTTTGCTTTAGTTTGCATATTTATTTTATTGTGTTTAAATCTTTTTCGTGTTTATCGTGTATTACCTTACCTTTTAGTGGGTAGTTTTCTGTGGTTCTTCGTTTTTAGATCAGGCATTCACCCTACTTTAGCAGGCGTTGCTTTGGCATTTACGATTCCGATTAAAAATCATATAAATCCAAATTATTCACCTTTAAGGCGATTAGAACATGCATTGCATCCATGGGTGGCATTTTTAATTTTGCCGTTATTTGCTTTTTTTAATGCAGGAGTTTCTTTTTCAGGAATTTCATGGCACACCTTTATTGAAATAATCCCGCTGGGTATAGGTATGGGTTTATTATTAGGGAAACAATTAGGCGTTATGTTAGCCTCTTGGATAGCAATTAAATTAGGATTTGCAAAATTACCTCACGGAGTCAATTGGTTTTGGTTATATGGAATAGCTCTTATATGTGGCATCGGTTTTACAATGAGTTTATTTATTGGCTCTTTAGCATTTGATCACATTGGGCATCAATATTCGGCATCAGTTCGATTAGGAGTAATAATGGGTTCATTATTATCAGGAATAATAGGCTATGGAGTGTTAAATTTTTTAAGTAAAAAAGGGTCAGGTCGCGCAGTGAAAGCTGAGATTCAGACAGCAGCGTGATGATCTGAAAATTCTATCAATTTTTTGCGTAGTGCGGTCAAACTATGGAAACACCCCTTTTGTAAAGGGGGTCGCCGCGCGCTTTTTATTTTTTGCGCGGCGGGGGGATTTGTTTTGAATCTATCCTGACGTCATTCCCGCTTGCATGCTTTGCATCCTTACCAAGTCTGTGCCGGCGGGAATGACGACTAAAAGTTTAAAATCTCCCGCCTTGATTCCCTCTGCACTTTTTTCAAAAGGGGGCGTTTCAAATGGGAGCCTTTACCTTAATTTGCCGGATATTGACAAACTAGTTTAATATCGCCTTCCTCGGTTTCAGTCTCAAGTTTTACCTTGAATCCCCATAATTTATAAAGATGTTTCATGACTTCCATGACATCATTCTCATAGAGAGGTCGACGATTGTTTTGCATATGACGTAATGTAAGTGAGCGATCACCTCGATGATCAACATTATAGATTTGGATGTTAGGTTCACTATTGCTTAAATTAAATTGATTCGATAAAGTTTCACGGATTTTCTGGTAACCCGCTTGATCATGAATGGCTGAAATAACTAATTCATTATTCATATCATCATCAACAATAGAAAAAAGTTTTAAATTACGAATTAATTTTGGCGAGAGAAATTGCGCGATAAAACTCTCATCTTTAAAGTTACGCATAGAAAAATCAATTGTTTTTATCCAATCTGAATTTGCAATATCAGGAAACCATTCTTTATCTTCTTCAGTTGGGTTTTGACAGATGCGTCGAATATCACCAAACATTTGATACCCGAGTGCATAAGGATTAATACCGTTAAAATAAGGATTATCGAAACCAGTTTGGGCGATAACATTAGTATGAGTCTGCAAAAATTCCAACATAAATTGTTCATTCACTAATTTGGCATCAAATAAGTCATTAAGAATGACATAATGCCAAAATGTTGCCCAACCTTCGTTCATCAGTTTGGTTTGACGCTGAGGATAAAAGTATTGTGCAATCTTCCTTACAATACGAACAATTTCTCGTTGCCAAGGTTCAAGTAATGGTGCATTTTTTTCTATAAAATAAAGGATATTTTCTTGCGGTTCTGCAGGGAAACATTCCTGAGTAGTACTTTTTTCAATAGAATTTTTTTGGGGTAATGTGCGCCATAATTCATTAATTTGAGATTGTAAATAATCTTCGCGTTCTTTTTGTCTTAGTTTTTCTACATGAATAGATAATCGAGGTGGATGTTTATACCTGTCAACGCCATAATTCATTAAAGCATGGCAAGCGTCTAAGATTTCTTCTACAGTAGAGAGACCATATTTTTCTTCACAATCTGAAATGTAATTTTTTGCAAACAATAAGTAATCAATAATTGAGTTTGGATTAGTCCAAGTAGTAAAAAGATAATTACTTTTAAAAAAAGAATTGTGACCATAACAAGCATGAGCTAGAACTAATGCTTGCATCATCATAGTATTTTCTTCTAGTAAATAGGCAATGCAGGGATTTGAATTAATAACAATCTCATAAGCTAATCCCATATGGCCTAACAAATATTCCTGTTCTACTTCTAAAAATTGTTTTCCGTAAGACCAATGATGATAACCTAGTGGCATACCGACTGCCGAATAAGCATCAATCATTTGTTCAGATGTAATGATTTCAATTTGAGTTGGATAAGTATCCAGTTGATATTTTTTAGCTATTTTCCCAATTTCAAATTCATAGAGCTTAATGAGATCGAAAGTCCATTCTGATGTGGCTGATAGATAGCTATTTTTCATGTGATTTGTCTCTTGAAGAGTTCGCGAAAAACAGGATAAATGTCACTTAATTCATTAATGGTTTGCAGAGAAAAATTACTAAAAATTTTATTTACCTTGATATAGGCATCCCAGAGGCTTTGATGTAATCTAGGCATTATTTCCACATAAGCAAAATATTGCATTGTTGGCATAATATCGTTGATTAATAAATCAAAACAATGGGGTGAGTCAGCATTCCAATTGTCACCATCAGATGCCTGGGCAGCATAAATATTCCAACAATTTTGATCATAACGATCTTGAATGATTTTCTTTAATAACTGCAAGGAGCTTGAAACGACAGTTCCACCTGTCTCGCGTGAGAAAAAAAATTCTTGTTCATCAACTTCTTTAGCAGAAGTATGATGGCGAATAAAAACCACATCAATTTTTTGATAATTTCGTTTTAAAAATAGGTATAACAAGATAAAGAATCGTTTTGCAATATCTTTTTTAATTTTATCCATTGAGCCTGACACATCCATTATGCAAAACATAACGGCTTGAGTTGTTGGTATTTGTTCTTTTACTCGATTGTTATAGCGCAAATCAAAAGTATCAATAAAAGGAATTTTTTTAATTTTTTGTTTCAGAAATTCAACTTTTTTTTGTAATGCTTCAATTTCACCTGTAAATTCAGATTCAGAAGTCATTAAGTCTGAAATTTTTTTATTAACTTCAGTGAGTTCTTTTTTATAAGGTGAGGCTAAAGCGATACGTCGGCTAAGTGAGCCTTTTAATGAACGAATGACATTAATATTTGTTGGCGAACCACTCATAGTGTAACCAGCACGTATGTTTTTAAAAGTCGGTATTCGTGTGATTTGCTTTTTTATTAAATCAGGTAATGCTAAGTCTTCAAAATACATTTCAAGAAACTCATCTTTTGATATCTGAAAGACAAAATCATCGGTGCCTGAGCCAGTATTGGATCCACCCACTCCTTGCCCCTGTCCTGCATCGTTGCCTGATGGGCGTATAACACGGTCACCTTTCTCAAACTGTTTATTTCCCGGGTAAACTATTTCTCGACGACCACCGTTACCATGACGAAATAATGGTTCATGAATATCACTTGCTGGAATTGAAATGGTTTCGCCCGAATCAATATCGGTAATACTTCGTTTATTTATTGATTCGGCCACCATTTTTTTTATATGAGTTTTGTAACGATTGAGAAATCGTTGACGGTTGACCGCGCTTTTATGTCGGCCATTTAAACGGCGATCGATAATTTGGCTCATTGCTTAGCTCGATTTTCTTACTCGCAAATACCATTCACACAGTAAACGAACTTGTTTTTCTGTGTAGCCTTTTTCCATCATTCGCTGAACAAAGTCTTGATGTTTTTTCTTATCTTCAGCAGATGCTTTGGGATTGAAAGATATTACAGGTAATAATTCTTCTGTATTTGAAAACATCTTTTTTTCTATGACAACTCGAAGTTTTTCATAACTATACCATGCAGGATTTTTACCATTATTTAGTACTCGTGCGCGCAATACAAAATTGACTACTTCATTTCGAAAATCTTTTGGATTGCTAATGCCTGCTGGTTTTTCTATTTGTTCGAGCTCTTCACTCAATGATTTACGATCAAATGTCTCGCCAGTATCAGGATCACGATATTCTTGATCTTGAATCCAAAAATCAGCGTAAGTGACATATCGGTCAAAAATATTTTGACCATATTCCGAATAAGATTCTAAATAAGATTTTTGGATTTCTTTGCCGATAAATTCAACATAACGTGGTACTAAATAACCTTTAATATAAGATAAATAACGGTCATGAACATCAGGTGGAAATTGTTCACGTGCTATTTGTTGCTCTATTACATAGAGTAGATGAACAGGATTTGCTGCTATTTCTCCTCGGTCAAAATTAAATACACGTGATAGAATTTTAAATGCAAAACGTGTAGATAAACCGGTCATACCCTCATCAACCCCACCATAATCTCGATATTCTTGATAAGATTTTGCTTTTGGATCAACATCCTTTAAATTTTCACCATCGTAAACATGCATTTTAGAAAATATACTAGAATTTTCGGGTTCTTTTAGCCGAGTTAGTATCGTAAATTGTGCGAGCATACTTAGCGTATCAGGCGCACAAGAAGCCTTATTTAAAGAGCTATTACGAATTAATTTTTTGTAGATGTTTATTTCTTCTGAAATGCGAAGACAATAAGGGACTTTTACAATAAATATTCGGTCAATAAATGCTTCATTATTTTTATTGTTTTTAAAGGCTTGCCATTCAGATTCATTAGAGTGAGCAAGAATAATTCCATCAAACGGAAGTGGCGATAAACCTTCTGTGGGATTGTAGTTTCCCTCTTGTGTTGCTGTTAACAAAGGGTGAAGTACTTTGATCGGTGCTTTAAACATTTCGACAAATTCAAGTAATCCACGATTAGCAATACATAGACCGCCAGAATAACTATAAGCATCTGGATCATCTTGCGAATATTGTTCTAATTTTCGGATATCGATTTTGCCAACTAATGAAGAAATATCTTGATTATTTTCATCACCAGGTTCTGTTTTAGCAATAGCAATTTTACGATAAATAGATGGCCGAATACGCACAACTTTAAATTGAGTAATATCACCATTATATTCATGCAAACGCTTGACTGCCCATGGTGACATGATTGTTTTCACATATCGGCGCGGAATCCCGTATTTTTCCTCTAAAATAGGCCCATCTTCCTCATTAGAAAAAACTCCCAGAGGGGATTCAAAAATGGGTGAATCTTTAATCGCATAAAATGGAATTTTTTCCATTAGCTCTTTTAATCTATCCGCTAATGAAGACTTTCCGCCACCCGGAGGTCCAAGCAGGTAGAGAATTTGTTTCTTTTCTTCTAGGCCTTGTGCTGCATGTCGAAAATAACTAACAATTTGCTCAATTGGATCTTCTAAGCCATAAAATTCCGCAAATGCTGGATAACGAGCAATGATTTTATTAGCAAAGAGACGACTTAAACGAGAATCAAGACGAGTGTCAATTAATTCAGGCTCACCAATGGCAAGTAATAAACGTTCGGCGGCACTAGAATATGCGGTGGGATCTTCTTTACAGATTTCTAAGTATTCTTGTAAGGTAAATTCATCTTCTTTTGCTGCTTCAAAACGCTCGCGATAAGAAGCAAAAATATCCATGGCACCCCCCCTAGCACGTATAATATGCTGTTTTTTAGTTGATTTATTTTTTTGTTTCTTGGAACCCACTTTCAATTTTTTCAACGCTGGCTGTCCATTTGAATTAATACCGTGAGTCGAGTCAGATACATTTGCATTGCTTAAGGTATTTGAATTAGTCGTATTATGCGAATTATGCAAAGGAAATACAGCTGGATTAATAGTAGAGGTTGCCGGTAAGGGCTGGGTCACTGATGATCCAGAAATAACGGGAGGTTGAAAGGATTTATAGCGGGCAGAACCTTGTGCGCCTGCCTGAGAATTTATTTGCCCAGCCTGTTGAGCACCAGAATTAGCTGGAACCGAATTTGCTGGTGCTGGCTGCGAAGTTGCCGTTGAAGGGGTCAGAACGGATGGATTAACCGGCTGGTTTTGCTGATTTTGTATTGCTGGGGTATTCACAACTTTCGGTGGAGTAAGCGGCTTAGCTGGTATTTGCTGCGTTGTCGACTTATTTTTTAATGTAGTAACCGGAGGAATTGATTCTAGCTTATTTAATTTGGGCGTAAATGGTATGCTTGGTAAAGCAGCTGCATTGGTGGCTTTATCTTGAGAGAAACTTGAAAAACTATTGTTTTCCACATTAGGATGCTGCGACCGCCACCAGAAAAATAATAGTAACGCCATCCCTATAAGAAAAACTGCAATTATCCAGGGAGTTAAATCTTCTAATGAAACTCTACCTGGTACAGATAAAACACTTGTAGGTGTTTCCACTTGCTTATCTACCACACCTAAAGCATCAAATGCAGTTAGGATTTCATCATCCGGTAAGTTAAGTAACTTAGCATAAGATCGCAAATAACCACGCACAAAAACTCGATTTGGAGTCGCTTCATAATTATCTTGTTCCATTGCTTCAACGTATCTTGTCGCCAAATGTAATTGATTGGCAACTTCGGAAAGAGACATTTTTGTCTTTTCACGAGCTTCTCGCAAGCGCATTCCTGGACCCTTGGAAGAATGAGTTTGTGCTTCTACAAGATCAACCTGCGGTATCGATTCTTTTTTAGTCATAATTTCTTCTATAAGGAGTAGATTCTAGCTTTTGATGGAACGATTATCTCTTAATTTTCTACCAATCTCTAGCATTAATGAATGAGATTGTGGGTTAGGTTTTGTTAGTTGTAAATAGCGTTTTAAATATGAGCTTGAAAGATGATATTTTTCTTGCAGAAAGCTAATCTTGGCCAATGCCAAAAACGATTTCAATCGTTTAGGATCTTGGGTGATAGCCTTGCTGAAATAGAGCTCAGCATGCGTAATATCTCCTTTTGCCATAAGGCATAAACCTGCATTTTCGTAGGCTGCAGCAGTATTAACGTATTCTGCTTGGTAGGCAGCTTTAAGAAAATATGGTACTGCGAGTTGATAAGCACCATGACGACACAAAAAAACACCATAATTATTGAGTACTTGTCCTGAGTTTGGGGCACTTTTTAAAGCCCGGCGATAATAATATCCAGCTTGGTTTTGATCGCCTGTACTCTCAAAATAAAAAGCCATTGCATCTAATGCTGTAGGCCAGTTTGGAGCCTGTTGTAATGCAAGTAAAAGTTTTTCTTTTGCATTTACATTCTCCTCCCGTTGTAAATAGAGCAAGCCCAATTGAACATTATCATTGGCAGCATTCAAGTTTGGAGTTGTCACTGCACTATCTAACGAAACACAAGCTGAAAGAAAAAAAAACGTAAATAAAGCCACTATCCTTAGTGTCATCAATTATATCCTTATAATTTTAGAAAAAAATGCAAGATGGCGCGCTTTTGCTATCCATCAAACCTTAAATTCATTAATGTAGCTAGGGTCTGTTGACAATTCTACTATGCTGAGCATAACTCATTGATTTTCTGTGCTCCGCTGCTCATTTACGCGCATGTAAACTGCACTGCGGTGCGGTGCTCTAAAATCAATGAGTTCTGTATCAGCCTAGCGAATTGTCAACAGACCCTACTGTCTTGTGAAAAAATGTAGGTTGGGCTGAGCTTGCGAAGCCCAACTACTTTCTTATGCCTCTACTTGTACGGGTATTTCCTGAAGCCGTCGGCTTCTTGCTGTGCGATCCATCACCTTTCCAACCAATTGACCGCAGGCAGCATCAATATCGTCACCGCGTGTCTTTCTAGTAATAGTATTTATGCCAGCCTCTAATAAGATAGTGCGAAAGTTATCTATCACTTCTTTATTAGAACGTCGATACTGATTTTTGGGAAATGGATTGAAAGGTATTAGATTGACTTTTACTGGAACCCCTTGTAACAGTTTAATCAATTGTCGTGCATGAAGTGGCGAATCATTCACCTTATCAAGCATCACATATTCCATAATGATTTGACGTTTATGATCACCACGATGCTGAAAATACTCCCGGCATGCGGCTATTAAATTATGTAAAGGATATTTTTTATTAATAGGTACCAATTGATTACGTAAATCATCAGTAGGTGCATGTAAAGACACAGCTAATGAAACGTCACTCACTTCGGCAAGCTTACGCAATGCAGGCACAACTCCTGCAGTACTTAAAGTCACTCGATATTTTGATAGTCCGTAGGCAAGATCATCCATCATAATATTCATTGCAGTCACGACATTTTCAAAATTAAGTAATGGTTCTCCCATGCCCATCATGACAACATTCGTTATTTGTCGGTCATGGCGGCCGTTTTGCTTTGACAAACGACGAACCGCTAACCATACCTGACCAATAATTTCTCCTACCGTCAAATTTCGGTTAAAACCCTGCTGACCTGTAGAACAAAAACTGCAATTTAAGGCACAACCCACTTGCGAAGAAACACACAAAGTACCTCGTCCTTCTTCAGGTATAAATACCGTTTCAATACAATTACCATCCTCCAAATAAAGCAACCATTTGATAGTGCCATCGGCAGACACTTTTTCAGAGTTGATGGTTAACGCTCTAACCTCGACAATTTCTTCCAATCGAGCTCGTAAACTTAGGCTAAGATTAGTCATGGCATTAAAATCGGTCACACCATAATGATGGAGCCATTTAAAAACTTGTTCGCCATGAAACGTTTTTTCACCTAATTCCGCGAAAAAATTTTTACTAGCCAAACGATCGAAATCAAGCAAATTGATCTTAGTCATTAGCGCTTAGTTGCTCTCTCGCAGATATCTTCGGGTTTAAAGAAAAATCTTATTTCTTCTGCCGCAGTTTCTACACTATCAGAACCATGAACTGCATTGGCATCAATACTTTCAGCAAAATCAGCTCGGATTGTTCCTGGCGCTGCTTTTTTCGGGTCGGTCGCACCCATAACATCGCGATAGGTTGGAATAGCATTTTCGCCAGCTAGCACTTGGATCATCACTGGACCGGTAATCATAAAATTAACGAGATCCTTAAAAAAAGGTCGCTCTTTGTGAATATGATAAAATGATTCTGCTTGTTGCTTGCTTAAATGTATCATTTTAGCAGCTACGATTTGTAACCCAGCTTTCTCTATACGATTAGAAATTGCACCAATAAAGTTTTTTTCGACCGCATCCGGCTTGATAATCGAAAGGGTATACTGAATAGACATACGATAACTCCCAAAAGGTAAAAGGTACGACATTATACGGGGATTCTTTTGTAAGCAGAAGGTCTGACACAAATACTTTTAACATAAAGTGTTATGTTCAAGTGCTGTAGCCATTTGTCTCGCTTAGAGATCAGGGTCAAATATTAAAACTCTCACCACACCCACAGCTCACTTTTTCATTTGGGTTATTAAATTGGAATTGGCTATTTAACCCGTTACGAACATAATCAATAGTAGTTCCATTAACATAGATAATGCTTTTGGGGTCAACTATTACATTCATGTCAGGAGCGACAGAAAAAACATGATCTTGAGCAGCTATCTCTTTGACAACTTCAAGAGTATAAGCCATTCCTGTACACCCTGACTTTTTAACTCCGAAACGAACTGCAATACCCTGCTCTTTTGCCATTATCTTTTTAACGTGCTGAATTGCTGCATCCGTAAGATTAATACATTTTTCTGCAGGTTCAGGAGACCAAATTTTGACTTTATCCATCATCAACTCCACATAATGAAACCAAGGTATCTAAGAGGTGTCTTAGGCAACTTACCTTTATTGTAAGTTATATTACCATTATAAACCTAAATGCAGAGGAGTTTCCTTTTAAAAAAATTTAATCTTTCCGCTAAATACCGCTACCAAATTCAATATAATATGATATTGTAGCGCTGCAAATTGCAAAATCGTGCTAAATAGAAGGCGATTTTACACATATGCTCTCAAGCCCACTAAAACCAATATAATAATATTAAGGAGATAACATGGAAAAAAAATCTGCGAAAACAAAAAAAGCCCCGGTTAAAACTAAAACTACAAAAACTTCAGCCTCTGCAAAAACAAAGTCTGTGAAGTTAACCAAAGAACCTATGTCTAAATCCCAAATCGTTGCATGCATCGTAGAACATTCTGAAGTGCCTAAAAAACATGTCACTTTAGTTTTCGATACATTAACGGAAGTTATTCATGCGCATCTAAAAAAAGGCGCTGCAGGTGTGTTTAATTTGCCGGGTTTATTAAAACTCTATGTAGTTCGTAAACCAGCAACCAAAGCTCGCAAGGGAACTAACCCATTTACCGGTGAAGAAATGATGTTTAAAGCTAAACCAGCTCGAAATGTCATCAAGGCACGTGTACTAAAAAAACTGAAAGACGTTACAGCATAAAAACCCAGTTTTTGACATCTAACGTGAGTTATGGATAAAAAGTTTTTTAACCATGACTCACATTGTCTAACGAGATCCCTCGGCTAGGGGGTTACATAATTTGTTTCAATTTTCCTTTTTTCGCTAGCATAAATTACGTGCTAAGCTAACTAAATATAAGTACCGATTTGAAGGAGAAATCTATGCAAAATGACCCCGTTGTTATTGTCGGTCTCGCAAGAACCCCACAAGGAAACCTACTTGGCAGTTTAAAAGATATGAATACGCCTGAGCTTGGCGCAATTGCCCTGAAGGCAGCCATTGAACGCGCTCATCTAAAGCCGGAACAAATTCAGGAAGTCATTATGGGTTGCGTACTTCCAGCAGGTCTTGGCCAGGCCCCCGCCAGACAAGCCGCCATAGCAGCTGGTATCCCTAAGAATGTTGGGAGCACCACAATTAATAAAATGTGTGGTTCCGGCATGAAAGCAGTTATGCTAGCACACGATTTAATTAAGGCTGGTAGTAATGACATTATGGCCGCTGGCGGCATGGAAAGCATGACAAATGCTCCGCACTTAATTCCAAAAGCTCGAAGTGGTTATCGACTTGGCCATGGCAAGATTGAAGATCACATGCTTGTTGATGGGCTGGAAGATGCTTATGAAAAAGGCAAGTTAATGGGGTGTTTCGCTGAAGCAACTGCAAAAAAATACAATTTTTCCCGTTCTGATCAAGATAACTTTGCGATTACATCATTGAAACGAGCGCAAAAAGCCACAACTGATGGTAGTTTTGATTCTGAAATTACGCCTGTTTCGGTAAAAACTAAAAAAGGCGAAACCATTGTGACCCAAGATGAAGGTCCAATGACTGCTAAAATCGATAAAATCCCGACACTATCCCCTGCATTTGCAAAAGATGGCACTGTAACTGCAGCTAATTCTAGCTCCATTTCGGATGGCGCTGCAGCTCTTATTTTAATGCGTCGCTCCCATGCCGATTCACTGGGCTTGAAACCGTTGGCAACTATTGTTGGTCATGCGTCATTTGCCCAGGAACCTGCGTGGTTTACCACTGCCCCTGTAGGAGCTATTCAAAAACTATTAACAAAAATTAATTGGTCAATCGATCAAATTGACTTATTTGAAATTAATGAAGCCTTTGCTGTTGTAACCATGGCTGCTATGCATGATCTCAATATCCCACACGAAAAAGTCAATATCTATGGTGGAGCATGTGCATTAGGTCATCCTATTGGTGCATCAGGCGCTCGTATTATTACAACTCTCGTATCAGCCTTAAGAAAAAATAATCTAAAACGCGGTGTAGCAGCTTTATGTATCGGGGGTGGCGAAGCCACTGCAGTAGCGGTAGAAGTTGCTTAATATATAGGGGCTAGAATTGTAAACAGCCCCTAGCTTTCCAGGTTAAACTATTATGCTAAAACACATTTTAATAGCTATCATTTTTAGCTTGCTAGCTATCTTGTTACTTCATGAAATTAGCTGGTTTTTACATTTTTTAGTAGTAGCTTATAAAGTTATCCTTAATTTTTTAGCAAAATTTATCACCGGAAATTATTTAGCAGTGGTTATTCGAGATGCTCTCGGATTATTTGGCATTGCGATGCTCGTGGCAATTATTCCCAGTTGTATTTATTGGATATTCACGCGTCGGCAATTAACGTATTTTCCACATATTTTGCTCGTTGCTTGGCTATTATTATTAGCAAGATTAGCCTAGAGTGTCTTGAAATTCTCTATTAATAATTAGAACTTATGACCATACTGCATTCAAAGATCAAGCCACAGAGTAATGAATTTAAAGAAAATGTCGCTTCGATGACTGAGGTAATTGCTGATTTGAAACAAATTAGCGAAAAAATTTATCTCGGTGGCAGCAAATCAGCACGTGAAAAACATCTGGCACAAGGAAAACTACTGCCGCGTGAACGTATTGATACATTACTCGATCCTGGCACGCCCTTTTTAGAATTCTCCCCTCTTGCTGGCTATCAATTATATGATGACGAAGTGCCGGCAGGTGGGCTTATTACAGGCATTGGGATGATAGCAGGTCAGCAATGTATGCTTGTGGTCAATGATGCCACAGTTAAGGGTGGCACCTATTATCCTATTACGGTAAAAAAACATTTACGGGCACAAGAAATCGCCGAACAAAACTGTTTGCCTTGTATTTATCTCGTAGACTCTGGCGGAGCTTTTTTACCAAAACAAGATGAAGTCTTTCCTGATAAAGAACATTTTGGTCGCATTTTTTATAATCAAGCTAATATGTCTGCCAAAGGAATCGCACAAATAGCTGTGGTCATGGGTTCATGCACAGCGGGTGGCGCCTATGTACCAGCAATGGCCGATGAAAATATTATGGTACGAAAAAATGCTACTATATTTTTAGCGGGTCCTCCCTTAGTAAAAGCAGCAACCGGTGAAGTTGTCTCAGCAGAGGCGCTCGGTGGCGCTGATGTCCATTGTAAAATATCAGGCGTTGCCGATCATTACGCGCTAGATGATCGGCATGCATTGAACCTTGCCCATACTATTGTAAAGAACCTTAATCGCAACAAAATTACTTCAGTGAAAACGGAACCACCACAAGCACCGTTATTTGATATTAATGAAATTTATGGAATTATTCCTAACGATAAACGAAAACCTTATGATATACGGGAAATAATTGCACGTTTGGTTGATGGCTCGGTATTTCACGAGTTTAAAAGCCTTTACGGCACTACTTTAATCTGTGGCTTTGCCCACATCCATGGCTACCCTGTTGGTATAATTGGCAATAACGGTATTTTATTTTCTGAATCTGCTCTTAAAGGAACACATTTTATAGAACTCTGTGATCAACGAGGCATTCCATTATTATTCTTGCAAAACATCACCGGATTTATGGTTGGCAGTAAATATGAAACCAGCGGTATTGCCAAAAATGGCGCTAAAATGGTAACTGCGGTTGCCACCACCCGCGTACCCAAATTTACCGTCATTATTGGCGGCAGTTTTGGCGCTGGCAATTATGGAATGTGTGGTCGTGCCTATAACCCACGTTTTTTATGGATGTGGCCGACAGGTCGTATCTCAGTTATGGGCGGCGAACAAGCAGCAAACGTGCTAGCGCAAGTGACACGAGATAAAAAAGAAAAATTGGGCGAGTCATGGTCAAAAGAAAAAGAAGCTCAATTAAAACAGCCCATCTTAGAACAATACGAACAGCAAGGACATCCATATTATGCAAGTGCGCGTCTGTGGGATGATGGAATTATTGACCCAGCTGACACTCGCAGAATTTTAGGATTAGCACTTTCTGCGGTAATGAATGCTCCCATAGCAGAGAGTAAATTTGGTTTGTTTAGGATGTAAGAGTCCCTTAAAAAAGGAAAAAATTGTATGGGTCATGATCATATCCTTTATGAAATCCAGACAAACAACATTGCCACCATTACCTTAAATAAGCCAGAAAAGCATAACGCATTTGATGATGCCATTATAGAATCACTGACTGAAACCTTAACCACCATCAATAACGAACCCACTATTCGTATGGTTATCTTAAAAGCCCATGGCAAAAATTTTTGTGCTGGCGCTGATCTAGGTTGGATGCAGCGAATGGCAAGTTACAATGAGGCAGAAAATTTAAACGATTCAATTAAACTTGCTAGACTCATGCAAACTTTATATTCCTTATCAAAACCTACTATTGTTCTTGTTCAAGGTGCAGCAATCGGCGGCGGTGTCGGCTTAGTTGCTTGTTGCGATATCGCTATTGCGGCAAATAATGCTAGCTTTTGTCTATCTGAAGTAAAAATAGGGTTAATCCCTGCTGTCATTAGTCCCTATGTTATTCAGGCAATGGGAGCAAGAGCTGCCAGACGCTATTTTCTAACTGCAGAAAAATTCTCTGCCAACACAGCGTATCAATTAGGTTTAGTGCATGAAATTGTACCTTTTGAGCAACTTGAAACAGTAGCAAATGAATTTAGCCAATTAATTTTGCAAAATAGTCCCAGTGCAATTTCTAGTGCAAAACAATTAATACATGATGTGACAGCTCAACCTATTACTGATGAATTAATTCAGGATACTGCTAAACGAATTGCGGCAATTCGAGTATCACCTGAAGGGCAAGCAGGATTAAAAGCATTTTTGACTAAACAACCTGCCCCATGGTGTTCTAAGAAATAACAATAGTTCTGAATCATTTAACTGACGCGGGAAACTAGTGCTTAGTACAAACAGTACTTCGAATTTAGGAAAAGATAAAAGTGAGTAACTCCTAACAATGTTCAATAAAATCCTTATCGCTAACCGAGGTGAAATTGCCTGTCGTATTATACGAACAGCCAAAAAACTCGGTATAAAAACTGTAGCAATTTATTCTGCTGCTGATGTCGAATCATTGCATGTAAAACTTGCCGAAGAAGCTTATTTTGTAGGCCCAGCGCCAAGTTGTGACAGCTATCTCAAAGCCGAAACTATTGTCGATATTGCTTTGAAATGCCACGCTGAAGCCATTCATCCCGGCTATGGATTTCTAGCAGAAAATGCTGAATTTGCTGAGTTATGTGAACAAGCCGGAATAGTCTTCATCGGCCCACCGCCTGAAGCAATCTTTGCCATGGGATCTAAAAGTGCCGCTAAGTCTTTATTGCAAAAACTTGGGTTACCGCTAATTCCTGGATATCATGGCGATAAACAAGATCTTACAACATTTCTCATTGAGGCAAAAAAAATTGGTTATCCCATTTTATTAAAAGCTGCCGCTGGTGGTGGTGGCAAAGGTATGCGAATTGTTGCTGATGAACATGAATTAAGTAACGCTCTAACTTCAGCACAACGGGAAGCGCAGGCAAGTTTTGGTGATAATAAAATTTTACTGGAAAAATACCTCTCTAAACCTAGACACATTGAAATTCAAATCTTTGCTGATCAACATGGCAACTTTGTTTATTTATTTGAACGAGACTGTTCCATACAGCGACGACATCAAAAAGTCATTGAAGAAGCCCCCGCACCACATCTTACACCAGAATTACGTGAAAAGATGGGAACGTGTGCCATTGAAGTAGCGCGGGCAATTAATTATGTTGGCGCTGGAACTATTGAATTTCTGTTAGATGACCAGCAACAATTTTATTTCATGGAAATGAATACTCGCTTGCAAGTAGAGCATGCCATCACCGAAATGATCACCGGCTTAGATCTAGTGGAATGGCAACTTCGTGTAGCCGCTAATCAATCATTGCCACTCACTCAGAACGCTATTAGATTGCAAGGACATGCCATAGAAACTCGTATTTATGCAGAAGATCCTAATAATCAATTTTTACCTTCAACCGGACAAATAACCTTTTTAAAAACACCGATTGAATCGCGTAATCTTCGTCTTGATTCAGCTGTGATTCAAGGCGACACGATAAGCCCTTATTATGATCCCATGATTGCAAAATTAATTGTTTGGGATGAAAACCGCAGCAGCGCAATTGCACGACTTAAAAACGCTTTGACTGAGTTTGAATTAATTGGGGTAAAAAATAACATTAATTTTCTCCTGCAAATTATTTCGCATCCGCAGTTTGCTGATGGTAATATTAATACAAACTTTATTAATCAGTATTCAGATGATTTACTACTCAATGAGAAACCCCTTCCAGATAGAATTTTAGCAATTGCCACTTTGTATAGCTTATTAAAACAACAACAAATATATCAAAAAATAGCTATTAACACTTCTGATCCGTTTTCTCCTTGGTTGGTTACTGATCATTGGCGCATGAATGTTAATCTCGGACAAACATTTAAATTTTCGTTCAATCAACAAGAGATCATTGTCACTGCAAAATATTTTAAAGAAATCTATACCATCATTTTGCCAAATAAAACCATCCAACTCACCGGTAAATTGCATAATAATGAATTAATAGCTAATTTTATTAATGAACAACAAAGTAAATTCACCGTTATTGAAAAAGATAGTACTTTATATTTATTTGGTGTTGAAGGTCATTATAAATTGGCTATCAACAACTCTTTGGCAAATTATGAGTTACAAGAGGAAGCTAGTGGCAGTCTTAATGCACCCATGCCGGGAGTTGTAGTGGCATTAATGACAGAGTCTGGAAAAATGGTTAAGCGCGGTGATCGCTTAATAACCATGGAAGCAATGAAAATGGAACATACTATTCACGCACCCACTGATGGCATAATAAAGGAAATATACTATAAAATTGGCGATATGGTGGATGAAGGTGCTGAATTATTGACGATTGAAGAGGTAACGTAATCTATGTCGTTTCCCACGCATGTCAAAATGGTTGAAGTAGGCCCCCGCGATGGACTACAAAATGAAATAAAGCAGGTCCCTTCTGAAAAAAAAATTCAATTTATTAATTTATTGTCGCAAACTGGCTTGTCGGCAATTGAAGTAACGAGTTTCGTTTCACCAAAAAAAATTCCGCAATTAGTTGATAATAAAAAAGTATTAGAAACCATAGAAAAAAAACCGAATATTCATTATCTTGTTTTAGTCCCTAACGTAATAGGTTTTAAAAATGCCTTAGCTGCAGGCACAAAAGAAATAGCGGTTTTCACAGCAGTATCAGAAACTTTTTCGCAAAAAAATAGTCATTGTTCCATTGTAGAAAGCTTAGAGAGAATTTCTGCTATCACAACACAAGCAAAACAACACCGTATTCCAGTACGAGGTTATATTTCCTGTGTTTTAGGTTGTCCTTATGAAGGAAATATACCATTTGTAAAAACTGCTAACCTTGCAAAAGAGTTAATACAACTGGGTTGCTATGAAATTTCCTTGGGTGATACTATCGGCATTGGCACACCAGGAACAACACGGGCATTATTAGATACGGTGCTCGAAAAAATACCCGTTGAAAAAATAGCAGTACATTTTCACGATACCTATGGTCAGGCTTTAGCAAATATTTATGTTGCATTAGAGCGGGGAATATCAATTATTGACAGCTCTGTTTCGGGTTTAGGCGGCTGTCCTTATGCTAAAGGCGCTACTGGGAATGTGGCCAGTGAAGATGTTTTATATTTATTAAATGGTTTGGATATTGAGACAGGTGTTGATTTAAGTAAACTGATTAATGCAGGAAATTTTATTTCGGATTTTTTACAACGCCC
>Ga0351890_10150_pt1 | contig 25838 bp, 18 predicted proteins | sample TotcelFGM3001M15_FD_206743 | JGI IMG/M metagenome (GOLD analysis project Ga0351890, IMG submission 206743) | Enriched cells from coal bed in the Powder River Basin, Montana, United States - Total cells FGM rep3 HSBNCT.FGM.300.1.M15 ...
AAATTGGCCGTTGTTGGGCTTGGCTATGTCGGCCTCCCGCTGGCGCTCGAATTTGCAAGACACTTTTCTGTAATAGGCTACGACATAAAAGAGAAGAATCTTACAATGCTTCGTAATGCTGTAGACCCAAGCGGAGAGCTAAAAGCAGATTCTTTTAAAAACAGAGATATCCTTTATACATCAAAATTGTCAGATCTAGAAACAGCAAATTTCTTTATTGTGGCAGTGCCCACTCCGATTGACAAGTACAACAAACCGGATCTTCACCCGCTACTTTCGGCCACCACGGCCGTTGCTAAGGTGCTTCACAAGGGCGACTATGTAATATACGAATCTACAGTCTATCCGGGATGTACCACAGAGGAGTGCGTTCCAATTCTGGAGAAGCTATCGGGTCTAAAATATATTGAAGATTTCAAAGTTGGTTACTCTCCGGAGAGAATCAACCCCGGCGATGCCGAGCATTCTCTTCAAAATACTGTGAAGATTGTATCTGCGTGCGACGATGCCTCCCTGGATGAGGTTGCAAGAATCTATGAGACAGTCGTAGCTGCCGGGGTTCACAGAGCGCCCGACATTCGGGTAGCCGAGGCAGCCAAGATTATCGAAAACACCCAGAGAGATGTTAACATCGCCCTGATGAATGAGCTCTCTATAATCTTCAACCGCCTGGGAATAAACACCTACGATGTAATAAAAGCCGCCGGCACCAAATGGAACTTCGTGCAGTACACCCCCGGCCTGGTTGGCGGGCACTGCATTGGCGTAGACCCCTACTATATGGTACACAAAGCTGCCGAGTTAAAATACCACCCGCAGATGATCGCCTCCGGAAGGTTTGTCAACGACTCTATGGGCGGCTACATTGCCAAGCAGACAGTTAAACGCCTTCTTGCCAACGATATGCCAATGGAAAAAGCGAGAGTCCTAATAATGGGAATCACCTACAAAGAGAACGTCTCAGACATCCGTAACTCAAAAGTGGCCGACATTGTAGCCGAACTGCTCAGCTACCGCGTTCTTGTAGATGTAGTTGACCCCAACGCAGACCCACTCGCCGTCGAGGAGGAGTACAACATCACACTCGCACCGGCACCAACTCCAAAATACCACGCCGTCATAATCGCAGTTCCCCACCGTGAATACCTCACCCTCACCGAACCCGATCTGGAAAAAATGCTTGTACCCAACGGACTCGTGGTTGACATCCGCGGCCTCTTCCGCACCAAAATCAAACATCTGCAATACTGGTCGTTGTAAACTTAACCTTGCCAAGCATCGTGGGTCTTTATTCACCATCAGCGTTTTAGCTATTTTAAACGGATATGTGCATCTCTTATTGTACATCACTTTTTGGCCAAATGCCCTTTACAACCGCATATCCGCCTAACATAATCGTAATTCAGATTCGTCAAACGGGACAATTGCCTGAATGATGCTCTAGTATTCCGGAAAAGCTTCAAAACAATCTCTTCCTGTTCTTCTTTGCTGATAGTAAAAAGGTTACGACCATTTAACTCTCTGTTCAACTCCTGGCAAAGTTCGCTGGTGGGCAGTGCCTCAAAAAAAATTCCATTTTCCATTCGCAGATGGGCAGGCGTCTTCTTTTTCACGGAATCTATTTTAACCTCATTTGGGTAGATCATTAGTGCCGGATTACTTCTGTCATATACCCTAATCGCTTCATCAAAGAGATCCTTAGAACCAAAGTAATTATCTACCAGACTGGTATCTACTTCTATAAACCTCTTCAATGGTGAATTGCCATTAAAATGAAACCCATACGAACTCCATTTATAATCTGCAGCATTTGGGCAGATCTTTGCCTTAACGGGATTTTTAAGGATGTAGATCATACTATCTATCGCCCACTCATCGGAAAATTTACAGGAGCTATTGAATGGGGACTTGAACAATTTATCTGAAATCTCGTGTCTAAAGTTGTACCACTCGACATAACTCATTATCAATGAAGTCATCATAGGAGAGAGCTCCTTTGTTTCCACTTGCAGATGCACGTGATTGTCCATTAACACAAACTCAAGCACCTTACTGTCGTACTGTTTTGCGAACCTGTCGCAACGCTTCAGGAATTCAATTCTGTCAATATCATCATAGAATACTATCTTCTTATTATTGCCCCGCATATAGGAGTGGATATTTCCATCCTGAATTCTACCTGCAAATCTCCCCCACTTTCCCATCTCACAATTTTTAAAAAATTTTACCACTAATGTCTGAGCAAAAATACTTCACCGACGAAAACTCACCAAGCCCAAAGTGACGATTTATCCGATTCTAAAAATTATTTATCTGATTCTAATGTTCAAACCAGTTTGTTTAGGGTTTCGGCCCATTTGGCGGTTTTGGAGAGTTTTGTGGTTCGTGCACGAACTTTTTTTGCGAGTTCCTGCAGATTTTCGGATGAAGCTTTAATTTGAGCAGCCACTTCGCTGCCTATCTTCTCTACAAGGGCTCTCTCCTTTTTTCGTAGTGCTATGGATGCCTTTTCGAGATCAACTTTGTCTGTTTCGGAGAGGCCCTTTTTGAAACGCAACCCCTCTGCCACCTCAAGCGCCTCTCTTATCTCTTTAAGCTCCTGTTTGTAATCTGTATCACTTTTCATCGTTGACTAATTTTGAATTGGTTTGGCAATTGTTTATGGTGTTTTTTGTGAATTTAGTATGGCCAATCTTTTGTAATTGTGGTGATTCCGCTTTGGAGGGCTTTCACCTCTTTTTCAAAATCTTGCAGCTCTTGGTAGAGCTCATCTACCTTTTTTCTTTTTGTAAACTCTTCGGCAATTTTTTTGTGTGCCTTTGCAAGTCTGTTCGCAGCAGATATTATTCCGCCCCGGAGATATGTTAGCTTCTCTACTCTCTCTTTAAGTGCGAGGTAATCTTTATCGTCATTGTAGGCAGATGGTGATTTCGGGAGGTTTGAATCTGCACTGCCAAAGCTCTTTAAATAGGAGATGTAGTTTTGCTCAAGAGCTCGTTTTTCGTTCTCTATGAGCGCGGTAACAGCGGGCGATTTTAGAATGTCGACCAAAGAGGCCACAACTGCGCTTACTAATGTATCTCCCTCTTTCACAAAATTTTTAATCGCACGGGTTTGAGCCCTTTTGATAAGGAGTTCAGATGAGTAACCCACCAGCCGGCCGGCAGCCTTCCCGATACCCATCGGCAAAATGACATCTGCAATCTCGAGTGAGTTAAAGCGCTTAACAAGAGAGTCTACCGAGCGCCCAAGTGAGCGAAATTCCCGGCCGGCATCCTGCCATCGGGCGGCACCGGCGAGAACTTTGAGTGCGCTCCGGTATTTGCCCAGAATCTCCCAGGACAAGTTTGCCTTGTTTGCAAGCTGCACATCTTTTACCAGCCCAGCATAAATTGCATTGATTTCACCAACCCTTAGTGTGGCATCACTCAATGAAGCAGAAAAATATAGCCCCCGTGCCGCCCGCAGCCTGGCCATCTCTTCAAAAAATCCACCCGGAAATCTGCTCAAACTATCGCTGGATGCAGTGAAACTCTCCACCGCCTTCATCTGCCCCCGCGATAAAGAGGCGCATCCTTGTAAAAAAAAGATCCCGGTCACAAACGGGAGAAGAACAAGAACTGAGAAAAAATTCGTAAACCGACGCACCATATTAAAAGTATTAATTGTTAATAATGCCCCCGCTGCAAACCGTCCAAAGAACTGCTATAAAGATAATTATTAAATTTAAAATGCAATAAAAATCTGCAAAAAAAAAGACCCCAAAAAGGGGTCTCTTTAAATGGATATGTTTACAAAACAATTACGCCTGAGCCTGAGCAACTACTTTTGGCAATACCGAAACGTAAGATTTGTTATCTGTCTTTTTGCGGAATGTAACCACTCCGTCGATGAGCGCATACAAAGTATGATCTTTACCCATTCCAACATTCAATCCTGCATTGTGAACTGTTCCTCTCTGACGAATGAGAATGTTACCTGCTTTGGCGTGCTGACCGCCAAACAATTTAACGCCTAATCTTTTACTGTGTGATTCGCGTCCGTTCCTCGAACTACCGACACCTTTTTTGTGAGCCATAATCTAAAAATTTTTCCGGATTAAAAATTAAGCAATCTCTTCAATTTGAATCTGCGTAAGATATTGACGGTGACCGTTTTTCTTAGTATAACCTTTACGGCGTTTCTTTTTGAAAACGATAACCTTATCTCCCTTTAGGTGACTTAAAACAGTCGCCTTAACAGAAGCACCATCAATATACGGAGTCCCGATTTTAACGGTTCCCTCGTTGTCCATCAGAAGTACCTTTTCAAAACTGATTGAGGCTCCCTCCTCTGCTTTAAGACGGTGTACGAAGATCTTTCTGTCCTTCTCTACCTTAAATTGCTGTCCTGCAATATCTACAATTGCGTACATAAAATAATTTGTTTAAAAATTACTGACTGCAAGCGGAAGTACTTAAACTTCTCTTATTCAATAGCTTGTCAATCTTCTGTTCAATAAATTTGGAAGGCAAATATATGCAAAATATTTAAACCCGCAAAACTTTATTCAAAAAAACAGCAAAAACATTAGAAATCAATAAAGCCCCACGATGCTTGGCAAGGTTATTTTTTTTACATATATTTGTTACGGATATGGATTCACCGTTTACGTACAACAAATTTGTTACAGGTTCTGACTTCGTGGGGAGACAGTCGGAGCTTAACTTGCTGGTTAACCTGGTGAGGCAGAGGCAACACGTGGTTATTTACGAGACTCCTAAAAGCGGGAAGAAGTCGCTTGTTCAGCAAGGGCTTATCACCCTGCGCAAAGAGGCATACAACTACACTGTGTGCAACATCAACCTGTTTAATGTACGCACAAAAAGACATCTACTTCAGAAACTTTGCAACCTTCTGCTGGATGCATTCGCAACCTCGCCCGAAGAGAGAGAGCAGTTAAGAGATGAAATCTGCCCGGAGCTTAAAACTATTTTTGGGCAGGATAAAGAAAAACAACACGACCACTCATCTCCCGAGATTGATACAGCCCCGGTTCCGGACAACATTACCGAGAAGTTTCTTAACCTGCCGGAGTTGCTTGCAGAGAGATATTCGACAAACCCGGTCATATATATAGAGGAGTTTCAGGAGGTGCTTCTGCACGACGACTCATACGATACCCTCAAGATTCTGGAAAAGATCTGGAAACAGCAGCAGCGCACCACCTATATTATTACCGGTTCATTTGTAAACTCGATGAAGGAGATATTTGAGGAGAAGAAGTTCTTCTACAACTTCGCCGAGAGAATTAAGCTGCTGCCACTGGACGAGAAGCAACTCACAGATTTTATGATCCGCAACTACCTCAAAGCAGGCAGGGTGGTATCTAAGGAGCTGGCTGTGCAGATGTACAACTTTACCGAGGGACACCCGTGGTATTCGCAACAACTTGGCGATATCTCATTTGCACTCACCCGCGGATACCTTACCGAACAGATCTATCGCCAATCCTGCAGCTCACTAATGGAGCTCCACTCATACCGTTTCCAACTTATAACCAGCCGCTTGAGCCGCTTTCAAATCAACTTTCTCAAGGCCATTATGGACGATGTAACTCAACTGAGCGCGCTCGACACAATGACCCAATACGGCTTTAACTCATCTGCAAACGTCAAGAGACTAAAGGACGCCGTTCAAAAGAAAGAGATTCTCACCGAAGAGCGCGGCAAATGGGAATTCCTCGATCCACTATTCAAAACCTGGCTCCGCACCGTCTATTTTGAACTTTAAAATAAAACACTTGTTCTCTTTTGGGAGAAGGCAGATAAATATTGGGAACAAGCAGTGAAATTTCGGGTTTGGGAGATAATCAAATGGAAAATAAAAAGACAAAGAAAATACTTCTGGGGGTAACAGGAGCAAGCGGGCAGATATATGCCCTAAAGGTTTTGCAGATAATTCAAGATCTCAAATCGAGAGAGAGGTTGCAGGCAGATGCTCACAGAGAGAGATTGCAGGCAGATGCTCACACAGAGAGGCTGCAGGCAAATGCTCATACAGAGAGGCTGCAGGGAGATGCTCATACAGAGAGGTTGCAGGCAGATGCTCAAATAGACAGCTCGCAAGCAGATTTTCACATCGATATTGTCTTCACGGATACGGGGAAAATTGTGTGGGAAGATGAGCTTGGGCAACCGGTTCCGGGCGGCGCTCTTAACAACAACAGTTACTACCACCCATTCGCCTCCGGCTCAAACGCTGCAGATGTGATGATAATCTTGCCCGCCACTATGGGCACCATCGGCCGAATCGCCTGTGGCGCTACCGCCGACCTAATCACCCGCGCCGCCGATGTGATGCTCAAAGAGCGCCGCCCCTTGATTATATGCCCACGCGAAACACCATTCAACCTCATTCATCTGCGCAACCTCACCACCCTGGCCGAAGCCGGCGCCCTTATCGCACCAGCCTCCCCATCATTCTACACCCATCCCAAAGATATGGAGGAACTCACAGAGACATTTGCCCGCCGAATCATAAACCTGGCCGGGATAGAAGTTCCACTCCCAAAATTTGGCGGATAAATTGTACTAGAGTTGTAAGATCGAGCGTTTTAGTTAACTACCACATTATGAACCAAGACCCACGATCCTTGGCAAGGTGTACACAGCTGCATTTATGTTCATTCCGGCACCAACAGATGCAAAGACAATTGTATCACCGGGGTTGATTTCGTGATTATGCAGATTCTCTTTCATAATCAGGTCAAAAAGAGTTGGAAGGGTTGCCACAGAGGAGTTGCCCAGCCAGGAGATAGACATAGGCATAACATCTGCAGGGGCCTCGGCAATACCATACAGGGCATAGAGGCGCTTGAGAATTGCGTCATCCATCTTGCCGTTAGCCTGATGAATTAAAACCTTGCTAACATCTTCTATATGAACACCACTCTTGTCCAGAGCAGCTTTAATTGCCATAGGCACAGTATCCAGAGCATACTGGTAAAGGCGCCTCCCATTCATCTTGAGATAGAGATTATCTCCCGTAACCTCATCAACCTTAAACGATTTGCCCATATGAAGCATATTCAGGTATACCTGAGTATCTGAGCGGGTTTTGTGAGCAATAAAACCAACCGGCGTGTCGCTCTCTGTAGCCTCCATTATAACCGCCCCGGCACCATCTGCATAAAGCATACTATCACGGTCGTGAGGGTCCGAAATTCTCGAAAGCACATCTGCACCAATCACCAGAATCTTTTTTGCATCACCCGAGCGGATGAAATAATCTGCCTGAATAACCGCCTGCAACCAACCCGGGCAGCCAAAAGGCAAATCGTATGCAACAGCATCCGGGCTGGCGATGCCGAGTTTATACTTCACACGCGAAGCAAGCGCCGGTACAATATCTGTGCGCCTATTGTCACTTTTGACATCCCCAAAATTGTGTGCAAATATTATATAATCAAGATCTTCCTTATCTATGCCCGCACTTTTGATTGCCTCCTCGGCCGCAAAATGGGCGATGTCCGAAGTAACCAAATCGTCCGTCACGTGACGCCTCTCTGCTATTGTGGTAATCTCCAGAAATTTATCAATAACCTCCTGATTCGGCTTCTCCAGAGGCTTGTCATAAGTATCATAGAATTCGTGCGCAAGAAAATCTTCATTCTTAACACTTTTCGTAGGAATATAGCTCCCTGTCCCTGTAATAATACTGTAAATCATACCTTCGCTAAGTTTGTAGTTGATAAATGAAGTTTATTAACCGCAAATGTACAAAAAAATTCAACTGGCAGAGTTTTGTGTAATTTAGTCATTAACTGACATATAGAAATTAAACTTTCCCAAATTTCAAAAATCTAAATTATATATAATTGTTATCCAACCACTTACACAAAACTCTGCCAGTTCATCCTGCAATGCGAGTGGTGTGATGACCGCATTCATCTCAGAGCTATAGTGCCAAACATCAGATTTTAACCTACTTACACCAAATACGCTATTTGTAATAATTCCCTGATATTAAGCACATTGGCACTACAACTCTGAGATAAAAAGTCTCTCAACGATAACCTTGCCAAAAAAAGTTATTCTCGGGCTTCGGTTATTCTCGCGGCTGCCGCCCCATAAAAGGCAGGCAGCTATGAGCGGGAAATAACCGTAAAAGCACGGGAAATAACTTTTAAATTAAAGGCCTGCTTCGCAGTTGTGTTTTCCGCTGCGCGGTTATGTGGTCCGCTTTGCGGCTCTCTCCTCCGCTTCGCGGGGATGGGTCGTCCCTGGGAGTTTTTTACAAGATATTGTATAACAAATATTTAGCTGTTTTTAAAATGGTCATTTTAAAATCTCAAACAATTTATTATATTAATTACCAGTACTTTATAAATAACTCCCAGGGATTATTAATTTTTCACACACCGAACGGCGAAGCCGTTGCGTTTGAAGTCGTTGTATCTGGCGATGTTGGTGTTGGTGCTGTTTACGCCTCTTACCCAGGCTTTATCTGCACTAAACTCGGTAGAGCTCCACCAATCTGCACCGTAGGTCATTCCGGCGAAAGTACCTGTGTAGAAACGGTATCCGCCCGGGCGGGCCGAGAAGCCGGAGGAGTTTGTGGCTCCGGCATTTGGAGAGGCCCACTGCGTGGTTCCCGTGGTCTTAAGCTTGCCCGAGTTTCCGGTGAGCCCGCCCAGGTAATCTGTAAGGATTGTCCAATCTGCATCTGTAGGAACACGCCAACCCTCAGGACAAAGCTTGCCCGAATTGACCGCGTTCCAGTTGTAGAGAGCACCATAAATATTTTTGTTCGCCTCGTTATTGGCATACCAGCAGAACGAACCGGTAGTAGAGTTACTCCAGCCCGCATCGCTCGAATTGAGAGTGATTGTGCTCCTGTCGTTATAGTGCGTAACCTTGAGATTCTCTTTAATCCATATCTGCGTGCCAATTGTAACAGTCTCATATTCATTATTATCTGCATCCCTCATAATCACCGCAATTGGCGGGTATAGAGTGTTAATCATTGCAATATCATCTGTAGAGAGAAACTGTCTCTGCACACTCCAGGTAGAGCCATCCTTCTTGGTGATTGTAGGGTTGTTGTTCTTGGAAAACGAGGTGGAGCTGTAAAGCATTATTGACTGATAATCAAAAGCCTCCGGGGCGGCAGGAGTGTTCACAGACTTTGTGAACTCCGAAAAATTGTGCGCATACTTCTCAATAATATTTGCAGATACAATGTTTATGAAGTTGTTACGCCCCTTCTTGCTATGCTCGTGCATCATCCCCAGCGCGTGGCAAATCTCGTGAATCACATTTCCCATCGTGCCCCAATCTGCCAGGCGAATATCCTGCCGCCCGCCAACCATCCCCAGAAACGAGGAGCACCCACTTGCATCATACACAAAATCAATGTAATTTGCCTCACCTGTTCTCACCACAAACTCCAGATTCGAAACCTCCTTAATGGCATTAATCGCCTGAGTCACCCGCGACGGATTCGGAAGACTCTGATTAATATTGTAGTAGATGCGGTTATTTGGCCAGTGCCTGGTCTGCAGATTGAGAGCCGCCCCTTTGGTTACAACTCCCCGGTCCTGCTGCCCAACTCCTTGGTCCTGAGTTGCAACTCCCTGACCCTGCTGCCCAACTCCCTGACCCTGCCATCCGGCACCCTGCGCCTGAGGCGCGGCCAGAATAATATCTCCCTGATATATATAGAACCCGTTGATAAGCTCGCAAGTAACACTCTCTCCATCAAGGGTAACTGCAGATGTATTCCCGGCCGAGGCAGGAAACATCTGCTCTGCTCCAATCAAAATATCTGTAGTCTTTGTAGTGAACGAACTCGCTGTCCCGTAAGATGTTCCCGCCGAGTTTGTAGCATAAGCCCGCACATAATAAGAGGTGTTGGGAGCAAGCCCGGTAATCACGCTGGTAAAAGCGCCGGCGCCCGTCCCATCACTAGTTTTACTGTCGTTCACAGTGGGAGTTGGCGATGTGCTCCAGCACACACCCCGTGCAGATACCGCCCCGCCTCCGTCACTCGTAACCGACCCGCCCCCCGAAGCTGTTCCCGTTGTAACATCTGCAACCACCAAAGTAGTAACAGTTGGTGCAGATGCGCTTGTGCTGAAACTCACCTGCGACCCGTAGGCTGTACCCACAGAGTTAACAGCGTAAGCACGAACATAATAGGTAACCCCTGGAGATAGACCCGTAATCTGGCTCACAAAACTCCCCGTACCCGAACCATCTACACTCTTAGACCCCGAAGTGGTAGGATTTTGATCTGTCCCCCAGCAGACACCCCTGGAGGAGACAGTAGCCCCCCCGTCGCCAGTTACATTACCCCCGCTCTTTGCAGATGTTGGTGTAACATCGCTCACAGAGGTTGTTGTCACAGATGGAGCACTCTTTACAGGCTCTCCTTCCGGCTTAGTTTTTGTGCAACCCGCCGCCAATACAAACAGCATCAGCACAACTAACAAAGACTTATTAATTTTTGCAGACATAGCTTAAAGTTTATGGTTTTGGAAATCTGCACTAAATATACTAAAAAAAAAATAACCTTGGCAAGATTGGTGCCCTTCGTTTTGCATTTTAAATAATATTGAGTAAATTTGCTCAGTATATTGAGTAAAATATGTATTTATGTTTGAACGACCTTATTTAAAGTCTATTAAATCAAGAATTGAAGAGCCAAGAAAGTTTATTCAAGTAATTCTTGGACCCCGCCAGGTAGGAAAAACTACAATGGTAACCCAACTCATATCACAACTATCTACACTCAATCTGTATCAATCTGCAGATGCAGTTACGGCTACAAACTATGTCTGGCTGACGCAGGTATGGGAGAGCGCTAGAATACGCTTAAAAACAACCGGAGCCAAAGAACTCCTGCTAATTATTGACGAAATTCAAAAAATAGAGAACTGGAGCGAAGTTGTTAAGCAACAATGGGATAAAGACACACTGGAGAATATCAACATTAAAGTAATTTTACTCGGCTCTTCCCGCTTACTTATTCAAAAAGGGTTATCTGAGTCACTTGCCGGACGCTTTGAAACTTTACACCTCGGGCATTGGTCCCTCCCCGAAATGCAGCAGGCATTCGGATGGAGTGCACAACAATATATCTACTTTGGAGGATACCCGGGATCTGCAACTCTTATTAATGATGAAGAGCGATGGAAAAACTACATCAAAGACTCCCTCATTGAGACAAGCATCTCAAAAGATATTCTGATGCTTACCAGAGTTGACAAGCCCTCTCTGCTAAAACGACTCTTTGAAGTGGGATGCCAATACTCCGGGCAGATTCTCTCCTACACAAAGATAATAGGCCAACTTCAAGATGCCGGCAACACCACCACCTTAGCTAACTACCTAAAACTCCTATCAGATAGCGGTCTCCTGGGAGGTTTAGAAAAATTTGCCGGAGATATAATCCGCAAACGCGGCTCAAGCCCTAAATTTCAAGTATATAACAACTCACTGATAACATCTAAAAGCAACACCACTTACCAGGAAGCAACAGCAAACACGCAACTGTGGGGACGCCTCTCCGAATCCTCTGTAGGAGCACATCTCATTAACCACTCCATCTCCCAAAGGTACAACCTATACTACTGGCGTGAAGGTAATTACGAAGTAGATTTCATTCTGGAAAGTGGGAACAAAGTAATAGGCCTGGAAGTCAAAAGCGGCCTTAAAGCAAAAAATGCCGGTATGAGTGTTTTTGCAGATAAATTTCATCCCGACAAACTACTCCTAATTGGAACAGGAGGAGTCCCATACGACGAATTTCTAAAAATAAATCCCAAAGAGCTGTTTTAGATAGATAGATTTTGTGGCAAACTATCTTAGCCCGGCAAAGCAGAACCGATATTAAGAATTAAGTTATTCACGTACTGGTTAAAAAATCTGTTATATATAAGTGCTGCACCCCATCTACAGACTCTTTCCAGAACTCATCCATCGTAACCACATACTTGGGATACTGGTCTTTTATAGCAAGCAGAGGAGAGAACTCTCTATCTACAGTTTGCGGGTTATCCAGTTTGTATGCAACCTGCACATATATTTTTTCTCCGCGTTTTTCTGCAACAAAATCTATCTCCCTATTACCTAGTTTTCCAATATAAACCTGAAACCCTCTCCTTTTAAGCTCTAGAAATACTATATTTTCCAATATCCCCGAAATCATACGATCTCTGTAGCCCATAGTCGAATAGACAAGCGAAACATCGCTTACAAAGAATTTCTCCTGAGTCTTAAGAATCTCCCTGCCTTTAATATCATAGCGAGGAACCCGCCAGAGGACAAATGCACCTTCCAAAGCGTGTAGATAGTTGTATATAGTGTTTATGTCTACCTTCCTTTGCTGGCTCTTAAAAAAATCGGCGATACTCTTACCCGAAAAGGTGTTACCAATGTTATCAAAAGTATATCTGATAACCCTCTCCAGTAACTCTACATCCCTGATATTGTACCTCTGCACGGTATCCCGTAAAATCACAGACGAATAGATATCTCTGACTACTTTATAGGCAGAATCTCGGTCGTAATCAGCGGTGTGAATTATAGGAAACCCTCCTAAGCGCAGATAATCTGCAAAAGAACCGGCATCCCTATTCTCTTTTGCAGATGAGTTTTGCCTAAAATCAAGAAACTCACTGTAAGAGAGAGTGTAAATAGGAATTTCTACATAACGCCCGGCAAGAAAAGTGGCCAGTTCAGAGGAGAGCAGATGAGAATTGGAACCAGTCAGATAAATATCTACATTAAAATCTACCATAAAAGAGTTTATCGCCTTTTCCCAACCTGCCACCTCCTGAATTTCGTCAAGTAGAAGGTAATACTTTTGAGGATTTACTATTTTTTTGCAGATATAATCATACAATTGAGACGCCGAGGTATACTCCGAATAGGCAAAGCTTTCAAAATTAATCGAAATAATCTGCTCATCCTTTATGCCGGAACTCTGTAAATCTACCTTTAGTAAACGCAAAACCGTCGATTTCCCGGATCGCCTTATTCCGGTAACAATCTTTATAAGAGGCTTATCAATAAAACTTCTTAGCTGTTCTGTATAATTAGGTCTTGGAATCATATTTTTGGGTTATATCCACAAATATAATAAATTATTTCAAATTAATAGGATTATAACCACAAAATATTTAAGCCCCACGACCCTTTGCAAGGTGCTCACTTTGGATCAACAACAGGAGCCGTATACCGTTTTTTTTGTTTCACCGGTGATGTTTATAATGCAAATTACAATAACTAAATTGCGTTCTATATCATACCGGTGTTCAACTTTTTATCAAATTTGAATTCTTGTTTTTCCGGTAAACTCCCTTCGTTAGAGGCTTAATTTAAAAAATCATTATAATGGTCTGCTCCGCAGTGTTTAAACCGCTACGCGGATTTCAACTGTTAGTGTTTTGTGTAAGTATTTGTAATACAACATATTAATTTTTACGATTTCCTCAATTGCCAAAATCGTTATTTTCAAATACTTATAAATCAGATTGTTTCACATAACACTGCCAGTTCAATATTTTATCACCCCTACTTTTCCATCCATAGAGGTAACCAGAATGGTGCGGTTGCCGATTGGGCGGATGTAGTTGATGAGGGCGATGGAGAATCGGTATGTCCAGGCTACGGTGCCGTCGGCGGCGTTTAGGACAAATATGTTGCCCTTGTCGGTTGGCACAAAAACCAGATCATCTGCAGTGGTAATTGGTGATGGCCCTATTTCGTAGCCGTAGCCGGTGTGGCTTGCCCACAGCAGAACAGGCTTGCCGGCCGGGGTTGGAGCAGCGGCCGAGTTGGCTGTTGGGGTTGGGCTAGCTGTTTGGGCAGCGGCAGGGGTGTACTCCTTGGTGCTAAAGGCAAGAACGGTGTCCTGCATTGTCTTGATATATACTGTGCTGCCGTCGGGGGAGAGGCCGATGGATTCGCGGCCGCCGCGGGCGCTCCAGAGCTCTTTGCCGGTTTTGGCATCAATTGCGTGGGAGCGGCGCTCGGGGGTTACTACAAATATTTTACCGTTGGCTTTTACCGGCCACACTGCGGCGGCAGATAGTCCCCTACCCTTGCGGTTGGTCCATACCCACTGCAGAGTGCCGTTCTTGGGCTCGAATGCATAGAGCTGGTTTGCCCAGTCACCAATATATACGCCCTGGTCATCTGCCCACGGCTTGGCCTCTATGAAGCCCTTTATCCTTGGATAGACCCACAACATCTGCCCACTTGCGAGATCTATTGCGCGGAATGTATTGTCCGACGCACCTATGTATACTATACCTTTATATATTGTTGGCGAACCGAGTACACTCTTGGCAGCCTCCACCTTCCATTTTAACTTGCCGGTTTTGGCATTTAGGCAGTAGATGTAGTTGTCACTCGAGCCCACAACCAGCAGGCCTGTTTTTTCGCACAACTCGGGCGAAGAGAAGATCTTGCCATCGGTCTTGAAACTCCACTTAACACTGCCGTCGGCGGCATCAAGAGCCTTTACCACACCGGCTGTGTTTGAGATGAACACCATATTGAACCCAAAAGCCGCCGCCGACCCTATATCCGAATCATCCTGATATGTCCACACAGCCTTTGCCTGAGGTCCCTGCCGGTTGGTTGCAGATTTGTTATCTAGCTGGTTTCCAGCATTGCCCCACGACCCTTGCCAAGGTTGGACAGGTTGTTTGTGCCAGGGTTTGTGGGTGTGGGAGTTGGAGCGCACGGCGTAGGTGATGGTGTCGGTGGTGATGGTGACTATGTTGTATGCGGGGTGGGTGGATTTGGCGCGGAGGTTGGAGCGGCCCATTATGCCGGGGATGCCGTCGTAGTTAAAAACACGGTTGGAGTGGCCGTGGCCGCACATAGCTACCTGGGTGTTTATCCTTTTTAGCATTTCGATAACGATTTTGTAGTTGAGCATACCCTCGTCAAGGGGGTAGTGGTTGATAAAGACTACCGGAATGTGGCGTGGCAGGGCGCGGGTCACGGAGTCCAGCCATACTATGCTTTCGCGGGGAACGAGAGCGGGTGCCATACGCATATTCGGGCCCGAATTTGTGCCTATAAACTGAATTCCGTTAAAATTGAAGTTAAAGTGTTCGTAGCCGAAAACCTTTGAAAATGTGTTACATCCACTCTCACTCCACTTAGAATCGTGGTTCCCCGCTACTATGTAGTAAGGAATGGTTAGTTTATCTACGATAGATTTTGCTAAAAGTATCTCCTCGTCACTGCCAAACTCAGTGATATCGCCCGCCAGTATTACAAAATCTATACCTTTCAAACTGTTAATATCTTTAACAGATATCTCCAGATCCTCTACATTGGTTGCCACATCGGATATATGCAAATCTGCCAGGTAGGCAAAGCGAACCAGCACTTTTTTATGATCTTTTGGTTCACCAATATCTTGCCTTGGCGAGCCTACAGAATAGCCACTTATAAAGCAAAGAAGCAACCCTATGAGTAAAAAATATCTTTTCATCATTTTTAATTTACATTAATAATTGGTATCTAATATAAGATGGGCAAAAATAGTCAAAAAAAAGTCTTATATTAATTGAGAGTAGTTAAATTTGCACTAAACAGGCGTTATACCTATATTATAGTCAATATCAGCCATTAGAAAGTACAATATATTGTTACATTTTTGTAAATAATTCTTGGAGGGGGAACTTTTATTGATTATATTTGTTGGATAGAAAAACTTCCCCCGGAGAATCACTTCCTTGCCCCAAAAAGCTTGACATATGTGACTCACCGTCATTTTTTCGTAAACTGCCTCTATGACAAAACTGACCGATAAGCTTAGACCTATATTCCAGCTTTTCTTAAGAAGCTATATGCCACGGTGGATCATTTTCGGGATTGACCTGATAATCGTTGCGCTTGCATTCTCCTCTTTGTGGCTTTTCCGGGATACAGTTGCCTCTCACAAAGGAGAGTTCTTCTCTCTAAAACTGTTACTGGTATTAGCTATTTACTCTTTCTCATCACTGGTATTCCGTACATACCGCGGAGTTGTGAGGTTCTCTACCGTACACGACCTGCGTAAACTGGCTCAGAGCGCTATTCTTGCCACTCTACTCTTTTTAGTTACCAGTTACTTCTTTAACAATATCTATTCAGAGGTTCCAAGTTTCTCAAAGTTCAACCTCTTTTTCCCAATTATACTCGGCTTTATGGTAATTGCCGGGCAATTGCTTATGCGATTTACCGTAAGAACCATATTCGAGATGCTGGAGAGCGGCAATGTAGTAGAGAAGAAGACAAAGGTGTTTGTACTTGGAGCAGACAACGAATCTATAAAACTTACCACCCAAATCCAGGGAGAGAAGAGCAACCCATACAAGCCGGTTGCCTTTATTACATTCTCTAACGGGCTCTCCAACAAAAGTGTTTGCGGGTTACCAATAATTGAGGTAAACGGCAATATGATAACCCTTATGGCAAAATATAAGGTTAAGTCTATGCTGGTGACCAAATCTCACCTGGACACAGTTTCAAAAGAGTTCTACGACAAATGTATTGTAGAGGGGCTGGAGCTGCTGCTTGTAAATACTATCAGCAAGTATAACCACCTGGATATCCCTCCGCAAATTAATAAGATAAAGATTGAGGACCTGCTTGGGCGAAACGCCATAGAGATGGACAAAGATGCCATACAGGATCAGTTTATAGACCAGGTGATACTCATAACAGGAGCCGGGGGCTCTATCGGAGCAGAGATTGCCAGGCAGGTAATCCAGTTCAGATGCAAAAAGGTGGTGCTTGTAGACCAGGCAGAGACCCCACTCAACGACCTGTGGCTGGAGCTCACCGCCCTAAAAACCGGGGTAGAGATTAAGCCTATTGTGGCAAATGTGAGCAACATAACCAGGATGAGACAGATCTTTGAGTGTGCAAAACCATCTCTGGTGTTTCACGCTGCAGCATATAAGCACGTACCAATGATGGAGTTTCACCCATCTACAGCCGTAGTGACAAATGTGTTGGGCACAAAGATCTGCGCAGACCTCTCTATGGAGAACGGGGTGAAGAGGTTTGTGATGATATCTACAGACAAGGCTGTTAACCCTACAAATGTAATGGGTGCCTCAAAGAGAGCAGCAGAGATTTATGTACAGTCTCTCTACTACAAACAGTTAGAGGAGAACAACCCCAACCCTACCCAATTTGTGACCACAAGGTTTGGCAATGTGCTGGGTTCCAACGGCTCTGTTGTGCCACTTTTCAAAAGGCAAATAGAGAGCGGCGGCCCGATAACCATAACCCACAAAGAGATTACCCGCTACTTTATGACAATACCGGAGGCTTGCTCTCTGGTTCTTGAGGCTGGGTGTACCGGAAAAGGGGGAGAGATATATATCTTTGATATGGGAGAGGCGGTAAGGATATACGAACTTGCAGAGAAGATGATACGGCTAAGCGGAAAGATACCGGGAAAAGATATCTCAATTGTAGAGACAGGGCTGCGTCCCGGGGAGAAGCTTTTTGAAGAGCTGCTTGCCACAAAGGAGAACACCCTGCCAACCTATCACAAAAAGGTGCTCATTGCAAAAGTTAGAAGGTACCCGTTCAACTTTATTGAACCCGAGATAAATGAAGTGATAGATATTGCACTAAAATATACCCAACCTACAGATGTAGTTTGGAGGTTAAAGATGCTTATCCCCGAATTCAAGAGCCACAACAGCGAATACGAAGAGATAGACAAAAAGCTTGAGGCCGGCGGCGCACACGAGAATATCTACACGAAATATGTATATGACAAATAAGACTAACCATATAATTTCCAAAAAAACAATTTAAATTAAGAAATATGAGAATAAAAATATTTACCGCCGCCGCCCTCCTTTCCCTGCTCCTTTCCTCCTGCGGCTCAACCGAAAAGATCCCCTACCTGGTAAAGGCAGAGAGGCTCCAGCTATATGAACTGGAGCAGTATGCCAAGATCTACGAAGCCAAAATTATGGCCAAAGATATCTTAACCATATCTGTAAACACAACTGTTCCCGAAGCCGCCGCCCCATTCAATTTGGGCTCAAATGCAGGTAGCGGTGTGGGGCTTACCGGCGGCTCATATATGAGCATCCAGGGGGCAACCCTCCAAACCTACATTGTAGATAGAGATGGTTACATAGAGTACCCTATAGTAGGCAAAGTGAAGGTGATGGGTCTTACCAGAATAGAGGCACAAGATCTAATCAAGAGCACTATCCACCCGGCATATATAACCGAGGTTCCTATTGTGAATGTAAGGTTCAAAAACTACAAAGTGTCTGTTTTAGGCGAGGTTAACCGCCCGGGGCAGTTTGTTTTAGAGAATGAGCAGTGCACAATTTTAGATGCACTTGCAATGGCAGGAGATATGACCATCTACGGCAAACGCGAAAATGTGATGCTTATAAGAGAAGATAACAACGGCCGTAAAAGCATTACCAGAATAAACCTCCAGAACCCACGACTAATGCTGGAGCCCGATGTGTACTACCTGCAGCAGAACGATGTGCTCTATGTTGAGCCAAACAAGACCAAAGCAAAAGCAGCCTCAATTGGAACCGGAGAGACCTATGCAATATCAATAATATCTACCCTACTCTCAATAACCACCCTTTTAGTAACAATTTTCCGCTAATAAAATATGAAAGAGCAAGAGATTACCAACAGAGCCGCAATAGAAGATACCGGCGGAGAGATTGACATAAGGCAACTGATATTTATATTTATCTCCAAATGGTATCTGTTTACAATTAGTGTTTTAATACTTATGGTTGCAGGCTATCTTTACCTAAAAACCCAAACACCCATCTATGAGAGCAAAGCATCTGTCTTAATAAAGATGGAGCAGAATGCACCCGAAGAGATGTTCCTGCTGCAGGATATGGGATTCTCTATGGGCAAAAGCAATATAGATAATGAGATTGGAGTTTTTAAATCTCCGGACCTTATTGCCAGAATAATCACATCTCTTGAACTATACACCACATACCGCTACTCCAGCAGGTTTGGGTTTCACTCTCCGGAGTTATATAAAAAATCTCCCCTCTATGTAAGAATGGAGGATGTGGAGCCGGATAAGATACCGGGGAGAATTCATTTTGTATTCAACCCTAAGAGAGAGGGGTATAGTGTAGATGCCACATTTACCCAAAACGGAGATGAGAGGAGCAAAGAGGTAATATTAGACAAACTTCCCGGCTTTATAGAGCTGCCTATAGGAAAGTTTTATGTTGCAGCACAAGATGGAGTTGCTTACGGGAACGGCTCCCTTGAGGTGGTGATATCAAACCCTACAAGCGTTGCAAGGGGATATATCGCCAATTTGAATGTAACCACTTTTGCAAAACAGAGCTCGCTACTTGAGATTACCCTTAGAACAGAGAACAGGCAAAAGGGGGAAGATTTTGTTCAGTCACTAATAACAGAGTATAATGCCGATGCCGTTAAGGATAAAAACACGGTGGCCTTTAATACATCTGTATTTATTGATGAGCGTCTTAAAGATATTGCCCGTGAACTGGGTGAGGTTGAGGGGCAGGTAGAGGATTACCGTAAAGAGTTTGAGGTGGCGGATATCCAAACACAGGTTGGCTCATATATTCGTAAAAATGAGACCTACGACACCCGCAGGATGGAGATAGAGACTCAACTTAACCTTGTAAAGTACATTGACGATTTTATTAAGAACCCGGTTAATAAAAATAAACTGGTTCCCAACCTTGGGCTTAAAGACCCAAGCCTTGTTGCCCTTATTGGCGAGTATAATACCCTACTTATAAATCGCGAAAGAATTGAGGGCTCTTCATCTGCAGATAACCCTGCACTTAAACAGGTGAACCAGCAGGTTAATAATATGCACCAGAATATTATAACCTCTCTTACAAATGAGATAAGGGCCTCTCAAATTGCACTAAGCGACCTTGAGAGAGAGAATACAATAACCAGCTCGAGAATGAGGAATATCCCTACAGTTGAACGAGGATATACAGATATTCTAAGGCAGCAAGAGGTAAAATCTAACCTCTTTGTTTACCTGCTTCAAAAGAGGGAGGAGACCAACCTTACCCAAGCTGCTGTTGCCCCAAAAGCTAAACTTATTGCAAAACCTAATAGTGGGGCATCTCCTGTTGCCCCAAGAAGAGTTGTAATATTAGCTCTCTTCTTTTTAATTGGGATGGCTATCCCTGCAGCTATACTATTTTTTATTGACTACTTCCAGACCAAGATAGAGGGGATGAAAGATCTGGAGAGCCTTACCAACAGCAGCGTTGTTGGAGATATTGTAAAGGCAGAGGGGCTTGAGGGAGGAACATCTATAGTTATTAAACCCAATGACGACTCTGTGATAAGCGAGATGTTTAGAACAATGAGAAACAACATTCTCTTTATGACCAGCGAGAGAGATTTTAATATTATTTTAATTACCTCCACCGTACCAAAGGAGGGGAAGACATTTATCTCCATTAACCTTGCCAGAAGCCTCTCTTTAATGGATAAGAAGGTGTTGTTGGTAGGTGCAGACCTAAGAAACCCGCAGCTATCAAGAGCACTTGGAATTCCAAAGAGGGAGATAGGGTTCTCCTCTTACCTTGCAGGGCATATACAGGATTATAATGAGTTGATAGAGAAGGTGGAACCGAACTTCTTTGTGGTACAATCGGGCCCGATTCCACCAAACCCAAATGAGCTTCTTTCTAAAGTGAAAACAGGGGAGTTCTTTAACAGCATAAGAAAAGAGTTTGATTACATTGTAGTAGACAGCGCACCTGTTGGGGTTGTAAGTGACACATTTTTGTTATCCAAATATGTACACGCAACACTGTTTGTGGTGAGAGAGGGGTTTAGCGAGAAGGATACAATACAATTTATAAACAACCTTGCCACAGATAAACGACTTAAGAACATAGGGGTTGTACTTAACCACGCTTCATTCCAGAAGAGCCACGGCAGGTATAAATATGGCTATAAATATTCATATCGATACAGGTATGGGTATGCACAGGGGTACGGAAATAAATAGCAGAATTACGTAATTATGAAAAAGATAATGCTGGTATTTGGTACCCGCCCGGAAGCGATTAAAATGGCTCCTGTATACCTAGAACTTAAAAAAAACCCCGAAAAATTTGAGACAATAGTCACTGTAACTGCCCAACACAGACAAATGTTGGATCAGGTTTTAAACCTTTTTGAAATAAAACCCGACTATGACCTAAATATTATGAAACACGGACAAGACCTTTATGATATCACCTCTAACGTATTACTCGGACTTAGGGAGGTTTTTAAGGAGGTAAAACCCGATGTAGTACTTGTTCACGGAGATACAACAACTTCAACAGCTGCTGCACTTGCTGCATTCTACGCTCAGATTCCTGTTGGTCACATAGAAGCAGGCCTTAGAACCAATAATATATACAGTCCTTGGCCGGAGGAGATGAACAGGCGTATAACAGGAAGAGTGTGTACACTTCACTTTCCCCCAACAGAGTTAAGTAAAAGTAATCTATTAAAAGAGAACACACCGGAGGAGAGTATCATTATAACAGGAAACACAGTTATTGATGCTTTACATATTGTAATAAACAGTATAAATGATACTCCCGGTATTACTGATACAATTATTAATGAACTTTCAAAAGCCGGCATTAATCCATTCCAAATAGAGAACTGGTCAAAGAACAGAAGAAAAATGGTTCTAATAACCGGCCATCGCAGAGAAAACTTCGGCAATGGATTTATAGATATCTGCACAGCAATAAAAGAGCTCGCAATTAAATATCCTGATACCGATTTTGTTTACCCTATGCATATGAATCCAAATGTTAGAAATGCTATTGAACAAGTATTTGGAAAAGAGCTTAATAATAATAGTAACACCATTTTTATTGAACCTCTCGACTATTTACCATTTGTATATCTAATGAATCACTGCTACTTAGTACTTACAGATAGCGGAGGAATACAAGAGGAGGCACCGGGACTTGGTAAACCCGTACTAGTAATGAGAAACACCACAGAAAGGCCTGAAGCACTTGAAGCTGGGACCGTAAAGCTTGTAGGGACAAATAGAGAGTTAATAATTGAGCAAGTGAGTAAACTTATTGAAAATCAAAACTACTATAATGAAATGAGTCGTGCCAATAACCCTTACGGTGACGGCTTAGCTAGCAAAAGAATTATAGAACAATTAAGTAAAATGTAAATAATAATGAAAGCACTCTTTATGGGGCTTGGCTATATTGGCCTACCTACAGCAGCAGTAGCCGCAAAAAGCGGTATAAAAGTGATTGGTGTTGATATTAACCAATCTGTTGTAGACACAATTAACCGAGGCGAGATTCACATAATCGAACCCGAATTAGACAAATTAGTAAAAAATGTAGTTTCAAAAGGCCAATTAAGAGCAACAACCAAACCGGAAGATGCAGATGTATTTCTTATTGTTGTCCCAACACCTTTTAAGCAAAATCACAGAGCAGACATCTCATACGTAGAAAATGCCACAAAAGCAGTAATCCCATATCTTAAATCGGGGAATCTATTCATAATTGAGAGTACCTCACCAGTAATGACCACTGAAAAAATAGCTGATTTAATATTTAAAACAAGACCTGAACTTAAAGACGAAATATTTATCGCATACTGCCCTGAGAGAGTTCTACCGGGTAATGTAATATATGAACTTGAGCATAACGACCGAGTGATTGGAGGAGTCAATGAAGAATCTTCGCAAAAAGCAATAGAATTTTATAAAACCTTTGTTAAAGGTAACTTACATATAACCAATGCACGAACTGCAGAGATGTGCAAACTAACAGAAAATAGTTCCAGGGATGTACAAATTGCTTTTGCCAACGAACTCTCCATAATCTGCGATAAAGCCGGCATAAATGTTTGGAAGCTTATTGAACTTGCAAACAAACATCCTCGTGTAAACATCCTACAACCCGGCAGTGGAGTTGGTGGTCACTGCATTGCAGTTGACCCTTGGTTTATTGTAAGTGACTTCCCAGAGCAAGCCCAAATCATAAAACGAGCTCGCGAAACCAATGACTACAAAGCCGACTGGTGTGCAAATAAAGTGATAGAGGCCTGCAACCAATTCGAAGCCAGATACAATCGTGAACCAATTGTAGCTTGTATGGGACTTGCTTTTAAACCAAACATTGACGACTTACGCGAGTCTCCTGCAAAATATATTGCCAGCCGAATTATAAGTGAAGCACACGCTCAAGTATTAGTTGTAGAACCAAATATTAGAACACATAAAACATTTAATTTAATAAACTACCTTGAAGCTTACACCAAATCAGACATAGTTGTGTGGCTTGTACGACACGAGCAATTTCTATCATTAGCTCATAATTATTTAAAATTAGAACTAGATTTCTGCGGCATCAGAAATTCTCATAATTATCTTTTAGTAAGCAATAATGACTAGTTTTATATGTTTAAAGAATGATAATCTTTATAAATACTCTAACAAAAGGCATCTTTTTTAATATTTTGATGAATTTCATCAATAAAAATATTTATATATTTAGACTCCACTACTGTCCCGTTATAAACACTAATAGAGAACTGGTTAGGGAAATCATCAATTGGGACAGAAAGTAAAGATTTGCTAAACAGCTCATTAAAAGGCATTTTCTCAAAAAGAATAATGCCTCATTTTTGAGAAAATGAATATAGTGATTGCTAAATGTCATATCTCTTTTTAGCTATGAGTAGATAGGTGCATAAAACAATCCAAATTTTACAATACACCGCATTTTGACTAGTTCCAAAGAAAAACTTGATTTTTAGATGTAGCTTAATCCATTTAAAGGAAAGCTTAACCTTCCATCGCTCTCTGTAGAGTTCAACGATAGTAAGGGAGTTGAATTAGGTGTTGTTGGTAATAAAAGAACAAACGACACTCGTTTCAAAACTTTTGTAAGTAACCAACCTAAACTTATCGTGATATTGTCGGAACTATTTTTAACCGGTAAGCCTGACCAACTCATCTTTGCCTTATAGTTTCTATATTACTATCAAATAATTAATAACCAATATGATTGAATTTATTAAAATTTTTTTCTTAAGGATAAAGTATAAGAATAAGTGCCTTTTCACTAGTAATATTCATAAGTCTGTTAGATTAGGAAAAAATGTAATTATTTCAGATGGTTGTATTATTGGTAGAAATGTAGTAATCAATTCAAACACCTATGTTAATCAATTTTCTCAAATACTTTCAGGAACAATTGGAAAATATTGTTCAATAGCTAGTTTTTGTTCAATAGGCTCAAATAATCATCCTTTAAGTTGGTTTTCGACATCTCCAAAGCTTTACTCACAAATTAACTTAGTAAATGAAAGAGGTTATCATGACAATAAAATGGCACCTGTAATTGGCAATGATGTTTGGATTGGTACACATTCAATAATCTTAAGAGGTGTTAAAATTGGAGATGGAGCTATAATTGCTGCAGGATCTATTGTTACTAAAGATGTCCCTCCATTTGCAGTCGTTGGGGGAGTGCCTGCAAAACTTTTAAAATATAGATTTAGCAGTGAGATTATTGCAAAGTTGCTTGATATAGAGTGGTGGAATAAATCAAAGGAAGAGTTGCTAAATTTAAAATCTGTTATTGAAAAGAAAGAAGATTTCATTCATTACATATAATCAATGAATAAAAGTAACACATTACAGGCATTTTGGATTGGGATAGGGAGCATGAGTAGCTTTTTATTATCAATAGTTTCTGCAATGATTCTTTCTAGATATTTAAATAAAACTGACTATGGAACATACAAACAAATAATATTTATATACAGCACATTATTAGTTGTTTTCACAGCTGGACTACCAACTGTTTTCTCATATTACTTACCTAACTTATCTTTAGAAAGGGCTAAATATTTAGTAAAAAGATTAACTGCAATTTTACTTATATTGGGCTTCATATTTTCAACTTTTCTTTTTTGTTTCGCAGATATTATTTCAGACCTTTTAAAAAACCCATATCTTTCTGATAATCTCAAATATTTTTCTATTGTACCCATGTTTTTACTTCCTACTTTAGGTATAGATGGAATTTTTTCTAGTTATAAAATAACATATTATGCAGCAATATACAACATAATTACCCGTTTAATAATGCTTGTGTGTATTGTGTTCCCAATTATCTATCTAAAAAATAATTTATTGTACTCAATTTATGGTTGGATAGCTGCTTCAATTTTATCATTTTTTATTGCATTAATGTTTAAAAGTATACCATTTAGAAGAATTAAGGCTATTAGACCAAATATTTCTACTAAGAATATTCTTAAATATAGTACCCCCTTAATGACAGCAAGTATCTGGGGAATTGCAATAAAATCTGCAGATCAATTTTATATTAGTAGATATTTTGGAACTGAAATATTTGCTGAGTTTTCAAATGGTTTTATTGATATCCCATTTATTAATATGATTACTGCAGCAACAGCAACAATACTTTTACCTGTTTTTTCAAAAATGTCTTTTAGTAACTCAGAGGTTGATTCATTTCTTATTATTTGGAAGAGCGCAATGGTTAAATCAGCAATTTTTATATATCCCATAGTTTTATTTTGCTTTATAAATGCAACTGATTTTATTATATTATTGTATACTGAAAACTATTCAAATTCAATTCAATACTTTAAAATAAATATTATATCTAACATATTTAACATTATAGCATTTGCTCCGCTCATACTTGCTATTGGCAAAACCAATTTCTATTCTAGATTACATTTTACAACTGCAATACTAGCTTGGATTTTAGGCTATTTGTGTGTGATATTTTT
>Ga0351890_10156_pt1 | contig 25131 bp, 21 predicted proteins | sample TotcelFGM3001M15_FD_206743 | JGI IMG/M metagenome (GOLD analysis project Ga0351890, IMG submission 206743) | Enriched cells from coal bed in the Powder River Basin, Montana, United States - Total cells FGM rep3 HSBNCT.FGM.300.1.M15 ...
ACACTCTCCCTCATGAAAATTTTGTTTTTTTTTGGCGTGCTTTTTATGCAGGAGTTTGCGTTTGCAGCTGATAATTCCGATGTATTAAGCGGTACAGATGGATCGTTGAAGGCAACAGTGAAGGGGACAGGAAAATCCTATATTTATATCATTGAAGGGCTGGTTGCCATTTACTATTTAATAAAAACCCGAAATCTTATGCACTGCACGTATATCGTCGGCATCTCTATTTTTTTAGACGTTATATTTCACTTTGCAGGATATTAACATGAATGATAAATACAGTATTCCTGAGCATTTGGATGCACCTTTTAAAATTATGCTGTGGACGCTAGATGAATTGCTCGCCCTTTTGATCCCTATTGTGCTCGGATTTTTTTTCTTCGATGCGCCCATTACCGGCATCTTAATAGGGGCAGCTTTATTGTTTGGATTAAAAAAATTGAAAGGTGAGCAAGGCCATTATTTTATTTACAGCTTGATGTATTGGTATTTACCGGTCACTTTTCATTTTAAAAAAATACCACCGTCACATATTCGACAATGGGTAGGGTAACGCATGCGAACGCTGATTCAAAAATCCCGAATTACACAATTATTAGCACAACGCAATGGCTACATGGTGCTGGCGAGCGGCTTATTAATCCTTTCATTTTTTCTCACTGCACTGTGTTTTGATTTGGGTTATCGACAACGCACGTTTGTGCTGCCGCCGGTGGTTGAAAAAGGTTTTTGGGTGAGTCAGAGCGCTGTCTCTTCCAGTTATCTTACCCAAATGAGCTTATTTTTTGCGGCATTGCGTTTGAATGTCACACCGGACAATGCTGATTTCCAGCGTGACATCGTTTTACGTTATACCGATCCGGCTTATTACGGCACATTAAAAACCGCGTTAATTGGTGAGCGTGATCGCTTGGTGGCAGAGCACATGACGACGGTTTTTTATCCCGTCAAATATGTCGTTCATCCCAAGGCTTTTACCGTAGAGATCACCGGTGATTTGATGACACAAGTCGGTACCACCCCGATGCCGTCCCAACGCATCACCTATCGTTTTTCGTACCATTACAGCAACGGTCGTTTATGGATTGTTCATTTTGATGAGGTTATTCCCCATGTCTAAGAGTCGATTTTTTTTACGTGGATTCGGTGTAGGTGCGTGGATGTTTTGCCAGGCGTCGTTTGCCTTGCAAACGATCTCCGTAGTTGACAATGAGACTGCGCAGGCCTTTATCCCCGAAAAAGGCTTAACGCGCCTTGCCATTGATCATGGCCGTATTACCGAGATGCGGGGAACCGATGGGATTTATAAAATTGATGCTAAGGATCTCCTGCAAGGAGCGCTCTTTTTTCATGTAATAGCGTCACCACCGCAACCCTTTACGGTATTTATAGATGCTGAACACCATCACCATTATGTATTGCATTTAACACCACGCGATCAAGACGCTGACACGATACTGCTAGAGCCGAAGGGGACAAAAACTGCGTCCCACACGCCTACTTTAGTGACGCAATTGATGAAGGCACTCGCGAGCCATAGCGCATTGAAGGGCTACGCAATTACCAGAGAAGCAGAATCCAGTCCTTCCCCTCTAAAGGAAACGACACTGCAACGGGTTAGCGTGTATAAAGGCGCTCATCTGAATGGTCATATTTATCGCGTTACCAATCAGACGAATGCACCGCTCACACTGACAGAAAAGGAGTTTTACCGCCCCGGGGATCGGGCTATCGCTTTAGCGGTATTGACGTTAGCGCCGCAAGCAAGTACCTGGTTGTATAAGGTGGTGAACCATGGGTAACAACATGCGTCCCCTCTTTATTAAAAAATCGCAACAGCGTACCGCAAGCATTGTACTGGTGATCTTCGCCGTGTGTGGTTTAGGATTGTATGAGTTCTTAGAAGGTGGCTCTACTGCCGCTCAGACTAAAGACCAGACAGAAACCGTCACGCTAGCTACCCCGCTCTCCCATGTCGATGAACAAGCGCTGTGGGTGGAGCGGGCGCAGCAACAATTAAGCCAAGAAGATAAGACCACGACGGCGGTTAAGGAACAATTACAACTGTTAAGTCAGGCGAAAGAGGCACAAGACAAGAAAGCCCAAGGTCAAGCGCAGAGCGTCGCTGATTTACAAAAGCAAGTCACTCAACTGCAAGCGCAATTAACGGACAAATCCAACCATCAACCAGTTCAGATGAGCGATGCCAATTCTACGCAGACATTTTCCCTGCAAAAGAATGATCATTTTTTAAATGACGTGAAATTAACACTAAAACCGTTGGTTTCTATTCACCACGCCCCAACCAAAAACCCCAACAATTATGTGCCCGCCGGATCGTTTGTTGAGGCTATTGTCATTGGTGGCGCGGATGCCTCCGCCGGGGTGACGAGTCAAGGCAATCCCTCGCCCATGCTGTTGCGGATGATTGCCCCTGGAACATTGCCCAATCATCAACACAGTCACCTACAAGATTGTTTTGCCACCGCCGCCGTGGTCGGTGATATCTCCTCAGAACGCGGTGAAATTCGTTTAGAGCGTTTCAGTTGTGTATTGCCTCATGGAAAAACCATTGATGTGCCGGTGGAAGCAACCGTGTTTGGTCCCGATGGCAAAAATGCAGTTCGAGGCACTCCCTTATGGCGAGAAGGCAAGCTCTTACAACGGGCTTTTGTGGCAGGCACGTTATCGGGCATTTCCTCTGGCATTGGACAAACCTATACCAGCAATGCCATTTCCCCCATTGGTTCCGTGCAAACGGTAAAAAACGGCAAAATTTTGCAATACGGGGTAGCCAATGGCATTGGCAATGCGGCTGACAAACTTGCCGATTACAACATCAGTCGCGCCGAACAATACCACCCTGTCATTCAATTAAGTGCAGGGACGGTGGTAGATGTGGTTTTTTTGAAAGGATTTTATATCGATGGCAAACGGCATGGGAATGACGATGATGATCTCCTTGCCACACCACCCGCATCACCCACTGCGGCCAGTGATCTGAGCTCGCCTTCTGAACAAAGTGATCCATCAGCGAGCTTGCCGTTAACAGAAGAGCAAATTCAAGCACTACAACAAAAAAATGCACAACAGGGGAATAGTTTATGAGAGTTTTTATCCGGTTAACCAGTTTTTTACTTTTTAGTAGCACTGTCCTCCTATCAGGGTGTGCGCATCTCAATTCGCAATTTGATTGTCCCATGCGCCCTGGCGTGATGTGTAAAAGCGTGGATCAAATAAATACGATGGTCAACCAAGGGCAATTGGGTCATGAAACCGAGACGGCGTGTCCTGAGTGTGAGAAAAAATCACATGTCCGGATATCGCACGTTCAAGCCACACCCTCGTTATCAAACACTAACAATCAAACCTCAATGCAAGAGATGACATTACGCGTGTGGTTGGCTCCTTATCAAGATAATGCCGGAACGTCAACTGCCTCACGCATTTTTTATACCCACGTGGCAGTGAATGATGAGCCAGCGCTGCCCATCAATGCCACCCCAGAGCAAGCGAGGCGAGCATAATGGATTGGCACACACACTGGGAAACGTTTCGCGATACCTGTGCCCATTGGCTCGGCGAAAAAGAAACAGGTGAAAAGGAGGCGGCTATCCCCTCTGACGCAGTTATCCGTGATTTTTTCGAACAATATCCGCTCTCAAGCCTGTTGCCGTATGAAAGCTATGATGAAGCGCATGCGCTTTTTATCAATAAAAAAAGCATAGGGTTTATGTTGGAAGTGTCACCGTTAATGGGTGCTTCTGTTGAAACTGAAAATATTCTTGCGAGCCTATTCACCGATGTGATCCCATCACACGCTGATGTGCAGTTTTTGTTGTGGGCGTCGCCTAAGATTGGCAGGATTTGTGATGGCTTTGAAGCGGCGCGCCGTGGCTCGGGGGCAAGTTTTGAGTGGCTTGCCAAGCAGCGTACCGATTTTTTGAAAAAAGGCGCTCTGCAATCACTGGCACGCAATGGCACATTTATTTTACGGGATTTTTTACCTTACGTTGTGGTGTCCATACCCAAAAAACACCGGGAAGCCGAATGTCAGCCTGAAATCGACGAATTGGTAGCGCTTCGCCAGGATATCCAAAGTTCGCTGAAATCGGTGAATATTGAGAGTCGCTCGATCCCCATTAATAATTTTATTCGTCTCCTGTGGGATCTATTGAATCCTTCCAGCAATGTCTACCCATCTGATGAATGCTGGAATGAACTTGAACCTTTACATACCCAATTGACTGATCCCGAAACTCATTATGCTGTCTACAGTAATAAAGTGATCTCTGAGAGTGAAGAGGAACACTGGGATATCCGTTCATTTACCGTGCGCAAATTTCCCAAACGACATGCCCCAGGACACATGACGGAAGCGATAGGCCAACTGTTCAATACTGCCTTACAAATTCCTTGCCCCTTTGTCATTAGTCTTACCGTTCGTCCGGCGGATCACGAGAGATCAGCAGGACGCGCGCAATTGCATTATTTGAATAAAGATAAAACGGCACGAAGCCCGCTTGCTAAATTCAAACCGACAGCGAGCGCGGAATGTCAGGATTGGGCACAGGTGCGAAACCGATTGAGTGAAGGCGACCGGTTAGTCAAAGTTTTCTACCAAGTCGTCACCTATGCGCTGGCTTGCGATGCCAACACAGCCGAACGCAAGGTACGCGATCTCTACCGCGCCAATGGTTGGAAACTCAGCAAAGAGCGGTATTTGCAATTCCCTTCCTGGCTTTCTTTGTTTCCTATGATGATGACCGAAGGCTTTTATCAGGATAAAAAAATCTTAGGGCGGTTGCGTACCCTCACCGCATTTAACGCCATTACTATTGCACCGTTGCAAGGGGAATGGAAAGGCAGTCGCAGCGCCAATCTTTTATTGCCCGGTCGACGTGGGCAATTAGCGACTTGGAGTCCGTTTGATAATCAGGAGGGCAATTATAATGTCGCCATTGCGGCAAAATCAGGCAGTGGAAAATCCGTTTTAACGCAAGAGTACATTGTGTCCTTGGTTGGCTCCGGTGGGCGCGTGTGGATCATTGATGTGGGACGCTCCTATGAAAAAACCTGCCGATTGCTGGGTGGTGAATTCATTGCTTTTCTCCCTGAGAAAACACTCTGTATCAATCCGTTTACCTTTATCAGTCAGTTTGATGAATCACTGGAATTATTAAAACCCTTAACCGCCGCCATGGCGCGTCCTCATGGACAAGCCACGGATGAAGAAATGACCTGGCTTGAAAAAGCATTGAAGGCAGCCTGGCAGCAAGAGAAAAACCAAGCAACCTTGACGACAGTCGCCACCTGGTTATCCCAAGTAGGAGATCCCTTGTGCGACACACTCGCGCATTTGTTATATCCCTATACGAAAGAAGGCATGTACGGGCGCTATTTTGAAGGGGAGTGTTCAGTCAATCTCGAGAATCGGCTGGTGGTCTTAGAGCTGGAAGAATTAAAAGCCAAGAAAGATTTGCAAAAAATGGTGTTGTTAGTGCTGATGTATCAAATCTCAGAACGCATGTATTTAGGGAATCGGTTACAGACGAAATCCTGTGTGATTGATGAAGCGTGGGATCTCCTCGATGGGGATAATGCCACGACTGCCAAATTTATAGAGACTGGTTACCGCCGTGCCCGCCGCTATAACGCCAACTTTGTGACGATCACCCAATCTATCAATGACTACTTTAAAAATGCTACCGCTATCGCTGCGTATGAAAACTCCGATTACAAACTCATCTTAGCGCAAGAGGGAACGGTGATTGATCAATTAAAACTGTCTAAGCGCTTACCGCTCGATGACTTTACCGAGAAGCTCTTTAAAAGTCTGAAAAAAACCGAGGATTATTCGGAGTGCATTATTAAAAGCCCGTCCGGATTATCGGTGCACCGCATTTTGTTAGATCCCTATTCGCGTATTTTGTACTCCTCCAAGGGTGATGAATTTGAGGCGGTCAAAGCCTTAGAAGCCCAAGGCTTATCGTTGCACGAAGCCATCGCACAAGTTGCCAGGAAATTTAACTATGTCCAATAACGAGGAAAATTTAAGCATGTCTCATTCTACTCTATCACCATGGCCGACTCCGAAGGATTATTTTGATTTTTTCTTCTGGCTTTTGCGTTGTATCGCGTCGTTTGGACTTTTATTTGTCGTACTTAGCTTTGTCCTGGACAGAGTAGTACCCAACATCGCGACTGTCGATATTACCGGCATTGTTCAGCAATTTGTGAAAACGGAACGCGAGCGTCCTATATCCACTCTTAAAAAAGAGACGGAGATCAAAGCCTTTAGTCATCGATTAGAAGCAACATTGAATGCTATGGCTAAAAAACATCACTGCGTTTTATTGCCCAAAGAAGCAGTGATTGCCGGCGCACCCGATGTGACCTCGGGCGTAGAGAAACAATTGCAAGTGATGAAAACACATGGTTAGTCATTTGTTCATTCAAGGTGTGCCAGTCGAATGCATTAACCAAGCAGCCATCACCTATTTTGTGCCGGCCAAAATTATTATTTCGGTGCTGAAAACGGAAGGCGGGCGACCGGGATTAGTGAAAGAAAATAACAATGGCACGAGTGATTTTGGCCCTATGCAAATCAATACAACATGGCTCAGTAAAGTGGCGCGTTACGGGGTATCGGCGCAACAACTGAAAACCAATCCTTGCGTGAACGTGATGGTTGGCACGTGGATTTTAAGTCAGGCAATTGCAAAAGCGTCGTCGTATTGGTGTGGCATTGGCAATTACCATTCTCACACTCGGGCATTGAATCAATCCTATCAGCACCACGTGCTGCGTCAATTGCATGTTCTGCAAGCGGAGCTAAGCCATGTGGAGTAAGCGCTGTCTGTTAAGCGTATTGGGTTTGCTTTGTCTGATGGCGACGAGCGCTTTTGCCAACAATCTCGGCGTGATAGGCACGCTCTATCCAATCGCAGAACCAGATTTATTACAAGTGATCCAAAAACGAGTCACGACAATGGGAGAAACCGGTGAAATCAGCCAACTCGAATATTCCTTACAAAATGCGGTTCAAAACCATCTCGAGCGACCGATACCGGTGACCCAACTTTCTCCCACACAAAAAGCGCGCACGTTTCTTTTTAATCCAGCCATGCAACTCGGTGGACAGTTAGTCAATCCGTTAACCGATGTGACTTTGCCGCAAGCCTTATTTTTTTATGACGCCGATGATCCAAAACAAGAACGTTTGGCACAACACATCGCGCAAAAAGAAGGGTCAAAAGCACTTTTCATTTTAGTGGGAGGCTCCATTGCGCGGGAAACCGAACGCTTTCAGCAACGGGTTTACTTTGACCAAGATGGGCGATTGGTAAATCGTTTTCAGATCCAGCACGTGCCCGCCTTCGTGACGCAACAAGGCCATCAACTCCGCATTCAGGAGTTAGTGCCATGACGATTAATTTTTTTACGTTGCTCGAAAAAAGATTTTTTAAACGTATTTTTTTATTCGGATTTTTTTTGTTAACGAGTCCCGCTTTTGCAAACGTGTGTGTTGCCGGTGTGACCTGTCATGGGCGGGTTATTAATCCTGCGAGCATTTGTTGGCGCTGTCTTTTTCCCATCACGATAGGCAAAACCGTTGCAGCAAGCAGCAATTTACCCGACACACCCAATCGCGCCAATCCTGTTTGCACTTGTGGCAATCACATGCCGCCTCGCCTGGGAATGTCGATGGGATATTGGGAACCGATGGGCTTAGTGGATGTCACCCGTACGCCGTATTGCATGGTGAATTTAGGGGGGATTACCTTGAGTACCAGCCACCGGGAAGGCGAAGAAGACAATGAAAGCCCCGATCAAGGCGGCAGTTTTTATGAAGTGCATTACATTAATTTTCCGCTACTGCAATGGGTTGCAAAAGGGTTATTGGGCGGCAGTTGTCAAACGGATGGCAAACTTGAAGTGAGCTATTTAAGTGAACTCGATCCCACGTGGCATAACGATAGCCTGGCCGCCATCGCTTTTCCTGAAACGTTACTCTTTTCCCACCCTGAAACCGCTATTGGAGCAGAAGGGTTGTGTGCATTAGATAGTGTAGCCGCTAACGCAGGCTTACCGAGTGACAAAGCGTTTTGGTGCGCCGGTAGTCAAGGGTTTATGTACCCCATGGATGGCAAAGTCGCTGAACAAGTCAGTTCTATTCAAGGCACAACACTGTTAGCAGAACGCATTATTTTTAAGTTGCACCGCTTGGGGTTCATCACTGATTCCAGTCCAGACAATGTGTGCCATGAGCACACCGATTTGCTTATGAAAAAATCCCGTTACCGTTATCAGATGGTTTATCCCCATGCGCCAACCTGTGAGCCATTTGGTCGCTCGACGGTGCTCTGGGAAAGCAATCAAGAAAACCTGTTAAAGGGCGATGATGCAGGTTTCTTGATATGGCGTAAACGCAATTGTTGCAACTATTAATTCACACTCAAAAATAAGGAGAATGTCATGCAGATCAATAAAAAATTATACCCTTACGTGCGTCTTATTGTGATCGCTTGGGTTGCAGCAACCGTTTTGGTGCTCGCTACTGTAGTGACAGTGTTTTGGCACATTATGCATAAAATGGCTCAAGCCGATCAATGCTTTGCCAAGGAAGTCAAAGCAACGGATAAAGAAATAAATCAAGCGTCAAATGATGCAAGTAGGGCGCTTAACAAAACCGATGATCATGTGTTTCAAACGCTACGCACACTCCAACAGCAGCAATCACAAGCCGACGCTGCGACACAGTCTCGCCTCAAACAAGAACGATCAGAACTGCTTCTCGATGTTCACAAAGTCATACAAGAAGAGGAAAAAGAAAGCAAGCAAAGAGACGCGGCTTTTTTAAAAGCCATGGACGCTCAGGCCGCGAAGAATGAAAAGAATTGGCACGCATTCGTGGCACGCATGAACCACCAGCCGTCGGGATTACCAGTCGAGGCAACCCATGCACGGTAACGACAAGATGACAGGGCAGGGACGAAACATTTGGCTCACGGTTTTACTCATCATGAGCAGTGTGCTCTTTTGCCTTCCCTTATGGGCAAAGGCAGAAGAGACACCACTTGCGCGAAGCCACCTGTTGATTTTTGTGTCTTCCTCCATGCCAACCGAAAGTCTCGTGCAGTGGTTGCAGGAAGCACAAACACTGCAAGCACCGGTGCTGTTGCGGGGTGTTGTGAATCAGTCGCTTGCCAATACCCTCACGTGGATTCAGCCATTATTAGCGCAAGCAGGTAATGGCGGAGGCATTGCCATTGATCCGGTTGCGTTTGAAACCTATGGCATTACGACTGTTCCCGCCGTGGTGATCTCTGACGACCCAGCGGCGTGTTATAGCAATGCGCTCTGCAAAGCGCCACCGTTTGATGTGGTTGCAGGAAATAGCAGCTTGAAAGCTGCGTGTGAAATCATCGCTGACAAAGGCTCAGTTGGCAAGGGATATGCCAAGGCGGCATTGATACGTCTGAGGGCTGGATCATGAAAGCGTATGTATTTGCTCACCTACGAAGAGCTATTCCTCTCTTTGTTTGTTTTATTTCCCTGACCTGCACTTTTCATGCAGAAGCTGAGACCTATTATGACCAACATGCTGTGGGTTGGCATTGGTATCGCGATCCGATTCGGCACCCAAGAAATCCTTTGCCGCCGATACAAACTGATCCCGTGCAACAAATGCGAGTGGAGCGCGAGACCGTCGAGCGAGCATTGGATGCAGCGGTGCTCATGCCAACGCGTGACAATATCAAACGCTACATTGTACTGCAAAATCAAACGAGCGCACGGGCGTCTCATTTTGCCAAACTGTGGCAAGTAGTGTTGTTGCAAAACCCCGATCTTGATTATTCGATTGCTCATCCCACGAACCAATTAGCGCGTGAAGTGTATTTAGATCAAGAAAATAGCAATGAAGATGCGGCAATAAAAAAATTGGCTGCCCACAGCGGACTGTTTTTCTTTTACCGTAGCACGTGTCCGTATTGTCAACGTTTTGCACCTATTTTGAAAGATTTCAGTGAACGCTATGGGATCACCGTCGTGCCCATTACGACGGATGGAATTGCATTGCCGTCGTTTCCACATAGCCATCCCGATACAGGGCAATCAGCGCGTTTTCATGTCACGGTCGAACCGGCCTTATTTACTGTCGATCCATACTCACATCAAGCCGTCCCCGTGTCGTATGGACTGTTGAGTGAAGGTGATTTGCGTAAACGCATTTTAGAGATAGCAGATCATTTTCAGGGGGATAGTAAATGAAACGTGTGTGCCAATGGCTTTGTCTCATCAGCGTTTTTTGGAGTGTGGCTGTCTTTGCCAACATTAATTCGGATCTCACAAATTATTTCAACCAACTGGGATTTTCCAGCAATGTGACTGGCTCAACGGCCTATCAAGGGCAAGAAGCCGGTTATTACTCCGGCGGCAGTATTTATGCCAGAGACAGTGTGCGGGACGTACAAATTGCGCATGTGGATTTACCAAGCTTTCGTTCGGGTTGTGGCGGTATTGATTTGTATACCGGTGGATTTTCATTTGTTAACTCGAAAGAATTGATTGGTGCGCTAAAAAATATTCAAAATAATGCACAAGGTTTTGCCTTTACCTTAGCGATTGAACAAGCAACGCCCCAAGTCGCCAATGTCATGAAATATGTCAATACCGTGGCGAATGAAGTCAATCGCACCAACATCAATTCGTGTGAAACGGCCGCAGGCTTAGTCGGATCGGTGTGGCCGAAAACCCATGAGGCACAACAACAAGTTTGTGAAGCCATTGGGACGCAACAAGGCATTTTCAGCGATTATGCCGCCGCACGACAAGGGTGTGGCGCTGGCGGTCAAATGACCGCTACCTTACAAAGTGCTAACGGCGCTTACAAAAATCTCGCCTTCGTGAAAGGCAATCTCGCCTGGAAAGCGCTCAATCAAAACAGTTTCTTGCGCAATGATCCGCAATTGGCGGAACTTTTCATGTCCTTATCCGGCACGGTGATTTTGCATAACGGGGGCAATGACACCGCCAACCAACAGTTTCTGGTTTTGTCCTCTCTGGCCAATGACAACTCCTTATTAAAAGCGCTGTTACACGGCGGACAAGCACGACTGTATCGCTGTGATGATTCGTCCCCCGACGGTTGTTTAAATCCCCAGTTACAAACCATTGCTATTACAGAAGACAATGCCTTGGAACCGCAAGTTACCCATCTCTTGCAAGACATGGTGGACAAGATTTTTGCCGACCAAAAATTAAGTGATGCCGAGATTGGCTTATTAAATGCGACACGCCTACCACTCTACAAAATGCTCAATGTCCAAGCCGCCTTTGCTGGCGACAAATCCATCCTGGATGTCGAGGATTATGCTGATGTGATTGCCACCGATATTTTATTTCAGTACCTGGATGAAAGTCTGTCAGTTATAAAAATGAGCAGCGCGAGTCTGCAATATCCCGATGCCGTGATGACACCTTTTATGCAAGGGGTGAGGGAAGCGCGTGCCAGTGTGAATCAGGCTGAACGAAGCGCTTATGCCAAAGTCAACATGGCGGCGCAATTGATTGCACAAACCCAAACACTCGAACAAATGCTAGCCGGCAATCTTTCAGCCCAGCTGAATAATACGTTGGCCTGGGCAAATCAACTGAGGCAATCGTAATGGCGCATATTCTTCCGGTTGTGGTCTACGGCAATGGTGATCTCTATCGAGAAATGTTTAACGCGGTGGCTGCCACCTGCGGTGATAGCGTGTTTGGCATTTTATTTAAGTTGTCGCTCGTGCTCGGTGGCACGTGGGCGATTATTCATTTCAGTGTCCAGCGTAGCATGAACCCTTTGCTGCGTTACCTAGGGCTTTATTACCTTGCATTTTTTATTTTGTTGCAGCCAACCGCGACCGTGCAAATTATTGATCGCGTCAATCAAGATCATGCGTACAGTGTGGCGAATGTGCCTCTCGGATTAGCAGCCGCTGCCAACCTGACAACGGTGATAGGCGATAGCCTCACCCGCTTGATGGAGAAAAACTTTAGTTTGCCGGATGATTTACGCTATGGGCACACTGGCATGGTGATGGCATCACGACTAGTGACCGCTTCCACCCAATTTCAAGTGACTGATCCCACCTTTTCCCAAAGCTTGCAAAGCTTTGTGCACCAATGCGTTTTTTATGATTTATTTCTTCATAAATACTCGTGGAATGAATTGGCAAATACGAATGATCTCTGGCGCTTAGTCAGCGAACAAGCCTCGCCAGCGCGCACCTTTGTGTATGCCAAATCCGGCGGTGATGCAAAAGGGCAAACCGAAATCGTGACTTGCAAAGACGGGGCTTCTTTACTGAGCCAAGATTGGAAACAGGCTTTAAGTGAGGCCGAAGCCAAAAACGGTAGCCGTTTGTTACCGGATAACCCGAAAGCCAAGACACAATTATTATCCCTCTTAGGCACAAGCTACGGCTTTCTCACCAAAACCAGTCAAGATGCGGCTGCATTGATGCAGCAAAACATGGTGGCCAATGCATTGCAAACAGGCGTTTTACAAATGGGAGCGGCCACCAATGCGCCTGCCGCTCTGGAAATGACGGCCTTTACCAAGGCGCAGCAACAAAAACGTTTAACCAATACTACGGTTTTTGATATGGCTGCGTACTGGTTGCCCCTCATGAAAAATGTGTGCGAGGCAATGTTATTGGGCGCTTTTGTGTTAGTGATCCTCATGATCTTGATGCCTTCTGGCTTAACGATTTTGAAATACTATTTTCTTACCTTGTTTTGGTTTCAATGCTGGGCACCTTTGTATGCCATTCTCAATCTATTTATGAATTTTTATGCCCATGTGCGCTGTGCTGGCATCATGGGAAGTCAGCCCGCTTTGACCTTGGCTGATCAAGCTGGTCTTGCTCAAGTCAATGCTGATGTGGCGGGTCTCGCAGGTTACCTTACCTTAAGTGTGCCGTTGTTGGCCTTTGGGTTAATGAAAGGGATGCTGTCGGTATTCAGCCAAGCTACGCAGTATATGTCGGGTGTCACGCAATCGGCGGGATCTTCCGGTGCGGTGGATGCCGTGACCGGCAATACCAGCCTTGGCAATATGCACTATGATACGCAATCGAGCTTTAATACCTCCGCCAATCATTTTGACGGCAACGCCCGTGTCACCGAAGGCATGATGACCGAACAATTGCCTGGCGGATCATCGCTTAGCATGACGCCGGAAGGCAGCATGGTCATGAATAATCAAGCGGCCATGTCCAGTTTAGGTACGAGCGTTAATCTAGCGCATGCCATTCGAGAAATGGCAAGTCAACAAGCCGACAACGCCTATTCTTCGGCCACCACTCATGCACAAGCCTATTCGGATTCGGTCTCCTCCGGTCTTCGCGAACTGGTGGAATTAGGCCATCACACCAGCACCCATGACATGAGCGCCCATGGCAGCAGTATGACTGTATCGGGTGGCACGTCAGCCGCATTGCAAAACGTTCAGCAGTTAACGGAACGATTCGCCAGTGATCATTATGTTTCCACGGCGACTGCGACCAAGTATCTCGGAGCAGCGTATGCGTCTGCAAAAGGCGGTGTGTCTATACCCGTTATCGGTTCAGCACAAGTTGGGGTAAGAGCAGAAGCGGATCATTCTCACTCACATGAAAATCGTGAGTTGACTGCGGCCGCGCATGATTTTGTGCAAAACACGCATTATGCCGACAATGTCGATGTGGCCGTGCGCGGCGTGCAAGAGCATCAGTACCGTGCCTCCACTGAAGCCGGGGAACGCCTTAGTGAAAATGTGGGCAGCTCGTTTGATAAAGCCGAGCAAGCACGCCACGAAATGGTCGCCAATCTTCAACAGTCTGAAAGTTACCGCGAGGCAGCCAGTTTCTCCGAAGAAAACGCCACTTCTATCAATAGTAATGCGAATCAAGCGTTTCTTAATTGGGTAGAAACCCATGCGGGCATGAGCCAAGGGCAAATTGAAACGATGATGGTCAATGATCCCCAAGCGGCACAAGCCTTGGCAAAACGCTTTACTGAAAATGAAGCAGAACAGTATTTGCATGCCTTTGAAGGACATCAGGCGAGTTCTCAGCAAAGCATCAATGCGGATTTTGCACACGAATCACAAACCCTGTCGAGCGATGCTACCGTCACCGCCGAGCGGACAGCCAACGAAGCGCAGGTGATGCAGCATCCAGAGGCCAAAACCTTGCATATCACGAAGGTTGACACCCAAGCAGAATCAAGCGCTAAGGCGATTATCAGTGGTAGTCAATTCGATCTCAACACCAGCAAAGAGCAAATCGCTCAAAAAGGCGACGCACTCAAAAAAGTCATTACTGAGAAGAATAAGTAGTTCCTATAGCAAGGCAATACAGAGGTTTTCCCATGACGACGCAGCAAGAAACCATTGAAACCACGTTAAAAAATGTCACCCGTGGTGGGCAAATACTGTTACATAACTTACGTATGATAGGCCAAGTGGTAAAAAAAGTGTTGTTGTGGCTGCTGCCGGTAGGATGCCTTGCCAGTGTGCTTTGGTTTTTTTGGACGACAGAACCCTACACGCGCTACTTGGGAGAACAATGGCTGTGGGCGAAGTGTGCTCTTTTTTTAGGAAACGCGCATCACACCCAAGCGTTTCTTTTTCCAGACGGTCACGTCATGGCCGTTTTTCCGCAAAGCTTAATTAACTCCCCCGTCATTCAAGAAACGATAGGACATGTGAAAGAGAAAGGGTGGCAGGCACTCGATGTCGGTTTTTTCGTCTATGCCCTGAGTGTCATTCTCACGCTCCTCTGGTTACAACGACGAGGTGATCGCCAGACAGCCAATAAACCGGTGCGCGGCGATAAGTTAGGCTCGGTGTCAGAAGTCAGAAAAATCCTTAAACGCAATCACCGCAATTCAGCCTTCACGCTTGGCCTTGAACAATTGCCGTTACCACGCTTTTCAGAACAACAACATTTTTTGTTTCATGGCACAACCGGTTCTGGCAAATCTACGGCTATCAAAGAATTGCTGGAACATATTCGCAGACGGGGTGAACGTGCCATTGTCTATGACAAGAGTTGCAATTTAGTCAAAGAATTTTATTGTCCCGAACGCGATCAACTCATGAACCCCTTGGATTCTCGTGGCGTGGATTGGAGTTTGTGGCGCGAATGCCGCGATAAGGCAGATTTTGAAAGTTTGGCTGCCGCGCAAATTCCGATGCCACCCTCGACACAAGATCCGTTCTGGATCAATGCTGCTCGAACGATATTTGCCGCGGCAGCGTATCGGATGCGCACGGAGAAAAATCCCAAAATTGTACCATTACTGCGGTATTTATTAACCGCCGATATTGAAGAATTACAAAACTTATTGCGGGGCACGGAAGCTGAAACCTTGATGTCAGAAAAAACTGAAAAAACAGCGATTTCCATCAAATCAGTATTAGCCACCTACTTAAAAAGTTTGTGTTACATCAAAGATGGAGATAACCCTTTTTCGATTCGGCAATGGGTGCAAGATGATACGGCCAAAGACTGGCTGTTTATTAGTTCACTTGGCGATAAACACGAATCCTTAAAACCGTTAATTACCGCGTGGCTTGATATTGCTGTCAATGCATTATTGAGTTTGCCAGAAAAACCAAGTCGCCGGATTTGGATCATTTTGGATGAAATCGCAAGCCTGCATCGTTTGCCTTATCTGACAGCAGGGTTATCCGAAGCGCGGAAATTTGGTGGTTGCTTTGTGGTCGGTTTATTGAGTATTGCGCAACTGGCGGAAGTCTATGGACAAGAGGGTGCAAAAGCGCTTTCCGCACTCTTAAATACCCGCTTGATGTTTCGTCAACCCGATCCCGATGTTGCCCACTGGTCAGCGCGTAATCTTGGAAAAACCATCATCGAAGAAGTGCAAGAAGGCATTTCCTATGGTGCGAATACGCTACGTGATGGGGTGTCATTAAACCGCGTCGAACGTGAAAAGCCGGTGGTGATTGATTCAGAAATCATGGCACTGCCTGATTTAACCTGTTATGTGCGTTTGCCAGGGCAATACCCCATCACACAGCTTCATATTCCGTATGTGGCTCGCCCTGAGAAAAATACGCCCTTTGTTGCCCGTGACTTTGAGCAGGATAATTTGCGTCAGGAAGTGATGCAGCTCACTGAGGAGTTGGCAGTGCCTGTCACAGAGCAAACGTCTTCTCCCTTAAAAAAACCGCATTCAATGACGATGATGAAAAACACGGAAAAAGAAGAAACGTCGTCGATTGATGTGTTTCGCTAACCTATTGCCGCCTCATGCTGTCTACCCAAAACATTAGCACAAGCCAACAAGCCAGCCACTATTTTTTAGGGGCAGATAATTATTACACCCAAGAAAATGCAAAAGAACACAGTGGCTGGTGGGGGAAGGGTGCGGAGACCTTAGGCTTGTCAGGCATGGTCGAGCCTGAAAAATTTTCCCATCTTTTGGAAGGGAAAATGCCCGATGGACAGCAATTGGGAGTAAAAGAGGGTGATAAAATCACGCACCGCCCTGGATTTGATTTAACGTTCAGTGTGCCGAAATCGGTGTCTTTAGCGGCATTGCTAGGTGGTGATGAGCGGATTGTTGAAGCCACCCTGCGCGCTGTCGATAAAACCTTGGCGCATATCGAAACGGATTGCGCCCAAGCGCGCATCACTCAGAAGGGAGTGACCTCCTATGAGATGACAAAAAATCTCGTGGTCGCTAACTTTTTACACGATATTTCTCGTGAAGCTGATCCGCAGTTGCATGTGCACAGCGTCGTCATGAACATGACACAGCGTGCCGATGGACAATGGCGATCGCTTGCTTCCCAATCAGGCGCGTATGGTGCAGGTGTCTCACGGGAGGTGAAGGGGTTTATTGAGCAAGTTCGTCACCATAAACATTACTATGGCACGTTATTTGGCGCGGAACTTGCCTATGAAATGCAGCAATTGGGTTATTCAATTGAAAAAACCGGTAAAGACGGTCAATTTGAATTAGACGGTATTTCTCAAGCATCGCGCGATACTTTTTCCACACGACGAAAACAAATTACCGACTACATGACCGAATTTGGCTTTTCAAGTAGCAAAGCCGCAGCACTCGCCACGCTCGCTACCCGCAAGCGCAAACAAAGCATCAGTCGCGATTCGTTACAGGAACTATGGGAAAATCGCAATGAAACTGCCAACACCCAGGCATTGACTGAAGCAAAAAGTGTCGTGGAAAAAGCCCGTTACCAAGCCGTCCACCCCGACTATCGGCCTGAACAACCGCAACTCATTGCAAGTCAAGCCACCAAAGAAGCGCTGCTTTTTGCTATTGATCATTTATCTGAAACTCACACTGCGCTGTCTGAGATGCAATTACTCAACGTTGCTCTGAATCATGTGATAGGAGAAAACGCGAATACCGCCATGATGGGACAAGCCCTCAAAGACGCGGTAAAAGAAGGGGTATTACTGCCAACCAATTCTCATCACAATCAAAAATTTTTTACCACGAGCCGCCTCATTCACCAAGAAAATCTTCTCCTCTCCGCTGTCATGAAGGCTCACCCCAACGGTAAAGCGATAGCGACTGAATCACTTAATCGCTATTTGTTGCAGCGAAACGATATTCTCCCGGAGCAGGAAAAAGCGATTCGAACCCTTTTTTCAAGCGACAAACAGATCACGTGTCTTGAAGGCAGGGAAGGTTCAGGAAAAACCACTGTCATGAAACATCTCGTGGCAATTGCCAAACATGAAGGCTATCACACGGTTGTGTTAACACCGAATAAAGCAGGCAGCCAGGTGTTACAACATGAATATCGAGAAACACCGACCTCACTTTTGGATTGGGTGAAGCAACGGTTGGACACACATCGTCCCACGCAATTTGATACCGTCTCACATTTTGTCAAAGCGCAAGAAAAAGCAATCAATACGGGACAGGGCTTGCCACAAAAAACGATGATTTTTGTGGATAATGCAACGGTATTGTCCACGCAGCAAATGCATGATCTCGTCAGTATTATCCAACACTCGCAAGCTTATTTAATTCCCGTGGGTGATAAAAAATCCTTATTGCCCTATCAAGCAGGCACACCGTTCACGCAGATGCTGGAAAAAGGCGCGGTGTGTGCCACGTTAATCACACCATTACGCGCACATTCAAAACCGGTGAAAGAGGCCATTGAAGACACGTTACAAGGCAATATACGTGCTGCATTTGCCAAAGTCGGGGAGCGCATCAAAGCTATCGAAGAGAAAGATGAACGTTTGCAGCATATCGCCAACCAGGTTGCTGACTTATCCCTTCACGAGCGTAATAACACGCTCGTATTAATGCCGACCAAAGCCCAATGCGAAGAAATGAATACCAGCATTCGTAACGAATTAATCAAAAGGGGCGTTGTTGAAAACAAAGGATTGTCTGTGGATGCCTTGATCCCCAAGAGTTTCACGAAAGCCCAATACCGTCACGTCGCCCACTACCGCGAAGGCGATGTGGTGCGCTTTAATGAAAACTACGCCTCTCTTCAAGTGAAACGGGGCGACTACCGAAAAATTAATGCTATCCACGCTGACAAAAACACACTCGTGTTAGAGGATGCGCAGGGTGAAAAAATAACGTGGAATCCGGACAAAGTGGCAGGACGCGCGGGTAGTATCGAAGTATTTGAGGAAAAAAAACGCGAGTTTGCTGTCGGTGAGTCTCTCTTGTGGAAACGCAATCTCTCAAGCCACGGTATTCACAATGGGGAACAACTGAGAGTAGAAGCCATCAAAGACCAATCGTTGGTGCTCAGTCGTCAGCCATCAACAATCACCAAAAATCCATCGTTCGATAAAAAAACCCTCACAGTAGAAATGAATGCGCCTGAGGTACGCCATGTGGATTATGGCTATGCCTCAACCCCGTATCAAAAACACTATGCCACCACCAAGCGCGTGATTGCGTACCAATCCGGTCATTCGCGCCAAAGCCATCAACGCGTTTTTTATAAAGAGCTAAGCCAAGCCACCGATGAAGCGTGGATAATGACCGATGATAAAGAAAAACTGTTAGAACAAGTACAAAAGCACACCGGGGATAAAGTGACAGCCCTCAGTGTATTAGCGGGTGGCCGCTTTGATAATATGGCGGCATCAAAATCTATCGGTAGTGAGGGAATTGCTCAGACAACCGTGTCTTCTCAGCAAAAATTATCACCGGAGGAATTAGCAAGTAATGCTGTGCGGTATGCATTATCACATTTGAGCGAACGGGAAACGGGCTTTACCCAGAAAGAACTGTACAAAGTCGCTAGCCACCATGTGTTGGGCAAGATAGAGTCAAAAAAAATCACAGAAGCTCTTGGCCAGGCGGAAAAAGACGGACAAGTCATTCAAGGAAAGCTGAGGAATGCCGAGGATGAATTGTTGTGGACAACTCCTGAAGCGATTGCAATAGAGCGCGAAATCGTTGCTCTACTCAAACACGACCACGATCAACTGCCTCCCTTAGCTGGCCAAGAAGCAGTAGAACAGCATTTGCGCGAGCACCCCGTCAAAACCGAGCAAGCAGAAGCAGTACGGTTATTCGCAAGCAATCAGGATCGCATCACGTTGTTGCAAGGTTTTGCTGGTACTGGCAAAACCACCCTCCTTAAAAATGTGCAAACGTTATTACAGTCTCAGGATCAAGTATTGTTGTGTTTAGCTCCGACGCACGTTGCGGTGAAGGAGCTGAAGGCACGGGGGTTGCCGGCGCAAACGGTGGATAGTTTCTTAATTGAACACCAAAAACAGTGTCAGGCAAAAACACTGACTTTTTACCAAAATAATCTCGTGATTGCTGTGGATGAAGCTTCCATGGCCTCCAACCGCCGGTATCGGGATGTGTGCCAGAGTATCCATGCACGCGAGGCGCGAGGATTGATTGTGGGTGATAGGCAACAACTATCGGCCATTGAATCCGGCAAACCGTTTGAGTTATCACAAAAAACACCGACCAAGACGCTCTATTTAACTGAGATTGAACGGCAAAAAAATCCGCTCATGCAGAAAGCCGTGAAAGAAACCTACCAAGGCGATTTTGCGGCGGCATTTACTACCCTGGCAGACCATGTCGTGGAACTAGGAAAAGAAGTTGTTGATGGCAAAGACGTTGATAATCGCTCAGTCCGTTTAGCTTTTATCAGCGATAACTATTGTGCACGCACAAAGACTGAACGCGATAGTGTGTTAATCATCACCTTAGGCAACGATGATAGGGTAGAACTCAATACAGTGATCCGCAAAGGATTGAAAAAAAACGGGGAGTTATCAGGACAAGACATCAAGGTCGAGATTTTAACAGCCTGCGATATGACCGAAATTGAGCGCACACATGTAGCGAATTATGAAGGAGATTGCGTGCGCTTTCATTTTAATGCACCACAGCAGGGCATTCACAAAGATCACTATTACACGATTGTCGGAAGAGACAAAGCTCAAAACCGATTGGAACTACAGCATGAACAAAGCAAGCGGGTGATTGTGTGGGAACCCCAGCCATTAAAAAATACCGGCACTGTTGGTGCGGAGGTGTATAAAAAAGAAGAACGCGAAATTACCTCAGGGGATCGTATTCGCTGGACACGCTCCGATAAAAAGCTCGGTCTTTTTAGCCCAGAATTAGCTGACGTGATCTCAGTCAGTGATGAGCGAATTGAATTGCAACCACTCAATCAGACGAAAAATAGCGAGCGTATTATCATTCATCCTTGCGAGGCGAAGTACCAACATTGGGATCATGCCTATGCTATGACCACCTACAGTTCGCAAGCGCGAACGGTCAACGAAGCTATCTTGCACGCAGAAAGTTTTCGTACCCATTTGGCGAGCCAGCGTTCGTTTCTGGTGGGTTTAACCCGCGTGGTGAATAAAGTGACTCTTGTAACCAATGACCAAGAAGCACTGTCAAAAAAGATTGTCGAGACGCCAGGCGATAAAACCAGCTCTTTAGAAGTTATTGGCGAAATAACGTTTCCTCTCGCTTTTACCTCTCAGCAAGCAGCAGAGTCAACAATAACAACAAGATCAGAATCAAAGAAACCAATATCCTCCCCTGCGCCACAACAAGAAGAGCTAAGATTTGAAGCAAAACCGTCAGAAAAAGAAGTTACCACTGCCTCAAAGTCACAAACAAATCCAGCAAAAAAGCCTGGAAATACGCATGGCTCAAGAAAACCCCACTTGGATGCGGCGCGCATTGTAGAGTTATTAAATGAGCGAGTCGAAAGTGTATTAGAAGTGGTGATGGGCGCACCGAAACAAAAACTGGGCAACCATTATTGCTATGGCAATAAAGAAGGCAGCCTGAAAGTGACCGTGAAAGGGGATAAACGTGGACTGTGGCACGATTTTGCGACAGGAGAAGGGGGCAATCTGCTTCATCTCATTGCGAAAGAATCGGGGCTTGATAGGAAAGCTGATTTTAGAGCGGTGTTAGACCATGCATTGAGTCTGTTAGGAACACCCGCTGAGCAAGTTATGCAGCAAGACGTGTTTGCTAAAAAGACGAAAGTTGCCCCCCTCAGTGATCCCAATCCACCGCGAGTAATTACTCCAGAGGAGAAAGAGAGAATTCAGTATGCAAAGAATTTAGCGCGGCAAAGTCAACCCATTCAAGGCACGTTAGCTGAGCGGTATTTGCGGGAACATCGAGGTATTAACCTTAAAGAATTTCCAAGCAGTGTGCGTTATCACCCAGGGATACGTTCTAAAAAAAATGGTGGTACATATCCTGCCGTATTGGTGATTGGCACGCATAAAAATGGTGAGATAGAAGCTGTCCAAGCGATTTATTTAGATAAAAAAACAGGGGGAAAAGCAGACGTTTCAATACAAAAACAAACCTGGGGCGTTCCAAAATTAGGTTCTGCTGTTGCCTTAACACACCTGCTTTCAGAAAAAAGTGCACCTATTTTTATTGCTGAAGGGCCTGAAACGGGCTTAAGTATTTATCAGTCTATTCCCGGGGCACATGTGAAAGTTACGTTGGGGAAAGGTAATTTTAGGAATATTGACCCAAAAAGTTTAGGCAATGACGTAGTGTTATGCACAGATAATGATAATGATGAAAAAAAAGAAGTTGATATTCATCTGGCGGCAGAACGATTGATTGCGCACGGAAAAAATGTCTGGATTGCCAAACCAAATGACGTGAAAGACTATAATGATGTGCTACAAAAACACGGAGCAAATGCGGTAAAAACAAACATTGAAAATGCGATCCTCTATGCAGATTACCAAGCAAAAACACTCACCTCAGTGACTTTAAAATCAGAGGTATTAGACAAGCAAGTAACGGCAGATCCTACTAAAGAAGCGATAGATACTATCGCCAAACAATTAGTCAAAGAAAAAGAAAATTTGTCTGAAACATTTGGGAATATTTTTACTGATCTCCGTGCTTGTGCAGGAAAAATTCCCGAGAATAAAATGGCAGAAACGTCAAATAATTTTATCAAAAAAGAATGGGATTTGGCAGGTGAAATCTTCAATACGATTGGCAAAAATCTAGGTAAAGGTGAACAAGACTATTCAAAACAATCACCTACTTCTCATGCAAAAACGACGACAGAAGGCACTAATAATTCACGAGAGGATAGAAAGATTTCTGATAGTTCTGTAGAACAAAAACAAACTGAAAAAAGAAGAGAAAAAGAACCTGAGTTATAGTATCAAGTCGATTGATACAGCATTACGGCACAATGCATAGATTGGCTGCATAGAGAGAGAAAAATATGCCAAAAAACCAACGGATAGTCATTTAATTATAATGTAATATTGCTATTGTTTGCCTGTTATAATGTTGGAATAGAAATCTTTTTTTTAGGAAAAAAAGCAAAAATAAGGGCAAAAATGAAGTTAAAATGTCTGCCATTTTAGCTGAAATGATGACGGAGAAGTTGTGAATAAACGAAAGCAAATGATTGAAGTTGTGCCTTATGATCCCAGCTGGTCTAGCGAGTTTGAAGCAGAAGTCGCACAAATAAAGTCAGTTTTTGCAGATAATTTTGTAGCAATTCACCACATTGGCAGCACGTCAGTCCCTGGCCTTGCTTCCAAGCCAACCCTCGATATTCTTCTTGAAGTTAACGATATTGAGTGTGTCGATACGTGTAACGAACAAATGGAAAAATTAGGCTATGAAGCATGGGGTGAATACAGCATTCCTGGACGACGATTTTTTGTTAAAGGTGAAGAAAAGCGAACGCACCATGTCCATACATTTCAAGTCGGTAGCCCTGAGATAGCAAGACATTTATTTTTCAGAGACTATCTGAAATCCCATCCGGAGGAAGCAAAAAAATATGCGGATCTAAAGATTACATTAGCGAAACAATTTGCTAATGATCGCCATGGGTATGTTCTCAACAAACAGGATTATGTAAAAGCGTTGGAGAAAAAAGCAATCGCTTGGTTTTATAATAAAAAAGAATAAATCCCTGCTAAGAGTATAGCTTTGTGGACAGCTCCTGTTAGTCACCATTCTTAAGAAAGATCAAACTATTTTTACTGGAAAACGTAATTTTGGCTGGTTAAAGTCTTTAAATTTTCAAGAAAAAACATAATTATTTTTGATAGAATTTGTTAATTTTTAAATAAATATATTACTTAAAAAGCATTTTCACATAGGCATCTTGTCGAGTAATCCGGCGACAAAAGACTGTGCTTTTGTTTCCGCTTGATCTGCAAATGCACGATGTTCTCCTGGTGTTTTCTCTGGCATTTTTGTGAGAATATGGCGGATAAGATAAAGCATTTCATAACTAGAAACTAAATTTTTTTGCAACAATTTTTTGAATAAAGCAAACTCTTCAGTGAGTGGATCTGGCTTGTCACCTTCCGCTTTTTTCTGGGCTGACATTTCTTCAACGCGCAAACCAAGATCTACTAAATTTCGTATATATTGACCTAACTTCGTGTTTTTTTCTTTCGCGTTTCGCCGTAATTTTTCTTGTAACTCATCGTCAAATGTAATGCAGATTTGTTTCATAATTTCACTCACTCTTAATTTTTACTAAAAAATAACACAATTTTAATAAATTAAAAACAATTTAATTCAAATTATTTTTAACTTAAAAAGGTGAAAATAGTCAGAAAAACAATATGTTATTAACTAAATTACTTTTAATTTAGTTTAAATTAATCTAATTTAATCGGCTTGAAAGGTTGAAATTTTCACTGCATCACGATTTTAATGCTTATCTTCTTGATTCTCTGGAATTATTTGCTTTTGCAACACTGTTGCGACATGTGTGAAACTTCTAACGCGCGAGCGCCAACACAATAAAACAAAATCACAACCGATATTTTTTTAAAAAGGTCATACCACTTGAATTTTTACGCGCGTCATTTTCCATCTGAAATACCATCCCTTTTTGTCACAAATGTTGTGACAAAACCAGATGCGAAAAGTAAACGATTTAGTTTTAATTGAAAATCAAAAAAACACTATTTTTATAGTGAATATTTTCAGTGCCATGAATGAAAAACATTGACAAAAATAAGCGTTTCTATATAATTGTTTTACTACATAACGTTGTTATTTTTCTAGGAAACATCATAATGCCCTACATTGAACAACCCATCGATAACGCTGAGAAAAAACAAGTTCGCGTTCGTTTAAGCTCTGATCTCTATCAAGAAATTATGGATTATTGTGCATGGGCGAAAGTGGCATCAGCCGAATCTTTTTTGACGCAGTCCGCGTTGTTTGTGTTAGGCAAAGATCCTGAATGGAAAAGCATTAAGAAAAATCAAAAGAAAATTGCGCAAACCGAAGAAGTTTGATCCGTATCATAGCATCTTGCTTCCAGCAAGAAGGAGTATTATCATGATGGTTCTTTATAGCCTCATCGTCGTTCTCTTGGCAGTCATGTCTATCGTTGTGTTTGAGGGTTTGCTTTTTCTCTTTTTATCCAGCATTGATGGCGAAACAAAAACAGCCGATAATGCGCAAACTTTGTTTGGCAAACAAATCCCGTTGCAAGGCTTGGCATAAGATAATAATTGGATGAATTTTCTAACCAAAAGGAATGCCATGTTAAATCTCCCATCATATGAAAAGCCTACCTTCCATTTTCTTAAA
>Ga0351890_10161_pt1 | contig 24613 bp, 17 predicted proteins | sample TotcelFGM3001M15_FD_206743 | JGI IMG/M metagenome (GOLD analysis project Ga0351890, IMG submission 206743) | Enriched cells from coal bed in the Powder River Basin, Montana, United States - Total cells FGM rep3 HSBNCT.FGM.300.1.M15 ...
AAAGAAGAGATTGAGCAGATTGTCCGTTTTCGTCATCCTAGGCTTAATGAGCAGGTTGTCAAGCTGATGGATCATTTCTGGGTGGAGTGGGCGCGACTAAGTAAAGACAAGCCACCAACACCGCGAGATGCGATTTATGCATTTGATTTAGCGTTAAGTCTCGCTGATTTTGAGGCATTTGGCGGTTTCGCGAAGTGTGGATCGGAAGACACATTTTCTCTAGATACGAAAATTATGGCGGATGCCGTTCATGAAGAGAAACATTTAAAGCGGGCGATTCACGAATTGTTCCGCCAAAACAAACTGCTTTCGAAATGAAAACGGATCTTCATTTTAGCATTCATGGCATGTCAGTGTTTGCGGTGCCGTCGGTTCACTTTCGCATGGCATTTGCCGAAGAGGTTAATCGGTTGTGTGCTGCCGAAAAACCTGATGCAGTTGCCGTTGAGCTAGGTCCGCAGACAGCCAGAGCTGCCACGGAGTGGATTCGTGAATTATGCGGAGAAGGTAATGGTTCTTCTGCTACTTTCCCGAATATGCTGGGCATAACCAGGCCAAACCGGAGAATCCGTCCGTCTAAGCGTGCTGAAGCCATCCGGCTGCAGAAGATGACAGGAAAAGAACTGCATGAGTTGCCTCCTGAAATATTGCTGGAAGCCCTGGACTATTCTGAATTATCCGTGCTTTATTTGTCGCCTACAGATTCTATTATTGAGGCTATCAGGTGTGCAAATGAGCTAAAAGTTCCTCTTTACGGGGTTGATCTGGAGGAAACTGCGGCATGCCGAAGGCAGGACATTATGCTCCCTGATCCAGCCATAGCTTCTCAGGACATGGCGTCTTACGTAGCCCAGAATGGTGGATTTTCCGAGCACCACCGCGATGAGGAGATTGATCATCGACGGGAAGTAGCTATGGCTGCTCGTTTAAAGTCTCTTGCTGCAAAGCACAAAAAAATCGTATTTGTCTGTGGATTAGCACATTGGCGATGCATTCGTACCCTTGTGGATGATTCAGGCATTGCGCCTGCAATATTTCCTGTTGATGAACCCTTAAATTATAGGTTGTTCCAGCGAGTTATTGTACATCCCTCTCTGGCGATTCACTATATAGATACATTCCCTGCTTATGCCGAGGTATACGAGGATTGTCGCAGGCATGTATCAAGACGACATAAATACCATCAGGAATTAGATGTTCACAGGCTCTTCAATGACATGTTGCTCTCAGCATATGAGAAATATTTTATCAAAGCAAAAGACACGGGTGAACAGATTGACCGGTGTTTTGAGGATTTGGAGGCAAAGAATGATTTTGAGCAATTGCTTTGGAATCTTACAACAATTCGTCAACGTAAGACGCCTGATATCTTCACCACGCTGTCTGCGGCACAGGGGATCATGAGCAGCATGTTTTGTAAGATTCTTGGCGAGGTATTAATGAAATCGAGGTGGGTGCAACCGGATGCATTTCCGGACTTGCCGATACTTGCTCCATCACCGTCACCTGCAGGTACGCCTGTACGGGCGGAGTATGTTGAACCTAACGGAAATCGAAGTAGATGGTTTTATTTACATTCAATACCTGCCAGATCCGGTATTCCAATCTCAATTCCTGTACCTTGGGAATGGAAATGTATGCCAAAGAAGATTGTAGAGCGTGAAAGGGATGGGATTATTGCAAATTGGTTGCCTCTTGAGGCTCTCTTCACAGCATATTCATTGAGAGCCGTGTCAGTCGCACAGGAGGACCAATCTCAATCGCATACGGAACCGTTCGAAGGAAGCATTCAGGATGGATTTGAGATGAAGTCAACCCTGAGAAGTGCCGCTAGGGGTGAAGACCGGATTTTTGTACGTGTCGGAAGAAGGAAACCACAGACTCAGGCTGAGGGCGGTGACGAAATGGACGGATTTCCTTTAGTCTGGATATTCCGTCTAATGGAATCAGCATCGATCAGTTGGAAGTTTTCTTCAGATGGTTTTAGATTGCTTCGTGTTAACAGCAAGAATAAAGCAATGTGGGATAAATATGATTTGAATTACAGGTTTATTTCATCACTTATGGCTGTTACAGGATCACACATAGATCAGCATTTAAGCAGGAACGGCTATAATGTGATAAGCGAAACTCGGGTTGGCCAACTCAGTTATCACCCACAGTGTTGTGTCAAGCGAACAGCGGAGTGGGCTATGGAGACACATTTTTCAAGGAACCCATATTGTCCAGAGGCGACGTTCGAGATTTTGTCTAAATTTTACCGGGAACGATTCTCTTTTGAGATTGGTGACTATCCCTGGCATGTTAACCTGATCCGCATGGCTATCCCTTATGCAACAAAAGCTGTAACAGTAGCAGCTCCTGATGGTTATGTGCTGCCATCGGTCGCATATCAAGAAGCTGCGCGAAAGGGGGTTCAATTACGGATAGTGCCCTTGTCTTTCTTCCCAGCTATGGCACTGAGAAAGATGAGTGAGTTGACTTGGATGCCGACACTGGATCGGACTAACGATGAAATAGATCTGCCGACATATCCGGAACATGTTCATAGACACTATAATGAACCCGTGGATACTAATCTTCGACTGATTCCTCCAAAGTGGCGTTGAAAGCCTGAGCAGATGTTATGGATAAAGCGGACTTGCAGAAAATGTTTGAAGCGGTAGTGGTGGAAGTAACGTCTGATACCGCACCAAATAGGTTGCCTGTGGCGAAGCTAATTTACGACGATGAACCGCTTGATGATCTCCTTTATAATCAAGCGTCAATCTGTCCCAGTGAAGTCAGCGTCTTTGATCAGGCTAAAAAATTCTGCGCTATATGCCTGACGCGAAAATGGATGTGTCGCAGAACTCACTTGAATATTATGTCGCATTTCTCGAAACTGGGTAAGCTCTTTCCATGAAGATATTTGGCTTGCTGGTTGAGGGTAACGCAATAGATGGGGTTCCTCTTCTTAAAAAGGCGATTTTAATCGATGAAAAACAGAATTCCATGTACTTAGAGCATGATCGTATGTTGTTGCAGGTGATAGGTGAGGGTGGGTGATAAGTCAATGCTTTTATTAGGGCTTCCTAATAAAAGCCCTTTCCAACGAAGAGCTGTCTGATCCAATGCATCAAAACTACCCTCTTCCGCCAACTTTCGCAATTATCTTTACGCTGAAACCAACAAACTGGCATTAGACCAAGATCGCCAAGACCTTTTCCGCAAAAAACAGGCAATAATCACCGAAATTTAGCAACAGTATTTTGCAGCAGAGGGCCAGTATCCTTCAGTTACCTTGTGCTGAAACCAGGAACCCATCTTTTATTTGATTTTGAGCAATAAGGATGGTCCCCGCTATTTCTTTTGACGATTCATCAAATTGGTTCCGAAGTACGTTTACTAGGGCGATGCGACACCCTCCGATACCGGGTGTCATGCTCGGTTATTGAAGATCGTAGTTCAGGAAATCCGAACTCTACATTTTATGAGAGCCGGAAGCAGATCACAACCTCCGACGACCAGATACGAGGTAGAAAAAAAATTATGCTACCGGATTAGACTGGTTCACATATCGTAATGTTTGGCACTTGATTTCGATTCAATATCTTCGACGGAATTGAAACGTTTCCTTGATTTTTTTGATCTCATCATAGTTATTGTCGAAATCCGATTCATTACAGGCGAATTCCATGCTGAAAATGACCTTGTCCTTCACAAATAAATAACTGAGGCGCTTTTGCTTTACGTTATCGGGAGGTGTCTCAATAGTCACAAAAAACTTCGCATCAACTCCTCCGACCTGACTGTCTCCCGACTCGACCACTTTACCTACCGTATCGCCTTTTTTGAGTGTTGAGTATGCCCAGAGCAATTCCCGATCGGTCATGTTCTTCAAATCACCCACATCAGAAGCATCCAACTCTGTCTTGACGCTCATGAAAAGAACTCTGCCCGAAGCTGTCCGTCCACCGTACATGGTCATTCCATCGACTTCCTGATTCGTCAGTTTCAATCCGTTTTGCCAAGAGGATGGAACTTTTAGTGAGTATACCGGGGTGCCTACCTCCATTGCCTGCTGCTTCAAGGCAGGACTGATCTTTGTCAATATCTCTTCCGTCACCTGTTTCATTTCCGGACTCTCGATGCGAATATCGAAAGTAATGAAATACAGACTCATTAATGATAGCACGCGGAAAGGCACCGGCCCACCGATTGGTTTTTCATTAAAGCGGCGTGCATCAACATCGTTGACATAGCTGTGGACATCCGTACCGTATAAATCCGCCAACCGTAGTATGCTTTTCTGGCCGTAGTCAAATTGTACCCGGCCTCCCGTCTGCACAAGAGTCCAGGTTTCGGTCTTCTTAATGGTGTTCCGTGCGGATCTCAGCGAACTCATGCTTTTCTTCAGCTTATCGAGGTCATCGCCTGCCTGGAGGATGGCGACAATGATATCTCCCGGGTGCGGCATCTCGTATTCAATTTTAACTTGATCGGCGCCAGACACCGAAACTTGAGGCTTCATGATGGGAATCTGTATGGCGGCGAAAGCGTTGGCAATCCGAAATTCTTCGCGATCGGTACTCAACAACACGTATGCAGAAGTGCCATCACCTCGTTCGTAGGCGTTGAGAAGTGCAGCAACTGAATTACGCACCTGTGGTGGAACATTTGTTGAGAAAGAGGGAGCTGTACTTTTTAACGGGTGTTCAATTGGCTGGGTGCCCTGGGGCTCCTTTGATTTGCCTTGTAAAGTTGTTTTGGAGTCGTTGGGTTTTTCCCCGCAGCCAAATAGCGCCAAGCAGACCAAGCTTAAAATGCAGACTCGACCAATTTGTATTGGATGTTTCATCTCTTACCTCATTTTCGATTGATTATTTTCCAGTCAAATGTAGTGGGTGCACTCGCGGTTGCAATCTGTGTCGCAGGCATCCGGCATATCGGGCACCATGACCAAATACATCTCTTTGCATACTGCATCCCTGCGCGCGAAACGGCAAGAAACCCCATTCTTCAGTCAGCCTTTCCCAAAAACACAAAAGGCCCCCAGTAATAGGGATTGTCTCCGTACTTTCCCTTGATCGTCAGGGCGGCCTGGCGCAGAGACTGGCAGCGGTCCAGTTTGCCGGACAGGATGTTTTTGTAAAACTCCACCATCAACACCCTGGTGGATTCATCGTCCACTTCCCACATGCTCATGATCATGCTTCGGGCCCCAACCTGTTTGAAAGCGCGGGCCAGTCCAAATATGCCTTCCGTGGTTTTGATTTCCCCCAGGCCGGTCTCGCAGGCGGAGAGCACCACCAGGTCTGTGCCGCGCAGATTAAGCCCCAAAATCTCCTCTGCGGTCATGATGCCTTCGCTGCCTTGCTCGGAGGTATTTGCCCGATTGGCCCCAGCAAGGGCGATTCCGGATTTCAGCAGCGGATCTTCATAGACCGCTCCGGGTCCGGCAGATCGTCGAAATGCATCGTCCCTGCTCATAAAAGATTCCATGCCCCCAACGCCGCGAGCGGATTTCAGGGTGGACAGGTCCTGATCCTTCAGGAAAAAACCATGGGTCGCCAGATGAAGAATACGGGGACTCTCCCGGGACAGCAGCACTTCCTTCAACGCCCGGTTATCCAGAAAAACCTCGCATTGGCCTTTGCCGAGCAGGGTTTCAATGGCGGTCACTTCTTTTCTGGTTCCCGGCAGGCGATCAAACGCCAACCCTTTCTGAGGGGCTGAGCGCACCGTGGCAACCGTGGATCTGCCCCGGAGGCCGATTTGATCCAGTATTTGATATTTTCTTTTGGCATCCAGATCAAAATCCGGATCTCCGACAAGCACCGGTTTTTGTAACCCGGCCTTTTTCTCCGAGAAGCTTGCCAGGTCCCGTCCGGCAGTCAGGTAGTTGAAGGTGTAGTTCTCAATAAGATATTTGCCGTCGGCATTAATCATCACTTCAAAAGGAAGCAGGGCCAATTCGCCGTCAGGAGATATAAAGATCCGATCAGCCTTTCCCAACGCTTTTTGAAATGGTGCGAAAACCAGATCATGGAGTCTGCGACCATGGTTCTTTGCGCCGGCCTGCTGATTTTGCGTGAGGGCTTTTTTGAACTGGGTGATCGTTGTATCAATCTCATCGGCAGGACCGAGATCGAAAAGCAATACATCCTTTCCCTTGCCGGGAAACAGGACAAATGCCAGATACCGGGCCGCAGGAGGTGCTTTATCTTTTCGCCCGGCACTGAAATCCGTGATGTTTGTTCTGGCAAAATCCACCAGAACCTTACCCTTGGGCAGAATCCCGGACAGTTCATCGACCGTGATCTTTCGGGCTTTGCGGGCCTGGGCATATGTCTGGCTCAGCCGGCTCAATTTGGATTCGAGTTCCTCTTTTTTGGCATGCAGAGCTTTGAGCCTTTTCTGGTAAACTTCTGCAGCTTCCTTGCCCGGGCCGGAAAAGGTCATTTGAGCAATGCTGCTTCGGGTCAGGGAGAGTTCCTCAAACACCCTGGCCGCTTCCGGATTGTTCGCATCCAACAGCGCCTGCTGCATGCGGCGCTGGTTCTCCAGCACCACCCCTTTGCGCCTCAACCAGACACCGTAGGCTTCTTTGCGGGCAGAGGCATTTTCCTTCAGGGGTGCGTTTACCAGGCTCAGACACATTTCTGTTCCTCCCTGGAACTTGGACAGGTACTTCATTGTCTGATCGCCAGAAGTAAAACTGGAGACCTGATCGATCATCTTATCCATGATGTTTTCTGATTGAATGATTTTCTGAAACGCCTCATAACTTTTTCCGATTTCTGCATATAGAAAAGAATAATTTTGAAGGCTGGTAGCAACAGCCGGGTGGTTCTGACCCAACGCTTTTTCAAAAATGGCCAGGCTGCGCTTATATAACGGCTCGGCTGCCGCATAATTGCCCATTGCCAGGTAAAGCGTAGCCAGGTTGTTCAGGCTGGCAGCAACATCCGGGTGGTTCGGATCTATCACTTTTTCTAAAATTGCCAGGCTGCGCTTTAATAACGGCTCGGCTGCTGCATAATTGCCCATGGCCCGGTAAAGCTCAGCCAGATTGTTCAGGCTGGCAGCAACATCCGGGTGGTTCGGATCCAGCTCTTTTTCCCTGATAGCCAGGCTGTGCTTATATAACGGCTCGGCAGCCGCATAATTGCCCATGGCCTGGTAAAGCGCAGCTAGGTTGTTCAGGGTGGTAGCAACATCTCGGTGGTCCGGATCCAACACTTTTTCAAAAATGGCCAAGCTGCGCTTATATAACGGCTCGGCTGCCGCATAATTACCCATGGCCCGGTAAAGCGCAGCCAGGTTGTTCAGGCTGGTAGCGACAGCCGGGTGGTCCGGATCCAACACTTTTTCCCTGATAGCCAGGCTGCGCTTTAATAACGGCTCGGCTGCCGCATAATTGCCCATGGCCCAGTAAAGCGCAGCCAGGTTGTTCAGGCTGGTAGCAACATCCCGGTGGTCCGACCCCAGCTCTTTTTCCAATTTCTTAAGCTTCAATTCTTCTTCCATCAAATTGGCCGATTGACCCAAGGCCGTATCAGGTCCCCATAACCCTGACAATCCCAGTAACATTATTAGGGCAACCAGTCTTAGAAACATTCTTATCTCCTCGATTTGATGACGTTTGATAAACAACGATTTTATTTGTGTCTGGATAATAAGTCTGGCACCGCACGCCGGGCAGTTCGTTCACGGTGAGGCGCATTCCGTACAGGAAGATAATGAAGCGCCATTCATGGCTACTGGTGCAAAAAAGACAATTTCCAGACAAAGACCTTGTTCATATCAATCTCGGCCGGCTTATCCAGCGGTCTGTTGGATACAGTCGAATCCTTTGCAGGTTCGTCATTCTTCCTAACTCCTATCATACCTCGGGTAGCACTTTTGGATTTTTCCGGTACCCTGCTGGAAGCGAGAGCCATACCTCCTGCGGTTCCGATTTCACGCTTGCATATTTCCAGGGGATCTTTCAATTCCTCTTTCTGTGCTACCACCACAATGTGTTCTTTGCCTTTGTTTTCGTCGAGTACAAACCATTTTCCAAAGTCGGGTACACGGTATAGCCGACCGGGTTCTACCGTACCATAACTTTGAGAAAATTCCGGATTTGGAAATAGCTGTTGCTCTTTGCCCATGCTGTCTACCTGATAAACATATACATGGGCGGATGTTTTTGGGGTAAATTCCACCGCATAACCATCCCTTTGAGTAAGGGTGCCCCCATCGCGCAGTTCCTTTTCTTGCTTGGCTCTTGTGTATTTAACTTGAACGACAATATCGGGCCGATCCGCAAAGGATGCATCAAACACTTTGAGGGTGTTGATAATTTCCACACGGCGATTCTGTTGCCTGCCGGCCTCGGTATCGTTGGAAGCAATGGACTTGCTTTTACCAAACCCCTGAATTTCAAATTGCTGTCTTTCCAGGTCGAAGGTTCCAACCATATAATCGGCGACAGCAAGCGCTCTTTTCCGGGACAGCTCCAGGTTATAAGCATCCGTTCCCACATTATCGGTATGGCCCTCGATCTTATAGATGTATCCCCTCAATTCTTTATCTTGCAACGCCGTACCAAGGGCATCCAGATATTTGACGGTTTGGGGCGCCAGTTCATCACTATTGAATTTGAATTCGAGCTGCATCGTAAGGCTGGGCTGGCTTGTCCCCGTATTGTTGAGTTGAGATTCCGGTACGACTTTTCCTTTACCACGTGATTGCCTTTGTTGGGGGTCAAGAGGGGACTTTTGAACTGAATTGGGTCTGAGGGCTTGTTTATACTGCTCTGAAAGTCCGGCATCCTGTGCAAAAAGGCCACTGGCATTGATCAGGAAAAGCACGGCAATACACATCAGAAAAGTTTTGTTCCACATGACGGTGTTCCTCCTTGTTTGGGCGAATATTTTTCAGATACTCTGATGATATTATCATTCAACAGCCCTTGTTATGCGCGATAAATTATCTCTAATCACTGAATTATTTGTTTTCCGAGCGATTCAAGCGCAACAATGAATGATAATTATCTAAAAATACTAAATTTCTCAGCTACTATCGATTTAGTAACAAAGCGATGTGTTGGAAAAGTGGCCACTAATTCGCTTGTATTGGCTCAATGAAAAAAAATCGCGCATTGTGAAAAAGATCTGCTGATAAAGAGTTCAAAGGGAAGTTCACTGAATCACAATTCAGAATCCAAACCGATATCCTGAACGTGAATAATAGACAATGTGCTTATTCAATCGTAAGAGTGTAACCTTATCATAAAAAAAAATATTAACACCTGATTTTTTACGCTTGCAAGGCAAATCGGTCCGGACGGAAGACGTGCCAGATGCCGATTTCGATTGGGATATGGCAACATCAACGACACGTATTGACAACCATTCAACAAAGAGAAAGGAGAAGGCGATGATACTCGGAATTGAAATTTTTCTGACGGCGGCTGCATGGAAAAAGGGGTGGAAGTGGTGGGCTCTTTTGCCATATGCGATTTCAATTATCCTGCTGCTGTCTGTTTCCGCTGTGATGGGCTTGAAGCAGGATGAAATCTACCTGGTCGGCATGGTTGGAGATGCTGTGGTAATTCTTTCTTTGATCATTATGGGTGCAAAAACGACCAAAAAAGAAGATAATAAAAATGCGGTGGTTCGGGAATTGACGGCATGAAAACGATGCTTCGATTGATTACAGATCCGAATTGAGAACCGGAAAAACACCGAAAGGTCTGTCGCTGCTCTCCATCTGCGATAGACCTTTCCAGATTCACAATACCAGGAAAGGAGAAGACAGATGAAACGATCGCTGACCACTGTTATGCTGCTGAGTTTATTTACAATTGTCGCCCATGCCCATGCCGATGATTGGGTGGTTACCCTGAATGGAAATATTGCTGAAATCGCCTATGGCAGCGGTGGGGAATATCCGCAATACGGCGTGCTGCATCTATCAAGTTCGTATTTCAGGCTGATCCCGGACCGGGAATCCGGATGGGGAACTTCGGTAATCCTCAGTCCGAGCTATTGGAGCGGTGGCGCATATTTTCAGGGTGCACAAATAACTTCCATCGATTGGATAACAGATCAAGGCAATCTGGTTCTGTATGTCAACGGGCAGACTGCCGGAGGGCTTGGGTACATCGGCGCGGTGATGATTTCTCCTCCGGCAAACGGCATGATTCAGGCTTATGTAGATATTTCGGTCGTTGGAAGTGCGGTTCTCGATACCCTACCGGGCGAGTCGTTCAAACCTGTCATGCTGAGTTCCATGCATATTTCCGACACCATATGGGACTGCAAGACAGCCCTGGCCGGCTTTTCCCGATACGCAATCCCGACCGAGGGCTGGATTGTCAGCCTGACGAAAGGCGCCAGAGTTTTCGGATTGACCGGCGGCGATTCCCAATGGAAGAGCAATGCGCCATCGGTTCTGATCCGGATGCATTCACCGAATTCACTGGTGGTTACCGGATGGGTGACGGATTCGACCGATCCGAATGATGACAATGTCGGTTTCTGGTGTGCGTCGGATACGGTTTTGAACGCCTGGCAATATACCCTTGTCGCATTTACATCCCGCATTCAATAAAACTGTCTGATGCCGGCCGTTGATGTAATGGCCGGCCCATTTTTAAAAACAGAATATCGACAGTATCATTTGGGCTCCGCTGGACCGCGTGGAATCAGCCCTGTAAGCTGTCGCTGGAATCAAAAAAAATGACCGGGGAATTAAACATTCATGCCTGCCTGAATCATTTGATCGGCTATGTGGTGCTGGATCCGGAGGGCCGTATCATCACGATGAACGACGCGTTTCTGAAACGCATCGGCGGATTTGGGTATTCACCGGAAAAATCTGACCGATCGTCCGTTAATCATGGGCGGATGCGGCTCTGGCCATTCCAGGAAATGCTGATCTTCTGGGCATGGACAGGATCCACAGAAAGCTTTTCTGCGGAAATCTTCCTGAAAGGCAGCGGCTCTTGAAAATCCCATGATCGCGGCCTGAACCGGCAGAACAGCCCGAAGCAAAACATGATTGTCACCTTCCGATACCCCAGGTATCAGACGGACCCGGTTGTTGAGTCCTGCCAGCCGGTTCCATATGTCGGCGACGGGAACCGCCAGATGAGACGGCCATCGGACCAACAGCAGGGTCAGATGAAGGTGACCGGTGTCATGAAGTTCTCCGGTGATCTCCAGTATTCCCGGACGCACGGGATCGGCTGGCTTGCCGATAAACGATTTGTCGGAAGCGCGGGTGGCGATTTCGAGCTGTAATGTTCTGGCACAAAATGCGCCGATATGGTTGAGCACGTCTAAAGTGTCCGCTGGGCTGCAAACAGGATTGGCCGATACGTCCAAGGGGTTCATCGCTGATTCTTTCTGATGATTCGGATTGAAAAACCACTGAAGCCGGATTTGGGCACAATTGGTATGAAGAGAATCCGTTGGTGAAAATCACCGAAATTTTTGATCTGTTCAGGAATAAAGCAAGGAACGTGCCGAAATGGAATATTTGCTATATCGATAGACTTTCAGAAAATTCATTTCACAAGGCAGCAGGGAGGGGATAGACCTTTTGCGGCTGACGCCTTGAAAGACTGTCGATCCTCCCCGACCGATAACGCATTGAAATTATATTTGTTAAAGTCTATAATAAAAATGATCAGATAATTATGATTTTTTGTTTATGCGGGTGGAAAGATCGGCGATTGCCCCGTCCTGGTGAGAATGCGAGTTACTGTTGAAAAAACACAGGTGTCCGCAGCGGGTTTCGGCTGGTCATGGAAACGATCGGAAAGTGCAACGCTCTCCGATTCTGGTGACTGAAAAAAAGAGATGGGTGTCCGGGTTTCATCACATCAATTTTCAGCCGGTTTCAGATTCACCTTTCTGAATGCTCATTTTAAGTTTTTTCTCCAGATCGGCAAACAGGCTTTTTTTCTTTTCAGACTGGGAGGCCTGAAGCGATTCAATCTTTTCGACAAATTCCTTGCGGGTATTCCTGAAATTGGCCAGTTCCCGGTCGATCTGGCTCTGCGTCGTTCCTCTTGGGATTTCCTCTATTTTTACAGCGTCTTTGATAAAAAGTCGCATCAGGCTTCCGGCAGAAATCATTTCAACAATTCCCATATCGGCAAGCTTTCGGGTGATCAGGCCCGCCTCTTCCATGGATATGGAGAGCAGTTGGACAATCTCTTCTATCGACGGTGCATGGTGATGTGTGAATTCAAGAATCCGGATCGCTGCAACCAGCAAATGCGCCTTGTGATAAAAATCCATTTCCGTGATCGAATGATTTTCTGCCAAATTCATCATATCCATCCCGCAAATCTTGACAATAAAAATCAAGAAGCGTAACAGTTAAAGGGCTTGTTTGAATCAGATGAACACAGACATGACGACTGGTCGTGATGTGCTGTTTCAAGCAATAATCGCGTATCAGGAATATAAATGGTTTTCAGAACGATGACAATGGGCTTTTTATTTAAATCACATCTGGTTCGTTGGCATTGCAACAAAGGAGGATATGACAATGACAGAGATTATTGATGTCCGGGCTCGTGAAATTCTGGATTCAAGAGGCAATCCCACGGTTGAGGTGGATGTTCAATTGGCCTGCGGTGCGATGGGTCGGGCTGCCGTGCCTTCCGGGGCGTCCACCGGAACGCGGGAAGCACTTGAGCTGCGCAACAAACGTGCCAAACGTTATGGCGGAAAAGGTGTTGCGACCGCTGTCAGCAATGTCATGAAAGAAATCGCACCCAAAATTCACGGCATGGCTGCCACGGATCAGTATGGGATTGACCAGTTGATGATTGAGCTTGATGGAACGCCAAACAAATCCAAACTGGGCGCCAATGCGATTCTGGGCGTTTCCATGGCGGTTGCCCGGGCTGCGGCCCTGGCATATGGGCTGCCCCTTTACCGTTATCTGGGCGGAATCAATGCCCGGTGCCTGCCGGTTCCCATGATGAATATCGTCAATGGCGGCGCGCATGCGTCCAACAATCTGGACATTCAGGAATTCATGATTGTGCCGTTTGGCGCAAAAACATTCACCCAGGCCGTGCAGATGGCGTCCGAGACATTCCACAGCCTGAAGAAAATTCTGAAGAATCAGGGACTGAGTACAGCCGTTGGGGATGAAGGGGGGTTTGCACCCAATCTGGCCTCCAATGAAGAAGCCATTCAACTGATCATTTCGGCAATTGAAACGGCGGGCTATAAACCCGGAGACGAAATCGGTCTGGCATTGGATTGTGCCGCCAGTGAGTTTTATCAAAAAGATCATTATCTGCTGAAATCCGAAAAACGGAAGCTGTCTTCCGAAGAGATGATTGACTATTATGAAGAACTGATTCAAAAATATCCCATTATTTCCATAGAAGATGGCTTGGCTGAACAGGATTGGGATGGATGGGATCTAATGACCCAACGCCTGGAAAGTGACGTCCAGATTGTGGGTGACGACATTTTTGTCACCAATCCGGAAATATTTGGCAAGGGAATCGACAGGGGCATTGCCAACGCCATTTTGATCAAGCTGAATCAGATCGGAACATTGACCGAAACCCTGAATACCATTGAAATGGCCAAGCAGGCGGGTTATTCAACCGTGATATCCCATCGGTCCGGAGAAACCGAGGATTCATTTATCGCGGATCTGGCTGTTGGCATCAACAGCGGTCAGATCAAAAGTGGGTCACTTTCCCGAAGCGACCGGCTCTCGAAATACAATCAACTGATGCGAATCGAGGAAGAGCTGGGAAAATCCGCACGATTTTCGAATGATCAGTTTTAGTGAACGCGTCAACCGATAAAATTAAATGAAATACAGGGCCATGTCACACTTCCGCCAGGACAATCTGAAAAGACGGAGTGATTCACCCTTCACATCGGTCAATCAGCCGGTGTGCTATCTGCTGATAGGGGCGTTTGTGATGATTCAGGCTGTTCAGGCAGCCGCATTTATTCCTCCGGGCGCCCATATTCTGGAATCAATGATTCGGAATATGGGCGCCTTCAAAAGTCTGTCAGCAACCCAGGAAGTCACCGGACTTCCGGAGCATCCTGCTCCGGTTAATGAAGTCCTTCGGTTTTTATCAACCGGCAACATTCGAATTGACCGGACTGCTGAGACCTTCCAACAGATCATTCTGTTCCAATCCGGAATAAAAAGCACGGCTGAAAACGGCGTCTTTCAGGAGATAAAATTGACATTTGCGGACCGCTATCTGGATCTGCTGGTTTATCGCAACATGGATTTGCTCGAAAGCCGTCTGGATCAATACCCGATAGATATTTCTGTTTCCAGTCTGGGTCGTTTTGAAAGCAAACCCATGTGGATAATCGGTGAGATTTATCCGGATGAAACGCGTCCTCAGATATGGGTGGACAAGGATTCGATGCTGCCATTTCGAATCCTTTTTGTTGAAACCGGAAATGGGTCATCTGGCTCCCGAATCGATATCCGGTTTATGGACTGGAAACCGGTTCAGACAACGTGGTATCCGTTCAAAATCTTGATATATCGGAATAAATCACAAGTCGTTACAATCAATATTCAAAACGTGGATATTAATGTCGCGATGCCGGCTGACACATTTGAACGCCAAACCGGCCGAAACGAATCGCCGCAGCCATCGGAACCTGAAGGTTACATACGTTCCCAGGACATGGATGCGGTTAAGAAAACCATTGATCGCCTGAAGGAGCAGTTCAACACGGATTGAAAAAATTCAGATCGTATGAAAAAGATCCGATTATGGCTTTTAACAGAAGCCATCACCGGTCGCTGATCACGAATCACATAAAACCGAAACATAACCGCTACCGAGGTCATTATGAGTTCTACTCCAAAATATATTTTTGTAACAGGCGGCGTCGTCTCATCCCTGGGGAAAGGACTGGCGTCCGCCTCCATCGGCGCACTGCTGGAAAGCCGAGGTCTTTCTGTCACTCTGAAAAAATTCGATCCGTACATCAATGTGGATCCCGGCACCATGAATCCGTTCCAGCATGGAGAAGTGTTTGTTACCGACGACGGAACGGAGACGGATCTGGACCTGGGGCATTACGAACGGTTTACCCATGCCAGAATGGGCAAGGACAACAATTTCACAACGGGTAAAATCTATTATTCGGTCATCACCAAAGAGCGGAAGGGTGAATACCTTGGCGGAACGGTCCAAGTGATTCCACACATCACGGATGAAATCAAGAAAAGCATTCTGAAAGCCACGGAAGGGGTTGATGTCGTCATTGTGGAGATTGGCGGTACAATCGGCGATATCGAAAGTCTGCCCTTTCTGGAGGCCATCCGTCAGTTCAAGGCAGATGTGGGCAAGGATAACGTCATTTATATTCATCTGACCCTGGTTCCTTATATCGGCGCTGCCGGAGAGCTGAAAACCAAACCCACCCAGCACAGCGTCAAAGAACTGAGAAGCATCGGCATTCATGCGGACATTCTGCTCTGTCGGGCAGATAGATACCTGTCCAAAGAAATCAAATCCAAAATCGCCCTATTCTGCAATGTCAGTGAAGATGCCGTCATTTCGGCCAAAGATGTGGACTGTATTTATGAAGTACCGCTGAATTTTCACAAGGAAGGACTCGATGACAAAATTGTCGAGCTTCTCCATATCTGGACACGTTCGCCGCGGCTTCAGTCATGGGAAAACCTGATCAATCAGATCAAATCGTTCCAGACATCGGTCACCATCGCGATTGTCGGCAAATATGTGGATTTGACCGAATCATACAAGAGCCTGAATGAATCCTTGTACCATGGCGGATACGCCAACAACTGCCGGGTCAATCTGATGTTTGTGGATTCTGAAACCATCACGCCTTGCAACTGCCGGGACATGCTGTCTTCTGCGGACGGCATTCTGGTTCCGGGCGGGTTTGGATCACGGGGGGTTCCGGGAAAAATATGTGCGGTTCAACATGCGCGGGAATGCCGGATTCCATTTTTTGGCATTTGCCTGGGGATGCAGATAGCCATGATCGAGTTTGCACAAAATGTGGCGGGAATCCCTGGCGCACACAGCGCGGAATTTGATGAGAATGCTTTGGATCCGATTATTTATCTAATGATGGAATGGTATGATGAACGGGCTGGCGTCATTCAGAAACGGGATGCCTCATCCCACAAGGGCGCTACCATGCGGTTGGGCGCCTATGCCTGCAACATTGCGCCCGGTTCATTGGCTCACAAAGCATATGGCGAGGACCAGATTGTTGAACGGCACCGGCACCGATATGAGTTCAATGCGGCTTACCGGAACGTTCTGGAAAGTCACGGTCTGTTAATCAGCGGAATTTCACCGACAGGAGAGCTGATTGAAATTGTTGAAATTGCGGATCACCCCTGGTTTCTGGGCTGTCAATTCCATCCGGAATTCAAATCCCGGCCAATGGAATCCCATCCGCTTTTTCGGGATTTTATTGCAGCGGCAGTGTCCTATAAACAGACATGTCAGAAGTCAGAAATTTGAATTGAAATGGTGATTCTGGTTTCCAGGCCCATGCCCGGAAACCAGCCGCATTCAGGTCCATCCGTCATCCGTTTTCCGCTATTCTTCCTGAAGGCTTGACACGATAAATTCTCCGGTTTTTTCCGCGGACTGACCAAAAAGATCTTCCAGCCTGACCCGCTCCAGATAGACATCCTTCCAGACCACGCTGTTTTCCTGAACGATATTCCGAAGCCGTTCCAGTTTTCCGCCCAAAGCCCGAATCCGCACATCAAGCGGCACCTCTTTATGAAACACGATATGAAGCAGGAGTTGGTGATTCATGACATTGGGGGGAGAACCGGACAGAATGGGAATGATCACAATACTTCGCCCATCCTTGTGTCCCCTTCCGATAAACACGTTACCTTCACGGGCAATGATCCGCTTGGTTCCCTTCAGTCGGGGGTCGGTTTCCACACGCGAGGCAAGCTGCGCCAGCGTGCCTGATTTTTGAATGACATGGATCGTCGTGGTTTCGGTCGGTTCACCCAGAACATTCAACCCATGAATCCGGTACAGAATCGCACCGTCACTATGATGAATCACACCCTGAAGATTTTTTAAAACCTGCACATTGACATGGGTCAGGTGGGTTTGATTGAATCCATATTCTTCCAGTATATCGAACAGTATCCCTTCCAGTTTTTCCAGAAGCCTGCTGGTTCCGACCGTGACAGTCTTGGCCTGATGTTTGATCGCATCAATGGGCCGAGCCATCAGATTGATGGCGAGGCCCAGGGTTTCCATCAGGGTGTCGATCATGTTCCGGGCGGTTCCTTTTCTGCCAAAATCCATTTCAAAATCGGCCACGGGCAGACGCCCGGACAGATATTTCAATAACAGCGGCAGATCTCTGACACCCTCTCCGCCGATATCTGTACAGAACCGTTTTTCCAATCGTTTCTGGCGAAGTTGATAATAAAACGTGGCAATTTTTTCCCGAAAAGATTTTTCCAGAACAATTTCATAGACATCCATTCCATCACGCGTACCGGATTCAATGGTTTTCAGCAAATCTTCCCGGAATTCATAGAGAAATCGGGAGCATCCATGAATGGCCAGGGCCGCATGATAACCCCAGACATGCCCGACCAGCGTGTTGAGTATCGGGGACAGATGGGAAGGAATGGAAGGGACATGAAAGACATCGTCTGCATCGGCATCGAAACGGTTTTCTCCCTGGTCCGCAATCACGATAACCGCGGATTTGTGGGCCTTGAATATGGCCGTATCCTTGATAATGTCTCCGATGACGGTCTGTCTGCTTCCGGCCGCGCAAACCAGAATCAGTGGTTCGGAGGACAGATCAATGTGTTTTTTATCCTCGACATAATCAGAAGAAATGGTTTTGTAGCAGAGTTCACTGAGCTTGATACGGATTTCATCCGCCGAGGCCTTGTTGTTTCCGCTTCCGACAACGGCCCAGTAAATCCGGCTCAGGGCCAGGCGGTCTGCTGATTCCCGAATCGAATCGGTCATGGCCAGGATCTGGCGCATCTGATTCGGAAGCGCCAGGAGATGTTGAATTTCCTGTGCAATCCATTTTTTCGGTTTTTTCTCCAGAGCATCCGCAAGATAGAGTCCAAGCAGGGAACCGGCCACGATCTGACCATAGAACGCCTTGGTGGATGCAACAGACATTTCGATGTCCCGGCCGCTGCTGGTATACATCACGCCATTGACTTTGAATGTCAGATCCGAATCCCGGCGGTTGACAATCGCCAGGGTAAAGGCGCCTCGCTCCCGAACCATATCCACGGTCCGGTTGGTGTCCGCCGTGGTTCCGGACTGGCTGATGGCAATGACCAGGGTATCCGACATATCTGTGGATTCAGACGGTTCAGGCATTCTGAATCCGCTCAGCTCCGAGGATTTCATGGCCATAATGTGAAAGGAATCGCCCAGATAGGAAGTTAGAATATCGGCGCAGGCCTGAGCTGCAACACCCGCGGTCCCCTGGCCGATGAACCAAATTCGGCGAATAATCCCTTGCATCAGGGCGGACTTCAATTGCTGGGGGATTACCCGCTCATTCAGATCGATACAGGGTATCTGATCCGAATCGTTCAGGCGCCACCGGTTGACCAGGGTTTTTTCAACTGACGCGGGTGCTTCGGAAATTTCTTTCAGAAAATAATGGGGATAATGCTGTCGATCGATATCCCGGGAGGTGATTTCGGTTTTTTGAATATGCGATTCATCCAGAAGTACCGGTGTTCCATCATAATACATGGCATGAATGCCGCTCAACCCCCCGTTAGAATTCTGATTCAGAATAAATATCTGGCCCTGGGTCGTTCCAGTTTGCGTCTGTACGATTTTTTCCCCCTCCATTTTGACATAATAAGGGGTCTCCTCTATGAATCCATATACTTCGGAGGCCGGCATGTACTGGCTGAGACCCATACCGACAAACAACGCCTGACCGCTGCCTTTCTGGGCCAGAAACAGTTTGCCAGGTGCCAGATCCGTATGCATGATAATGGCGTGTGAGCCATGAAACTGATTGACCGCGGTTCGAAACGCCTCTTCGACAGACAATCCATGCTGGACATGTTTTTCAATCAGAAGCGGAATGATTTTGGTGTCTGTTGTAATTTCTAAAGGTATTTGAATGCCTTCGGATTCGAGGGTCGCAATCAGTTCGCGATAGTTGTCGATATCTCCATTCAGGCAGGCATGAATGATGCCGGTTTCCTCCAGGGACCGATTCAAGCTGGCGTTATCCGTCGGATGACAGTTGGGAAGGGTGATGGCCCCGACCGATGCCCATCGGGTGTGCGCGGAAATGGTGCAGTTTGGACACGGATGGTGGATCAGCGTCCGAAAAATGGCGTCTTCCTGAATCTGCTGCCGAATATAGGCGACATTGTCTCCCAGGGAGCCAATTTCCGCAGCAACCTTGTAGGTAAATGCCAGGGTTGCGGATAACGGTGATGAATCGGATGGCGGCTTCATCCCGATACTGCGGTTGGACAAAACACTTGGATTGACCCGTTGCGAAAATTCGGCACTCAAACCCTGACGGGCAAGCGATTGATTGAAATCGTTATAATCAGACTGGTTGATCCGGAATATCACTGAAATACCGGCTGAATCCCGTCCCCTGACTTCCAGACGGTCCAGACTGCTTAACACCGCATCGATATTCCGATATGTCTGAAAACAGGTCAGATCGCAGGGGCAAGTGCCCATCAGATCCCGTATGGCATCAATATGTCGCAAAACTTCGAATTGAAGCCGCCAGGCGATATCCAGAATCAGTTCAATACGGGATAACAGAATTTCCACTGCGACAAAATCCAATTCTCCCATGTGTTTGTTGAAGATCCGGGTTTCAGTTTGAATCACCGCATTCAGACGTTCAAACTGATGGTCAAGACTCTCCCGAAAATCGGGTTTGCTGAAAATTTCCTGCATTAACCGGGTTGTTTTCAGTTCTTCGACTTGGTTTTGCAGGTCTGTCAGCGCACCCTGACCGCCCAGAAATTCCGATTTAAGGTTTATTCCTTTCGCCATACACGATTCATATCCACGTGTTTCGATCCGTGACACCGCCTGATCCAGGTCGGAGGGCCGGACAGGATGTGTCGCGATTTGCGGCGATTTGAAACAAATGATTCCGGAAATGCCGCAGCAGAACGTGAGAGGCTGAAACGGAAAAATAACCCATGAGCCGTCGGGAACATGGGAAAGATGGCGACCAAAATAGATGTGGGATATGCGTCTTGAAAAATGAGAATTGAATTTTGAAATTTGAAATAAAAATCCTGTAATCTGAATTCTTATTTTTTTACCGGCTGTTAGAAATATTCGTTTTATGATGTTTATACCGGTTTTTTTGATTCCTGATCGTTTCGCCAACATCTCGCGCCCCTTACATCTTCAGATACAGTTCCCGAATCCGTTCCCGCGTCATGACGGCTTTCCAGTTTTTTCCCAGGGCATTTTCCCACAGCGGTTCCAGAATCAGGGCCACATCGATCATTTTTTCAATCTTTGCGGGTTCCAGAGTGGTTGTCATATTGCGGGGAAGCTCAATGTTCTGTCGGTCCATCATCAGACGGAATTCCCGAACCCCTTCGGGATAAAATTCTTCCAGATAATCAAAGACAATGGCGTTTCCGATTCCATGATGAACGCCCAGCACAAATGCCAGCCCGTACGACAGGGCATGTGCGATTCCGACCTGGGAATAGGCAATGCTCATACCCCCGAAATAGGATGCCATCATCAGCCGGTCATCACTGTCCTTCGGATTTCTTAAAAATACATCCCGGCACAGTTCCAGAGATTTTTCGCCGTAGGCCTGGCTGAACATGTTCAAATAGGTTCCGGTCAAAGACTCAATGCAGTGAATGTAACAGTCCATTCCGGTGTAAAATCGTTGCGGATTGGGTGCCTCGGCAATCAGGTCCGGATCCAGAATAATCTGATCGAACACGGTAAAATCCGAATTGATGCCCAGTTTTTTTTCAGGCCCGGTCAATACCGTGGTTCGGGATACTTCGGCTCCGGTTCCGGAAAGAGTGGGGATTCCGACATGATAAAGCCCGGGATTTTTGATCAGATCCCATCCCTGATAATCAGCCGACGACCCGGGGTTGCTCAGCATCAAGGCAACGGCCTTGGCCAGATCCATGACACTTCCGCCGCCGATGCCGATGACGCCGCATGGCAACCGTTCAGAAAACGACCTGACATCATCCCGCAGGCGATCCACATACGTGGTTTTGGGCTCATCTGTGACATTGACCCGAATCAGCAAATCCTGGGATTTGACAGGCAACCGCTTTTCCAGCGGTTTGTCCGTGAACACATCATCCAGAAGAAATACCATAAACGCGGCAGAATCTTTGCGTTGTCCGGAGAGGATGTCGTCCAGTTGGTTCAAACTGCCCCGGCCATAGACGACATGGGATACCACCCTGAAATTGCGAAACATGATCAGACTCCTTGATGGGAAAATCGGGATACGACCTTTTCGATCGACGCTATTCGGCGGGACAGATCGTCTGAAGACCAGGAAAGCTTGATCTGCATGGAAACGGCGCGGCTCATCAGGTTGTTCGAGCGGGCCAGATCAATTTGATCATAATCCGGTAACGGGTCATTCAAATGAATCGCCAACCGTGCCGATGCAGCCAGTTTTTTAATGTGATCCCATTTTCGCAAATAGTGCCAGTTGTTGTCATACCAGTAAGCACATCCGTCAACGCCAGCCTTTCCCAGCTCTGTGGCAACGTTTTTGGCCTCGGGTGCCGTTGGCAGAAAAAATGTCAGAAACGTAGCGGAATCACCGCTTTCATCCGGAATGTTTCTGAATGTAACCCATGGAAACGGAATCAGACAATTCTTGAGCGCCTGTTTATGTTTCCGCTGCACCGCCAGCATCTGATCCAGTTTTCTCAACTGGGCCAGACCCACCGCTGCATTCAGCTCGCTGATCCGGTAATTCATTCCCAGAATCGGATGGTTTTCCTGGCCCCGGTCGTTTCCGATGTGGTCATGACCATGATCGGCAAACTGATGCGCGTTTTGATAAATGCCTGCATCATTGGTGATGACTGCTCCACCCTCACCGCAGGTGACCGTTTTGACCGGATCGAAAGAAAAACATCCGGCACGTCCGAATGTACCAAGCGCTTTTCCCTGAAAGGATGCCCCCAGAGACTGGGCGACATCCTCGATCAGAATCAGATTGTGCCGGTCGCAGACCCGTTTGATCCGGTCGATTCTGGCCATGGCGCCACACATGTGCACGGGTACGACAGCCCGGGTCGCCTTTGTGATATGGTGGGGAATATCATCCGGATCCAGACACAATGTGTCATCGATTTCGGCAAAAACCGGTATGGCCCCGGCCTGCAGGATGGCTTCGATGGTTGCGACAAATGTAAACGGCGGTACGATGACCTCATCCCCCGCACCCACGCCGCAGGCAGCCAAGGCGATGCTGAGTGCCGCGGTTCCGCTGGAACACAGATGACAGAATCCGGCGCCCAACCGGGATGAAATCTCATTTTCAAGGGTTCGGGCCTTCCAGTGGCCCTTTCGCATCGCATCGAATCCATAGCGGAAGAGAACACCGGTTTCAAGAACATCCATCACCTCTTTCCGTTCCGCATCTCCAAACCATTCAAATCCGGGCATGGCCGAACACTCCTTTCAACCTTTCTGCTTTGCTTTTTTTCCCTGAACAGTATTCTGTCTGGCTACGAAATACTGATTAAAATATTCCCGAATCAGCATACGGGCGTATTGTCCGGCCCGAACGCCGATATATTTTTCATGGGCAACCACAACCGACGCCACAATGGTTTCTTCGGCATGTTTGTCCGAACCATATCCGACAAACCAGTCATACCGGACATCATGGGAATGATTGTCGATGGTTCCGGTTTTACCGCCCAGATCGAGTCTTGAAAGCACGCTGTCCTTTGTATATCCCATGAACGCCTTCCGTCCGGTTCCGGAACCAATGGTTTCGGACATCAGCTCTTCCATGATCTGGGAAGATCGGGCAGACAGGGGGCGCGAAAGAATTTCGGAAGCATACTCATACACGATACGGCCGGACTCATCCACGGCCTGATCGATGATGGAGGGTTCTATCATTTTTCCGTCATTGAGAACCGCTGATGCAATCATGGCAGCATGAAGCGGGGATATGAGGGTGGTCCGGTTGTATCCGCTGGCCACTTCGGCCAGTTGAAACGGCTCATCCAGTACCACAATTTCGCTGGGGCTGACCGGAATATCAAAATCAAACGCCTGATTGAATCCAAAAGATTCCGCTGTCTTCAATGGCTGATTTTCCCAGATATCTGGCGCCGATTTTTCCAAAAACCGGATTCACGGACTGCGCAAAGGAATCCCGAAGTGTCATTTTTCGGGCATACCGCCCCGATGCTTCTTTCAGTTGGGATTTATACAGGGTGTGCTTGCCACCGGTGAAGCTGATACTGGAGCCCGCAGTCATGTCACATTTTTCTATGGCAGCAGCAGCCGTAATGATTTTGAAAATACTGGCGGCGGGGAATACCGCTTCAACGCAGGGGTTTCCCGATGGATTAATCTTGTCAAATCCCACCATGGTGAGTATTCGCCCGGTTGATGGTGACATGATCACGATACCGATGTGCCGGGACGTGGTGGTGTTCAGTTTTGACAGTGCAAACTGTTGCAGAGATGGAATCAGGCTGGTGGTCAGCCGAAAGCTTTGGCCATCCTGATCGACCTTGATGTGTCGGGTCTTCAGATTGATGATTGGCTTTTCCTCCAGCAGAATCTGGATCTGTTTTTTATTCAGGGTGGTGACAGCAGATGGCGGGGAAACCGTGGGGGTACCGGTTCGAACCAATCGAGCCTGTTCCATGATTTCGGAAACACTTTCGACCCGCCTGTCAAACCACAGATATCCGACAATTCCCATGACCAGAATGGCAATGGCTGAATATCGGTATAAACGTCGGAACCGCCGTCTGGAATCGGCAATCCGCCGCAGCCGGACCTGATATTCCTTCCAGTCCGGCCGGTATGGGTTATCACCGATCACAAATGGTTTGTCCTTCATTATGGTTGCCTGTTCATGACAGATGTCAGCTCAAAGGGGTTCCGGGTTTGACAGGGGTGTCCGTTGTTCCCACAACAGCGGTCCCTTCATCCACAGCAGCCAGAAGCATACCCTGGGATACAATTCCCATCAGTTTGGCCGGTTTGAGATTGGCGACAATAATGATCTGTTTGCCAATCAGGGTTTCCGGTGAATAGCTTTTGGCGATACCTGCGACAATGGTTCGTCTTTCTCCCATATCCACTTCCAGCTTCAGCAGCCGGTTGGCTTTGGGAAGGGCTTCGGCATGGATCACCGTCGCCACTCTCAGATCCACCCGCTTGACATCGTCTATGGATATTTCCGGTTTGATCGGAACCATCGCGATTTCTTCGGATGTGTCTTGCGGATTTTCAGCAGATTCGGGTTTGATTTCGATCCGGGGAAACAGGGTAATGGATTTGGGGATAATGCTTCCGGAGGGCAGCATCCCCCAGGTTTTCAGATGTTTCAGATGGTAATAGGTTTCAGAC
>Ga0351890_10163_pt1 | contig 24497 bp, 11 predicted proteins | sample TotcelFGM3001M15_FD_206743 | JGI IMG/M metagenome (GOLD analysis project Ga0351890, IMG submission 206743) | Enriched cells from coal bed in the Powder River Basin, Montana, United States - Total cells FGM rep3 HSBNCT.FGM.300.1.M15 ...
TTCGGGCTGCTGACTGATTTTCGGGACGCCCCTCAAGAAAAAATGCCCGAAGACGACGAACTTTTGCATCTGGCCGAGAAGAGGATCAGGGAACTCCATGAGAAATACAGGGGCGTCAAAGGAGGAACCTTTTATCTTTTTCACCGCCCGCGCCTCTGGAATCCGGAGGAAGGCATCTGGATGGGGTATGAACGCAAACGCGGTAAGTTGGCTGAACTCAATGCCCTGCTCAGAGGCGGCGCGAAAGATTGTTTCTCCAGAATTGTCGGCGCCAGGGAACTCTTATCCAATGTGAAGTATGTGATTACCCTGGATACGGATACGCAGCTGCCCCGCGATGCCGCGGAAAAATTCGTCGGGACGATGGCCCATCCGCTGAACCGTCCCCGTTTTGACGAATCGAAAAAAATCATTTGCGCCGGATACGGCATCCTGCAGCCCAGGCTAACCGAAAGTCTGTCCGGCGCCAGACAGACCCGGTATTCGCGCCTGTGGGGAGGCCAGACGGGGATCGACCCTTATACGCGCATGGTTTCCGATATTTATCAGGATGTCTTCGCGGAAGGCTCTTTTGTCGGCAAGGGCATCTATGATGTCGATGCATTTGAAAAAACTCTCTCTCACCGTCTTCCTGAAAACCGGATCCTGAGTCATGACCTGATCGAGGGTTGTCATGCGCGCTCGGGTCTTATTTCCGATGTGGAATTGTATGAAGAATATCCGGCCGAGTACCGGGTGGATGTGAGCCGCAGGCGCCGCTGGATTCGCGGGGACTGGCAAATCGCCGGCTGGCTGAGATCAAAAGTCCCTGCTTTTGGCGGCGGCTATCAAGCCAACGCCATATCAAGACTTTCCCAGTGGAAAATATTCGACAACCTCCGTCGCAGTCTCGTTCCCGCCGCCTTGACCATCATGCTTGTTGCCGGTTGGACGATGTTTCCACAGCCATGGCTCTGGACGCTGACGCTGGCGGGGATGCTGCTGATTCCTTCCGTGGGCGCTATTCTCCTGGATCTGTTTCACAAGCCGGGAGACGTGCTGCTTCGTGATCACCTGATCTCCATGATGCGTCAGGCCGGAAGGCATGGTCTGCAGATTTTATTTACCGTCGTCTGCCTGCCGTATGAATCTTATTACAGTCTGGATGCGATTTTGCGCACCGTGTGGCGGATGCTGGTTTCCCATAAACGATTGCTGGAGTGGAACCCCTTCCAGAGCCGGCCGCATCATGCCACAAACGGTTTTGCCGAATCCTGCAAGTCCATGTGGATAGCCCCTGTCCTGTCCGCGGTGGTATTGACGTACCTGATGATCTCGCGACCCAGTGCGCTTTTTGCCGCGCTGCCCGTGCTGGTCCTTTGGCTTTGCTCCCCGTTTATTGCCTGGTGGGTCAGCCAGCCGGTTCTCAAGGAAGGGATCCCTCTGAATGATGAACAAATCATTTTCTTGAGAAAAGCGGCCCGCAGAACCTGGGCGTTTTTTGAAACATTTGTCACCGCCGATGACCATTGGCTTCCTCCGGACAACTATCAGGAGGATCCCGGCTCTGTGATTGCGCACCGCACGTCGCCCACCAACATGGGACTGGCGCTCCTGGCGAATTTATCCGCCTGTGATTTTGGCTATGTGACGCCGGGTGAATTTCTCAGACGCACTGCCAATACGATTGACGCCATGGAAAAAATGGATCGCTTCCGGAGGCACTTTTATAACTGGTATGATACGCAAACCTTAAAAACGCTGCCGCCGTATTACATATCAACCGTGGACAGCGGCAATCTGGGTGGCTCTCTGCTGACACTGAGGCAGGGACTCCTGGAATTGCCCGACCGAAAAATAGCTGGGGATCGGGTGCTGGAAGGTCTTTTCGACACGTACAGCGTTCTCAAAGATATTGCCGAGCCTTTGTCTAAAAAGGAATTGACCGAATTTAAAAAGCATCTGGAAATGCCGGCGTCTCCAGATCTGCCGACGGCGGGCGAATTGTGGCTGCGTCTCGATATGCTGACCCAATCGGCATCCATCCATGCCGCAACGCTTTCGGCCGGTTTGCAAAGTCAGGCCTGTGTCTGGGCGCAGGCTCTTGTCCGTCAATGCCGGGATGCGACGGATGAACTCGTGGCGCTCTGCCCCTGGGCAGCGCTCGCCATCCCGTCGGACAGAGTCGGCCGGATGATTAAGGAAATAGGGATCCCCACTTTGCGGGAGGTGGCAGACCTGCCCGCCAGGTTGCTTCCCGATGTTTTGGGGATGATCGGCGATGATGCCAGTATTGAAGAGCAGACCTGGTCCGATCATTTTCATAATATGGTTTGGGAAGGAAGCCGGCAGGCGCAGGAAAAACTGGGCGTGGCTCAGGTGCTCATTCAAAAAGCCGGGGAACTTGCCGATATGGATTACAGCTTTCTCTATGATAAAGGCCGTCAGTTATTAACCATCGGGTATAGCACAGGCGAGCGCCGCCGGGATGCAAGCTTCTATGATCTGCTGGCGTCTGAATCCAGGTTTTGCAGCTTTGTCGCCATTGCGCAGGGGCAACTGCCGAAGGAAAACTGGTTTGCTCTGGGACGCATGCTGACGAACCCGGGAGGCGATCCCGTTCTCCTGTCCTGGGACGGGTCGATGTTTGAGTACCTGATGCCGCTTCTGGTCATGCCGAATTATGAAAACACGCTTCTGGACCAAACCTACAAGGCCGTGGTCAAAAGACAGATCGAGTATGGGAAAAAAAGAGGCGTGCCCTGGGGCATTTCAGAATCCGGTTACAATACCATCGATGTTCATCTCAACTATCAGTATCGCGCCTTCGGCGTCCCCGGTCTGGGCCTGAAGCGGGGGCTGGGCGATGATCTGGTGGTGGCGCCGTATGCCTCAGCGCTGGCGCTGATGATCGCGCCTCATGAAGCTTGCGAAAATCTCCAGCGGCTGGCCGCAAAAGGCATGATGGGCACGTACGGTTTTTATGAAGCACTGGACTACACGCCGACACGAATGCCCGCCGGTCAATTCGGCGTTCCCGTCCGGTCCTTCATGGCGCATCATCAGGGGATGAGTTTGCTGGCCATGGCCCATCTCCTGCTCGATCGTCCCATGCAGAAGCGCTTTGAGTCCGAACCGATGTTTCAATCGGCAACGCTTTTGCTTCAGGAACGCATCCCCAAAGCGGTTTCCTTCTACCGGCAGATTACCGACGATGTCAATATCCGGAAAGCGGCAGGGCCGCAGAAAATTCCGGTGCGCATTATTGACACCCCCGATACGGCCGTGCCGGAGGTGCAATTGTTATCCAACGGCCGATACCATGTCATGATAACGAACGCCGGCGGCGGATACAGCCGCTGGAAAAATCTGTCCATCACGCGCTGGCGCGAAGACGCCACGCGCGATTCCTGGGGCCTGTTCTGCTATATCCGTGACGTTTCCACGGGAGAGTTCTGGTCCAACACCTATCAGCCGACACTGAAAAAGCCGGACCGGTACGAGGCTATTTTTTCCGATGCGAAAGTTGAGTTTCGCAGGCGGGATGATGACATCGATACGCACACCCAGATCGCCGTGTCACCGGAAGACGATATCGAACTGAGGCGCATCCGAATCACCAATCGCTCCCGGAAACGCCGCGAGCTGGATGTCACCAGTTACGCGGAAGTGGTGATCGCCGAGCCCGCGGCTGATGCGATCCATCCGGCCTTCAGCAATCTTTTTGTTCAAACGGAAATCCTTCGGAATCGCCAGGCGATTCTCTGCACGCGAAGACCGCGTTCCAAGGATGAACCGACCTACTGGACTTTTCATTTAATGGCGGTGCATGGCACGGACAACCTCGATGTTACTTATGAAACGGATCGTTTGAAGTTTGTCGGTCGCGGCCATACGCCGTCAAATCCCGCTGCCATGAACTGGTCGCCTTCCGGGCCGAAAGACCTTTCCGGCACCGAAGGGTCCGTTCTGGACCCGATGGTTTCAATCCGCCGCTCGGTTAGGCTCTCCCCGGGAGAATCGGTGACGCTTGATATTGTTTCCGGCATCGCCCAAACCCGCGCCAAAGCGCTTGACCTCGTTGAAAAATACCAAGACAACCGTCTGGCTGACCGCGTTTTTAATCTGGCTTGGACGCACAGCCAGGTTATGCTCAGGCAAATCAATGCGACGCAGGACGATGTGCAACTTTACGAACGTCTGGCCGGTTCTGTAATTTACGCCAATGCGTCGCTGCGCGCTGATCCGAGGATCATCATGAAAAACCGTCGTGGGCAATCCGGCTTATGGGGTTATGCCATTTCCGGGGATTTACCCATTGTGCTTTTGCAGATTGGCGACCATGCCAATATTGAGCTGGTTCGTCAACTCCAGCAGGCTCACGCCTACTGGCGTTTAAAGGGTCTGGCCGTAGATCTCGTCATCTGGAATGAGGATAATGCCATCTATCGGCAAGCGCTTCATGATCAGATCGTGGGACTGATTGCCACCAGTATGGAAAACAGGGCGGCCGACCGGCCAGGCGGCATTTTTGTGAGACCAGGCGATCAGCTATCCAGCGAAGACCGCATTCTTTTTCAGACGGTTGCCCGCGTCATCATCAAAGACGATATGGGAACGCTGGAAGAACAGATCAGCCGGCGTAAAACAAAGGATATTTCCGTGCCGCGTCTGAAGCCCGTCAAAGATTCCAGTGCGACAAACAGGGATGAAGGAGGATTTTCTTATCCCGATTTGATATTCCGAAACGGTCTCGGGGGGTTTACTCCTGACGGACGGGAATACCTCGTGATCCTCAAACCGGGAGAGAACACACCGCTGCCCTGGGTCAATGTTCTGGCGAATTCCCATTTTGGATCGATCATTTCCGAGAGTGGTTCCGCTTCAACCTGGAGCGAGAACGCCCACGAATTCCGCCTCACCCCCTGGAATAACGATCCGGTCAGCGATTTAAGCGGCGAAGCGTTTTACATCCGTGATGAAGAAACAGGACGCCTCTGGTCTCCCACGCCGCTTCCGTGCGGCGGCCGAACGCCTTACATCTGCCGGCACGGTTTCGGGTACAGTGTTTTCGAGCATGTTGAAGACGGCATCCGGTCCCAGCTGTGGATTTACGTGTCGATCAGCGCGCCGGTCAAATTTATGGTTTTAAAGCTGGTGAATGAATCAGGGCGCAATCGCACCCTTTCCGTGACCGGCTATCTGGAGTGGGTGCTGGGTGATTTGCGCCCGAAAACCATCATGCATGTCACGACCGAAGTGGATGCGGGAAGCGGTGCGCTTTTTGCCCGGAATCCCTATAATACGGACTTTGCCGATCGGGTGGCTTTCTTTGACGTGGATGATCCGGCACGGACCGTAACCTGCGATCGGGGCGAGTTCATTGGCCGCAATGGTGAACTGTCCGGGCCGCAGGCGATGACGCAGTCACAACTTTCAGGCAAAGTCGGGGCCGGCCTGGATCCCTGCGGCGCCATACAGGTGACGATTGGACTCGCAAACAGGCAGGAGCAGGAAATCATTTTCCGGATGGGGGTTACCGGCAGGCGGGGCGCTGACGATGCCAGTAAAACAGTGAAGAGCTTCCGGGGATCGGCGGTGGCGCACCATGAACTGGAAGCGGTGCATCGCTACTGGGAAAAGACACTGGGCACGGTTCAGATCGAAACGCCCGACCCGTCTCTGAATATTTTGACGAACGGGTGGCTTTTATATCAGACCCTGTCTTCCCGTCTCTGGGCGCGCAGCGGTTATTACCAGTCCGGGGGCGCTTTCGGTTTCCGTGACCAGATCCAGGACGTTATGGCGCTTGTTTATGCCGAACCCGCTCTGGTCCGCGGACACCTGCTTTTATGCGCCAGTCGTCAGTTTCCGGAGGGAGACGTTCAGCACTGGTGGCATCCGCCCACCGGCCGGGGCGTGCGCACACAGTGTTCTGACGATTACCTGTGGCTGCCTTTAGCGGTCGGCCGTTATATTATCGTGACCGGTGACGCGGAAATTTTGAATGAAAGTGTCAGCTTCCTGGAAGGACGTCAGGTCCGGGCGGATGAAGATTCCTATTACGATCTGCCGGGTGTGGCGGATGAAAAAAGCAGTTTGTATGACCATTGCGTGCGGGCCGTCAAAAGAGGATTAAGATTCGGTACTCATGGTTTGCCCCTCATGGGTTCGGGCGACTGGAATGACGGCATGAATAAAGTCGGGGACGAGGGCAGGGGCGAAAGCGTCTGGATGGGATTTTTCCTGTATGACGTGCTCGTCAAGTTTGCGGAAATTGCCCGCCTGAAAGATGATAGACCGTTTGCCGATTTGTGCGGGAAAGAAGCAATGCAGCTTCAGCGCAACATTGAGGAAGCGGGCTGGGACGGTGGATGGTACCGCCGCGCCTACAGCGATGAAGGTTCATTATTGGGATCAAATACCTGCACGGAATGCCGCATCGATTCGGTGGCCCAGAGCTGGTCCGTTCTTTCCGGGGCGGGTGAACCGGCCCGTGCCCGCCTGGCCATGGATGCGGTCGATCAGACGCTTGTGCATCGGGATAAAAAACTGGTTCAGCTTTTGGATCCGCCCTTCGACAAATCGGAGATGGAGCCGGGCTATATTAAAGGTTATGTGCCGGGGGTGAGAGAAAATGGCGGACAATACACGCATGCAGCCATCTGGGTGGCCATGGCTTTTGCTGCGTTAGGCGAAAAGAAGCGCGCCTGGGATGTCATGGACATCGTTAATCCGATCAATCACACCAGGTCTCCTGAGGATGTGGAAATTTATAAAGTGGAGCCCTATGTTGTTTCGTCCGATATCTATGCCGTCGCGCCGCATATCGGGCGCGGCGGATGGACATGGTTCACCGGCTCCGCCGCTTGGATGTACCGGCTGATTGTGGAATCGCTTATCGGCCTCACGCTGAAAAACGGCAAGCTCAGTTTTTCACCATGCCTGCCGAACGCCTGGAAGGAAATTAAGATTTCCTTCCGGTATGGCGAAACGCTCTACGCTATCCTCATCCGTCAGATTGCCGGAGCGGCGGCCGTGATGACACGAGACGGCCTGGTCATACCGGAGGCGGAGATGACCCTGGTTGACGACCGGCGGGAACATACCATCGAGGTTATCCTGCCGCTTGCGCCGGAGGAGTCAGGTGAATAGTGAATTGTGAATGGTGGATAGTTCCGAAACATTTTGGTTCAATCGGAGGACGATTGAACCAGCAAGGTTCACGCAGGATGATTGAGCCAGTGCGAGTTTGTACCGAAGCTTGATAGTTATGAAAAAAATTCTGTTATTCGTCATTTTAGCCGGTTTGTTTTGTTCTTCCTCCTTTGCCGCCGATTGGAAAAGTCCGGCGGATGCCGCCATCCAGATGTCACCCGGCGCGATTTCCAGACTGGAGAGTAAAAAGGATAAATCAGCGCAAGATATTTATATGCTGACCATCATCTATTACCGGGAATATCAGCGGGTTAAATTGAAAAGATTATTCAACGACTATCAAGATAAATGGTCTGACAATCCGGCGATGAAATTGTTGCAGGGCATTATTTTGATGTGGGATCACCGGTATTCGGATGGCCGCAGTGTTTTGACCGGTGTCATCAACGCTTATCCGGATTTTTATCCGGCCGAGGTCACGCTTTCTCACCTGGATTATCTGCAAAAGGATTTTGACCGGTCGTATCGGAAGGCCTTGCAAATGATCGAAAAGCAAAGAGAGCTTTCGCGATTTCACTTTGCGGTGAGTCTGATGATTGCGGCGGGCGCAAAAGGAATTCTAGTCAAAAAAAACTGGATCAAAGGCATTCCCGCTTATTTTGAAGTCAAGGGGTATTTAAAGAAAGCGCAAAAACAAATGCCCGATTCCGCGGAGGCTTTATATGCAGTGGGTTCCTTTTACCTTTTAATACCGCCCCTTGTCGGAGGGGATCTGGATAAAGCCATTGTTCTGCTGGAAAAATCCAGACAAATGACGCCCCTGAATCCGAGCGTTTATGTGCGTCTGGCTCAGGCCTACCGCGCCAAAGGCCTTACGGCTGTCTCTCGGAAATACATGACCAAAGCCATGGAGCTTGATTCGCAAGACGAAATTCTGCTGGACGATATTTCCGGCGCAAAAGTATTTCTTGATGTCCCGTGAGCCGTTTTTCCCCTTTCGGAAATATCATCGATGATCCAACCTATGAGAAGGACCGATGAGAAGGAAGTTGACATATGAAATCATTCTATTTATAGTTGGTGGCACGTTTTGGATCGGAAACCGGGTAAAAAAATCATTCAGGGAACCGTCTCATGATTGCACCATTGATTATCGCAATGTCTCAGGGAAAAGAAATTGTTCTGTTGCCGAATATGGCCAATCGCCACGGGTTGATTACCGGCGCCACCGGCACAGGGAAGACGGTTACGCTGCAGAAAATAGCCGAATCCTTTATTTCCATCGGCGTACCGGTTTTTATGGCCGACGTTAAGGGCGATCTCTCCGGCATTGCTGCTGCGGGCGTTGCCTCCGAAAAAATGCTGAAAAGGCTGGAATCGATTGGCATCAAAGATTTTCAACCGCGAGCCAATACGGCCGTGTTCTGGGATGTTTTCGGAGAAAAGGGGCATCCGGTGCGCGCCACCATCTCCGACATGGGACCGCTTTTACTGGCCAGACTGCTCAATCTCAACGAAACCCAGTCCGGCGTACTGACGCTGGTCTTCAAGATTGCCGACGACAACGGCCTGCTCCTGCTTGATTTAAAAGACCTGCGGGCCATGATCCAGTTTGTGGGCGACAACGCCAGGCAGTTCACCACCGAATACGGCAATATTTCCGCGGCGTCTGTCGGCGCGATTCAACGCGGACTTTTAACACTTGACGAACAGGGCGCAGACAAATTCTTCGGTGAACCGATGCTGAACATCGCCGATTGGATGCAGACGGACGGCGAAGGACGCGGCGTGGTCAATGTGCTTGCCGCCGACAAGCTTTATAACAATCCCAAGCTTTACTCCACCTTCCTGCTGTGGATGCTGGCCGAACTTTTTGAGCAGCTGCCCGAAGTGGGCGATGTGGAAAAGCCCAAAATGGTCTTCTTCTTCGATGAGGCACACTTGCTTTTCAATGACGCGCCGGCCGCGCTTTTGGAGAAGATAGAGCAGGTGGTGCGTCTGATTCGTTCCAAGGGCGTGGGCGTTTATTTTGTCACGCAAAATCCACTGGACATTCCCGAGACCGTCCTGGGCCAGCTGGGGAACCGTGTCCAGCACGCCCTGCGCGCCTTTACGCCCCGCGATCAGAAAGCGGTCAAAACGGCGGCGGACACCATGCGGCCCAATCCTGCCTTTAACACGGCCGACGTAATCACGGAACTGGGCGTCGGCGAAGCGTTGGTCTCTTTTCTGGACGAAAAAGGCCGTCCGGCGCAGGTGGAAAGGTCTTTTGTTATCGCGCCTTGTTCTCGTCTCGGCGTTTTGAGCGATGCTGAACGGTCGGCTGCCGTTAACCGATCCACCATCTACGGGCACTATGAAAAGACGATGGATCGCGAATCCGCCTATGAAAAACTGCGGGCCTCCGTCAAGAGCGTTCCGGCGTCCGAAAAACCGGCGGTTCAAGCCGGCGCCGGGCAGGCGCCTGAACCAGGCGGCGGAATATTGGGCGGCGCCGTGGGGGATCTGCTGTTCGGACGCACCGGACCGCGCGGCGGAAAAACAGATGGTTTAGTCCAGGCCTCGGCTAAAAGCCTGGCCCGGACCATCGGGTCCTCTGTCGGACGGCAAATTGTCCGGGGCATCCTGGGGTCTCTGCTGGGCGGGAAGAAATAGGCATCGGGTAACGAAAAACCACAAACCCCTCAAAGATGGTGGTTGAGAGGGGCAAAATGCGTCTCCAATCATCCCGTCAGATTATTTTTTTTCCGATTTCTTTTTGACAGCCGGTTTCTTTGCCGCCTTTTTAGGCGCTGCTTTTTTGGGGGCCGCCGGTTTTTTTACGGCCGGTTTGGCTTTCTTGACAACTGCTTTTTTCTTCGGCGCGGCGGCCGCTTTCTTGGGGGGCTTGGGACCTTTGTTCTCCATGAGTTCTTCGCAGCAGATCAGTTCGGCCAGGGCACAGCCGCATTCTTCATCGACGATGACCGAAAGTCCGCACACCTCACAACTCAAAACATCACCAGGTTTTACTTTTGACATTTCCATTCCCTCCTCGTTGTTAATGAGTTTGATCTTCCGTTCCTGCTTTATCCCATGAAAATTCTTTTAGTTCAAAATTTTTTTTCTTTCAAGCACTGATTGTCTTTTTTTTGCACTTTTACGCATGATCCAAAATTCATGGGGATACATTTTCGGCCGGATGATCGGCAAAAGAGTCCACCGGCGAAACAAAGGACAGCTTGACTTTACATGGCGCTTTGGTATGATTTTCAATAAAGGAGGGGCGTGGCATGAATCAAAAATTGAAAACAATGTTACAGATCACACCGCTGAAAATCGCCATCTTTGTGGTGTTGATTGCGCTGGCGCTATTTTTGTTTGATTTTCAGTTTTTGCAACTGGTGGAACTCAAAACGCTGGATTTGCGCATAGCGTCACGCGGCGAACTGAAGCCCGGTAATGAAACCGTCATCGCCGTTATCGATGAAAAAAGCCTTTCCGAACTGGGACGATGGCCCTGGCCGCGGACAACGATTGCCCGGCTGGTGACGCAGTTGAAAAAGGGAGGGGCCAAAGCGGTCGGTTTTGATGTTGTTTTTTCCGAACAGGATATTAATACCAATCTGAAAACCATTGACGCGCTTTCCGCTGAAATGAAAAAAAGCGGCGTCTACGATTCCGGGGTCATCAATTTGTTGCGCAGGAAACGAGCCGGTGCGGATACGGACGCGATTCTGTCCGCCGCCATTAAAAAAGCCGAAAACGTAACGCTGGGCTATTTTTTTCACTTTCCCCGCAAGGCGTCTGATAAGGAACTGGAGCACGTTACGGCTGAAAAAATCGCCGAAAATGCCGCACGCATAGAAAATTCCCGTTATGCCATGATCAACTCCACCACGGGCAAGCCCAGCGTTGACTATTTGCCTCATGCTTTTGCGCCGGAAGCGAATATATCCGTTCTGTCCAAGGTTGCGCAGAACAGCGGCTATTTCAATATGCTGCCGGACGGCGACGGATCCTATCGCTGGTCGCCGCTGGTCATCGCTTTTCAGAACAATTACTATGCCTCCCTGGCGGTTTCTCTGGTTCAAGCCTATTATGATTTTCCGGCTCTGGCGCTGAATCTGGAACCTTATGGCGCGAAAAGCATTGTCATCGGAGATATTGAGGTTCCAACGAAAGAATCGGGGCAATTACTGATTAATTATCTGGGACCGCCCCGGACATTTCCCCACTATTCCATTTCCGAAATCCTTTCCGGAAAAATACCACCGGACACATTTCGTGACAAGATCGTCCTCGTCGGCGCTACGGCCGTTGGAATTTACGATCTGCGGGTGACGCCTTTTTCCTCCACCTTTCCCGGAGTTGAAATTCACGCTACCGTCATTGATAATATTTTGCATCAGAACTTCCTCATTCATTCCTCTTTAATCCGCTTTTTCGACATTTGCGCGATTATCATTTTCGGGTTGATCATCGGCCTTTTGATTCCCCGTCTGCGGCCGGTCACCGGAATGATTGTCGCCTTTCTGATGATCGCCGCTTTTGTCGTCATGAATTTTTTCGCTTTTTTCAAGTTCAACACCTGGCTGAATCTGGTCTATCCGGTTTTGACCATGGCAACCATCTATCTGGGCATTACGATTTATCATTATTTCAAGGAAGAGCGGGAAAAGAAGAAAATCCGGGGCGCGTTTCAATACTACCTGACCGCCTCGGTCATCAATGAAATGCTCAAAGACCCGGACAAACTCAAGCTGGGCGGTGACAAGAAAGACTTAACCGTCCTGTTTTCCGATATCCGGGGTTTTACAACCATTTCCGAAAAACTGACGCCGGAAGAACTGGTCAGGCTGCTGAATGAATATCTCACCACCATGACGAACCAGGTGTTCCAGTACGAGGGTCTGCTCGACAAATACATGGGCGACGCCATTATGGCCGTATTCGGCGCGCCGCTGGATCAGCCGGATCACGCCCGCCGCGCATGTCTCACTGCGTTGGCCATGATGAAGGAGCTGCATAAACTGCAGGAAAAATGGAGAGCGGAAGGGCGTCCCGCTTTTGATATCGGCGTGGGCGTCAATTCCGGCGATATGGTTGTCGGCAACATGGGCTCGGAGATGCGTTTTGATTACACGGTCATGGGGGACATGGTCAACCTGGGCTCCAGGCTGGAGGGAATCAATAAGGAATACGGCACCAACATCATCATCAGTGAGTTTACTTACGAAAAGGTCAAGGACACCCTGTGCTGCCGCGAGCTGGACGGGGTGCGTGTCAAAGGCAAAATCAAACCGGTCAAAATTTACGAATTAATGGGCGAAAAGCAGGACGAACCGAATTTTAAAGATTTAATGGAAGGCTTTGCCAAGGGCCTGGCGCTCTACCGGGAAGGGAAATGGGATGAGGCGATTGCCGCCTTCCAGAGCGTTCTTGCCTTTCGGCCCGACGATTACCCCTCGGAGATGTATGTGGAAAGGTGCAAAAATTTAAAGGAGAATCCGCCCGCCCAACCCTGGGACGGCGTATTTGTCATGACGAAGAAATGATGCTGGGAAGCGAACAGAAATACCGCAGCTGGGTGGAAGTGGATCTGGACAACTTTGCCGCCAATCTCCGGGAGATCAAAAGATTAATCGGCGAGGGTGTTGATTTCATGCAGACCGTCAAGGCCGACGCTTACGGTCACGGCGCCATTGAAATATCTCATGCGGCGCTTCGCGAGGGCGCGCGGATGCTGGGCGTGGCCAATGCCGATGAGGGCGTTCAGTTGCGCGTGAGCGGCATTGAAGCGCCCATCGTTATTCTGGGGCCGTCCACTTTGCCGGAAATTCCCGATATGATCAAGTACAACCTCACGCCGTCCGTTTCCGATGCGGGGTTTGCCGGGGCTCTCGAAAAAAATCTGGCCCGTGCCTCCCGGACATTATCCGTTCACGTGGAAGTCGATACCGGTATGGGACGCGGGGGCACGATGCACAGTGAAGCCATGGATTTGATCCGGCACATCAAGACCCTGCCTCATATTCATCTGGAAGGTTTGTTCAGTCATTTTGCCGCGAGTGAACGGACGACGCCCTGTAACGATCAGCAGTGGCGATTGTTTTCCGGATTGCTTTCCGACCTCCGGCGGTCGGGCATCGACATTCCCGTTAAGCATATGGACAACAGTGGCGCGATCCTGAACTATCCGGCCTTAAAACTGGAGATGGCGCGTCCCGGGATCATGACCTACGGCATTTATCCCTCGGAAGAAACCGAAAACAAAGCGAGGCTCGCGCCGGTGATGTCTTTTAAGACAACCATCGTTTTGGTCAAGGAATTCCCGGCCGGCTACGGCATCGGCTACAACAGCACCTACGTTACCCAAGACAAAACCCGTGTGGCAACCATTCCGGTAGGGTATGGCGACGGATACCCCTTTGTGCTGTCCAATCAGGGCGAAGCGCTCATTCGCGGCCGGCGCGCTCCGGTTATCGGAAGGGTGTCGATGGACATGTGCACGCTGGATGTCACGCACATTCCCGACTGCGCCGTGGGAGATGAAGTGGTTTTGCTGGGCCGCCAGCAGTCCGAATACATCAGCGCCAATGCAATTGCCGCTAAAGCACAGACCATCAGTTATGAAATTCTCTGCGCGCTGGGCAAGCGCGCGCCGCGTGTTTTTCTGCAAAAAGGAAAGACTGATGCCGTGGAACCGAGACTCAGGAGAATCTTTGTGCCCGGCGAAGAAAAATCCATTGCCCGCATTGACAATATTATCCGCCATTGTTTTCAAACCCGCACCCGCAGCGAGGAGCTGGGCGACGCCATCTACTATGAAATGTTTGAAACCCTGTTTGGCAAGGAAGACCGTCAGCTTGAACTGCGCTCCTCTTTCCGCTACGACATCGCCATTGCGCAGCTGACGGAGTCCGCCGAACCCAGGCGACGGGCGGACGCTTACTATCAGTTGAAAACCCATGTTGAATATAAAAAAACGATCCGCAGCGACGTTTTCATGATCGGCTGCGCCTCGGACAGCGAGCAGCTGGCGGCATTGATTGAAGATGAGCATTGTGAATACCGCTGGATACTCGGCGGCGATGATCTGGTGATGGAGCGCGATTTCACCGTGGAGAAGATGCGCATTGACGGCGAGGACATTCCGATGACCGGGGCCAAAAAGACCTCCCGCGGCTATGAAGTCTGGTTCGGCAGCGGCAAGCTCAAGTCAAAAGTAAACACGGATGTGAAAATCGAAATCGAAATTCTCACGAAGAAAGCCAAAGGAAACAGAACGTTCCCCGTATATCTTTTGTATCCGACGCGGGGTCTGGAGATCAACTTCCATTATGAAAATGCGAATCTGAAAAATGTCCGGGCCGAGAGCTTCTTTGCCGGCCGTCATCCCCAGGCGGCCATACAGGCCAGTCGCGGCAAGTCCGTTAAAATCAGAATATCCAGCGAAGAATGGATTTTCCCAACCAGTGGTGTGATATTCATTTGGGACGTTTGATTCCACTCCCAATGGCTGTTCAAGTCTTTACTCTTTGAGATAGAACTGCAATTTCAGGCCGGCGACTTCCACCAGATCCCCGTCTTTAAGATCGTAGCGCCGGTCGATCGTTTTGCCGTTGACCTTTAACTCTTTGCCGCCGGACGGCGTGATGAAATACCCCTCTTTGCGGCGGTTGATCAAAGCGACCAGCTTGGGGGCGAACAATCCCTTCAATTTTATGGCGGAGCCTTCTTCTTTTCCGATCGCGGAAACTCTTTCTTTGAGTTCATATTCCTTCTGCTCCGTCGATCCTTCCAGAACAACGAATCCCCCCAGGGGTTCCGGAATGGTCTTGTCCGCCGCCGTGATGATTTTCTTTTGGTCGTCGGGAGCGATCACCATGGTTTCATCCATGGAACGGCCGCGCACCGTAAAACTTTTTGCATCCCCCGCTCTGTTTTTATCGGACGTAACATTCAGAGTATGCACGCCGATTAAAGCGACGTCACCGTTAAAAAGCTCGGTTTTGGAAATTTTCTGGCTGTTGACAAAGGTGCCGTTCAGGCTGCTTAAATCTTCCAGCCAGATGGCGTCCCCTTCCACCTTAATGACGGCGTGGTGCCCCGATACGGCCTGATTGTCAATGACGATGTCGTTATCCGGTTTGCGGCCGATGGTCGTCAATGCTTTGTCCAGTATATATTCTTTGACGGCGGCTTCCTTGTATTTCAGTAAAACTTTTGCCATATGTCACCTCCGGAAAAATTCCATAAATTTAAACAAAACCGAATGCCATTTTTTCTTCTTGATATAACCTACAATCGCAGTGATGTTGTCTTTACCGCCATTTTCATTAGCCGCCAGAATCAGGGCGTCACAGGCCGCCTCCGCGTTGGCTGCTGAAGCGATGATGTCCAGGGCGGCTTTGTCGGTTACCATATTACTTAGTCCGTCCGTGCACAAGAGCAAAATATCGCCGTCAAACACGGTCAGTTCATCCAAATCTGCTTCCATCTCCGCCTGGATGCCCAGAGCTTTCGTGAGAATGTTTTTCATTTCCGACTGATCCGCTTCTTCCTGGGTGATCAAATTGCGCTTGACCTGCTCAAAAACCATGGAGTGGTCGTCGGTGAGCTGATCCACATTGCCGGCACGGATTAAATAAGCCCGGCTGTCGCCGATGTGGGCGATGCTTAATTTATTGCCGGTCAGAAGAACCGCCACGATCGTGGTGCCCATGCCCTTTAAATGCGGTGAATTCTGCGCGGCCTCATAGACGGCCTGATTGGCCAGACGAACCGAACAGTTGAGTTTGTTGGTGGCTTCGGAATAAGAGCGATCAGCGTTGCCGATGATCTTCTGCTGCCCCTGAAAATAATCCCGAATAACGTTCACGGCCAGGTTGCTGGCGGTCTCACCGGAAGCATGGCCGCCCATGCCGTCCGCAACGACAAGCAGCCCCATTTTTTCATCCAGATAAAAGCTGTCTTCGTTGTTGGTCCGAACCATTCCCTGATCGGTTTTACCGTTGGCCGTTAAATACAATGAAGTCTCCTTAATTTAAACAGGCAAGCAAATCATCCGCCAATAATTTCCCGGTCTGGTAACGGGCTTCCACATCTTTGGACAGCAGTTTTTCCACAATCGGTGCCACGGCCTCCGGAATGTCAGGGGAAAGTTCTTTGATCGCCTGCGGCGCGGTGGTTGTGATATTGTACATCAGGGTGGCAATGCTGTCGCCGTTAAAAGGTTTTTCACCGGCGATCAGTTCATACAGGACCACGCCCAGCGAAAACAAATCAGACCGCCCATCCACTTTTTTACCGGCGATTTGTTCCGGCGACATGTAACTGGGCGTTCCCAGAACAACGCCGGTTTGCGTTTTGGATGTGGCCATGACACGGGCAATCCCGAAATCAGCCACTTTGACCTCGCCATTGTTCAGGATCATGATATTGGCCGGTTTGACATCACGATGCACAATGCCGTTGGCATGTGCGTAATCCAAGGCCGAAGCGACACAGGAAACAATCCGGATGATTTCTTTGATCGGCATGAGGTTTTCTTTCTTGGTATATTTGGCCAGATCGGAACCGTCCAGCAGTTCCATGGCCATGTAAGCGATATCATAATCCTCGCCGACATCATAGATGGTTACAATGTTCGGGTGGGACAACTTGCCGGCGGCTTCCGCTTCGCGGAAAAACCTTTTCTTTACTTCGTCGATCTGTTCCGAATCTATTTCTTCATAGCGCAATGTTTTAATCGCCACTTCCCGGTTGATGCGCGGGTCCTTCCCCAGAAAAACCGTACCCATGGCGCCGCGTCCCAGTTCTTTTACAATTTCGTAGCGCCCCAGGGTCGGCTTGATTTCGGTATTGTCCATAATGACTGTCGCTTCTTTTTTGGCGCCGGACAGACCGAAAATCATCGTTTCTCCGGCCGTCGTCAGTTTCTTGATGCGTTCGTTGATATCTTTGAAAGTTCCGGCCTGGGCAATATGCTGGTAAGCCGCCACCGCTTTGTTGAACATCCGCTTTCTTTCAAAATCCAGCCCCAGATTGTAAAGCAGCTCCTTCACGGATTCGTCCTCGACGGGGCATTTGCGGAATTTGTCAAACGCCATATCCAGCAGACCCTGCCCCTGGAAGGATAAGCCCAGCATCTTGTTGGTTTCCACGCTGTCGGCTTCCATGCGATCTTTGGCTTTTTCCGTCAACAGGTACCGCTTGGAGACGATAACGATGTAGCCGATGAGCAAGACAAGCGCCGGATAAAGGGCCTTGATCCAATACCCATAGGCGGCAAAAAGATAAAGGGTGGTCGTCATCCAGGCCAAAAGAAGAACCAGAGAAACAATGGCGCTGATGCCGGCTTTGAGTTGCGGAATGACCAGTGCAACGTAAAGTCCGAAGATGAGGATCATGATGAGTTCCAGGATGGCGGCCCAATCCGGGCGGACAATGTGATCGTCGTTGAGAATGTTTTCAATGATATTGGCAATGATGGTTCCCGGCGGCACATTGACTGCGGCCGGTGTGACCTGCATGGCGCCTAATCCGGCCGCGCTCTGGGCAATAATGACAATCTTGTCTTTAAAAACGTCCGGCGCAATTTTTTTATTGACGACGTCAAAATACGAATAATAGGGAATGCCTTCGTTAAAACTGATCAGCATCCTGTTGTTTTCATCAACAGGAATTCTTTTACGGCCGAAGGTTATTTCCTTGCCCAGTTGAACATTTTTTAAATCGAAATTGAGATATTTCAAGGTCAGTTGCAGGGCAAACGAAGGAAAGAGCTGTTCTTCAAAATTAATAAACAGGGGCTCGCTGCGCACCGTGCCGTCGCGGTCGGTGAAAATGTTGATGTGGCCTAATCCCAGGGCGCCTGCGGCAAATTCGGGGATGGGCGGGACGATGGCCCGCGCGGTAAAGCTCTCATCAGCGCCTGTGAATGAAAGAGAGTTGGCGCGCAGATAATCCGGCAGATCCGCCGCTGTTCTTCCCGTGGGACTGCCGGGAACAAAAAACAGGGGCAGGACGACGTTTTTTCCGGCGGCGATGGCATTGGCGAGAATCGTATCATTGTCGAGTTTTTTTTCGGATTCTTTGAGGGCGGCCAAAACAGCATCGGAGCCTTTTGCGTAAGCTGGATCGGTTTCGATGCTTGTAATCAGGTTGCGGACTTCGATCAGCCCCTGATTGGTGTCTTTTTCCGAATAAATGATATCCAGACCGATGACTTTCACCTGATAAGACTGAAGCAGATCAACCATGGAAGCGATGTGAGCGCGGGGCCAGGGCCAGCGGCCCAGGTTGGCAATGCTTTGTTCATCAATAGCGATCACGGCGACCGGAGCCTTCGATGACGTTATCCGCAGATTGGCTCTTAAGTCGTAAAGGCCATTTTCGAGTGTTTCCAGGGGGCCCCAGGAAAGCAGAAAGGCAAAGAGCGCAAGCAACATCAAAACAATACCCAGAATGAAATCGGAGATCGTCGATTTACTGATTTTCTTCATGTAAACTCCCTTTCAGGGGAATACAAATGATGTTGCGTAAAATACAACGGATGAATGAGCTCTTTCTTAGGGCGAAGTATAGGAGACACGGTCGTCTATGTCAAGGAAATCTTGGCGGGAATCCTGCGGCCCCGGATTTTTCGCTGCCAGAAAAACCGGGGCAGATCCAGAGACCAGAAAGGAGGCGTCTTCATTAGGGGTCAGGAAATTTCCTCAATGCAGAGCGGATACTTCGACAGGACCTCGCAGCCGTCTTTGGTAATAACGATATCGTTTTCATAGCGGAATCCGATATTTTCTTCTGGTGCGGCGTACTGCATCGCGCAGACGACCATTTCGTTTTCCTGATAGACGTGGTCCTGATCCGTCCAATAGGGGAGATCGGGATTGACGACGGCGCCGATCCGCCACTCATCTCCGAAAAGACCGATGCCATGCTCACAGGCCGGTTGAATAAAGTCGCCGCAGCCGCGCGATTCGGCAAAGTCCATCATGAGGGCGGCCAGGTTCCCTGGCGTTGTTCCGGCGCGGTAGTTGTCGATGACTTTCTGAATGATAGCGACAAAGTTATCCGCATGCCAGCGCTGCCGCTTGGTGGCCGGTGCGATCAGATAATTGTGCGAATGGTCGCCCAGCGCCAGTTTGAACATGGCGTGGAAATCCAGCATCAGCGGCTCACCGGCCTTGATTTCTTTGGTGGTGGGCGGTGTGCAGGCGCCCAGGCCCGTGCGAACCCCGCTGGATATTTCATTGAGCCCCGCAAAATTCCATTCCGACACACTGCCCGCCTTGCGCATGGCCAGTGCGGCGATGCCGGCAATCACGGTTTCCGTCATGCCCCTGTAGCCGCCGTTTGTAAGCGCCGTGCGCGCCGCCTTGTGTCCTTCGTCAACAATCAGTGAAGCGGTGCGGAAACGTTCAATCGTGCCTTTGTCTTTGATGAGCGAAAGGGCGTCGATGATGTCATGGGAGTTGATCCATTCAAAACCGGGCAGCGCGTCTTTAAAATGGGTGTACTCCCAGTGGGAAAGATTTCCTTCTGCCGTGTAGGTGGAAATGCCGTCTTCAAACCCCAGGCGACCTTTTTGGATACCGAGTTCTTCTTTGATGAAATCCGTAATGGCGGAAACCTGATCCATACCGCCCATCGGCCCGTAGGCGCGCACATGATCGGAGTCGAGCCAGGTTTCGTCTCCCACACGCAAAGCATCCACGACAAACGTAAAATAGGTGGGCTGACCTTCGGGAGGAATGATCAGATAACTTCGCCACGGACAGAAGGTGTCCATGACGAAACTCATGGTGCGGATGCGCGAGCCGAGATATACGTCAATGCCGCGCCGGGCCATTTCGGCCTGGATCGCCTTCACGCGGCCCGGATTGTCGATATAATACTTGTCGTTGGCGTCTGATATTCTGGGCATACTTTTGCCTCCCTTTAATACTGGGTTGGAATTCGTGACAGAACTTTGTTCAGGCGGTCGGATACGGCGGCCAGTTTGAGCGCCCGGGCCAGATTGCCTTTGAGTTTGAGCTTTCCGGTCATCAGGGCTTTTTGCGCGCCCAGTTCCGCGCGGGAGATCCTGGCAAACGTCTCGTAATCGCCGAGAATGCGGAATTCCGCCTGGGGAGGCTCGCCGGTTCCAGTTTCCACGCGGATCACTTTTCCTTCTTTGCATTCAACAAAAAGAAATTTCTCATCGCCATCCGGGCAGTTTTTATAAATATTGGACATGGACGTGGTGACGTTGTTCATTTTTTCCGGCGTCAATTCCGCCTGAAGCCTCTTGAGCGCTTCATCCCGCCACGAGGGGCCTAAATACGCAAGTAGATCCGACATACTGATTCCTCCTGTCTTATTTTTCAGCCGGCATGGAGAGGCCGCCTGAATCGATTCCAAATCATTTGGCCGAAACGGTTAATTCCGCGCTGACATCACTTTCCAGACCGCTTTTATCGACGGCGGAAACCACGTAATTTTTGCTTTTTCCCTGGACGATGGCGCTGTCTGAATAATGAGCGGTTTTTGCTTCAGCGATTTTTTCTGCGCCCATAAACTTTTTTTCGTAAACGACATAATGAGAAATATCCGCTTCTTTATTGGGCGTCCAGGACAGGTCCGCCTTTCCGGACGCATACCGCCCCTGCAGATTTTCCGGCGGCCGGGGCCTGGGTTTGGTGGCCACGGTAATGACGTCGGAAAAATCAGACAGCAGGCTGTCATTATCTTTAGCCTGGATCCGGTAGCGATAGGTCGATCCGTCTTTCAAACTCGCGTCCGTGTAAAGGGAGGCGCTGGCTTGTCCCACATTGGTAAAACTGTCGCTGTCGCCGGCGGCCCGATAAATAAAATAAAGGCTGACATCCTTTTCCGGATTGGCCTGCCACGTTAAAGGCACTTCCTTAACTCTTAAAGCTGTCCCTTTTAATCCGCCCGGTTTTTGCGGCCGGGGTTTGGTTGCGGCGCTGGCCTGGGCCTGCCTGCTTTGGGCGTCAACTTTATTATAGGCCGTCAGCATGTAATAATATGTTTTGCCGTCTTCCAATGGTTCGAAACCGCGGGACTCATCCAGATGGCGGTTGTTTTCACGGCCGCTGATTTTCTTCAGCAGCTGATACTGTCCGCTTTTTTCCTTGCTCCAGAAAATGTAATAACCTTCGACCTCTTCCTGCGCGGACGCCTGCCAGGTCAGCTCAACTTTTTTGACCAGGTTGCTGCGGGCGGTAAATTTTTCGGGTTGGGGCGGAATATCGCGGGTGACCGCAACGGCAGCCGTCGACGGGCTTGTCTCTATCTTTAAATCATCCTCTGCCGTGATCGTGTAATAGTATTTAATTTTATCACCCAACCCTTCAACATCGGAATACTCATAGCGGGTGCCCGCATCCGATACGTTGATGCGCTTGATTTTGGCAAAGTCGCCGTCGCTTTTGACGGAGCGGTAAATGTTATAGGCGACGATGAAGGGCGATGGAATGGCGGCCCAGCTTAACTTCACTTCGCGAATTAAACCATTGCTGATGTTGATGGAACCTACCACAGGCAGGGTCGCTCCCTTCACGGCATGGCTGAATTCACTTTCAATCCCTTTTTCATTAAAGGCGGCCAGGCGGTAGAAATAGGTTTGCCCGTCGGGCAGGCCCGTGGCCCGATAATAGATTTTTCCGTCGCCGCTGTCGGTAAGATCGCTGATCCTGAGCTTGTTCACTTCCTGGTAAGGACCATCCTCCTCGCCGGCCCGGTAAATTTTGTAGCCGGCCAGCGGGGAAGGATCCGCACATTTTGACGGGTTTGGCGCCCAGACAATCAAAATACTTCTTGAGCGCCCTTCCGTCTTCAGAATAATGGGGGGATTGGGCGCTAAATCGGTGCGGCAGGATGCGACGGGGGTATAATCGCTTAACCGGCTCAGCTTGTCGTAAGCCCTTACTTTGTAATAGTATTGAATGTTGTTGTCCACGCTTTGATCGTGATATTCCGGTTTATCCGTTTGACCTAACATGGCAAAAGGGCCATTCGGGTTCAGGCCGCGGTAAACTTCATACCCGGCGGTGGCAAAGCCCGGAATGCTCTGCCAGCGCAAAGTTATTTTTTTGTTTCCCGCGATGCTTCGAAAATTGACGGGAGCGCCGGCGCTCGGGCCGCCTGCGGCGCCTGATGCCGACGGGTTATCTCCTCCCGGACTGCTCTGGGTCAGCACCGCGGTAATCAGGGAAGCGATTTTCGCGATTTCCGCCGTTAAGGCCGATTCACCGAACGCCCGGACCTGGGTGCTGTAAACCTCTTTTCTTTTGTCGATCTGAATCAAACGGCATTGAACGTTAATGGCAGATCCTCTTTTGGCAACAGAGCCGACAACAATAAAATCGAGTCCCAGCCGGGAGCCGATATCGACCACATTGTCAAGCTGGTCATTTTGCTTCAGGTCGTTGAGATTGAGGAACGTTTCCAGGTCTTTGCGATCAAGAATGGAAATGGAGGGATTTCTGCTCAGATTGCTGATCAGAGCGTTGGTGACGCTGGTTCCAAGTCCTGACGCTTCAATAGTCGCCGTTCCGAAATTAAAGACGGACAGCTTATGCTCGCTTGCACTGACTATTCCCGCTTGGGCGAAAATAATCAGCAATAACAAAAGGACGCCAAAAATCGTTTTCTTAAGCAACAGGAGTCTCCAGCTTAGTTGAATTCATTAATCAATTCAATCAGTTCCATTGATTTTTGTGTGATCGGTGTTGAAATGGTTTTTAATTTTTCATCGAAAACAGCATCCGTGTATTTTTCCGTGGCTGCTTCATAATTACGCCGCTTCTGCAGATCCTGCGCTTTATTGAAGTATTCCACTTCCAGGCTCTGAAAGTGTTTCAGTACATCACGTCCCATTTCCGCAATTTTGTCTTTGGCTAATTGATCCAGTACTTCGCCTTCCGTAGGCAGCTCCAGAGGATCAGCCTTAATGCCGGCGATATTCAAGCCTTCCTGATACTTGTCTTCTTTAACCAGTTTTCCGTTAATCGTGTTGGCGCTGACTTCTCCCGACTGGGTGTCCACCAGTTTGAAGGATATTTCCAGCATGGCGTTGATTCTGGCGGTGCCCTGCTTATTGGGCAGGAACTGGTAGTTCGGTTTTTTAATGGTCCGGGCGGGAGCGTTTTTAAGATCCTCCGCCGATGGTTTGGGGTTTAATATGCGCCAATCGGACCAGTCGGGGTTGGGGACGTCCTCTTCATTGATCAGGACTCTGACCTGATTCGTCGTTGCGACGTCCGTGTATTTTGCTGAAAACTGCAGAACGTCTCCCATGATGAATGTGTCGATGCCGCGCATTTTACCGACGCTCTGCGCCGTTTTGATATCCACCAGCCCCGTTTGGCTGAGCTGCATTTCCCTGAGAATGGATTGCAGATTTTCCCGCTCGATAATGCGCAAATCGACGCTAGCATTTTGATGAAGATAAGACAGTAGCCGGTTGGCGGCTATTTTGCCGGCATCTTTGTCTGTGCTGGGGGAACCGAAGTCGAAAACCGCTATCGACTTTCGGACGCGTTTGGTGATGGGATCTTTCACGTCATTCATCTTTTGAAACAGATTGGCGTAATCCGGATTGAGTTTGTCTATCAATTGCAGCCAGACCAGAGCGTTTCCCCACATTTCCTTTTCAATGAATTTATCCGCCCTTTTCATCAAGGCGGCGCAAAGTTGGGTGACATGTTCGTGATACTTTTGATCATTATGCAAAGCCGCCGAATACTTCCCGGCCAAATTAAGCTTTTTAAAGGAACCATAAAGTCTGTCCTGTTTAAAGAGTTCGACGGATTCATCAAAATAAATTTGGCTCGCTTTCGCTTTTAATGCTTCCAGTTTGTTTTTCAATCCGGGATCCGCCTGGGGATACTCCATGGCCTTCTCATACATAAAGACAGCCCGGTCCAACTTGCCGGCATTCTCCGCTTTGGATGCTTCCGCGGCATAGTAAACAGGACTGTCTTTTTTCAGCGCGTCCTGATATTGCCTCGAAACATCCAGGTATTTCGGGTTGACATCCATGACCGCCTTGAAACTCTCCGCGGCGGCTTTCCAGTCCTCCTGTTTGCCGTATTTGGTTCCCTGCTGATAAAGCACTCTGGTTCCTTCGGACAGAGAACGTCGGAGTCTGTTGCCCGTGTCTTCGTAATTGGGGAAAATGGCATTCACCTGCCTGAGCTTGCTGATGGCCGCCAGCCAGTCTTCCTTCTGCATATCCGTTTCCGCCTGCTGGTAAAGGTTTTTTAAAGAGGCTTTCAAGCTGTTGGTTTGCCCGTTTACCGTGGCGTGAAAAGATTTTATTTCCGGGTTGGCGGGGTCCATGGCCAGGATCGCATCGGCTTCTTTAG
>Ga0351890_10164_pt1 | contig 24275 bp, 20 predicted proteins | sample TotcelFGM3001M15_FD_206743 | JGI IMG/M metagenome (GOLD analysis project Ga0351890, IMG submission 206743) | Enriched cells from coal bed in the Powder River Basin, Montana, United States - Total cells FGM rep3 HSBNCT.FGM.300.1.M15 ...
CCGGGACCTGATCTTTCTGGTGGATGAGGATGGGGCTTTCTTGAGCGCCAACACCGCCATGGCCCGGGTCTTTGGCATCCCGGCGGCTGGGATCGTCAGAAAAAAGGTTACCGATCTCTTATCCCGGGAAGACGCCGAGTCCATGCTCAACTGGGTGCAGGACGCGGTGCATAGCCGGAAGAGTTCGGAGATCAAGGCCCCTATGCGCCTCAAGGACCGGGTCTACTGGTTTTCCACCCATTTCGTGCCCATCTTCGGGGAGGACGGCCGCTCCGTGGAGCAGGTGCTGGTGATGGCCCGGGACATTACCGACCGGCAGCAGATGGAAAATCAGATGGCCCAGACCGAGAAGTTGGCCTCCCTGGGCACCCTGGCCGCGGGGGTGGCCCACGAAATCAACAACCCCGTGGGCGTCATGCTGGGCTTTACCGAGCTGCTGCTGGACAAGCTGCCGCCGGACAGCAAAGAGCACGAGATGCTCAAAACCATCGAACGCCAGGGGCTCAACGCCAAGCGCATCGTCGAAAACCTTATGACCTTTGCCCGCCAGCCCGCCAAACATGAGGATTTTACCGATGTCAACGATGACATTGCCAATGTGCTGGCCCTGGTCCAAAACAACCTGCTGACCAAAAAAGTCGATTTGGACCTGCGGCTGGCCAAAGGGCTGCCCCGGGTCCGGGGTGATGCCGGTGAACTGCAGCAGGTCTTTCTCAACCTGATCAACAATGCCGCTGCAGCCATGCCCAATGGCGGCAAACTCACCGTGATTACCAAGACCAACCCCTATAATCACATGGTGGAAGCCGTTTTAGCCGACACCGGCACCGGCATTCCCAAGAAGTATGCCGACCGGATCTTCGTGCCCTTTTTTACCACCAAGAAAGTTGGGGAGGGCACCGGCCTGGGACTGGCCGTCAGTTATGCCATTGTCAACAAATACGGCGGCACCATCCGCTTTGAGAGCCAGGCGGCCGAAGACGGCGCCGAGGGCGCCACGGGCACCACCTTCTTTGTTGATTTGCAACCCGAACACGCCGCGGCGCCGGAGACGAAAGCGCGCCGCGCCGCCAAATGAGGAGGTTATAAGATGGGACGGATTCTGGCCGTCGATGACGAACTGGATATGCTGGCCCTGCTCAAGATGATCATCGAGGGCTATTCCGACCACCAGGTGACGGTTACCAATAATCCCCTGGAAGCGACGGAAATGCTGGAAAAGGACACCTTCGACCTGATCCTGACCGATCTCAAGATGCCGGGCATGGATGGCCTGGAGGTGCTGGCCAAGGCCAAACAGCGGGACGAAGAAGCCCTGGTGCTGGTCATCACCGCCTATGGCTCCCTGGAGTCAGCCGAGGAGGCCATGGCCAAAGGGGCCTTTGACTACATCACCAAGCCCTTCCGCAAGGAGCAGATTCTCCTGGCCATTGACAAGGCCATGCGTTGGCGGGACATGGTGCGGCAAAACAAGGCCCTCAAGCAGCGCCTGGATGGCAATTAAACCCGCTCCCGGGAGCAGAGGGTTCGGTGGGGCGGTTTCTGGGAAGGGTGCATCCTGGGCGGCAAAAGCCCCAGGCATTTTCTGATCAAGAACTTTCCGCTCATGACCCCGGCGCCGTGAGGATCAGGGATCGTGTGCCCTCCAACGGGGGAAAGGACTACTTACTATGGAATGGGTGATACTGGTGGTGGTGGTATTTCTGGTCATGACTTTTTTGCGCGGCGGTTGCTGAGGCAAATAACCGGTGCGGCTTGGTAAGCCGCCATCGAAGCTAATAATAGATTGAAGAATTTAGGATAAGCTACCGAATAAGGAGTAGGGGATGGGATACTGAATCGTCATGAGATCGGGGGCCTGGTGCTTGTTTAGGCCCCTCTCCCGGGCTCTTGCCTGGCCCTGGCAGCCGTCTCGGCTGGCCAAACCAGCCGCAGTTTTGACCCAAGACTTCTTTCACCCGGAGGTTCACCCATGCGGTCCATCGGGGCATTTTTCCGATCAGTCTTAGCCATGTACCCAGGAATCGGGCGGTGCTTTCGGGCCGGGGTGCTTTGTATCGGGATGATATGGCTCTCGGGGTGCGGCTCGCTCGTCGCCGCCCGCTCGAGCACCTTGTTGGGAATTTCCAATCCTGGTTATCCGCACAACGCGGATTATCTGGAATATCAGCAAGGCCGCCTCACGGAAGCGCAACTGCTGGACCGCCTGCCCCATATTGCCATGATCGGGGACAGTCTGAGCCGGGAATTTTATGTGTCCTCCATTGGCAGCATGATATGGCGTTCCAAGATGCACCATCGCTGCAACTGGTTTCTCGACATCGACGCGTCCGCTAATAGCGCATACAGCCTTTATGAGCGGCTGGCCCAGGAAACGCCTTTGGTGGCCTGTGAATATTCGAGCGTTGGATCATGGGTTGATTTTGGGGAAAACCGGGAACGCTTCCTCGGGTCCTGGTTTGTCTTCAGTTTCTCCCAACAGGTGGATTTGATTTTAGCGGAGAAACGGTTCCCGGACTTGGTGTTGATCTGGATCGGGGGCAACAACTTGCGCTGGACGCGCTCGGTGGACCCCCGGCAGCCGGAGAAGATCGAAACCGGGTTGCAAAAAATGGCCGCCGATTTTCGCGAGAACTATACGCGACAACTTGGCCGCTTGGTGGAACGGGCCCTGGAGCAAAAACAGCGGCGGGCCATCATCGTCTTCGGCCTCGTAAATTTGAAGAGTTTTTTCGAAGCCCGGGACGCGGCAGAGCAAATCCGGAAAAAGAATCCACAGTTCTACCCCTATTTTGATGCGGTTCTTCAGCGCTTCGAGTCCACGAAACCGGAGTATCGGGACAACATGGCGAAGCTCGCCCTGATGTACAACGAGGAGCTTCGCGCCATGGTTGGCGATTTCAACCGGAAATTGGGCGGCGATTCACAGGTGCGCCTCGAGTACTCGGACGCCCTGGCGGCCGTTGATTTCAGCGACGTGGAAGTGCTTCACCGAACGGACGGCTGGCATCCTTCCACCAAAGCACACAACATGCTCGCCGAGGCCGCGTTTGGCGCCCTGCGTCCCAGCCTGAATTTCCTTGGAATCGTGCCGCTCCAGAAAATTGCTGATTCAAGGTAAGACCCAGCAACCGGACATTTTTATGGTCCATCAATAAAGAGGTGCCCTTGCCTTCCATCGAGGAACAGATTGCTCAGCTTCGTTCAGCCATCAGCGCCCAGGAGACGCTTCGGCCCACCCTGGGCGATGCCGTGATTGAGGTCACCCTCAAGGCCCTGCGCACGCAGATTGACTCCCTGCTCGCCGAGCAGAAGGAGGCAGCCCAGCCGCAATCAGGACAGTCACCCGAGGCCCTGCTCGCACAGCTCCAGACCTATGTCCCGAAACAATTGGCCGACAAGACGCGCGCCGCAGGGAAAATCGAGGGCGAACGCCGGCAGGTCACGGTGGTTTTTGCGGACATTTCCGGCTTTACCGCGCTCTCTGAACGGCTCGACGCCGAGGACGTTGCCGGCCTGGTCAACGACTGCCTCAAGGAACTCGCCCTGGCGGTTTACCAATATGAAGGCATGGTCGACAAGTTCATCGGGGACTGCATCATGGCCGTCTTCGGCGCTCCCATCGCCCTGGAAGATGACGCCGAAAACGCCCTGCGCGCCACCATCGCCATGCGCGAAAATCTCCAGAGATTCAACCGCCGCTGGATCGAGAAACTGGGCCAACCCCTGGACGTGCACATCGGGGTCAACACGGGAATGGTGATTGCAGGGAACATCGGCAACGACCTGCGGATGAGCTACACCGTGATGGGCGATACCGTCAATGTCGCCTCACGGCTGGAGGGCGCCGCCAAAGGGGGCCAGATTTTCGTGAGCCGCAACACCTACCGTTTGACCCGCGGCGCCTTTGCCTTCCAGGAAATGGACCCCATCAAGGTCAAAGGCAAACGAGAGCCGTTGACGGTCTATGAGCTCCTCCATGCGAAACTGCATCCGGACAAGGCCCGCGGGGTCGAAGGCTTGTCCTCCCCTCTCGTCGGCCGCGAGGCGGAGCGCCAAGCGCTGGTTGAATGCCTGGAAACGCTCCAAACCGGCAAGGGGCAGGTTATGGCGATTCTTGGCGAAGCCGGGATTGGCAAGAGCCGCCTGCTCGCCGAACTCCGCCAACGTGAAGGGAAGGACCTGACCTGGCTTGAAGGCCGTTCTTTTGCCTTCAGCCGGTCCCTGGGTTACGGGGCGTTTTTGGACCTCTTGCGCCGTTTTGCCGGTATCGCCGACGAAGACACGGAAGCCGACGCCGCCGCCAGCTTGAAAGCGCGTCTGCACAGCATTTTGCCGGGCGATCTGGAGATTTACGCCGTACTGGCGCAACTGCTGTCAATGCGCCTCGACAGCCAGGAGACGGCTGCCGTCGGCGCCGTCACCGGTGAAGCCTTTCGCAATCGTTTATTCGCCGCATTGGAGCGGCTGCTGCTGGCGCTGGCGAAACAAAACCCCGTTGTCGTGGTGTTGGAAGACTTGCATTGGGCCGATCAAAGTTCGCTGGAACTGCTGGAACATCTCTTGCGACTGATTACTCAAGCCCCCATTGCCTTCGTATTGCCCAGCCGTCCGAAACAGGAATCATCGGGAAACTGGGAAAAACTTGGTCCCGCACTGGAGGGGTGTCGACCGTATCTTCTGGAAATCACGCTCAAGCCATTATCCGGCGAGGCGAGCGCCAATCTGGTGCGCGGACTTCTCGATGGCGGCATGCTGCCAAAAAAACTATCGGAGGTCATTCAGAACAAGTCGGAGGGCAATCCTTTCTTTGTGGAGGAGGTCCTCAGGTCGCTGATTGAGCGCGGGATTCTGGCGCGTGCACATGGAGTCTGGAAAGTCACCGATCTGGTCGAGAACATCCAGGTGCCTGATACCCTCCAGGGAGTGCTGCTTTCCCGTCTGGATCGCCTTCACGAGGAAACCAAACGGGTGATCCAAAAGGCGGCGGTCATCGGGCGCGTCTTTCTTTTCCGGGTGCTTGAACACATGGCGCGCGAGGAAACCGGGTTGGAATCCCAAATGGCTTTGCTCGAAGACGCGGCCCTGGTCCGGGAACGGGCGCGTGTGCCTGAGATTGAATATGTCTTTCACCACGCCCTGGCGCAGGAGGTCGCCTATCAAACGCTTCTGGCTCCAGCCCGGAAACTTCTGCATCAAAAAGTCGGGGAAGCGATGGAATCGATTTTTTCCGAACGGATTGACCAGCACAGGGGTCTCCTGGCCTATCACTTCTTCAAGGGGGAAGACTGGGAAAGGGCATTCGAGTATTCTGCCGGCGAAGCGGACGCCGCGGTACAGCTCTACGCCTACGCCGAGGCCCGCGAACATTATCATCGCGCCTTGGACAGCCTCAAAAATCTGCCCGATAACGCCTCAAACCGTCAAAAGCAGGTGGACATCAGGGTCCGGCTGGTGGGTGCCTCTCACACGTCTGAATCGCCTGAAAAAAACCTGGCGATTTTGACGGAGGCCGAAAACCTGGCCGCCGCGCTGGCGGATGAAGAGCGCATCGCGCGCGTCCAGCTTTGGATCGGGAGGGTGCATTATCTGGCGGGACGATTGCCGGAGGCAATTTCGTATTTCCAAAAGGTGCTGGCGGTGGCTCCAAAATTCGGCGATCCCGAGTTGCAGGCCCTGCCGGGAGCCGTCATCGGACGCGTTCTTGTCGTGCAAGGCCAGTTTGCGAAGGCCCACCAACTATTTGAAAGGGCCATACCCCTGCTCGAGGCCACCCAGAACCGCCACGAGCTGTTGTTCGCCTGCTTGTACCGCGGGGTTTCCCGAGTCTGTCTTGGCGATTACGCCGCCGGAGCCGCTGAACTCGACCAGGTCCTGAAAATGGCCCAGGCCAGCCGCAATCAAAACGCTGAAGCCATGGTACAGACGGCCCTGGCCATGACCCGCCTCGTCGCCGGCAAATACCCTGAGGCCATGGGAGCCGCCCAGGCTGCGCTTGCGGTTGCGGAGAAGACCGGCGACACGATGTTTTGTTACTCCAGCAATTCGTTCATGGCCTGGGCGTTGACGGGATTGGGAGAGCATCAGCGCGCCCTTGAACATTGGGCCGCCGCTCATAAAGCCCTCCGGTCTTTGGGCGGTCGCATTTTGTTCACTGATTGGTGGGTTGCCATCGAAAGCGGCACCCTGCTTGGAGCAGGAGATATTCCTGCCGCCCTGAAAAAAGGCGAGGAAGCCCTGGCCATGGCCAAAGCGACGGGCAGTCTCATTGCGGAGGCTTTGTCCGAAAGCGCCATCGGCAATGCCCTCGCGGCCGGCCCCACGCCAGACCATAAAAACGTCGAAGCTCATCTGGCCAGAAGCCTGTCGTTGCTGGAAAGCATTGGCGCCAAATTCGATCTGGCGCGCGTTTCCCTGGCGCTGGGCCGGGTCCGCATCAGACGGAAAGATTGGGAGGGCGCCTCAAAACTGCTGCAGCAGGCCTCCTCCCTCGCCTCCCAGTGCTCGCTTCACCTGGAGGAAGCAAAGGCACGGGACCTGTTGAAAGAGCTTGAGACGGCCCGGACTCAGGATTCGGCCAGGTGAACGAGGTTTTGGAGCGGTTCGCCTGGCGCCAAGCCCTTGATATTTCCTACAGTTTTTGCCCTGTCGGTATTCCCCGGGAAGTAAAAGGAAAAGATAGGTTAGGAAATGCTGTGAAATTAAGGTGTTTTGATATAGCATGGTAAATGGCGGGAATAAAATATTTGCGGCTTGGTAAGCCGCTGCAAGATGGGGGAAGGCCCTGGCGGCCAGGACGGTTGGCGTACCGCCCACCGCCTCAACGCGGCGCCGGGCCGCAGTGACAACGAAAAGGTGGTTGGATCATGGCGCATTCAGGACCAGGCTTCACGGGCAGGCAGGTGTGGCAACGGTTGATGGAAGGGAACATGAGGTTTGTCCAGGGGTTGTTTCAGGGGCGGAATTTACTGGACCTGCGCCGCACCCTGGCCCAGGGCCAGCAGCCGGAGGCCGCGGTGCTCTGCTGCTCCGATTCCCGGGTGCCGGCGGAGATCATTTTTGATCAAAGTCTGGGTGACCTCTTCGTGGTGCGGACTGCCGGCCTAGTGCTGGACCCCACCAGCATCGGCAGCCTGGAATATGCGGTAGCGCACCTCCACGTGCCCCTGCTGGTGATCAAAGGTCATGAAGGCTGTGGGGCGGTGACCGCGGCGGTGGATCATCCCGAGGCTACGGAGGGCCATATCGGGTCGATCATCACGCAGATTTCCCCGGCGGTGGACCAGGCGCGCCGGAACGGCAACAACGGTAAGGACCTGGTGGAAGCCGCTACGGATATCCATCTGAAATATTTGGAAGAAACCTTATTCAAGGTCAGCCCCATCATCCAGGAAGCCATCGATGCCGGGCGCCTGGAAGTCGTGGTGGCCAAGTATTTTCTCCATGCCGGCCAGGTTCAGCCCCTGACCTCGACTTTCTGATTCCAGGTCCAATCAGAAAATCCAGCACGACAGAGACGCACCTGCGTATGCACCCCAAGGGCGGACACATGGGTCCGCCCCTACGAAAACATGCCGTTGGCTGGCGCCTTGGGGTGAATACCGGGGCTGAACTTGCGGAACGAACCCGGAAAAAAAGGGAGCCAGGTGGCCCTGGCTCCCCTCTGCAATGATTTCGAGCCGCCGCCCCGACGGGGCCGGCGGCCGGGTTTATTTCTCCGTGTTGGGCCCGGGCTCTTCCTCCAGCTTCATGGACGGCACCACCAGCACCGGCACCGGCAGGGCCCGCCGGGCGACCTCCCGGACCACCCGTTCGGTGGTGGAGCCCAGGAGATGCCGGCCGACGAAGCCGTGGCCGTGAGCCCCCAGGACCAGGAATTTCACGCCCCGGGCTTTTTCTATAAATTCGATGATCGCCCCGGAGGGGTCCTTTTCCCCTTCCAGCAAATGGGTGCGGGTTTCCACGCCGCTCTTTTCAGCCCGCTGGACCGCATCGGCTAACACGCTTTTGGCGTAAGCCTCCTGATCCTCTTTCAGATGCCGGTCAATAAAGGCGAAGTAACCGGCTTTCCGCAGTTGAACCACGTGGAGGACATCTAGCGGCAACGCCAATAGCCGGGCCATATTGATGGCCCGCTGCATGGCTTCCCAAGCCGCAATTGACCCATCCACCGCGACCGCAATTGACTTAGCTTTTTCAGCCACCATTAATGGTGCCCTCCTTTCCCGAAGATAATTCCCACCAGCAACCCGGCGCCAACGGCGATTAACACTGCCATAATACCGAAAAAGACCGGCTGATTTTTCGAGGTTTGGGTGAGCCAGTTTTCCAGCCCCACTTTCTTGATTTCAATGATGTCCTTGCCATAACCTACCAGTTCCCCCTTCTGAAAACAGAAGGATTCCACCTGATAACGGCCTTCGGTGGCCGCGGGCGGAAACCGGAAATAATGCTTGAAGAGCTTGCCTTCGGAGATCTCCAGGCGCGCCGGGTCTTCAACCACGTTGTAGAGGGTGGCCCGCTCCTTGATTTTGAGCAAACCCTGCCAGACGATCGCCTCATCCTCCGGCGCGGCCTCGCCCCGGATCAGGTGCAGCTTCATCTTGCCCCGCACCGCGGGATAGCCCAGTTCCAACTCCTGGGCGGTTTCTTTGGAGATAATCTGGTCCAGGGGTTTGCTGGCATGGATTTTATAGATAAACGGTGAGTTGGTAACCTCGTACTGCTTGACGGTCATCCAGAGAGGACCGACCTTGCCCTTGACGGAGAGCTTAATGGCTTCCTCTTTTTCGGCGGTGAGTTTGATGACCACATCGGACCCGGGCACCGGATTAACCCCGAAGAAGAAAATTTTATCCCCGGAGTAGGACAGGCCGATTTCCACGATGTTTTTCGAGGCCGAGGTAATCACTTTTTGTTGGGTCTCAGGGCTGACGGCCAGGGCCGGCGCCCCCCAGAAGCAGACCAGGCAGCAGGCGAGACAAAGGATCGAGAGCCGTTTCATCTTAGTGCCCCCCTCCCTTGGCCGGCGCCAGGCTCACCAGGTCGCTGGGGGTGAGCACCAGGTCCAGGAAAAGCTTGACGGTCAGGGCCAGCACGATGATGGCCAGCAGGATGCGGATCTGCTCGCCCTTGAGGCGTTTGCCCGCCACCGCCCCGAATTGGGCCCCGATGGTGGAACCGCTCAGGAGGATCAAGGCCAGCAGCAGGTCGACGGTATGGTTCACAATGGCCTGCTGGAGAGTGACGTTGGCCGAGGTGAGCACGATCTGGAAGAGATCGGTGCCGATGGCGGCGATGGTAGGCATGCCGATGATATAAATCATGGCCGGGACCATGATAAACCCGCCGCCCACCCCCAGGATAGCCGCCATGATGCCGACGATGGTGCCGATGGTGAAGGGGAAGATGGCTGAGGTGTTAAGTCCTGAACGGTGGAAGTTCATTTTTAACGGTAACTTGTTGAAGATCCTGGTGAGACTGGACTCAGTCGCCGGGGCCGGGGGGGTATCTTCGGCGGTGGCGCCCTTGCTGCGGCGAATCGTGCGCCAGCTCTCGATGAACATGGCGCCGCCCACCAGGCCCAGCATGAGCACATAGGTCACGGTCATGACAAACTCAAAGTTCCCCATGGCCCGCAAGATCTTGACCAGTTGCACCCCGATGGTGCCGCCAAAGATGCCGCCAGCCAGGATTACCAGACCCATCTTGAAGTCGACATTGCCCAAACGCCAGTGGGCAAAAGCCCCGGAGGAGGCCGCCGCCACGATTTGGTTGGAGTCCGAGGCCGCCGCCACCGCCGGCGGGATGCCGATCATCATCATCAGCGGGGTGAGGAGAAAGCCGCCGCCCACCCCGAAAAGCCCGGAGAGGAAGCCCACTAAACTGCCGACCCCCAGGATCAAGAAAACATTAATGCTCATACCCGCAATGGGAAGATAAATTTCCATCCTACCGGTGCCCTCCCAGACAATAAGTTCGGATTCCGGGATAGTATGTTAAAAATCTCACAAGGTGTCAATAATTTTTCTATATAGGCAAATTCTTTTCCACTATGTACCCCTTGTAATGATGTTGCAAAATGCAGCAAAGCATGGCAAACTAATGGAAAGTTAAGGGAACTTTGGGGGCGCCAAATTTGGCGCGGTGGGGGGCGGGGTCTCCCATGAGGGTGTCCAAGATGATTCTCTTGACATGAGGAGTGTTGCAAAAAACGAATGATGGCAGTTGCTCATAGGCCATCGGCCCACCCGTAAATTATGGAAAGATGTGGAAGGTGGGAATACTCGCCCGCCACTCAACATTGTGATGGTGTGTAAGACGCGCCCTACGAAAAACTGTTCGACAAAAAACGGAAAACATAAAACAGAAAACTTTTCAAACCAGAGGTTTGCGATTCCCGGTTTTCCGGCATAAGGCCGCACCTCATTTTGTCCGCCTGGAGGAATCTTTTGTATCTGAACATACGTCAGAAGGTAATTTTGGGGTTTACCGCTTGCGTCCTGGCCATCGGCTTCATCGGCGGCTTTTCCTACCATTACCTCCACGCCATCGAGCTCAAACAGCACGTGGTCCAGATTGCCGATGATTTGCGGGAAATCGTCCTGGAAATCCGCCGCTATGAGAAGAATTATCTGCTGTATGGCAAGGATGAGGATTTTAAGGAGAACCAGGCCTATACCCAAAAAGCCCTGGAGGTTCTGGCCAAGATCATGGCCGATGTCAAGAACCTGAGAGTGGCCTCCCAGATGGATACCTTTAAGAAGGACCTGATCGACTACCAGGGCCTTATGGAGCAACTGGCCAGACCCGGGGAACGGGGCCAACCGGACAGCCGGGGCCTGGAAGAGCAGCTGCGGACCCGGGGGAAGGCCCTGGTGGACCTCTCGGTGCAACTGGTGGCCTTCGAGCGCCTCCGGATTCTGGAAATCATCACCACCTTGAAAACCCAGCTCCTGGTCTCCGTGGTGGTGTTCCTGGCCTTCATGGGGTTTATCATCTACATCGTCAACCGCAAAATCATTCTTCCCTTGCGGGTGATTGAAAACACCACCAAACGCATTGCCCAGGGAGATTTCAAGCCCCTGCCGGTCCTGGACACCCGGGACGAAACCCAGCGGGTGGTGGAGGCCTTCAACCGCATGGTGGCGGAGCTGGAACGGCGCCAGGACCAGTTGGTGCAGGGCAAGAAGATGTCCTCCCTGGGGGTACTGACCGCCGGGATCGCCCACCAGCTGAACAATCCCCTCAACAACATCTCCACGTCCTGCCAGATTATCCTGGAGGAATTGGATCAGGCGGACCTGGAATTCGTCCGCAAAATGTTGACCAACGTGGAGCAGGAGGTCTATCGGGCCCGGGATATCGTCAAGGGGCTCCTGGAGTTCTCCCGGGTGCAGGAATTCTCCCTCAAACTCATTCCCCTGGAGGACGTGGTCAAGCGCTCCATCCGGCTCATCTCCAGCCAGGTGCCTCCGGGAGTCGACCTGGTGGACGAGGTCCCCTGGGACCTGATCCTGGAACTGGACGCCCAGCGCATGCAAGAGGTCTTGCTCAACCTGCTGATGAACGCCATCCAGGCCATTAAGGAAACCCCCGGGGAAATCCGCATCGCCGCCGCCCCGGACCCGGCGCACCATGAAGCCGTCATTACCATCGAAGACACCGGGGTGGGTATCCCCAAGGAGGAGTTGGACCTGGTTTTCGATCCCTTCTATACCACCAAGGAAGTGGGAGTGGGCACCGGCCTGGGGTTGTCCATCGTTTACGGCATTATCGAGAAGCACCACGGCCGCATCGCGGTGGAGAGCAAACAAAGGGAGGGCACCCGGTTTACCATCCGGATGCCTTATAACCCTGAGGTTAAATCAGAGAGGGCCGCATCATGAGGCGTGGTAAGATTCTCATCGTCGAAGATGAACTCATCGCCCGGGAAAACCTGGAGCACGTGCTTAAGAAGGAAGGGTACGAGACCGTGGCGGTGGAAAGCGGCGCCCTGGCCTTTAAGGCCCTGGAAAAACAAGAATTCGATCTGGTCATGACCGACCTGAAAATGCAGCAGGTGGATGGCTTGCAGGTGTTGGAGCGCACCAAGGAACTCTCGCCGGACACCGAAGTCATCATGATCACCGGCTTTGCCACCGTGTCCACCGCGGTGGAGGCCATGCAGAAAGGGGCCTATCATTACCTGCCCAAGCCCTACAAGATTGACGAGATGCGCATCCTGGTGGCCAAGGCCATGGAAAAACGCTCCCTCCGCCAGGAGGTCACCGAACTGAAGCGCCAGGTCCAGAGCCAGAAGATCGTGCCCTTCCTGGTGGGCAAAAGCCCCAAGATCGAGCTTCTGAAACAGACCATCGAGCAGATTGCCCCCGCCGACGCCACGGTGCTCATCCTGGGGGAAACAGGCACCGGCAAGGAACTGGTGGCCAAGGCCATCCACCACCTCAGCCCCCGGTCCGAGAACCGCTTCCTGGCCATCAACTGCGGGGCCTTCAGCGAAGAGTTGCTGGCCAACGAGCTCTTCGGCCACGAACGGGAAGCCTTCACCGGGGCCCGGGGAGTCAAGAAGGGCTTGCTGGAGGCGGCTTCCGGGGGCACGATCCTCCTGGATGAAATCGGGGATATGCCCACCTCCATGCAGGTCAAGCTGCTCCGGGTCCTCCAGGACAAAACCCTGATGCGGGTGGGCGGCACCAACGAAATCCCCGTGGACATCCGGGTCCTGGCCGCCACCAACAAAGACCTGAAAGGGGAGGTGGAGCGCGGCAATTTCCGCCGGGACCTCTACTACCGCATCAACGTGGTCACCCTGCACGTGCCCACCCTGGCGGAGCGCCAGGACGACATTCCCCTCTTATGCCAGCACTTCCTGACGAAGTTTGCCGAGGCCCAGGATAAAAAGATCGACCGGATCAGCGACGAGGTCATGGACGTGCTGCTCCATTACGAATTCCCCGGCAATATCCGGGAGTTGGAAAACATCATGGAGCGGGCTGTGACCCTGTGCAGCGGCAGCGTCATCGAGATGCAACACCTGCCCCTGGATTTCCAACAGCCCATCTTCCAGGTGCAGCGCTACCAGCGGCGGGAATTAAACACCCTGGAAGCCAATGAAAAGGAATACATCGCCTGGGTCGTCAAGCAGGTGAACGGCAACAAAACCAAGGCGGCGGAAATCCTGGGGATCGACCGGGTCTCCCTGTGGCGCAAACTGAAACGGTATGATTTGAACGGGGGGAGCTAAAGAATTTGGGGAAGGGGCTGCGGGCCGGTGGCCCCTTTCCCTTCCCCCGGGCCCTATCCCCAACCGCTTGCCCGGGGTGCGAGAGAGATAACCGGCATCTCAACTACTTGAACTATTATCGGTAGACCTGGCGCCGGTGGCCGATGCGCAGCACCAGGATTATGAGGACCCTGTCTTCAATTGCATAAATAATCCGGTAATCCCCGCAGCGGACGCGGTAGCGGTGCTCGTGACCTTTAAGTTTCTCCACCCCTGGGGGCCGAGGGTTGGTCCCCAGGGATTCCAGCGTGGCTGCAATCCTACGGCTGGTCGACGTCTCTAACTTTGCCAGGTCTCGCATGGCCGCCGGTCTGAATTCAATCCGGTAGGTCATTTACTCCAGGTCCAAATCCTTCTTCACCTGCTCCCAAGGAATGGACTCTCCCGGCTCCGACAGGGCGGCGTCGGCAGCGGCGTTGTCCATTCGGTCCTCCAATTCCTGCAATAGCTGCAGGTCCGCCATAGTGACGATGGCCGCCACGTTTTTCCCCCGGCGATGCAGGATAATGCGCTCTCCGGCATAGGCCACCTGATTTAAAATATCCGCAAAGTCTTCACGGGCCGCGGTGGTATTGAGACGTTTCATAGCTATCACCCAGATTCATTTTGTACATATTGTACAATATAACCTGGCGGCGGGCAATACCACCTCTGAACCGGTTTGAGGCAGGTTTTTCTAAGTATCAGGGGGTTCCCACCGGCGGGATGGCATGATTTGATGAGGGAACCGGCGCAGTCCCCTCATCCTGGCGCTTCCGGTTAGCCGCCGCGGCTAATATCGGGAACCACCCTCTATGTTTTGGATCATAGTGGCGGCCTCCAATCTCAGGGTCCGGTATTGATTGACGATAATGTTGAGGTTCGAGAGCTGGCCTTCCACGTCGTTGAGCGCCATGACCTCGGCGTCAATTTGCCGGCGCACGGCGCGGTGCCGGTCACCGCAGTCGATCTCCCGGGGCACCCGGTCTCTCAACATCTGCACCTGGCTGAGGGCGTCATTGCATAACCGCATCGCCAGGCTTAATTTTTCGTCCGCCGAGGCCAGCCTCGGGTTTCTCTGGGTCCTGGCCCGGTCTTGTTTAATCCCCGCCAGATCATCGTAGAGCATCTTTTCGTTCCAGGCGATGCGCTCCTTGACCCGGGCCGTCCGGGAATCAAAGTCATAGCACATCCGGTCCGTGCGCCCCGCCAGCGCGGCGCTCGCCAGTATAGCGCTCAGGCAGAGCAAAACCGCCACCCATAGTAACTTTTTCATCTCGTCCTCCTGTTGGTATTGAGAGAGTTACGGCCGCTCGGGTCTCATGCCCCCGATCACCATATCGGGATAAAGGGGAATGGTCAACATTTTTAGGTTCAGGCTCGATCCTGTATCAAGCCCCCCGAGGCCGGCTCCCGGCTCTTGACGATGGTCCCGCGACAAGGTATATGAAACTAACTATCAACCCTAACTTGTAAAAGAGAGTTGCCGGATGGTAAGGTCGGGTCCAAGCAACCGGGAGCGGCGCACGGTGAAACGCATTCTCATGATCACGTTGGTATTAGGCTTGATGAGTCCCACCGCCTGCGGGTCCCTGTGGCCGGGCCAGGAACAACCGAAAAATGAGGTTAAACTGGCGGGACACATCGAGGCGACCGAAACCGATCTGGCGTTTCAAGTCCCCGGCCGCATAGTGTCAATCTCGGCCGATGCGGGACAGGAGGTCAAGGCCGGCCAGGTGGTGGCCAAGCTTGACGACAAGGTGCTACGCCACGAGGTGGATGCGGCCCAAGGGGCCTGGGAAGAGGCGGACGCCACCCCCGGCCCCAAGAAGCTCAAAGATGCGGGACTCCGGCAGGCGAAGGCGGCTTTGGAATTAGCCCAGCTGCGCTTGAGTTATGCCACCCTGATCTCTCCGGTGGACGGCATCGTCCTGGCGCGGTCGGCCAACCCCGGCGAATTAGCCGCGGTGGGCACCACCATAATTACCCTGGGGGATCTGGATAACGTCTGGTTTGAGGGCTATCTGCCGGAAAAGGACCTGGGGAAGGTGAGCTACGGCCAGAAGGCGGCCATCAGCATCGATGGGGCCCCCGGGGAAAAATATTCCGGCGCCATATCGTATATTTCCCCGAAGGCCGAATTTACCCCGAAGACGGTGGAGACCTACCGGGAGCGGGTAACCATGGTCTATCGCGTCCGGATTAAAGTGCCCAATCCCCATCGAGTGCTGAAACTTGGCATGCCGGCCGAGGCAGTCATCTCCCTTGCCAAACCCTAAGCGCCCAATTTGCCTGCAAGCCTCCGGGTTGACCAAGCGTTTCGGACCCCGGGTGGCGGTGGATCACCTCAGCCTGGAGGTCTACCAGGGCGAGGTCTTTGCCCTCCTGGGACCGGATGGCGCCGGCAAGACCACGACCCTGCGGATGCTCAGCGGCATTTTGCCCCAGGATGAAGGCCAGGCCCGGCTTTGGGAATTCGATACCCGGCGGCAAGCCCGGCAGCTTCGGGAGCGCCTGGGTTACCTGCCGCAAAGCTTCGGCCTCTATGACGACCTCACCGTGGCGGAAAATATCCATTTTTATGCTGATCTCTGCCGGGTGTCCCGGGCGCAGCGGCGGCAGCGGACGCCGGAGTTGCTGGCCTTCGCCAATCTCACCCCTTTCCAGGACCGCCTGGCCGGCAAGCTTTCCGGCGGGATGCGCCAGAAATTGGGTCTCATCTGTACTCTGGTACACCAGCCCCGCATGCTGCTTCTGGATGAACCCACCTCGGGCATGGACCCGGTTTCCCGGCAGGAATTTTGGCTTATCCTGCATGAACTCCTGAAAACCGGGGTCACCATCGTCCTGGCTACGCCGGATATGGATGAAGCGGAACGGGCCCATCGGGTGGGTTTGATGCATCAGGGCCGGCTCCTGATGGCCGAAACCCCCCAGGCCCTTAAAGAGGCGTTTGCCGGAGAGTTGCTGGAACTGCGGACTCCGGACCTGCGGGCGGCCCGGAGGGTTCTCACCGGCCAGCCTTACCTCCGCCAGGTGCTGGCTATGGGTGACCGGATAGTGCTCACCGTGGACCGGGCCGAGCAGGCTAAGGGCCTCATTGACCAGACCCTCCGCCAGGCCGGGATCACCGCGGTGCGGATTTCCGGGGTCGAACCCGGACTGGAAGACATCTTTGTGCAGACCATGGCCCGGCAAGAGGATTGATGGATACTGACTTTGCCATCGAGGTCAAGAACCTCTCCTGTCATTTCGGGGACTTTCCGGCCGTGGATGATTTAAGTTTTCAGGTGCGCCGGGGCGAGATCTTCGGCTTTTTAGGACCCAATGGGGCGGGAAAATCCACCACGATCCACATGCTCACCGGGTTGTTATATCCCACCGCCGGGTCCGGCCAGGTGGCGGGCCTGGACCTGGTGCGCCAGGTCAAGCAGATCAAGCGGCAAATCGGCTATATGTCGCAACGCTTTTCCCTCTACGAAGACTTGACGGTGGAGGAGAACCTGCTGTTTTTCGGCGGAATTTACGGCTTGTCCCCCGCCAGAAGCCGGGAGCGCGCCGGGGAACTGTTGAACCGCATGGATCTGTCGGAGAGACGCCGGGACCTGACCCGCCACCTGGCCAAGGGCTTGCGCCAGCGGCTGGCGTTGGCTTCGGCCATCCTCCATGAACCGGCCATCCTCTTTTTGGACGAACCTACCAGCGGCGTCGATCCGGTGTCCCGGCGGAAATTCTGGGATTTGATCTATGACATGGCCGACGCCGGGGTGACCACCCTGGTAACCTCGCATTACCTGGATGAGGATGAGTTCTGCGACCACCTGGCCCTCCTCTATCAAGGCCGCCTCATCGCCCTGGGCACCCCCCAGGAACTCAAAGCTACGATTGGGGGCGAGATCCTGGCTATCTATGCCGACCGCCTGGATGAGGCCTTTGAGGTGGTGCGCTCCTTGCCCCAGGTGGTGACCGCGGCGATCTTCGGCAACCGCGTCCACGCGGCCACCACTAACCTGGCGCAAGCCCAGGAGATGGTGCGGGAGGCCCTTAACGCCCGGAAAATCTCCATCCGGCGGATGACGCCGGTTTCCCCCACGTTGGAAGACGCCTTTATCGCCATGATTTCCCGGGTGCGAGGGGACTGAGCCTATGGATCTGGGACGCACCTGGGCCATCGCCCGGAAGGAATTCATCCATATTCGCCGGGACCCCCACAGTCTCATCATGATTATGTTGTTGCCGGTGATTCAGTTACTGATCTACGGGTATGCCCTGACTTTCAACATTAAAGACGTGCCCGTGGCGGTCTACAACCGGGACCGGGGCCACCTGGCGGACAAGTATCTCAACGAGTTCCGGGGCTCGCCCTATTTTAAACTGACCCGGGCGGTTGACAGCAGTGAGGTCCTGGATCGCCTGATCGCCGGCCGGAAGGCTCGTTTGGGCTTAGTCTTTCCCCATGACTTCACCCGGCTTCTGCACCGGGGCCGCACCGCCCCGGTCCAGGCCCTGGTGGACGGCGCCGAACCTAACGCCGCCAACATTATCCTCGGTTACGTCCAGAGCATCAGCGCCGATTTCAACCAGCAGGTCATGGGGGACCGGCTGAACCGGGAAGGGTTCCCGCAGCTTGAAGTGCGTCTCAAGCCCGAGTGGCGCTTCTGGTTCAATGAGGACCTGGAGAGCATCAATTTTATCGTGCCCGGTCTCATCGTGGTCATTATGACCATGGTGGGCACCATCCTGTCGGCCCTCTCCGTGGTCCGGGAAGTGGAACGGGGCGCCATGGAAAGCTTGTTCGCCACCAGCCTGGAGAAATCAGAACTGCTCCTGGGCAAGCTGGCGCCCTATTTCTGCGTCAGTATGGCGGTCCTGTCCCTGGCCATGCTCATGGGACATTTTCTCTTTGAAGTCCCCTTGCGCGGCAGCCTGGGCCTGCTGATCGGGCTTTCGGCCATTTACCTCCTGGTGATGCTGGCCCAGGGCCTTCTGGTCTCGGTCACCTCGGCCAACCAGCTCCAGGCGTTTCAGACCGCCATGCTCATCAATTTTCTTCCGGCGCTCTTGATGTCGGGATTTGTCTTTTCCATCCCGCTGATGCCATTGCCGCTCCAAATGCTGTCCTATATCGTGCCGGCAAAATATCTGGTGACCATTTCCAAGGGCATCTATTTAAAGGGTATCGGTCTGGAAATTTTATGGCCGGATGCCCTGATCCTGGTGGCTTTCGCCGCCGCGTTTCTGCTGGCTGCCCTGCGGCACCCCGTGAAAAAGGTCAGGTAAAGCATAATGGGCCGGCGCATCTGGCAAATGGTGAAAAAGGAATTCATTCAGGTCTGGCGGGACCGGCGGCTGCGGATCTTCCTGATCCTGCCGCCCATCGTCCAACTGGTTATTTATGGTTATGCCATCAATTTCGACATCCGGCAGGTGCCGTTCGCCGTCTTCGACGAAGACCGGACCCAGGCCAGCGAGTCCCTGCTTTCCCGGTTCACGGCCTCGGAATATTTTCGCCTGACGGATTCCATCAACAGTGAAGTGGAACTGCGGGACCTGATCGACCGCAGCCGGATTACCCTGGCGGTGCACATCCCCAAGGGTTTTGCCGCCAAAATCAAGGCCAACCAGCCGGTGCCGCTGCAAATTATCCTCGACGCCACCGATTCCAACACCGCCCTGATTGTGGCTAAATATACCCGGACGATACTCAACGATTACGCCCGGGAGATGCTCCATCAGACGCTCAAGCACCTAAATTTGCCCAATAAATTGCAGACCCCGGTGGTGATCGAACCCCGAGCCTGGCTCAACCCCAACCTGGAGAGCAAAAACGCCTTTGTCCCCGGGGTCATCGCCATGGTGGTGATGCTGGTGAGCCTGATGCTCACGGCCCTTTCGGTGGTGCGAGAGCGGGAGATCGGCACCATGGCGCAAATCCTGGTGTCCCCCTTGAGCCCGCTGGAATTTCTGTCCGGCAAGACCATCCCGTTTATCCTCATCTCCCTGGTGGACGTGGCCCTGATAACCCTGATGGGCGTCTTCTGGTTCGAGATCCCTTTTCAGGGGAGCGTCGCGGTGCTATTTATCGGGACCCTGGCATTTCTGCTCAGTTCCGTGGGGCTGGGCCTGCTGATTTCCACGACCTGCTCCACCCAGCAACAGGCGGTCATGGCCGGCACCTTCGTCCTGACCCCCGCCATTCTGCTCTCCGGCCTGATCTTCCCCATCGCCAACATGGCGGTAATTTTCCAATATATTACCTACCTTAATCCCCTGAGATACTTCATTGTCATCGTGCAGGGCGTCTTCCTGGGGGGGCGGGGTCTGGCGGTCCTGTGGCCCCAAATGGCCGCCATGGCCGGGCTGGGCGTGGTCTTTCTGGGCCTCAGCATCATCCGCTTCCGCGGCCGCCTGGCCTGAGGCTCATTGCAGGTCAAACTTCAAGTATTACAACGGATTAAATTAATGATAACCCCGCCTCATAAGTTGATTAGACTTTCAACTAAGCTCTCATAAGCATTCACGTCAGATTTAATTTTTATCCCATCGCTGATTTGGTCCGATGTGAGTGGTCAATAGAGCGGTTTTTTCCCTACAGGCATAGATGTATCTGCTCGATAAAACAGGTACAATTGGCTACTTATGTGGCAAGCGGGCGGGTTTACCTTATCATCAAAAAACGAAATTATACAGGGTTCACAGCTTGGGTCATAATATGATTAGGTTTAATTAGTATTACGTTATTTGTTGTGGATAAACGCCAATATAAAGATATTATAGTTTGACAATAATATCAATTAAATAGGGAGTAAAATACCGATGAAGACCCAGGCCATCATAATTATGATAATAGTCATGGTTATAAGCATAATAACTAATATTGGCGATATAAGATGTCAAGAAAACTCCAATATAGCCTCTGAACACAATCAATCAACAAATATGACAAAAATTACTAAGGAAATTAACGCAGATAACGGGATGGATGATAAGAATATAAAGGTTGAAATGCTTGGACAGATTATTCAGCGCCATCTTTATAATGCGTATCAGAAAATAGACTCGCAGGAATTGGAAGACAGGCTTGAAAGAAGCAGGTGATCAGGCAGAGGAGGCTCTGGCAATGGGAGTTCACATAAGGGCATTATGCGGATGCCGGGTTGTGCTTGCCGGGTTATTTATCCTGGGAATGATGCTTGCGACGGTTGGCTGCGGCACGAGTCTCATGGAAAAGTACCGGGCATCCTTGAAAGATACCGGTAGGCCCCAGTATAACTGGTATAATGGGAAAATCGAGCATGATCTGTTTAACGGCAGGTATCAGAAATTGGAGAAAGAAGACTGGGAGGATGATTAGCCCGGATAATTCCATCCCCGGGGCCGGCAAAAAAACAAAATCGCTAAAGTTGATTGATATTGGTATGTTATCCCTATCAAGGTCGCCCTTTCCCGTCAATAATACCGGGCAATGGCCAGCCAGCCGCCGGCTTCGGGCCGGGCCCAGGCCGGTATAATCCGCCCGGCCTTCACCCAGACTCGGACCCCCCCCTGCCAGGGGCTGGGGCTGAGGACCTCCACCGCCAGGGGGTCGAGAAAATGGAATCCCACCCCCAGGGCCTTGACCGCCGCTTCCTTCAAAGCCCAGAGCAAGGCCGCGGCGCCGGCGGTGTCGCCGCCGCTCAAAGGCCGCGCCCAGTCAAGCTCCGCGGGCCGGAAGGCTCGGGCCAGGGGGTAGCCCGCCTCAAACTCCGCCGGCATGGCGGCGTCCACTCCCACCTGGCCGGAGCACGTCATGGCGGCGTAGATGCGGCCGGCCTGGGAAAACGATATCGCCGGGCCCGGTTGCCCGCCCAGGAACAGGCGCGGCTGGCCCAGGGCGGTTAACTCCAGGCTCACCGACCCGGCGCCATCGGTTTCCTGGCCGGGCAGGGTAGCCAGCAGCCGCCGCACCAGGCGTTCTTTGGCTCCGGCGCCCGCCAGGTCTGAGGCGTAAATCACCGGATCACACGGCCCCAGGCCGGAAAGCACCTGGGGTGCGGCCGCCTCGGACCAGCGCGGCCGGGGCGGCGGTTGGTTGAGGCTCCGTGGAGAGGCGGTCGCATCAACCATGGCGGCCTCAGGCGGAAAAACCTTTCATGATGAGGCCGCTAACCGTCATGATGATCTGGCCTCCATCGTCTATAGCCCGGATATCCCAGGTGGCCCCCCCGCCGTTGTGGGAGAGGCGGCGCCCCTCCAGGATAATCTCCTCCCCCGGCTGGCAGACACGGGAAAAGCGCATTTCGCCAATCCCGAAGGGAATCATGGCTGCAACCACCTCTTCCTCCCGCAACAGCAGGTAAGAATTCACCAGATGCTGTAGGGCCTCCAACAGGTAAGGCGAATACTGATAGCGGGCGTCTTTCAACCCGGCAAAGTCTTCCACCCGGTTTAAAATAAGCCGGCCCCGGATGACGCCGCGGCTGGAGCCGTCAAGGCCGTGGAGCAAGCGGTAGCGCTCCCCAAAGTCACTGTATTTTCTGTAGAATCGCAGGACCCTCTCCTGGTTGAACTGGTCGCCGTCCAGTTCTTCCGGCTTGACGGTGAAGCCGGGCCAGTCGGGCAGCGGCCCACCCCGCAGTCCCAGGATTACCTGGCCGGTGTAGTTGGTGGTCCAACGGTCCAGGATCCGCCCGTTGCCGGTGATATGCGGGCTGGAAATGGACACGTCGCAGATCACTTCCCCGCCGGGGTTCTCCGGGAGCCGCCGGCAGACGATGCGGGCCTCCCGGTTGATCCCCGGCGGACACTCCAAGATGTCCAGGTATTGGACCTGGCGCACTCCCAGCGGCGCCAGGTTGGGGCAAAGCAGGCGGGCGGCCTCCATGAAGGTTTCCAGGGCCATGACCCCCGAAACGAAGGGGTGCTTCATGAATTTGAAGGGCCGGTGGTCTTCCATCCACAAGTCGTGGTCCAGGGAGAAGGTGCGGCCGGCCTCCAGCGTCCCCGCCCCCATCTCCACATGGTGGATCGTCTGGATCATGGGGAATTCGTTATCCTGGTAGGTCACGCCATTGGCGCTGATATATCCCGGTGCGGGCGGGGGTTCCTCCAGATCCAGCCGTACCGTTTTGAGCGGCGGCAGGGTGCGGATGGGCATGACCCAGTGCTCCTGGGCCGGCCCCAGGAATAGTTCCCGGTAGAACAGTTCGGCCAGTTCATTGACGGTGATATACGCACCACCCATGCCCTTGAGCTGCATCAGTTCCCGCAATTCCGGGTCGTCAGCCATGCCGGCGCCTTCGATGGGCGGCAGCATTAAGGCTTTGGCCCGCACCGACGGCTGCCGGGCGGCGATGACCCGCGCCAGGGCGGCCATGGCCCGGTTGCCGGCGCAGTAATTAATCTGGCCGACGTTGCCCCTGACCGCGGTAATGGAAGAGAGCATGACCATGAAGCGCAGGCCGTGCTCCCGGGCGGCGCGGTACAGGTTCCAGGCGCCCAGGAGTTTTACCTCCACCACCTGGGTAAAATCGGCCGCGGTCATGAACTCCATAAAGGAGTCCCGGATAATGCCGGCCCCGTGGATGACCCCACTGATGCCGCCGTAGCGCGAAACCACCCGGCCCAGGACCGCAGCCACGTTTTCCGGATCATTGACATCACAGGAGTAATAAGTCGCCTCTATCCCCTGGCGGGCCAGTTCCTTGAGGGTCTGGGCAATTTCCCCACCGGAAGCCAGCCGCATGGCGGCATCGGACTGAGCGGCCGGGGCCGCGGGGCTGTTTCCGCCCGGGTGGAGCGGGCTCGCGCCGGCAAGCCCGGCGCTGGCGGCAATCAGACTGTCGTAGTCTACCGCGGGATCAAATTCGCTGCTGCCCAGGAGCACCAGGCGCGGTTGGTTCGGCGCCAGGGCATAGGCCAGATGAGGGGTGATGCCCTTGCCGCCCCCCGAGACGACGACCACATCGCCCGGGTTTAGGGCAAAATCAGGCGGGTCGACCAGGGAAAGGGGCTGCACGTGTCCTTCGATGGTGAAGGCCTCCTGGCCGTGGAACCGGATCTCTGCCAGGCTGTGGTCCAGGCTCAATGCCTGTTTGAGCCCGGCCTCGAGGTCGGTGTCGCCATCCAGCGCCACGCTGCGGAACAATACCGAGTCATATTCCAGGGCGGCGTCCAGGAACATGCCCCGCACGCCCTCCACCACCACTGCCACCGGGTCGGCGTCGCAGCCGCCCCGGGTGATCAGCAAACAAAATTTCCGGTCCGGGGAGGCCACCAATTGCTGCATGGCCCCGAAAAATTCGGCCAGCCGGGCCGGTATGGCTTCAATGTCCTGGATGGCGGCGTTGGCAGCTTCGTCCAGCACCAGCACCAGGCCGGCCAGGGATGACGCTGCCGGGGCCGCATCCCCGGGAGGGCGCGCCTCAATTTGGCCGGAGAGGTCCAGAATGCGGGGCACGACCGCAAACTGCCGGCCGAGGGCGTCGGCGACCGCGGCGGCCAGGGTTGACCCGGAAGCGGGGCACATAACGGCTATTTCCTGTCCGGGGACTAATTTCAGGGTGGTCCCGGCGCTGCCGCCCAGGGGAACCTCATGAAAGACGATGCGCTTGATCGCCTCGGGCTGGCCGGGGGCCCCGGAGGCGCCAGTCTCGGGCGCGGTTGGCGAATCACTTTCGGCTTCGGCGGCCGTCCCCGGGGCTGCGCCGCGCTCCCGCACTGCGGCGATGCGGTCGGCAATCTCCTGAACCGTACGCACGTTGATAAAATCTTCCAGCTTGATGGTGATGCCGAAGTGGCGTTCCGCGGCGTCCATGATGACCGGCAGGCGGCTGGAGCGGATGGCCAGGTCCTGGCGGATGTCCATGTGAGGCTCGATTTCATCCCGCTCGTAGCCGGTGGCGTCCATGATGATCCGGATCACGGTCTCAACATAGTCCCCGGGGGAGATAGGCGGCAGGACCTGGGTAACTTCGGCTGCCGCAGGCGCCGCGCCTGGCACCGTGGACGGGGGTCCGGCCGCAAGCGCCGG
>Ga0351890_10143_pt1 | contig 23880 bp, 12 predicted proteins | sample TotcelFGM3001M15_FD_206743 | JGI IMG/M metagenome (GOLD analysis project Ga0351890, IMG submission 206743) | Enriched cells from coal bed in the Powder River Basin, Montana, United States - Total cells FGM rep3 HSBNCT.FGM.300.1.M15 ...
AACATCAACCTGACGGCGTCGTCGGGCGGACAGATCTTGCTGCCTGCCGTGACGCTGTACACGAGCAAGAGCGGGGGAAACACGCTTCAGGCCAACGGGCAGGGAACTGGGGGGCAGAAGAGTCTGATCGATCTGGCGGCAGTGACGACGTTCCACGGAGCGACCGCCGCAGGCTACTCGACAATCATCCGAGCGATCAACGGCGGGAAGGTGACGTTGGCGGGCAAGTTCGACGGCAACACGCACTGGTTCTTGGACGGCAGTGGAAGCGAATTTGACGTGAACGGTGTGCCCAGTCTCAGCGGCGCATCGCTGACCGCCGCCAACGGTGCGGTTTGGGTCTTTCCGGCAGGCTGGGCTCCGGAATTGAAGTCCGGCAATTCGCTGTCCACCAGCGGCGGCGGGCGCTTCGTCAATCGGGCGACGTTGGCCATTGCGGGAGCGACACTGGCGATCAATACCAGTGCGTTCACCAACGAAGGCACGCTGAATCCGCTCGTGAACGGCGTGTTCGACTTCAACGGCAGCTTTTCTATCGCTGACCCGGGCATCCTCACGGGGGTTTCATCCGGCCGGATCACGGTGACCGGCAACCTGCTGGGCAACACCAGGAACGCCGCCCAGTTTGCGCCGCAGGCCGAAGTCCGCTTCGACGGCACGGGCACGGCCGCGAATCCACAGCATCTGGAGGCGATGAGCGAGGATCTCGGCCCTTACGAGGCCGGGTTCGTGGCGAATTTCGCCTACCGGAACCTGACGCTGGCCAACAAGACCTACGTTCAACTCGTCAACAACGCGAACAATACGGACAGCGACAAACCCGAGGCCGTTTATGTCGATACGCTGGTGGTGCCGGCGGGAACCACGTTGGATCTGAATCACTTGCATCTGTACGCGCGCACGTCGCAGATCGGCGGCACGATTCTCAAGGGCCGGGTCGAGCCGATTCTACCGCAGCCTTCCGCCACGGTCGGTCTTGACAACCAGTCGCCGGAAACCAACGACGTGCTGACGGCCACCGCCACGAAGTCGGGCCCCGAGGGACGCACGGTCAGCCTGACCTTCGTCTGGCAGGTGAACGGGATCGAACGCCGGACGTACACCTCGGACACCGCCCTGACGGATACCTTCGATCTGAGCGTCCCCGGTCATGGCGACCGTGGCGACACGATCACCGTCACGGTCACGCCCCGCGACGGGACGGTCGTGGGCGCATCCGTGAGCGAAGCGGTAACGGTGGTGGGCGACCACGATCCGCTTGTAGAGATCGAGGCGGCGCTGCGTTTGGTCCGCGATCTGGAGGAGCCCGACCATATCAGCGATGCCGCCTTCGTGGATTACGCCTCGCTGGCCTCCGCGCCGGTCGGCAGTACGTACTACGCGGAGATCTGGCTGCGGGATCGCGGCATGCTGCGGGGGATCGCGGGCGGAACCTTCGACTTGGCTTACACAACAGACCATGCGGACGCGACCGCGATCGCTCATGGCGACGTGTTCCGCGAACTGACCTCCGGAACGATCGACGATGCCAATGGCCTGGTGGACAACTTGGGCGGCGGCACGTTCGACGCGGGCGCGGGGACGACGCAATGGGTCCGAGCGGGAATCGTGACCATCCAGGCGGTTTCCGCCGGTGACGCAACGTTTGCGCTCGGACATGACCTTTCGCCCGGCGCCGCCAATCCCAAGTGGGGCGAGATCGGCGCCGGCAACATCGACTGGAGCCTGGTCCAGTTTCCGGACGTGCCCCTCACGGTTCGGCACACGCCGAACAGCGTCCAGGTGTACCTTGTTCCGCGAGTCGAGCAGTCCGAGGCCTGCACGTCAGACAGCCTGCCGGGGCCCGATCGGTCGCCGTTCTGGGCCTTGGAGAGCGGTGCGGCGGCGGGAGCCAACCAGTTCTACGTCGAGGTCTGGGTACGCGGCGATCCGGCCCATCCTGCGGCCATCCGCGACGGCAGCGTCACTGTCAGTTTCGATCCGCAGTATGCCCAGGCCGTCGCGATCGATCACGGATGCCTGTTTACGGAATCCCTGATCGGGGACATCGACAATGCGACGGGCGTCGTGATCATCGGCGGAGCAATGCCAGCCGACGTCCAAGTCACCCAGACGCATGTGCTTCTGGGACGGGTCGCTTTCCGCGGGAACGCACCGGTGGACGAGGTCGCTCATCAAGCCGGTCCCTACAGCGCGAACTTCGTGCTCGCAGACGGCCCCCGTCCTTTCATCCAAGCGGACATCGGCCAAGTCGGGGCGACGTTCCAGCCGGCACCTCCGGCGGCGATCAAGGCGATGATCTACGACATCGACGACAGCGGCGTGGTCGACTTCGGCGACTTCAGCTATTTTGTGCCCGCCTTTGGGCAAGCCGTGAATGGTGCGGAACCGCCTTATAAGTGGTGGGCTGATTTCGACGCCAACGGAATCGTGGACTTCGGCGACTTCTCCTACTTTGTGACCGCCTTTACCAAGGATTTCAGCGACCCGAGCATCGTGCTGCCCGTCGGCGGTCACGGTCAATCCGTGCCGGCCAGTACGATTGGCGGCGAAGGCGAACCGGCTGCCGCGGCGGCACTCGATGCGGTCCCCGTTGAAATGGAAGCCGAGCTGCGGATTGTCGCTACCCCGGTGCCGTCGGACCATTTGAGCGATGCGAGCATGGCGTCGTACTCGTCGTTGGCCGCCGTGCCGGTGGGCGCGACTTACTATGCCGAGGTCTGGCTGCGGGACCGCCAGAACGTGCGGGGCATTGCCGGCGGCAACCTCGACCTGGCGTACACGCTGGCCCACGCGGACGCCACGTCGATCGAGTATGGCAGCGTGTTCGCCGTTCTGACTTCGGGTACGATCGACGACACCCGCGGTCTGGTGGACAACTTGGGCGGCGGCACCTTCAGTGCCGGTGCGGGCGTCTCGGAATGGGTCCGCTTGGGCAGCGTGACGTTTCAAGCGACGTCCGCCGGCAACGTCACGTTCGAGTTGGGCCACGATCTGCAGGACGGGGCGGACAACCTGAAGTTTGCGGAGGTGGGAGCGGGAACGATCGATTGGATTCAGGTCCAGTTCCCTGCAATGCCGGCGATGGTCCGTCAGTATTTCCTGCATCCCTGGTGTAATCCCGCGCAGGCCGAGGATGTGAACGGGGACGAAGTGGTTACGCCTCTGGACGTGTTGATCCTCATCAACCGGCTCAATGCGTCGGGCGGCGGAGATTTGCCCGTTCCGCCGCCGTTTCCCGACAACCCACCGCCGTACTGGGACGTGGACGGCGACGATAAACTGACCGCGTCGGATGCCCTGGCGGTCATCAACTTTATCAACCGTCACAGCACCGTGGGGATTGCGGCGCCGGTGGGAGAAGGCGAAGCGGATGCCGTCTCGATGCCTTGGGCGGGGGCCGTCGATGAAATCCTACGGGCCGGATTGATGCCGCCAATTCTGCCGGCTTGCGAGCTGCCAGGGCACGCTCCGACCGGGCGAGGTGCCGAACCCATCGCTGCCCTGGACACGCGGTCTGTCGATCTCGCTCTGGGCTTGGGAGAGGTTTCCCTGCGGGCCGTCAACGCGCATCGAGTCCAGGTGGCGGATCGTGCTGCGGAAGACGAGACGGACTGGCTGATGGACGACGATCTCGAATTCGCAAACTTTGCTGCATGGGATGATGCCGGCTTCGCGACATTCGATCTGGCGCGTGTCGCGCCAGGCGAGTAGGGCAAACAGAGCTGAGGCGGTTTGTCGATACGGCAAAAAGCGAGGGGCAAGGGAATTGGTGGCAAAGGAATCGTTCATCGGACAATTCTCTTGCCCCGCATTCCCGTGCCCAATCGAGACCACTTCCCGCGGACGCGGCCTCCGATTGTTCGCACCGTCCAAGAAGTCGCGTAGATTCCCCCGGATTTTCTGAGCCAAGCCTACCGCGACTTCGGCTTGTGGAGTAGACAGGGACGTGGGACTGCGAGTAAAAAAGACCATCCGATCCACTTGAGCGAATTCCTGGGCAGCTCCAGAAGTGTGCGATGTTTCCCGGCTTACGCCGCAACTCCGAGACGCGAGAGTCGATGCTATGATCCGCCGTCTGAAGACTACTTCCGGACAAAAACGAACTGAGCGGGCGGCTCGTGATCGTTCGAGCCGTCGTACTCGCCTGGGTTTTGAGACCCTGGAGTCGCGGGATCTGCTGGCGTCCATGGCTTGGACGGGCGGCGACGGGATCTTGTGGCACAATCCGGCAAATTGGGTTGAGGTCGGCACAACGCCGCCCGTGCATCGCGTGCCGGGGGCCGGCGACGATGTCTCGATCGGCGCGGGTGCTCAAATCTACGCCGACGGCGATGTGACCATCCGCAGCGGACTTGTGGAGGGCGGCGGAAGGCTGCAGTTCGGGCGCAACCTGACGGTTAGCGCCGGCCTCGCCAACGCCGGAACGATCGAGTTCGGTGGTCGTTCGGGGCAGAGGTTGGAGGTCACGGCCGGGACTTTTCTCAACACGGGCAACTTGATCTATGACGGTGGTGACTACAACAGTTACGTGGCTGCCAGACTGGACAACCGCGGAACGATTACTGCGATCGATGGCTACTTGAAGATCAACATCAAGGGCGACAGCGAGACCGGGCCTCAGCTCGAAGATCCCGCCTATACGTTCACGAACACCGGCTCAATCGTGCTCAGCAACGGGACACACTGCTATGTCGGTGGGATACCGAATCCGGATTCTCTCGGCATGTCCGAAGGGGTTGGTGTAATCGGAATTCAAATGGTCGACTGGGATCTCGACGGTGACTGGACGGTGCCAGCGACCTCAGTCCCTCTGTGGCTGCAGAAGTCATCGATTGCCGGCGCGGGCACGATTACCATCTCGAACGGCGCCACGCTAGGTTTGGACGGTAGTATCATCGACGCGCACGTCGTGAATCACGGCATTCTTTTCGGTTTGCGAGCGAGCACCATCAACGGCCAGTTGGAATTGCCAGCCGACTCGGTTCTGGCGGTGGGCTTCGATGTACTGCCATTCCCCAGCCAATATCCCGAGAACGAGCATTTCGATCCACCTGTCCCACTTGCCCTCACGGTCACAAAGGGTTTCACCAATTACGGCAAGATCAGTCTGTTCGATACAAGTCTGGGAAGCACGTTGAACGTGACTGGCGGGACGCTGGTTAATGCGGACGGCGGTGTCATTAGTAGTTCCGTCGGCTACGACAGCCTGAGCAAGGGGAACAGCCTCAATGCCAACTTGGACAATCAGGGCACGATCAGCGTCAGAGGCGCGAGCCTGACGATCAGCAACGGATTCAGCAATTATGGCACCGTTGAGCTGAGCCCCACGCAACGCAAATGGAACGAATTGAGAGTCACCGAAGGAACTCTGGTCAATACCCGACAAGGCACCATCGCGTTCCAAGGAGGTGAGACAAATTCTGGGGGTACGATTGCGGCCCAGGTGGACAACGCCGGGATTATTCGCGTCCGCGGGCGACATCTGTCCGTGAACCCGGATTGGGCGACAACTCACAACTCGGCGTGGACCTTCACCAACACGGGCGAAGTCTATACGGATAGCGCGGCGCTCTTCAGCGTCGGCGGGAAGTTCAACCCGACGCAAGGTATCATCGATGGTGCAGGAGCCTTGCTCTTGGAAGGAGCCGCCGTGGAACTCGATGCTGACTGGTCGCCTGTGATCCCCGTGTGGATCGTGAGGAATTCAACCGTCGTCGGGCCGGGAAAACTGAGCATTCTGGCAGGCAACGGCGTGGGATTAGCAGACGCCACAATCAATGCGGCCGTGGACAATCGCGGCTTGCTCGCCGCAACGGGGCTCGCGAAGTTGTCGGAACCTACGCCCTTCACCCCTGTCTCGTCGCTGATCAATGGACCGCTCACCATGACCGCCGGCTCGAAACTGCTCGTCGGGTACGCCCCTGAAGGCTGGGCGAACACCGCACACCCTTGGGTCGACGACATGCTCGTATCGATCATGCAGTGGGACGGCAAAGGGCCGACAGACGCAAGCCTTACCATCGCAAACGGCTTCGTCAACCAGGGCCACATCGGGCTCTCCGCGGTGGACGACCGGAACATGCTGAGCGTGGCCAACGGGATACTGGTCAACTCGTCCGACGGCACCATCATCGCTTCGCGGGACGTGGGTTCCCAAGGGAACGGCAATCTCCTTAACGCCCAGCTAAACAATCAGGGTACCATCCGAGTCGTTGACGCCAACCTCGCAATCAATCTTCAACCGGCAGGTTCCGCGTTTGGCCTTACCAACGAGGCTGTCGGCACGATCGACGTCGCGGCCGGCCAGACGCTGACGGTTGGCGGAACGGCCGTCGTCAACCAGGGCGTTATCCGGCTCCAAGGCAACGCGGTCGTCGATTTCGCAGTTCCCGTGGTCACGATCGACGAACAAGGAACTGTTCAGGGCGAACCCGCGGGGACGATGCATGTCCGCGGCTCGCTGCTGGGCAACACACAAAACGTGGCGTCCCACACGTTGCCGGGGACGGTGTGGTTGGATGGCGCCGGCACCGATGCGGTACCGCAATTGCTCGAAGTGATGCAAGCCGATCGGGGCGACATCGACGATGGATACGCCGCCAATCCCTCCTACGGCGCCCTGAAGCTCGGGGCCAACACCTATGTCAAACTCGTGGATCAGGCGCGCAATTCGCCAAGCACCAGTGCGGAGGCCGCGTATGCGGATTCGCTGGCCGTGCCGACAGGGACAACGTTGGACCGCAACAAGCTGCGGCTTTACGCTCGCCAGGCTTCGATTGCCGGCGATGATCGAGGCGTGCCTTCGGCGTGGCACAACTACGCCAATCCGTGTGACGTCGACGGCGACGGAGTCGTCACGTCACTCGATGTGCTGCTCATCATCACGCACATCAACGCTCATCCCGGCAGCGCCGCACCGCCGGGATCGCCCTCGTCTCCTCCGCGATACTACGATGTCACCGCCGGACCCAGCGGCGACGGTGACGGCCTCGTCACCGCCTTGGACGCCTTGATCGTGATCAACTTCCTCAACCGCACGTCGGCTGGAGCAGGCGAAGGCGAAGCGGTTGCGCCTCCAGCGGGCGCAGGGACGGACGCATGGCCCCTTTCCGCCGGCTTCGATCCGAGCCGGACGAGCACGACACCGCCGGCCTGCGGGCCGTCTCGGACCAGCGATGCCGCGGCATGGGCGTCCGCTCCACGGGAGATCCCGGTGGCAATTCCCGTGATCGCCGCACCGCGGACTCTCGCCGAGCGGTCGTGTTCCCCAGCGAGCGAAACAGATTGGGGGGCGAGCGAAACAGATTGGGGGGCGAGCGATGCTCGTTTGACTTTCACCGAATCTCTGTCCAAGTTATTCCTGCGCGATCACTTGCTTTGCACCCGGACATGGTGAGGCGCAAGACTCTAGCCGCGGGCCTCGGCCGGGAAGACGCGGCCGGTCTTCACCAGCGGTTAGAGCCCAATGCCACTTGCTTTGGGACCATTGGGGGCGTTTTCGTTAGCGGAGCGGCGCAAGCCGCCCGGTTCTTGCGACTGTAATACCGGACGGCTCGCGCCGTGCCGCTACAAAGTAAGCGGCATTGGGCTCGCGCCTTGCCGCTCAAAGAAAGTGGCATTGCCCGAGCGGCCTCGAGTTCCGGCGAGAAAGGAATAGGGAGTTGAGGTTTGACCGTCGAACTATTGCGGTTGGATCTCGTCGGCCGGTCCGATCAGCACGAGCGGCGCCCAGTAGTACGGGGCTTCGAATCTTGGATCCCTCCGCACGCAATTCCGCGCGTCGCGCAGCGCAGCCGCATAGCCGACGGGCTGCCTGGACTTCCAGGCCGTCTCGAGGCAGCCAAAAAACTCGGCGACAAACAGCGAGGCCGCGTCGTCGTGCAATCCCCACAGGCTGCACACGACCCGCCGGGCGCCGGCGGCCAGGAAAGCGCGGGTCAGGGTCGAACTGGCCTCCAGCGGACGGTTCGGACCGATATTCGTCCGGCAAGCGCTCAAGACGGCCAATTCGCACCGGGTCAAAGATAAACCGTGAATCTCGTGGTGTTCGAGCAGACCGTCGTCCCCGGCCTTCGCAGCACCGTCCCGGCCGGGCGGCGTCAGGGCCAGTGCGCCAAAACAGTTGTCACGTTGGGGATCCACCCAGGCGTGCGTGGCGAAATGCAAGATGCTGGTCTGTTCCAAGAGGTCGCGCACGCGATGCTCGGTCGCTTCGGTGTCCAGCAGGTGGTTGATGCGGGCAAAGTCGGCGCGGCGGCAAGCTTCCGCGGCCGCCCGGCATTCGTCCCGGGTGGCGGGCAGGGGCCGAAGGCTCGCGCCGAGGCCCGCAACCGCCGTCCGTGGCGGCCGCAAAACGGAGGTTTGAGCCGCCGCGTGGTGCGCGGAAAAGGTCGTCATGCCCACGGTCAACAACGAGCGTTCAGCCGCCTTCACCGTGTCCCGCTTGCGAAGCACCGCCATGATCTGCAGCGAGGGCGCGTAGGCGATCGGCGGCGCGTGGTCCAGGACATAGCTGGGCTCGACGTCGTCAGCCGGCCACACCAGCGCTTCGAATGGCAATTGATGCAGGGCGCCGTCGGGGATGACGATCAACCGCTGTGGCCGGGGATGCTGCGTCAGACGTTCGCGAATCGCTGGCGGGAGCAGGATGTCGGTCAAACGCCTCGCTTGAGCGGCCATGTCGTTCTTCTCGCTCGTGACGACTTGCTCGCCAGGCCCCCGTGACTCGCCCGCGACATCGGGTGGCGTCTGGAGGACCGTCAGATAGCGCTGGACCCAAGCATCCAGCGTTTCGCGGCCCAACGGCGCCGGCGGGATGCCGGGCGCACCAACACCGTCGGGATCGGTTGCGAGCCGCAATGCCAAGGGCGATTCGTCTCCGCCGGACAGCATGAACAGATGGCTCCGCCGAGCGCCGAGATGATACAGCAGGATCAGTTCGCCGGGACGGGCAATCCGGCGAAGTTCCTCAATCTTGGGCAGGGGCTCGTCCTCGGACAGCACCTCGCGGTACAGAGGACTCTTGTCGCGGATCTCTTTTTCCAATTCCCACAATTCGTCCTGGCAGTCCAACACGTGCTGTGCCAGCCGCTCGGTTTCGCGGAGATCGGTTTGCGCGGTGGCCAACGCCGCCCGGGTGCAGGCCGCGGCGTAGCGGCAGCGAGCATTCCGGCGCTGGTCGAGCAAATGTTCGTTTTTCCCGCCCCGGAGGCTTTCCCCAAAGTCGATCCCGGCGGCTCGCACCTGATCCAGGAACGTCCGATTGCGGCTCGCTTCGGCGTACTGCAAGGCTTCCCAGGGCTTCTGGTCCCGGCCGCACCAGTCGACCAGCAGATCGAACGCCAAGGCATATTGGGCGAAGAACTGAGCGCGTTCGGATTCGGCGCCCGTCGTCATTGCTCGCGGTCCCGCCGTCAGTTCCACCGCCTCGCGGAGCAAGGCCCGTGACGCGTTCTGCCAGTCGTCGTCTACCGCGGATTCGCCACGCACCCGGACGATTTGTGCGCCGTGAACTAGGGCGGAGAAACGGAGGCTCGGGTAGGCGTTGGTCTGCCGATGCAGGCTGATCGCCTGGTTCGCGTATGCCTCGGCCCGCCGAAGGGCGGCCTGACGCGGGGAAGACCCTTCCGACAAGTCGCCCGGTTTCGGACTGGAGAGCTTGGCCAGGCCGGTCATCTCGGCTTCACACATTCGCGTCAGGATGCGAGCTTCCAGACAGCGCTGACCTGTGACGCGGCAGATCTGCAGGGCTTGGTTCCAGGCCGCTGCGGCCTCGGGACTTCCTTGCCGGAAGAGAATACTGCCCCGCAAGTATGCCAACTGACCGCCGTAGTCGTTCAGCGTGCCCTGCGCCACCACGGCGCGTTGGGCCGCCTCCGCTTCCTCCAGCGCTCGCGTCAACGCTGTCGCGCCCGCTTTGCTCTCCGTCGCCTCGGACTCCGCTTCCGCCAAGAGCAGCGAAGCGATGGTGTAGTGACAGGTGAAAGCACCCGAGTGCAGGGCGCCAAGGGTCTGACATTCACGCCGTGCTTTTTCGCAGCATTTTTGGGCCTCGTCCATCCGGCCCTGCGATTTGTGCAACATCGCGAGATTCAGATGAGCCGCCAGCGCCGTTTCGGCGGCCCGCGGCGTGGGAGCGGGCTGACCGCAGATCTCGATCGCTTGGTCATACCAATTCCGCGCTCGCGTGTATTCGCCGCGGGCTGCGGCCACGGCGCCCAGATTCACAGCCACCTCGGCCAGTAGGGGATCGCGATCTGGGAGGAATCCCCGGCAGAGTTGAAAAGCCCGGCCAAACAACTCGGCGGCCGCCGATACGTTGCCGTTCTCTCGCTCGACTTCGCCGAGACTGTTCAAGACCTCAGCCCATTCCTGCGGCGGCGGCGAAGGATGCTGTTCCCAGTAAGCGTGAGCGGCCTCCAGGTACGGTCGGGCGTCTTCGTATCGCCCGTCTTTCACGAACAAGCCCGCCAGAGCGGCCCGCGCTGTGAGAACTTCCGGATCGTCCGGCAACCGCGTCCGGCCGAGCAAGTCGACCAATTTCTGGGCCGTGTCGCGGGCTTTCCTCTCTTCGCCGGACTGGTGATAGATCTCCCGCAGGTTCCGGAGGGCGGTCGCCCGGACGCCGTAGGTCGGCGGTGGATTGGTAAGGTCGAGCGCCCGTTCGTACGCTTCGGCCGATGTTCTCCAGGCATCCGAGACCTGCGGCCGATCCCCTTGAGCCAGGGCGGAATGTCCCCAACGGTCCCAGATCTCGGCCGTCCGTAGCGTCGTCTCCAGCGATTCGTCGGGGGCCGAACCCCGGACCAGTCGCAACGCTTCGGCGAGCGAGCGTTGCTCCGCTGCGCAATCTCCGGCCGCATGTTGACAGCGGGCCAGTTCACACAACGTCGCACGCCGAGCCGGGTGATCCGCTCGCTGCCGGGCAAGCAGCCCAACCAGTGCGGCGACGGCGTCCGGCCAGCGTTGGCGTGCGCCGTGACAATCGGCGACCAGCAGGGTCGCCTCAGCCTCGTAGATGCGGTCAACGTCGCCACGCTGGATAGCCTCCAGAACGCGCCTCGCGGCTTGTTCGGCTGCGGCGTGACAAGCCTGGGCCTTTTCCGCGTGTCCGCCGGCCGCGATCGCCTGGGCGAGGTTGAACCGCCGCCGCGCCGGATCCAGCGGACTGGCCGGCGAACACTGCGTTTCCGTTTCCAACACATCCCGCCACGTCCGCTCGGAATCATCGAGATGTCCGGCACGGGCTTGGCTCTCCGCCAGTTTCGACTGGCTCTGTTGAAGGCTCCGGGCACGCGATGCGTCGCTTGGGAACGCGGCAGACGCGAGGATTCTCTGGTACTCCAACCGCGTGGCCAGCGCCTGCTGATGTTGGCCCGACGCCGTGTGGACATCCGCCAGGGCATCGAACAGCCCCAATCGCCGCGTGGCGGGCGCACCGGCCCGTTCGGCTCGGTCGATTGCGGCTCGTAGCTTGTGGTAAGCCTCGCGATGCTCGCCTCGCGCCAGGTGCCGCCTTGCCTCCGCAATCACCACGGCCGGGTCTTGCGGTTCTCCGGCCCAACCCGCCGTCCACGCTGCGCACAGGGCAATCAGAAGCGTCAAGCCGGCAGGCTGGGCGAATCGCGTCAACCACTTGCGACCGGTCTTTCGGAAATACCAAGCCGCGCCGGCGGCAGCGAACAGCATGGAAAGGCAGAACCAGGGCGGGCGATTCTTCTGATCGGCACTGCTCGCGGACGTCGTGTCCGTCTGCTGCTCGGACTCTTTCTCTTCCGACTTCGGCTCCGGCTCCGGCTTCGGGTTCGGCTTCGGCTCGGACGGCACGATCTCGTCGCCCCAGTCGAAGGCGACCAACCGGAGCGGTTCGGGATCGGTTGCCATGATCTCCAGCAGCGCGGCATCGGCCGGTTCGAGTCCCTGCGCGGCCACGGCGGTCAAGGCGTGCAGCCGCGCGACAGCAGCCTGCGAGCCTTCGGTCTCCGGCGTCGGAGAATCCGCCGCGAAATCGGCAATCGCCCCCTCGGTCCGCCAATCCCGTCCCACCGAACCCGACAGCACAAATGCCACGGGGCAGGAATCCGGGGGGACGACGACGACGGGCGGTTCCGGTGACGGCTCCGGCGGGACAGGAGGCGTGACCTTACGCTCGTCCGGCGGTACGGGCTCTGGCGGAATCGGTTGCGGGATGATGCCATCGACCACTGTGAGCGTCACCGTTTCGGATGCCGACAGGCGCGGCATGCCGTCGTCGGTGGCCGTGAACGTGACGACGTACTGACCCTGTTGCGATTCCGACGGCATCCAGGCAAACACGCCCGTGGCCGGATCGAACGTCGCCCCCGGCGGCAGGCCCACCGCCGACAGCGTGACGCTGTTGGCCGGCACGTCGTCCGGGTCTCCCGCACTGACCGTGAATTGCAACAGGGTATGTTCGTCCACGCTCCGGCCGCCGATCGGCGCCAGCACCGGCGCGGCGTTCACCTCCCGCACCGTGATCGTCACCGCCTCGGAGTCGGCTAGGCGCGGCGTGCCGTCGTCCGTCGCCGTGAACGTGACGACGTACTGACCCTGCTGCGACTCCGTCGGCGTCCAGGCGAATACGCCCGTGGCCGGATCGAACGTCGCCCCCGGCGGCAGGTCTGCGGCGATGTAGATCAAGGCATCGCCCGGAAAGTCCGCATCTGTGGCCGAAACCGCAAACTGCAAGGACGTCAATTCGTCCACCGACTTGGTTCCGATCGTGGCCAGCAGGGGCGCGGAGTTCGTCACGGTGGCGATTGCGGTTGCGGCGGCGCCGTCGCTGTTTCCGTCCGTTGGCGTGACCTTGACGGTAATGGTGTCGCCCCGATTGCCGTGGCCCGCAATGCCAAGGTCGAAAGCATCCGTCAAGGCGGTGTCGGAGGTGTAGGTCCGCCGCTCGACGCCGTTGACCGTCCACACGAAAGTCAGGGTTATCGAACGTCCTTCGGTCCCTGACTTGGTGGCCGTCGCCAAGAGCACGTCGTTGGTGCGTGGCGTCTGGTTGTCGAGACTGACGGTGATCACGGGGGGGAGCGCCGGCGGCAAGTCGGCCTCAGCTTGATCATCCTCGGTGGGAATGCCGTTGCCGGGGGTCGAGTCCGGATCGTGCTGATCCGAGGCCGTGACCTCGGCGGTGTTGGTGATAGGAGTCGTGCTCTCGACCCTGGCCGTGATCTGCAAGCTGGCACTGGCACCGTTGCCCAGCGTGCCCACGGTCCAGACGCCGTTGGCGCTGTTGTAGACGCCCGCCGGAGTCGCCCTGAGAAAGGTCAGCCCCTGCGGCAATTGGTCCGTCACCCGCACGTTCGTCGCCGTGGCGGGGCCGGCGTTGTTGACGTTCAGCGTGAACGTCACCGGCTGGCCCACGGTCACTTGGGGGTTGTCGACCGTCATCGCCAGCGACAAGTCGGCCACCTGCGGCGTGATCGTCACGCTGTCCTCGTCGTCCTCCGCCGGATTGTTGTTGTTCGGCGTGGAATCCGGATCCCGCTGGTCCGCAGCCGTGACCTCGGCGGTGTTGGTGATGGCCGTCGTGCCGGTGACGATGGCGGTGACCTGCATGATGGCGGTGGTCCCGGCCGGCACGGTGCCCACCGTCCACAGACCGGTGGCGGGATCGTAGGAACCCTGTGTCGGCGTCGCGCTGACGAAGACCAGCCCGATGGGCAGACGATCGGTCACCACCACGTTGGTCGCCGTGTCGGGGCCGGAGTTCAGCAGGTTCAGCGTAAAGGAAGTGGTCTGGCCGACGTCAACGTTGGGAAAGCTGGTGGTCATGGCCAGCGACAGGTCGGCGGTCGGCTGATTGCTGAAGTGGGCGGGAAAGGTCTTCGTGCCCACCATGCGGAAGTCCGTGAACTGGACGTCCAGGGCGATCACATCGGTCTCCACCAGCAGTTCCACGGCACCGACGTTGGTGAAATCGGCCCCCGCGCCGCCGACGGGAGCAAAGTCCGAAGCCAACGACAACAGCACGCTTTCCGAACCACCGGCGCTCAGCGATACCGTGGCTTGCGAGTAGTTGCCTGCGTCGGTGTAGACGATAACCTTTGCAGTGCCCCCGGGCCTGTCCGCCGCGCCGGCCAATTCGAAAAACGAGTAGACGCCGTCTTCGGTCAGATCGACTCCGCTGCCGTTGACGCGCAATCCGGTAGAATTCAAGACCAAGGCGTTCTTGTCCACGCTGTCCCAGACGACTTGATACCGGCCGCGGGCGCTGAAGCCGGAGTCGATCGCAAGAATTCCCGAACCGACGGACAACGTGACGGAATCCCCGATGCCCCCGGCAACCAGCGTCGCCGAAATGTCGCGTTCGCCGCCCAACGCTTCGTCCGCGGCCAAGGCCGAGGCGTTGGTGGTGCCCACGGGCATCGCGGCCGTGACGGTTTGCGAGGTCGCGAATCCGTCGATGATCCGTCCGGGCGTACCCTGAACGTCGGCGCCGCTGATCGTGATCCGGCTGCTGGTCATTTGGGCCAAGCTGACCGCGCCGACGGTCTGCGCCGGCTGCTGGACAAAGTAGTCCCCGGCGGTCAGACGCTCGAAGCGGTATCGACCGTCGGCATTGGCGGTCGCGCTGCGGATCGCCGCCCCGTCTCCCGCGTCCAGCACCCCGTTGGCGTTGACGTCGCGGTACAGGTCTAACGCCGCCCCCACGACCTGTTCGCCGGGCGTGAACCCGTTTCCGTCGGCGTCCTGGAACACGTAGCCGCCGATCGCGGCCAGATCGAGGGCGGCCAGCAACGAACGGTCTTCCAACCGCTCGAAGCACAAGCGGCGCCCACGGCGCATTCGTGTTCGTCCCCCTCGCGATCCCATCTCGTCGACGCCCGTCCCACAGAATTGAGGAAACTCCGGCACCCACTCTCATCGCAGACCAGCATAATCCAACATCAGGCGGGTTTCCAGAAACGCGATCCGAGAATTCACTCGTTGACCACGACCCACCCCTGGTATTCGTCGAAATGCTGCCGCAGCACCGACTCGAACGTCCGCAGCGGATTTTCGCCATCCTTCGGGCTGTCCACAATCTCACCGACCCCGCGTTCCCGACGCTCGGCCAACGGCGGATACGCGACCGGCTCCAAACGCGGACCGGGGACCAGACGCACAGGGACCTGTTGATACGTCGTTTCGATCTGCCGCAGGTCTTCGGCGGTGCGCGGCGTGCCGGCCACGCCTACCAAAACCGTCTCGGCGCCTCGCATGTCCTGCAACTGCAGCCATTTCGTGCCGGCCCCCGCGCCGGCATCCGGCGGCACCCGGACTTCACGCGACTTGCGGTGGCCGGCAAGTGGGATGTCCCGCGGCGGATACAATCGCTGCGGCTTGCCCGCATGGTCAAACCAATACACGTAGATGAATGCTTCGCGGGCCAGACTCGCGCGGAGCTGGACCCGGTCCCCGTCCCGCAACGGCAAAGCCTGGGCGTTCAGCTGCTGCCAGCTGACGGTCTCGTCCTTTCGCTGCAGATGAAACTCGAAGCGGAGTTCCCGCGGCAAGGGAGAGCCGTCCTCGTCCGTCACGGGCAGCGGCTCGGCCACCAAATCCGGACGGCTCGCGGATCGGCTCCAGACGACGGACAGGATGGCCACTGCCGCCACCGCCGTGAGTATGCCCCATCGGACGGCGACCGGCCGCCGCCGAGCCCGCGGGACAACGGCGGTGTGCGGAGTCGAGCAAGCTTCGAGTGCCGTCGCCAGTTCTGCCGCCGACGGATACCGCTCCTCCGGCTTCTTGGCCATCGCCCGCAAGCACACGCTCTCCAGATCCGAATTCACCCCCGGCTGCAAACGGCTGGGCTTCACCGGCTGGACATAGCCAATGCCCAACAGGATGTCGGTCAGGGTGCCTTGAAACGGAAGCTCGCCGGTCAGCAGTTGATACAGGACGACACCCAGACTGTACACATCGCTGCGATGGTCGACCCGCGCGCCATTGACCTGCTCGGGGGACATGTAGGGAACCGTCCCCACCAGTGCGCCAGGCGAGGTCCAGCCGCCGGGGCCGTCCAGTTGCCGCGCGAGGCCAAAATCCATCAACAGCGGTTCGCCCTGCGGCGTGACCATCACGTTCGAAGGCTTGATGTCGCGATGCACAATCCCTTGCTCGTGGACCGCCTGCAGCGCAAGTGCGAGGCGGCGGATCAGTTGGGCCGCTTCCTCCGGCGACGGCCGGCGATCGTGCATCCAGTGGGCCAGGGAGTCGCCCGCGATCAGCGCCATCACCAAGAAATAGGTTCCCTCGATACATCCGGCATCGTAGATGGGACAGACGTTGGGATGCTGGATCCGGGCGGCTGCTTTCCCTTCGTGCAGGAACCGCTCGACCACCGCCGGTTCCCGGTGCGGATCGCAATTGGGTATCTTGAGCGCCACGTCGCGTTCCAGCTGTTTGTCGAACGCCCGGTACACTGTCCCCATCCCGCCGCGTCCCATTTCTCCGCGAATCTCGTAACGGCCCAGCCGCGATTCCAGCCGCAGCCTTGCTTCCGACGCGGTCAGCGTGCCCACGCAATCCCCCTGCTCCCGCAACTCGGGCCACTCCGCCAGATAGTCCCCGACCGTCTTGGTCCGGCCATGCTGCCAACATAGCTCCTGGTCGGTTTGAATCAGCGCAACCAGCGCCGTCTGGCGGGTTGGATGACCCGGCGGCGGAACGAACTGGGCCAGATCCGCCGTCCCGGCCGTTTGCCAAGCCTGTTCCAAACGCTGAATGAGGCCATCCAGCAAGTCGTGTTCTTCGTCGTTCCAAACAGTCGTCGGCATCGTCTTCACCACCGCTTCTTCTCCATCTCTCCGCACGGATTCGCGCCTTGTGCAGGGTGATCGCACCTGCGAAACGGCACTTTATCCTAAGCAGGTTTTCGGAGACGTCTGGCGCAAGTTTGCCCCTGTTTTTCTCCTTCCTGCCGCGGTTCTCGCCGGGCACCGATGGTCGGCGCACCACGGTTTCTGACACGATCTCCGGCCCCACATCGCGCCAGCATAGCTCGCCCGCCACCGTTTGGGGAGGGGGAGGACGGCCTGATGAGCCGAGCATTCACGGCCTCGGATCCCGTCCGGCGAGCACGGCCTGCCGTCACGGCGCTGAGGAAATCTCACTATTTTTTTGAGCCAAGGAGGCGGCGTTTTCGCCTTATTGCGGCTGAGAGCCTTGGCCACCGCTTCCTGGTCGGCGGTCAAGGTGCGGGCGGACAGCACGTCGCCGTCCCGGTCTTCCTCGGCTTGCCCATTCTTCCGGCCTTTCCCGGTGTGTGACGAAATCCTAACCTCCGCTACAATGCTCCAACGGATACGAACGGCGATCTCATACACTGGGCAGGCAAGAACATGAACCATGTCGTTATCACAAAGAGGATCTTCATGCGTTGTTGGCTCGTTGTTCTCGGCGTTGCAGCGGGCTTGGCCGGGATGCCCGTTGATGGCGCCGACCAGGGGATCTCGCAGTGGACCGTTCCCATGGGCGGTAATGCCTTCTCGACCGGCGGGGAGGCCGGACCGGGCGTCCGCGGCGGTTGGCGCTGGGACCGGCCGGAGACGGTTATTTCCTGCTTCTTCCGCGTCGATCGGCCGGCGGATTTGCAGATCGCCTTGCGCGCCCTGGTGCAGGGCGAATCGAGAATCCGCGCGACTGCGGCGGGCAAGACCTTTACGGCCGATCTCAAGGGTGCCGAGCCGGCGGCGTTCCCGCTAGGCAGCATCCGGGTCGAGCGAGCCGGGTACGTCCGAGTGGACTTGCAGGGCATCGCGAAGACCGGGTCCGTGTTCGCGGAGGCGAGCGATCTGGAAATCACCTCCGCCACGCCCGAACTGATGCTGTCCTGCGTAAAGGACAACGAGGCGAACCGGTTCTATTGGGGACGCCGCGGCCCGTCGGTCCATCTCAGCTTCCGGATGCCCGAGGCACGCACCATGGAATGGTTCTACAGTGAACTCACCGTGCCCGACGGCAAAGATCCCATCGGCTCGTTCTTCATGGCGAACGGTTTCGGCGAAGGCTATTTCGGCATCCAGGTCAACGGTCCCACGGAACGCCGCATTTTGTTTTCGGTCTGGAGTCCCTTCCGCACCGACAACCCGCGGGACATTCCGGAGGACCAGCGCGTGGTGGCGCTGGCCAAGGGCGAGGGCATCCGTATCGGCGAATTCGGCAACGAGGGCTCGGGGGGGGCAGAGTTTTCTGGTCTATCCGTGGCGTTCCGGCGACACCTATCGCTTCCTCAACCGGGCCAAACCGGACGGAAAAGGGAATACCATCTACACCGCTTGGTTCCACTCGCCTGCGACGGAAGAATGGCAATTGATCGCCAGCTTCCGCCGGCCCAAAACCGACAAGCACCTGACCGGCATTCATTCGTTTCTGGAAAACTTCTCCGACCGCAATGGCTGGATCGAGCGCCAAGGCCACTATGGCAACCAGTGGGCGCGCGACATCGACGGCAAATGGCATCCGATCCGCGAAGCCCGCTTCACCGGCGACGACATCGCCCGCCGCGGCTACCGGCTCGACTACGCCGGCGGCGTGGTCGGCAACGACTTTTTCCTGCGTAACGGCGGGTTCTTCGCCGACACCGTGAAACTTGACAGCCGCTTCACCCGCCCGTCCGACGAAAGACCGGAACCGGAGATCGCGGTGGACAAGCTCGATGGCGTTTTCGCGGGCCTGGAGTGAACGGGGCAACGACGTTTCCCGGACGCCGAGTTTGACCATCGTGCAAGGAAAAGTGAGCGGAACGGCGCTAGCCATCGGTTCTGGACGGTCCACAAACCCGGCGGCTAGGAGCCCGTGCGAAAATCAAACGACTTTACCGCTGTAGGAGCGAACCAGAATGCAGATCAACCGACGCACGTTGTTGGCAAGTGGAACAGCTTTGGCGGGATTGTCCGTCTTGCGTGGCGAGACCCTCGGCCAACAGCAACTTCCAGTTCGATGTGCAGGGGCAGGTGGCGAAGTCCACCCACGCCGGGAGTCCGTGGCTGTACCGGATTCGGCAGGCAGTCGGGAAGAAGGTCCACTTCTGGCCGTTCGACGAATGAAAGGTGCGGCATGGGAAATCGTTGATCGCCGAGGGGCTTCCCATCAATGCTGCGGAGATGGTATCTTGCTGACGGCCGCACGGTGGACCAGCACGACGCCTACGCCATCGCCCGGTGGCTGAGGCGACGGTCGCTAAACGACCGATATTTTGATCCCGCCATGACGGAGAGGGATCGAGAAGCTGCCCACCTGGAAGGCTGGATTATGGGAGTCATGTGCTGCAGCGGGCAGACGCTTCAGCCCGCTCCATCGCAGTAAGGAGGCCGAAAGGCAAACGAATACATCCAGGAAGTACGAATTTACGCCTATGGCTACGAGGGCTTTAAGAGCGAGCTTTCGCCGAAATCCCAGCTGACGCGGGCTGAGCAATACGAGCAGGCACAGAGATCTGGCAAGATCGTCGTCTTTGTCCGAGACAACGACAACCGGAGGCTGATGTCGTACTCAATCGACTGCTAATCATTTGAGCGAACGCCGACATGAGACTTTCTGGGACACGACATGACGCCCCGAACTGGAAAGCCAGCTACCGTGTGGCTGAGGCGGTTGTCACCCCGGAGCGTATCGCTTTGGATTGGATCGAGAATGGGGTCCGGTATCACTTGCTGGCACACTCCAAGGATGGCGGGCTTACCTACCAGGGCAACTACGGCATGTTTCGCCCAGAGGCGCAGTGGACCATCGAGCTTACCCGCTACACGGCGGTCGATGGGGCGGTGCTCCTGATGGCCAAATGGTACGAGAAGGACAGCGGAAACGAGGGTTCCTCGATGTTCGAGTTGAAGTTATCGTAGGAAGCTACCATCACCGCCAAACGCGATGCGATCGTCCTGGCGGGAATCTCTGATGTAAAGGGTACCCCAATCAGCAAAGCACAGGCAATCAAACAGTTTCTTGCCGAGCATCCCGACGCGTCCCCCAGGGAGGTCGCCGAAGCCCTGGTCGCCCAGGGATTTCAGATCTCACCAGCGTCCGTGGCTGGGTTGCGGGCCACGCAAGAACCGCCGCCGGTCCCGGAACCGAGGATGCCGCCCACGCACCTGTCATTCGGAGAAGGGATGCTGTTCTACAAGCTGTACGCAGCGTTGTGCTCGTATGCCAACGGCAAGCTGAACGTCGTGCAAGGGCAGTTTTCCGACCCAGAGCAGTTCACGTCGGTGCCGCCGGAAATCAGATTGAAGGTGCGGGATGCCCTTTACGCCCAGCCCGAACTGATCGACCAGTTCGTGCAAGAGAACCCGGCCCAATTCCCCGCCGAAGACCTGGCCATCGTTGCCAGTTGGAAACATGCCGTGATCGGCGACTTCTACGTCTTCCGTTACCTCAAGCAGTACGCCGTGTTCCTCAAGGCCGAGGCCCCAATGAAAGCCTACGGGGTATTGGCCCTCGCCACCCCCTTCGAGGAAGTGGTCGGGGCGTACCTGCCAGTCTTGGTCAAGGGCGTCCTGCTGCCGATCAACGGGCGGATCATCTACGACGGACTGCTGTCCACGTACCGAATCACCTTTGGCCCCGGTATTAAGAGATCGCTGAACGCAGATTTCAAGCGGACCAAGGAAACCTATGGGATCATCACGTCGCTCCCGGAAGCCTCGGCACCCTCCGTAGTCAAGAAGAAGGCCCCCAGGAAGAAGTCAGCAGCCATTGGTGGGCTGACGGACCCAAAGGCTGTCATGAACATCCTTGTCGAATTGACGGATGCGTTCTGTGGGGAGCACCTGAACGGGGAATACGCCGACCTCTGCCGCAAGCTGGCTGCGGCGTTGGCACGAAAACGACCGTCACCGCTGCTGCGGGGCAAGTTGGAAGCCTGGGCCTGCGGCATCATCCGCACCATTGGCTGGGCCAACTTCCTTCACGATCCGAGCCAGACCCCTCACATGAAACTCTATTCCATCGACGAAGCCTTCGGCATAGCGGAAAGCACCGGGGCAGCCAAGTTGAAAGAAATTCGGACGATGTTCAGGATTCTTCAGTTGGACCCGAAGTGGACCCTGCCGAGCAGGCTGGGGGACAATCCGCGGGTCTGGATGGCCTCGGTCAACGGCTTCATCATAGACTTGCGGTATGCCCCACGAGAACTTCAGGTGCAGGCGTTCCAGAACGGACTGATCCCGTACATTCCCGCAGACCGAGGCAAAGCTCCAGACGAAGACGAGTGAACCGTTGGGCAAGAGTGGCCGCCTGGCGAGTAGGGCTGTTCATTGTTGTTAACCCGGCTCAGGACGTCATGAGCAAACAGGTCCAGGAGCAATTCGAGCTGCGCGACCCGGGCAAGCGTGCCGAGGATGCTCGATGGCGTCGTCCTTGACCCGTTCTTCCAGCGAAGATTCTGTCGACGAATTCCGGTTGGATGGAAATCGGCAACATGATTCACGTCTCCTTCTTCCCCTGCCATGTTTCGTTCCCGCAGGCGAATCCGGCTGCGATGGAACCTAACGCGGCGAGGCAGGCTTTGGGGCCAGTCGCCATGGGCAGGGCCACCGAGTCGATAAGCAGGGGCATGCCACCCACGGTCGTTCGCAGCAATTCGCGGGTCACAGCGTTTGAGGCGGCGGTGGGGTAGACCAACGTCACGCGATCAGCGTCGAACGCTACGGCGTAGGCGCACATCTGAAATCGGTCGGCCCGGCTTTCGTCGGCGAACTCGCGTTTGTACTTGGCGTCGAGCACCCACCGCCAGCCGACCCGCTGGACCATCACGTCGGCGATCAGCCAGCGGGTCCGATCGCGGTGGCCCGCGGGATCATCCCAGCGCCGCAGGCGTTCGGCATCGCTGACGCGGTGCCAGCCGGTGCTGTTTGCCAGATCATCGCACATCCGCCGGACGGCACGTTCCCATACGGCACCCAAAGGTAGCGTGAATGATTGGCCGCCCATGCGCGAATCCGGGTCCAGCGTTGCTCCGGCCAGGATGAGCCGCGCCAGCTGAAGAGCGTCTCGGTAGCCCGGGGGACATGCCCATTGAGCCGCGGTGATAGCGGCCGCCGGGTCGTCGAGATGGCGACGGATAGATCCCCACTGCTCGCGGAGCTGGGCTAGGCGCCGGCGGTCCGTGTCGCGCACGTCGCGGAGCATGACGGGCAGGCGATCGAGCGTCAGCGCCAGGCGAGCCATTCCAGCAACTTCAGGCTGGGAACCTTTGAACGCATCACGAGGCGGCGGCCGCTGGGAAGTACGACCAAACCGACCCGCGTCGCGCCGCGAATGGTGATCGCGTCGCCGGACACATCGACTTGAATCACACGCCGTGCGGCTTGTCTTTCAATCGCCGGCCAGTCGTCCCCCAGCTCGCGGCGCGAACCGATCCACGCCGGCGCGTCGTCGCTGCCGACTTCGAAGCACAGGATTTCGTCATCCCGAAGGCGGGGCATCGACGGGCTCCGGGGGCGAAATGGCGATCCGATCGTAGACACACTTCAGCAGCAAGTCACCGATCTGCTGCTCCAATTCCGTGTCCGCTTGGCCAAACTGCAGCGTCATCAGTTCGCGCACGTAGGGGTAGCACGCTGAACCGCACGATCTGCGGGAGCTGCCTGTTACTCAGCGGAATGCCCAGACTCGGCGATGCCTCGTCGTCCTCCGCCCTGCGTTGCAGCATGAACAGAGCATGGCCGATCTGCTGTTCAGGCGGGATCCCACGTTCCGCCAGTAGTTCATTGCAGCGGACCAATGCCGCCGCCTCAAACCCCAGCGGATTGTTGCCGGGCCGCTTCAGCCAACGGTCGAGCGTCTCCGCCTGGGGATGCAGCGCGAGCCACAAGAACCGACGCCGCAACGCCAGGTCCATGCGGCCGATCGAACGGTCGGCGCTGTTCATGGTGCCGATGATGAACAGGTTGTCCGGAAAGACGAAGCTGCGGCCGGACAGCAAGGGAACAGTTGTATTACGGTATTCCAACAGCTGGAGCAGTTCGCCCAACACGGCGGCCGTATCGCAGCGATTGATCTCATCCAAGACCAGCACGTGCCGAGACTCGACGGGATAGCTTCCTGCTTCACGTCCTCCGCAAACAATCGCACGACCGTTTCCGACGGCGCGTGCCGTACGTAGTCGGCAACCGCGCGGCGATTGCTAGCGAAAACGGTCTGTAACCTCTCCGTGTACGGACCGCAGTAGTTCCCCATCGACAGACCGTAGCGCCAGACACGTTCGTTGCCCAGGAACCGCAGGAATAACTGCACGGACTTCGTTTTGCTCCCGGCGGCGGGGTCATGGAAGGCGAACCAGTAGTGATCATGGTAGCCGCCCTTGCCGTAATCGTTCTTCTTCAAAATCGACAGGTGGCGCTTACCGCTTGCTACGGCGGGACTCAATCGCTGGATATACTGCGTCCGAAGCTGGTCGACGATAGACTGGCAGGGATCTCGCAGCACGAGTTCGTATCGTCGTTTGTTTCGCTCGTGCCATGCGCCGTCATCTGCGTGCTCGACGAGTTCCTCCAAGAACTCTACCGTCCGATCTGTGAGCCCGGGACTTGGTTCCCCTTCTCCTTCGATATCGGCCGCATTCTGTTCCGTAGACGTAGCTTCGGGGTCCTCTTCAGCTGCCTCTTCTCCCGCCGCCAAACGTTGCTGCTTGATGTTGTCGTCCGTCTTAATCGCTTCCATCAACTTCGCTACCTCGGCATCGGTCAGGGAGGTTTGTACGTAGTAGGGCGCGAAGCTCGGGGCGTCGGGGGCGTTTTTCAACTGGTGGTTGTCGAGGCCGACCTCGACAGATTTCGAGTCGCCGCTACTGTGAGCGGGCAGCCTCGCGAAGGCTTCGAAGGCAACGTCTTCAGGCAGCGCCCAGGCGTGCAGAAGACGATCTTC
>Ga0351890_10167_pt1 | contig 23319 bp, 17 predicted proteins | sample TotcelFGM3001M15_FD_206743 | JGI IMG/M metagenome (GOLD analysis project Ga0351890, IMG submission 206743) | Enriched cells from coal bed in the Powder River Basin, Montana, United States - Total cells FGM rep3 HSBNCT.FGM.300.1.M15 ...
ACGACGCGGTGGACGAATTGTTCACGTTCTGCGATCTGCCGGATCTGGACGACACGCTGCAGGTTGTTGCGAAGCGTTGCTAGGGCCAAGCGGGATTCTGGCCGGGATCGGACGCCGCCGAACCGGTCGCCCCTTGGTCCCACCGTCTCTCGTTTGTCTGCGCAGTTGATCCCGATCGAAACCCGAAGCGCCAGCGAGTGGGGGAACTGTCCCACGTTCCCACTCGCTGGCGACTCGGGTTACCGCGTGGGGCGCGGCCAAGTGGCAGCGACACCAAGAGGCTGCGTCCAGCTTGTCTAGGCCGCACAGCGGGGCTAAAATACCTGCTACGGGTCCCAGATAGCACCGTGTCAAGAACGCAATGACATTCCGTCCTATTTTGACTGCGACCGAAAGCCGCATTTTTTCGGGAGACGACTTTTGTTAGACCTGTTGCAGCAGTCCAGACGGCGGCAGCCAAACGCCGACGAGCGAGGGGATTTCGCTTCGCTGGAATCCGGGGATCACCTGGATCAGCCGACGTTTCATGCTCGTTACACGGCGGCGCCCGAAGACGTCAAGGCCGAACTGATTGGAGGGATTGTTTACATGTCCGCTGCTCTGCGTCGGCCTCATGGGCGGTCAAGTGGATTGCTTCTGCATTGGCTGGTTGCTTACGAGGGCGAGACGCCCGGCGTCGAGGTCTACGACAATACCACGACGATTTTGGGCGAGGACAGCGAACCGCAGCCGGACGCCTGTCTGATCATTCAACCGGAATGCGGCGGTCAGATGCGCGTGACCGAGGACGACTATCTGCATGGGGCCCCGGAATTGGTTTGTGAGGTGGCGTCGAGCACCGAATCCTACGACCTGCACAGCAAAAAGCGGGACTACGAACGAGCCGGGGTTCGGGAGTACTTGGTGATCGCGCTGCGGCAACAGGCGGTGTTCTGGTTCGTCAACCGGGACGGTAAGTTCGCGGAAAAAAGGCCGGACGCGGACGGGATTTTCCATTCGGAATTCTTCCCCGGCCTGTGGCTGGACCCTGCGGCCCTGATCCAACGCGACGTTCGACGCTTACAAGCCGTGTTGCGGATGGGGCTCGCCACCCCCGAACACATCGACTTCGCCGCCCAGTTGACAGCCGGACGCGCGGCAGGGGCTGGTGACAATGCCACGGCGTCGTAGAGGGTACACGGAGAGGTTCAACCTGGCGTGTTCAATTTTTGCTTGTCAAGGCCAATGTCCTTGATCCCGTTTTTGTTCTGCGTCGAACCTCCTAGCAGGAACGTCGAGCCGTTTTGGAGTGCGGTGGCTTGACGCCGCTTTCGTTTTGCGTCAGCTTTGCTTTTTGCCGATAGCCGTTGGAGTAGCGGAGAGAAAGAAAGGCACAGCCAAAGCGGCGTCAAGCCACCGCACTCCATAGAAAGCGTACCGGCCTGTGTGGACGTCACGTTCCAGGAGCGCGCAAGAAGCGGGACTACGAACAAGCCGGGGTTCGGGAGTACTTGGTGATCGCGCTGCGGGCAACAGGCGGTGTTCTGGTTCGTCAACCGGGACGGTAAGTTCGCGGAATGGAACAGAACCACCTTTTACCCTTCTTCGCCTGCCGTTTGGACGCCATCCAGCTTGGCACCTCCGTCCCAACGTTCGAGCTTCACCTGATACCGCTGCATCAATTCATCCGCCAATCGCCGCGAAATCTCTTCGCGTTTTCTGGCGACGTAATCGGCGTGGACGCGATCGCGGATTTCTTCCAACGGCGTAATGCGGGCCGGCGTCTTGTCTTCGAGCAAGACCAGGAACCGCCGCCCGTCGTGCTCGTGCGGCTCCTTCGTCCACGTGCCGGCATCCAAGGCGAACAGCGCGTCGGCGTTCCCCAGTCGCGGATGCTGCTGGCCGCGGACAATCGTTTCCGGAGGTGACTTGTCCTCGTCCGGCGCCGGTTCGCCGCCCCGCTTCCGTTGCCACTGGCGGAAGTCGTCGGCTGACTGGATGCCGTCCAACACGGCGGCAGCTTGCTCGTCCGGCTGCAGCTCTTCGATCCGGACCGTCAGCGTTTCGGGCTGGCGGTACTGGCTCTCTCCCAGCTTGTAGAAGGCTTCCAAGTCCACGTCGGTCGGCTGGATCTTGGCCAGTTCGCGAGCCTGGAAACGGGCGGCCAGCAGATTGTCTTCGACGGCTTGCCGAGCGGCCACATATTCTGGCTCGCGGTCCAGGCCCAGTTCCCGCGCCCGGCGCCTAAACAATTCGGTCTGCAACAGTTCGTCGAACAACTGCCGCCGGGCTTCCGGCCTCGCGAATTCGCGCAGCAACTGTTGCCGCAAGGGCTCGACTCCCGCAGCTCCCTGCATGGCCAGCATCTGGTCGACTCGGCGTTCGACCAGGCGGTCCAAATCGGCCTCGGTCAGCGATTCGCCGGCCAGCGTCGCCAGAACCTTGCCCTGCTGGACGTCGCTCGCCCCGACCTCGACGCGCCGCGACAGCTCGCGGCCGACTTCGCCGTACAAGCCCAGCCGCCGCAGGCAGGTCACCAGTTCGGGTCCGACTTTCTTGCGCAACGCAGGATCGTCTTCCGCCGCTTGTTCGCAGCGCAGCAGTACCGCCGCGGCCCGGTCGAACTGCTCGGCCCGCATGAGCAAGCGGCCGACACGGAACCAGACCTCCGCCCGATCGCTCGCCTGTGGCGTGCTCCGCAGGTATTCCTCCCACGCCTCGGCCGCCTGGACGTACAGGCTGCGGTTTTCCAATTCGTGCGCCAATTCCCGCTGTCTGCTGGGACTCTCCGCCGCAATTCCGCCGCCGGACGCGGCAGGCCGGTCGCCGAATTGCATCAAGCTCCACGCCAATACGCCTAGAACCGCCAGCTGCAGCGCGACAATCAAGATCAGCCAGCCGCGGGGGGCCGTGCCCGCCGCATGCCGCAGGCGTCCGGGCGGATCGCCGAGACTCAAATGGGGTCGGTTCAGATCACTGGTCATCGAAATCGTTTCTCCCGCATCTGGAAAAATCGCCGCAGACTGGCGACGTAGTCTCCTCGAGTGTCGATCGGCAATTCGTCGACACCGACCCGTTTCAATTCGGACTGGAATGTCTCGCGCCGTGCGGCGGCGCGCGACTGGAACAGCGCCCGCACCCCCGGATGCCGTGTGTCGACCTCCACAACCTCGCCGGTCTCGGCGTCTTGAAGGGTGATAAAGCCGACGTCGGGCAACGCCTGCTCGCGCGGATCGGCCACGGAGATCGCTGTGACGTCGTGGCGGCTCTTGGTTACGGCCAACGCCCGCCGCGCGCTGGGGCCGATGAAATCGCTGACCAAGAACACCACCGCCCGCCGTTTCTGGACATGGTTCAGGAAGTCCAGCGCCGCCTGCAGGTGAGTCTCCCGGGCCACCGGCCGCTGGCCGACCAGCTCTCGAATCAAATGCAGCACGTGCGACTTGCCCTTCCGCGGCGGATAGTAGTCCAGCACGTCGTCACAGAACGTCAGCAGCCCTACCTTGTCGTTGTTCTTCAGCGCCGAGAACATCAGTAGCGCCGCGACCTCGACCACCAAGTCCAGCTTGGACCGTCCCGCGGAACCGAACACGCCCGAGGCCGACACGTCGACCAGAAACAAGACCGTTAGCTCGCGCTCTTCGCAGAATCGTTTGATGAAACAGCTGCCGGTCCGCGCCGTGACGTTCCAGTCGATCGTGCGAATGTCGTCCCCCGGCTGGTACTCACGCACCTCGTCGAACTCCATTCCGCGGCCGCGAAACACGCTCTTGTACTGGCCTGCGAATAGAGCGTTCACAGCGCGGTTGGCCACGATCTGAATGCGGCGGACGCGTTTCAAAATGTCGGCGACGGCTAGATCAGGCATGGTTGACCCCACGGTACGTCTGAGCCTGGCTTGGGAAGCTTCACGGCACCGGCACCGTGCTCAGAATCTTGGCGATCACATCCTCGGCGGTCATCTCCTCGGCTTCGGCCTCGTAGGTCAGGATGACGCGATGCCGCAGCACGTCGTGAGCGATGTCCTTGACGTCCTGCGGCGTGACGTAACCGCGGCCTTGCAGGAACGCCATCGCCCGCGCGCCCAGCCCCAGGTAAATCGACGCCCGCGGCGAAGCCCCGTAATCGATCAGCGGCGCCAAATCCGCCAACGCGAACGCCGCCGGTTCGCGTGTGGCCCGCACCAGGTTCAGGATGTATTCCTTGATCTGGTCGTCGATGTAAATCAGCCGCACCACTTCCTGCATGGCGGAGATCTCTTCCGGATTCAACACCGGCTGGACCGTCCGCGCCGTGCCGTCCAGCGCCATGTCCAACACGCGGCGTTCTTCGTCCGGCTGCGGATAGCTGATCTTGACCTTCAGCATGAACCGGTCGACCTGGGCTTCGGGCAGCGGATACGTCCCCTCCTGTTCGATCGGATTTTGGGTCGCCATCACCAAGAACAAGCCCTCCAGCGGATACGTTGCATCGCCGATGGTCACCTGCCGTTCCTGCATGGCTTCGAGCAACGCCGATTGCACCTTGGACGGGGCCCGGTTGATCTCGTCGGCGAGCACGAAATTGGCGAAGATCGGACCTTTGCGCGTCTTGAACGTCCCTTCGCCAGGCATGTAGATCATGGTCCCGATCAAGTCGGCCGGCAACAGGTCCGGCGTGAACTGAATCCGCTGGAACCGCGTCGCCAGGGCCTGCGCCAAGGACTTGATCGCCGTCGTCTTGGCCAAGCCCGGCACGCCTTCGAGCAAAATGTGCCCGTCGGTGAGCAGGCCCACCAACAGGCGGGAGATCATCTCCTGTTGCCCGACGATGGTCTTGCGCAGCTCGCCGTTCAGCCGGTCGATCAACTCCGCCTTCTCCGCCACCCGGTCTTTGATCTGATTGACGTCCACACGCACGGCTTGGCTCCTTGGTTCTAACTTGTTGCGAAGATTTTCGTACCTCCCGCGGCTCTGTCAAGGGCGCACCGTGGGAACCAGTCGCTGAGATCGTGCAGACAGGGCCAACAAGCAGGCCGTGCCACGCGGAAAGCCGGGACTTCATTCGGCAGAGGCGTTGTCAGCGGGGGGGCGGAGGATTAGGATCTTAACTGGTTTCTGAATCAGTTGATGGGATCCGTGTATTACCCAACGTGCCTCAAGGAGAAAACACCATGCGTCGCCAGTTGCCTGTGCTCGGTTTGTTGTGTGCCGTGGTCATGGCCGGATGGATGCAGCCGATCCGAGCGGAAGAAACTCCGTCCAAGGTGCTGCGCGCGGGGATGATCGGTCTGACGACCTCGCACGTGCCGGCGTTCACCAATGTATTGAATGATCCGAAGGCCACCGGCGATTTGGCCGACGTCCAGGTCGTAGCCGGTTTCACGGGCGGCGTTGCGGACAATCCATCGAGTTGGGACCGTCGCGAGAAGTTCACCGAAGAGCTGCGACAGAAGGGAGTCAAGATCTACGATACGATCCCCGAAATGCTCGAACACGTCGACGTGGTGTTCTTGGAGGAAGTTGATGGCCGGCCGCACTTGGAATGGGCCCGTCCCGTGATCGCGGCCGGCAAGCCGCTGTTTATCGACAAACCGCTGGCCGGTTCGCTGGCCGATTGCATCGAGATCTTCCGCTTGGCCAAGGAAGCCAACGTGCCGTGTTTCTCGAGTTCCTCGCTTCGCTTCGGTTCGGATTTGGCACCGGTCCGTAGCGGCGAATCGGAATTCGGCCAGGTAAAAAGCTGTGTGGCCTGGGGCCCGATGAGCATCGAGCCGCACCATCCCGACTTGTTCTGGTACGGGATTCACGGCTGCGAGATCCTGTTCACCATCATGGGGACGGGCTGCAAGACGGTGACCCGCGAAGCGCCGGACAAGGTCGCGGGAGTCTGGGCGGACGGCCGCACTGGCACGTTCGAGGGTCGCAAGGGCTACGGGGCCGACGTGGTCGGAACCAAGGGCAGCGGGACGGTCGGTAAGTACGAGGGATACAAGCCGATGGTGGTCGAGATCTGCAAGTTCTTCAAAACCGGCAAGCCGCCCGTGTCGATGGAGGAAACGCTGGAGATCTATACGTTCATGGAAGCCGCCGACGAGAGCAAGCGGCAAGGTGGCAAGCCGGTCAGCATGGAAGACGTCTTCAAAAAAGCACAAGCTGCCAACGCGGCACGCAACCAATGAGATTGTTACTTAAGTTCAGAACCTCTGACATGGAGCCGCCGAGATGAGCGGTTGTCGGCCGTTCCGCCGGATGCCACCGAGTTTACCTCGGCGGAGTTTCACTCTCCGCCTAGGAACGCGACCGCCGATACCCCACCCTTTCCCCGCCGCCACCCCCGGAGGGGGCAGCGGGAAAGGGTATTTTATGTCGGGTTTTCTCGGTGAATAGTGAAACTCCCCTGGGGTAAACCCAGGGGCCTTAAATGCCGGGTGTTGCTGTCAGGTACATTTCCACCGACGAAGGTACAATAAACGAATCCGTGTAGCCTGTTGGTACCGCATGTGCGTGTTGCCACCGAAATCCTTACGAGGCCCCGACTGTCATGCAACCAAGCAAATCCACGACTGCGGCAGTATTTCTTGCCCTGTGCCTGCTCGGCCTGACCGCCGTTCCAACGCGATCGGCGGAACCTCGCTGGCTGCCCGCCACGCCGGAGAACCTGCCGCGCTGGCGCGGGTTTAATCTATTGGAAAAGTTCATCCTGGGCAGGGGCCGCATGCCGTTTCTAGAAAAGGACTTCCGGCTGATCTCGCAGCTCGGCTTCAATTTTGTGCGGCTGCCGATGGACTATCGCTACTGGATCCAGGACGGTGACTGGGAACAGTTTGACGAAGCGACATTGCGCGAGATCGACCAAGCGGTCGAGTGGGGCGGCCAGTACGGCATCCATGTGTGTATCAACTTTCATCGCGCCCCCGGCTATACGGTCGCCAAGCCGGCGGAGAAAACCAGTCTGTGGACCGATCCCGAGACGCAGCGCGTTTGTGCGCTGCATTGGGCCGAGTTCGCCCGCCGGTATCGAGGCGTTCCGAACGAACGAGTCAGCTTCAATCTGATGAACGAGCCGGCGGGCGTCGAGCCGGACGCTTATCTGGCCGTGGTTCGCAAGCTGGTGGCGGCAATTCGTGCCCAAGATCCGGAGCGGCTGATCATTTCCGACGGCTTGCAATGGGGCCAATTGCCGCTGTTGGAGTTGCGCGAATTGCGCGTTGCCCAGGCCACGCGGGGTTACACGCCCGGCGAGATCAGTCATTACAAGGCCAGTTGGGTCAACAGCGAGCATTTTCCGGAGCCGCAGTGGCCGCGACCGTTGCCGCCCAACGGCACGCTGCTGAGCCCCAAGAAGAAAGAGGGTTCGCATCCGCTGATCATCGACGGCCCGTTCGCATCCGCCACCGAATTGCGGCTCCGCGTGCTGACCGTGTCGATGGCCGCGGTGCTGGTGGCCGAGGCGGACGGCAAGGCGATTCTGGAACGTACGTTCCAATGCGGTCCCGGCGAGGGCGAGTGGAAGAAAGCGGAGTTCAAACCGGAGTACAACATCTATCAGAACTTGTACGATCGCGACTATACCGCGGCAATTCCCGCCGGCACGCAACAGGTCCGCGTGCGCGTTGCCGACGGCGACTGGCTGCAGATCGGCGAGATCGGACTCCGGCCCAAGACGGACGGCGGAACCGAGGCGACCCTCAAGCTGAAGCAGGATTGGGCCAAGCCGCCGGAACCGATCCGGTATGTGCTGGGCCAGCCGAGCGGCCCGTTCGCCGGAATTCCGATGCAGGACCGGACTTGGCTGTGGAAGACGTGCATCGAGCCTTGGAAAGAGGCCCAGGCTCAAGGCGTCGGCGTCATGGTGGGCGAATGGGGCTGCCATAATAAGACCCCGCACGACGTATTCCTGCGTTGGGCGGAGGACAGCTTGAGCAACTGGCAGCAAGCCGGCTGGGGCTGGGCCTTATGGAACCTGCGCGGATCGTTCGGCGTTCTGGACAGCGGCCGTGCGGACGTCGAGTATGAGCCATTTGAGGGACACCAGCTGGATCGGAAACTGCTGGATTTGCTGCAGCGGTACTAACGAATCTAGTGCTCCCCGCGTTTCTTGACATCTTGGCGTGAGAATCGTCTCTGCCTTGCGGTTTCACGTAGCTGGCGTCTTGACTTTGCCTTCCGGTTGTCCCCACAATAGCTTTGCCTTACCCACCGTTGCAGCTTGACCGGCTCGAACCGGTCGTTCTGTATTCCCTCCTGTTCCTTCGAAAGGACAAACTATGACGTTCTCACGACGTACGTTTCTCAAGCGGGCCGCTGCATCAGCGGCCGTCACTCCCTTCCTTTTGCCGTCGCGGATCTGGGCGGCGGAGACCTCGCCCAATGCGCGGCTGGCGATGGGCTTCATCGGCATGGGCACGCAGAACCGTGGCTTGTTGGGCGGGTTCATGAACAACGCGGACGTCCAAGTGCTGGCGGTTTGCGACGTGGATACCACGCGCCGCGAGGTCGCCAAAAAGCGGGTGGACGATTATTATTCCAGCCAAGGCGCTGCAAGCGGCCAATGCGCGGCTTATAACGATTTTCGTCAGATCATCCAACGCAAAGATATCGACGCGGTCTGCATCGCCACGCCGGACCACTGGCACGCCATCATCACCCTCGCCGCGCTGCGGGCGGGCAAGGATGTGTATTGCGAAAAGCCGCTGACGCACAACATTCATGAAGCGATCGAAGTCATTCGAGCCGTCGACGCCAACCAGCGCGTGCTGCAGACCGGCTCGATGCAGCGATCCTCGAAGGAATTCCGCATCGCCTGCGAACTGGTCCAGAACGGCGCCATCGGCAAGGTCGAGCGGGTCGAGTGCAGTTTTGGCGATCCAGGAATTCCGTGCGAGCTGCCCGAAGAAGAGATGGAGCCGGGCTTGGACTGGAACATGTGGGTAGGGCCGGCGGCGATGCGGCCTTACAATTCCGTGCTCAGCCCGCGGGGCGAACACAAGCACTTCCCGAACTGGCGGGCCTTCCGCGAGTTCGGCGGCGGCATGGTCACCGACTGGGGCGCCCATCACCTGGATATCGCCCAGTGGGGCCTGGGGATGGATGATAGTGGCCCGGTCGAAGTGCTGCCGCCCGAAACGCCCGGCGCCAAACGCGGCGCGAAGCTGGTATATGCCAACGGCGTCACCGTCGAGCACCAGAACGGCTTCGGCGTGCATTTCTACGGCACGGAGGGCGAGGTCCAGGTGAACCGCGGCAAATTCACGCTCAAACGCGGCGACCAGATGATCGCCTCCTGGACCGGCAGCGACGAGGACAAGGAGAAGAAGACCTCGTGCGCGGCTCAAGTTCAGATCGCCGAACGCGAGTTCCTGCAGGATGCGAAAATCAAGCTGTACGACAGCAAGAACCACCTAGGCAATTTCCTGGACTGCGTCAAGCAGCGGAAGAAGCCCGTGACCAGCGAACAAGAAGGTGGACGTACGGTGATCTGCTGCCACTTGATGAACCAGGCGTATTACCACAGCCAGAAACTGAAGTGGAACCCGAACATTTTCGCTTTCGTCGACGGCACCGGCGATCCTGCTTGGCTGACCCGCGATTACCGCGGTCCGTGGAGCGTCTAAAAGAAATCGTGCGGCGTTCGGGCATCGCGGAGCGGAAGTCGCTCCCTGCCAGCTTGCTGGCAGGGAGCCAAAGGCCCGCATTCTTGCCACCTCCTGCCAGCTTGCTGGCAGGTCAGCAAGATTGACAGCTAGCAGACGCGGTACCGCGTTAAACTTAAACCCTTGCCAGCTTGCTGGCAGGTTGTCTTTGAACTGGCGTTGCGGCGATTTTGCTCCCGGCTCGGCACCAATTCAGCCAGCCAGGAAGGGCGCGACACGAGGCCTATCCGCTTCGTAGAAAGCGGTGTCCCCTTCTGCACTTCGCATCATCGACCGCCGTCCTGTCAGCAGCTACGACAGCGTAACCTCTCTCGGTCCGTTGCGGTTCTGCCCGGCGGAACTGCAATGATCTGCAGAGGCCGGACTTGGCGTAGTCTCCGTCTCCATCAGTCCCGGTCATGCGTGCTGCCGTCCACCTCGAACAGTTTTCGCGCGGTACTGGCGCGAAGGAACATGTGCTTCGGTCAGGCAGGGCGCGGAGCGGCCATGGGTCGGACATCGGGGTTTCTTTCTGCGGCGCGAAGCAGCGCTTCGTTTGGCTCCTCCTCGGTGTCGAGCAAGGGCCGCAAGTTGCTCCGACCCTCGAACCGTCAAACGGATCACGGCGTGGTCACGAAGCACTTGCCGCGCAGAACGAATCGCCTCGGATCTCACAAACTCCTCGACCGGCTGCCCGGCCAAATCGGCCGCTCGCCCAATCAACAAGCGATCCGCTGGACTCATTCTCAGGTTGACTTGTTCCTGGGTTACCGTTGCGTTCATTAAATCTGTCTCCTGCCATGCCACCTCGACTGTTATTGTACCCGGTCGTTATCCGATGTCCAACTGGAAACGCCGCACGCATTGTTGCCGCCCCCTGCCAGCTCGCTGGCAGGTCAGCAAGATTGACAGCCAGAAGACGCCGTCCCGTGTCAAGCTCAGGCCCCTGCCAGCTTGCTGGCAGGTGAATAAGACGAACTGCCCCTTAGCCGCCAATCTCATTCACCTGTCGGACAAGCGGGTTGTTGATTTAATGTTGTCTGCACGCTTCGGGCTCGTTGGAGTTCACGCTTCAGCGTGTCTTTTCCTGCCGACAGAGCCGGGCCGGGCACGCTGAAGCGTGAACTCCAACGGGCGTGTCCTCACGTAATACGCGGTAGACACATTAAATCGACAGCCCGCAAGCCGACAGGGGGCCGTATAAAGCTGGGCCACATTCTCGGTTCATGGAAGGTCAACAGCGACGCGGCACTAGCGCCCTTTCCCCACGCAGTACAAATGCCGCGTGGTGCGAATGAACAGCTGGCCGTGGGCGGCGGCGATCGAGGACCGCACCATTTCTCCCTGGGTCGGCTGGTCCATCGGAATCGTGCGGACTAATTCGCCGTCCGCAGCGCGGAAAATAGCCACCTGGCCGTCAAAGTTGATCGTGTACAGCTTGCCGTCGGCGGCCAGCGGCGAGGCTTCGTACTTGGCGTTGCCCGGCGTCGGAACGGTCCACTTGACCTTGCCGGTGCGGGGCTCGACGCGTGACAGGTTCTTGCGGACGTCGCTGAGCACGAAGAAATCACCGTCGTAAAAAGCGGGCGTGGGAACGTCGGCGGACACTTCCTTCGCTTCGCGGCTGACCCATGCCAGGCAATCGTCATCCAGCACGCCGCTGCCGCCCGCACGCACCGCGTAAATCGGATCGCGTTTGGGTGCGCACGCCAAGATGATGCCGTCGCCCGCGACCGGCGAGGGCACCAGCCGCCAGTGCGGAATCCGTTCGGGGTTCCAGGTACCCCAGCGCCACAGCTCTTTGCCGGTTTCCGGATCGTGGCCCGTCAGGTCGTCGCCGCCGATGACCAGCAACTGGGTCGCGCCGCCGACTGTGTACGGGATCGGCGTCGAGAACGCTTCGCGCGATTCGGCCACCGCGCGGCTGGGACGCACGTGCCGCCACAGTGTTTTGCCGGTCTGCGGATCCAAGGCCAGCAGATAGGATTCATTGAACCGCCCCGCCAACCCGCGACCTTCGACCGGCACGTCCCGCTGCAACACCTGGACGTACAGCTTGCCGTCGAACAACAGCGGACTGCTGCTGAACGTCCACAGGAACGCGAACGCACCGTAGTCGTCTTCCAGGTTTCGAGCCCACCGCGGCTGGCCGTCCAGGCTATAGGCGACCAATTCGCCGCTGCCGTAGAAGAAGAACGCCAGCCGACCGTCGGTTACCGGAGAAGCCGCGGCAAAGTTGCTGCGATAGTCTTTGCTGATACCTTTGGCCACGTCGTGCTGCCACAGGATCTCGCCGGTCTTGCAGTTCAAGCACATGGCTTGAAGCATGTCTCGGGCCGAATCGGTGCCTGTCAACAGCACGCGGTCCTCCCAAATCACCGGCGTGGATGCGGCCACGCCCGGCAGCGCGACGCTCCAAGCGATGTTTTCGGTCCGGCTCCACTGTTCCGGCAGTCCCGTCTCGTCGGTCGAGCCATTAAAGAACGGCCCCCGCCATTGCGGCCAATCGCCGGCCTGGATCGGCGATAGGCCCATGAACAATCCGCACGCGAATAAGAAATACTTGGTCATGAAATCTGCATCCTCATCATGAAAGGGTTCCTCGAAAACTGCACCGTTGCGGGCGATATCCGCCAGGCCACCTAATCTTTCACTAATCTTTCACGTGGGAGATTAAGTGAAAGATTAAGTGAAAGATTAAGTGAAAGATTAAGTGAAAGATTAAGTGAAAGATTAAGTGTTTTATCGCGTTTCACAGCTGGCCGCTCACTCCAACTCCCTGATCAGGATATTGGAAAAATCGATCGGATCGCCGTGGTGCTGCAGGGCCAATGGTCCGCGAGCAGGCACCCCGGGCAGTTGGGCGTTTTCGATGACCGTTTCGCCGTTCAGATCGACCGTCAGCCGATCGCCTCGCATGGTGATGATAAAGCGGTTCCATTGCCCGATGGGCTTGTCGGCGCATGTGCGCGGTGTAACGCCGGCGCGGACTTCCGGCGGCATCTTGGGATCCGTGCGGTATCCGTACACTTCGCCCGAGCCCGCCGGCCAACACCACATATTGATTTGGCTTTTGCTGCTGCCGCGCAGATAGATCCCGCTGTCCCCCGCGTCGGGGACTTCGACCTGCTGCGCCCGGCCGTCGGCATCCAGCGCCGGTTCGCCGCTGGGCGTCAGTACCGGCCGCAGCGTGGACACCGGCTTGCGAGTCCAGCGCCAGTCGCAGATCAGCACGAAATCGCCGTATTCCTTTTCCGTCCACAGGTTCTTGTCCGCCGCCTCGCTGCGGCCGTCGTAGGATAAGATCCAATCCTTGGGCTGCCAATGCCCCATGTGTCCGAGGTCGGCTTTCCAGCCGTCGAGGTCGGCGCCGTTGTACAGCGGCACAAAGCCTTCGGCCACGGTGGCGACGTCATCCGGCGCCGGGTTGGTCGAAGGCAACTCGCGGATGCGAATGTTGCGGAAATGGCATTCGGAACCTTCCGATTCGAGGCACAGGTACCCCTTGCGCGGCGAGCAGTCTTTGCCGACGGTCACTTCCTTGCCGTTGACGCTCAGCCGCAGCACGCCGTCACAGCCTTCGACACGATAATGATTCCATTCCGGCGAACTGTTCGAGCGCTCCTCGATCGGAAAGCTGCGATGGCCCGTCTGGGAGATCCGCCCCGTGGGCGTCATCTTTGCGCCGAACACCGGAAAGACGTCGCCGTGCGTCGTGAACCACTCGTTCTTGCCCTTGGCGTCGTAACCGTTGTCCAAGATCTGGACTTCCATGCCGCGGGCAAACGGCGAACCTACTGCCGGCAGCGCGTCGCCCCAGACGAACAGCCCGGCATTGCCGCCCGGCTTCATGTGCCGCCACTCCAACTCGATGACAAAGTTCTCGTACTGCCGTTCGGTACGCATCAGCCCGGTGGGGATTCCGGTTGACACGATGATTCCGTCCTGCACGCCGAACGTCCTCGGCCCGACGTTGAGCGGCGCCCAGCCGGACAAGTCGCGGCCGTTGAACAGCGACACCCAGGGAGTTTCCGCATCGCTTGCGGCGTCGCCCTCAGCCGCCCCGGCGGAAGCGGCCCCAACCAGGATTGCCGAACAGCACATCATCGCGATCCACATTCCAGTTCTGATGTTCATTCAATCGTCCTTCGCTTTAGAGATGATCGCTCGCCAAGCATTTCCACCCGTTCCACCGTCACGAAACTAAAGGCCAGCGGTTCGCTTGTCAAGGGATTGCCGGCGAAGGGCTGGCGAAGGGTCTGTCTCAATCCATCTTGAAAACAGTCCACGGCCCGTTGCATCACGAGCGGCCGGGAATCATCATTCCTATCGGTTAGCAAGCCGAGAACGGATAGAATACTACCGCTTGTTGCGATTCCGAGTTCGTTGCAGTCGCCGATGTGATCCGTCATGAAAACAACCGGCAAGTTATCGCCTGTGGCCGTCGCTCCGCCCCGGCGGGTGCTGATGGCGTTGGGTTACTACGATCCCCAACTCCACCGGGGCATCACCCGCTATGCGCGGGAGGCCGGCTGGGTCCTCGATACGTCAATGGCCCATTACGGTGTGATTCCGGAACATTGGCACGGGGACGGCGTGATCACGATCCTGCTGACCGAGCGCGGCGACATCACGCGGTTTATCTCTCGGCAGACAGTGCCCGCCGTGGCCCTGTACGCGGACGCCCAGCACGTGCGGGTGCCGCGGGTGGTGCTGGATGACGCCAGGATTGGGCAACTCGCCGCGGAGCACCTGTTGGAACGTGGATTTACGGACCTCGGCTTCTATCGTTTCAGCGAGTACCAGGCGGTGCGCGGCCGCGAGGAAGGTTTTCGGCGAACCGTCGAGCGGGCCGGCCGGAACTTCCATCTGCTCGATTGGTCCCGCGCAGCGCAGCAGCGCCGCAACGTGAATTGGTTCGACTGGCTCCAGCATGAACTGCCGAAACTGCCTTTGCCCATCGGGATCATGGCGCAGAGCGACCATCGAGCCGTCTATTTGCTCGGCGCCTGTGAAGCCGTCGGCTTGGCCGTCCCGGAGCAGGTTGCGGTGGTCGGCGTCGACAACGACGAGCAGGCTTGCGAATTTGCGGCGGTGCCGCTGTCCAGCGTGGATTGTAACCGCGAGCTGATGGCCTACGAGGGAGCCCGCCTCTTGGACCGGCTGATGAACCGCGGACGGCCGCCGCGGCGGCCGATTTTGATCCCGCCGCGCGGGGTCGTCGTGCGCCACAGCAGCGACATTTATGCGGTCGCCGATCCGGCCGCGGCCCGCGCTCTGCAGTTCATTCGCGAGCACTACCGGGAATCGATCGGCGTCGAGGACGTGATTCGGGCCAGCCAGACGAGCCGTTGCGGACTGTATCGAGCCTTTCGAAAATACGTCGGCCGCTCCGTCGGCGAGGAGATCGACCGGCAACGCATCGAGCACGCCAAGAAGCTGCTGCGTCAGACCCGCGACAAGCTGCACGTGATCGCCCGCCTTTCTGGTTTCAGCGGCGCCGAGCACTTTTCGCGCACGTTCCGCCGCGTCACCGGCGATCCTCCCTCCGCCTACCGCCGACGGGCGCAGCCCGCCGGCCAGCCTCTTGAGGTGACGTGATACAAAACGTCAAGAAAGAAATACAGAATCCGCTTGTCGCTGTACGGGCCGGAGTGTTACTTTGCTATAGGCTTTTCCTTTTTACATTTCTGCCACGGAGAACGGTTGATGATCCGAGCAAGTCAGCGCCGGCGGGGATTTACGCTCGTTGAATTGTTGGTGGTGATCGCCATCATTGGGATCTTGGTCGCCTTGTTGCTGCCGGCGATTCAGGCGGCGCGGGAAGCGGCGCGGCGGGCCCAGTGCAGCAACAATCTCCGGCAATTGGGCGTGGGCCTGCACAATTTCCACGACACCCACAAAGTCCTGCCCCCGGGCCTGTACAACCGGATCAATGATTGGACCACAGCCCCTCCCGTGGGGACGGCCTTGGATCGCAACGGATGGTTCCCGCACGTCCTGCCGTTCATCGAGCAGACGGCGCTCTTCGATCAATGGGTCAGCGAGTCCACAACCGGCGTCAACGGTCTGAATTTCAGTGGCCGGCATACGGTGATTCCCGCCTTTCTTTGTCCGTCGGACCCGGCCGGTGCCAAGGCTTCGACCAACGGGATCTCCGGGAACTACCTGCTCAGCGGCGGAGGCCGAGCGTGGGGCAATCAAAACACGATGACGGATTCGACGGGAGGGCAGCCGACCGGGTTGTTCTACTCACAGTCACGGGTGCGATTGGGCGACATCGTGGACGGGACTTCCAGTACGCTGATGAGTTCCGAAATCATCCTCGTTCCGGACGGTCCCGCCGTGGTTGCCGGTTGCAGCGGCGGGACGCGCGACATGCGCGGGCTGTATTGGAATCATGTCCACATGGGGACGCTGTTTGTATCCTTACGCGCGCCCAACAGCCCGGTGCCCGATGTGGTCGGATGGTCATGCATCAACCACACCAACGCTCCCTGCAACTCCTGCAGCTACAGCACCGGGGTGGTGACACCGCGGAGCTATCATCCCGGTGGGGTACATGTGGGACTCGCGGATGGCTCCGTGCGATTCGTGGCGGACAGTATCGACGTGGCGGTCTTCCAGGCTCTGGGAACGCGAAACGGACAAGAGGTCGTGCCGACGTTGTGATTTCGTCCACCCCATCGCATACACTGGGCTCCCCTTGGACTTACCCGGAAGGCATTTTTCCGTGAAATCAATTTTCTACCATCGAATCCGCCCTGTGTCCCAATCTCCGCTCGAAGGATTGGACCAGCGGGTCCGGTCCGCGCCGGCGGGCGCTTTCATGTTGCTTTCGGTGATCGGGGTTTGCCTCACCGTCGCGGGATGCGGCGCCCGAACCGTACCCGTCGAAGGGACCGTTTCCTTCGGAGGCGTCGCGATTGCCGAGGGAACGATCACCTTTCAGCAGAGGGATCAGGAAAGACCTTCTGTGATCGCAAGCGAGATCCAAGCGGGAGCTTATCGAGCCATGGTCCCGCCCGGCAAGTATCGGGTCGTGTTCTCGGCCCATCGGACCGCCGAAACACTCGGACCGGACGGTCAGCCCCACAAGATCCAATACCTGCCAGCCAAGTTCACCGCCGATTCGGAGATGACCGTCGAACTATTGCCCGAAGGCGATACGAAGCTCGACTTTGATCTGCGCTGAGACGCAAGACAAGGATACCAGGCACGTCGCGTCTCGACGGGAGCGTGATACGAAAGATCAAGAAAGCTTTTCACACATTCGTTCTTTCTGCAATTCTGTCACGGAGTACTGGTCATGAACCGAGCAAGGCTGCATAAGCCCGGGTTTACGTTGGTCGAGTTGTTAGTGGTAATCGCCATTATTGGGATCTTGGTCGCCTTGTTGCTGCCGGCGATTCAGGCGGCGCGAGAGGCGGCGCGGCGGACCCAGTGTACGAACAACTTGAAACAGTGGGGATTGGGGATGCAGAACTACCACGATACCTGGAGGAAACTGCCTTTTGGGGCCGTCACTGGCAGCAGCGCCGCAGGCCCGAAACGGCACACCTGGGTTCCCGGGATGTGGCCGTTCATCGAGCAATCCGTGCTGTACGACCGGTACGATTTCAATCTCGTTTTTCATGTCCCGCCGAATATCGTTCAGAACACGTTGGATGGCGTGCTGGCGGAGACGGTGCCTTCGTACTACTGTCCGAGCAACCCCGGGGCTCGAATCTGGAAAGGGGATACCTACTGGCGGGCTCGGGGCCATTATCTGCTGAACTGGGGCAGCGGCGGCAGCACCATCCCTCAAGCGACGACGATGGCCCCGTTTGGATACATCGGAGGCACCAACACCAATCCGTTTTCCTGCGGACTTAACGCCTTTGTCGATGGCACGTCGACCACGCTGTTGATGTCGGAAGGGGCCGTTCCGCTGTCCGAGACCTCGAATGACGCCCGCGGCGATTTCATGAACGACGACACCGCCTATTGCGGATTCGCATTCATGACCACTAATACGCCGAATACGACGGTACCGGATAACGTGGCCAATTGTACCGCGACATCGATTCCCAATGCTCCGTGCGCGAACAACGGCGGGGCCCAACGGATGCAGGCCGCTCGAAGTCTGCACCCGGGCGGCGTGAATGCCATGCTGGCCGACGGCGCCGTTCGTTTCGTCAGCAGCAATATCGATCTGGCGACGTGGCGGGCTCTGGGCACGATCCAGGGCGGAGAGGTGGTAGGAGACTATTGATAGGAACCAAGGCATGCAAACGTGGAGAAAAACGAGTGTCGCCGTGACGGTGCTTTTCGCCGGCTTGGCCTGCGTCGGCTGCGGGGGGACCGACAAGCCGTTCAAAACAGCACGATTGGCCGGGACGGTCAAACTCGACGGCGAATCGATCGAGAACGGGACCATCAGCTTCGTCCCCGAGGATGGGCAGTCGCCGACGACCGGAGCTGTCATCCAAGGCGGCAAATACGCGGTCGAAGCACCGTTGGGACGGACCAAAATCCTGATATCTGCAGTCCGGGGCACCGGGCGGATGCAGAAGGCCTACGACACGCCCGACAGCCCGACCATGGAAATTACGGAGGAAATAGTCCCCGCCCGTTATAACGTGGCGACTACCCTGGAACACGATGTCACAGAGAAGAAGTCGGATTCGGATTTCGATCTCAAACGATGAATCCTAGGTCAAGCCGTTAAACTATCCTGACTACCTTGCGCACCGCGTCTGTTTTGGACAAGGAGGCTTGTATCATGTATCAGGCGAAAATGTATTTGCCGCTCGGAGTCGTGGCCGAGATTCTTTTGGTTGTCGGCGTTCTTGCAGGGGCTGCGGAGCCCGCGACGACGAGCGCGCCGGCGACCGCGGTCGCCATCGATAAGCCGCTGATCGCCCACTGGGCGTTCGACGAAGCGAACGGAGTATGCTTGGACCACAGTGGAAACGGATACCACGCAGACCCGGCGGACAGCGGGCCCGGCCAACTGGGGCGAACCAGCGGAATATTCGGCCGCGCGATGCGATTCTCCGGCCAGCACCGGTTGGCCGTCGCGGGAGCCGGCTTGCCCGATTTCTCCGAACTGAAGCAGATCGGTTTCTCCGCCTGGGTCCAGGTCAGTCGATTCGACCGGTACAACGAAATTTTCCGCAAGGAAGATGGCGATCGCCGCGTGCTGTTCTCGTTTCAGGACGAGGGCAAAACGCTGGCCTTGGGCCTGAACGTCAAGGGATACGTCGAGTGCGACGCGCCGATCGAGCCAAAGTGGCTGCTCGACGGTGCCTGGCACCATTGTGCGGCCACGTTCGACGGCCGGTCGTTGCGCGTGTACCTGGACGGCAGAGAAATCGCTTCGCTCCAGCGTTCCGGCACGATCACCGCTGGCGGTTCGGCGCCCGGCTTCATCGGCTCGACCAACGGCGGTGAATGCCTCCAGGGCATGCTGGACGATGTGCGGATCTACGCCGATTCGCTCTCGGCGGACGCGGTGGCTCGGCTGTACCTGAACGGCATCGAGGCCATCGGTTTGGCCGACAAGCAGGTGGCGGAGCACCTGGACCGGGTTTACCAGCGCGGAACTGACCTGGCAGAGACGTTGGCCGCCGTGCGGCGGAATCTGGCGGAACATGGGATCGAGGCCGGCAGCCGCTTGTCCCAAGTACTCGCCGCGCGGCTGTCGGTGGACTTTGGACAACCGGTGGCTCAACTGGCCGACTTCACCGGAATCGCCATCGCCGACTTTCTGGCCGCGCGAGGAAGCGAGATGGAACTGCCGGCGGCCCAACGGCTGATCGAAATGCTGCTGGAATACAAGCCGTTGACGAAAAGCCAGTGGGCCAAGCAGACGCCGGAGCAGATCCAACGCTGGCAGGAGTACGATGCGATTGCCGCCCGCCTTGAAGCGTTGAAGGCCCAAGGCGAGGCGGCCCAGTTCTCGCCCGAGTGGGTGCGGCTGATGCTCGAGGCCGGCTCCCGCATCGATTTCCGTCCGCGGATTAGCGAGCCCGTGGCGCCCTATGTGACTCCGCACACGCCCGAGACACGCGACGCCACCGCCGAACAAGCCCGCGCGTCGCTCGAAATCGACTGGCTCCACCAGGCCGGTCAAAACACCGCGCCCATGCAGATTCAAGGCGGCCGCGTGTGGCATCTGACCACGCCCGTCTCGGTCGGCAGCCCTTCGCCCGAGCGCATTCGGGATGAAATCCGCTGGACGCGCGAGCTGGTCGAACGCCTCGAATCGCGCGGTGCCGGGGCGGTTTCCTTTGCCGACGATCTGGCAAAGCTCGCCGCGTTCGACGAGAAGGCGGCCGAATTGGCTGTCGGCGACCGCGAATTGTATTTCCAGGTGCGCACGCTGAAGCGAAGCATCATGTTCCGCAACCCGGCGATTGACTTCGACAAGCTCCTGTTCATCGACCAGCCCTACCCGCAGGGCCGGGAGTGGCAGCACGAGACGCGGCACCGGTTGGGCTACCAGGCGGTGCCTGGCGGCCGCCTGCTGGTCCTCGAGGGGCTCGATCCCTCGGGTCGGTTGACCCAACTGATGCCGCAACCGCCGTTGCACGGCTCGTTCTGGCGGCCCGACGTGTCATTCGACGGCACGAAGGTGCTGGTCAGCTTCAAGCCACATAACGAAAAAGCGTTTCACCTGTACGAGATTCAGGCCGACGGCTCCGGACTCTGCCAGCTGACCGACGGCATCTACGACGATTTCGATCCCATCTATCTGCCCGACGGGCACATCCTGTTCTCGACCACCCGCGGGCACACCTACGTGCGTTGCATGCCCCCGACCAACGCCTTTGTCCTAGCCCGTTGCGAAGCCGACGGCAAGAATATCTACTTGGTCTCGCGCAACAACGAGCCCGACTATCTGCCGTCGGTCATGAACGACGGCCGGGTGATCTATACCCGTTGGGAGTACACCGACAAGCCGCTGTGGCGGGCCCAAGGACTGTGGACCGTGAATCCCGACGGCACGCAAGTGCAAACGTTCTGGGGTAACCAGAGCGTGTGGCCGGATCTGCTGAAGGATGCCCGGAGTATCCCGGGCAGCCGGCGGGTGATGTTCACCGGCAGCGCGCATCACAACTGGTTTTCCGGGTCGGTCGGCATTCTCGATCCCGATCAGGGATTCAACTTTCCGCACGGCCTGACCAAAGTCACGGCCGATTTGGCTTACCCCGAGTCGGGCAACGGGCCGGTCGATCCGATCGAATCCCCACGATACCACGCCAGTGGCGCGTACTCCGCCTACTACTCGCCCTATCCGCTCAGCGAGCAGGATTTCCTCGTTTCCGCCAACCGGGGCGGCAAGTTCGTGTTGTATCTAATGGATACGGACGGCAACCGGGAATTGATTTACGAAGGCGCGCATAACGTTTTCTATGCCCAGCCGCTGCGGTCGCGTCCCGCCCGCCGATGATCGCCGACCGCGTGGCTTGGCCAACACGCGAGCAACGGGACAACCCTGCGCCGGGCGTCATTTACAGTGCGAACGTCTATTTCGGCGCGCCGCCCGAACTGGTGAGCAAAGCCAAATTCCTGCGGGTGTTGAATATCGAGCACAAGACGTACACGTACTGGCACAAGCGTCCGTACTTGTCGACCGGGCCGGTGGTTTCGGCCGTCCAGTCCGAGGGAGTGAAACGGGTATTCGGCACGGTTCCGATCGAGTCCGATGGCTCGGTCGCGTTCTCCGCCCCGTCGGGTTTGCCGCTGCACTTCCAGTTGCTTGACGAGCGGCACCGGGCATTGCAGACGATGCGGAGCTTTACGGGCGTTCTGCCGGGCGAGCAGCGAGGGTGCCTGGGCTGTCACGAATCGCACAGCCGCACACCGGCGTTTGAGACCGCCGGCTTGGCGCTGCGGCAACCGCCGCGAACCATCGAACCGCCGCCGTGGGGCAATGCTTCGGTCAGCTTTCCGCGGTTCGTCCAGCCGGTGCTGGACCAGTATTGCGGCAAGTGCCACCAGGGTGACGGCGAAGGACGCAAGACGCTCGATTTGACCGACCGGCTGGGGTTTTTGATCTTCTCCGAGCCGTACCTGCTGCTGACCGGCCGGCCGGCCTGGGGGCGGCCTTACGAGAAACCGGAAACCCCGCCGCCGGGCTTCGGAATCGCCAACATCCTGCAAGTCGAAGGCTACGATCAGCGCGACCCGCGGGCCTACCAAACGCCGCCGGCGATGTCCGCCCTGTCGTACCATAGCAAGCTGATCGAAATCGCATCCAGCGGCAAGCACCACGACGTCAAAGTCGATCCGGTGAGTCTGCAGAAGCTGATCGCGTGGGTCGACACGATGGCTCCCTATCGCGGTGCCGAAGAAGTGCGGGAGATCGAAGATCCCGAGTTCCAAGGCATCGACTGGTTGTCGATCCGTCCGCGGGTCAAGACGGCACCGACCATCATCCGGCCCGGCCCGGTGGACTGACCAGCGGCGGGCAGCAGGCAACCCATTCCAACAAATGAAAAATGGCATTGCGCCGACGCAACGCCATTGGCAGCACGATCATCGCGACAAGGAACCGTCGCCGTAACCCCGTGGACGAGCCGCGAGGGACAGCGATCAGTGGGTCCGCGGTGCGTGAACGGGTTCAATTTCACGGGTATCCGAGGGCTGCAGCGCCGCCGCCTTTTCGTTCTCCCGCTTGATCGCATCGTACACCTCTTGGCGATGGACGGAAACGTCTTGGGGCGCTTTGATCCCCAGCCGCACCTTATCGCCGCGAATGTCCACGATCGTGACTACCACGTCGTCGCCAATGATGATGCTTTCGTCACGATGTCTCGACAACACCAACATCGTTGGCTCCTCATGTCTATTCTAGAAGCTTTTCCGTGCCTTCCGGCGGAACGTGGAACCAGTCACCTGGATTCGTTCGCCGATCACCGACTCACTGCAAGTATCGGCGACGCTTAGAACGACAATCAATTCCAGCTCACCGTTGTACCGGGATTTGCCCAGTCTGCCGGTGAGTTAGGCGATCTTGCGCAAGGGCAACGGGATTTTCGGGAGGGCGAGTTGTAGCGGTTGTTCGTCGCCGGTCACAACCTGGCGGCCGATTCGGCGACTCAAATTCACGATCAAGGGGGCGCGCAGGTTCAAAGTCAGTCCCTTCTCGTTGTGGCCCAGAGGCACCAGCACGAAGGCCTCGTCCAGCACGGCCAACTCCAGCGGGGTCAGTTGGTCGCGCTGAATCAGCACGCGATAGCCGGGAACGTAACGGCGGGGACTGACCATCGGCAGGGCGACCGCGGGATCGGTCAGGCACTGCAACCATGCCACTCCGGAATTACGGGTGTCGGCCAACAACACCCAATGGCGGTGCGTCTCGAAACCGATCAATCCCCGGGAAAATAGCAAAACATCTTCCGGCTGGATCTCCACCGTGCCAAAACGAGTCGTGTTTACTTGCATCGCTGAATCCGTGTAGGTTGGCGGATGGACAGGCGGTCACGAGACGGAATGTAACTCTGGCGAGCGAGAGCAACTCCTAGAGTTAGATCGGCAGAAAAATGCCGCAAGCCTAGCAAAACCGCTAAGATGCAACCTGGCTTGGAGTTGTCGAGCACCTCCCCAGACCGGTTCGCAGCGCGTACAATGAACTGAAAGAGGGAATTATGCAAGTTAGAACTCTGATTGAACTTCTGAATCATTTTAATCCGGACGCGGACGTCCAACTTTCGTTGGACATGCCGGGACGGGTGATT
>Ga0351890_10170_pt1 | contig 22970 bp, 16 predicted proteins | sample TotcelFGM3001M15_FD_206743 | JGI IMG/M metagenome (GOLD analysis project Ga0351890, IMG submission 206743) | Enriched cells from coal bed in the Powder River Basin, Montana, United States - Total cells FGM rep3 HSBNCT.FGM.300.1.M15 ...
ACGCTTGCTGCCTTGCAAAAAAAATTAAGCCAACCTTAGTTGAGCGGGTGAGTTAATGATAAAATGATTGTATTGTCAAGTATAATTTGCTGCCACAAAGGCAAAAGGCGCTTGACAAATAACCCGTCGCAACCCTATAACAGCGCAAAAATTAAGGGAATCAATATGACCACCAAAATACGCACCCGCTTTGCCCCGTCCCCGACCGGATATCTGCACATCGGCGGAGCAAGAACCGCTCTATTTAACTGGCTTTTCTCCCGCCATAATGGCGGCGAATTTGTTTTAAGAATTGAAGACACGGATCAGCAGCGTTCTACCGATGAATCCACCAGGGCGATTCTGGACGCCATGACCTGGATGGGCCTTTCCTGGGATGAAGGGCCGCATTTTCAAGCCCAACGCGTTGATTTACATCGGGAAATGGTGCAAAAGCTGATCCACGAAGGCAAAGCCTACGTCTGCACCTGTACCGCCGAAGAGCTGGAAATCAAAAGAAAAGAGGCGCTGGCCTCCGGAAAAAAGCCCAAATACGACGGCACCTGCCGGGATAAAAACTTAAAGAAATCGCCGGGCAGCGTCGTACGATTTCGCGGCGCCCAAACCGGCATCACCATTGTGGAAGACCTGATCAAGGGCAATATCAGTTTTAATAACGATGAGTTGGACGATTTAATCATCGAACGCGGCGACGGGTATCCCACTTATAATTTTGCCGTCGTCATCGATGACGCGCTGATGAACATCACGCACGTTATTCGGGGAGACGATCATGTCAACAATACACCCCGGCAGATCTTAATGTATCAGGCGCTGGGCTTTGACGTGCCCAAATTCGCCCACGTCCCGATGATTCTGGGATCGGACAAAGCGCGTTTAAGCAAACGTCACGGCGCGACTTCCGTTATGGCCTATAAGGAAATGGGCTTCCTGCCGGAAGCGCTGGTTAACTATCTGGTTCGTCTGGGCTGGTCGCACGGGGATCAGGAAATTTTTTCACAACAAGAACTTATTGATTTCTTTGATCTTTCATCTGTCGGCAAGTCACCCGCCGTTTTCAATCCTGAAAAACTGCTCTGGCTGAATGCGCACTACATCAAGGGGGCGTCGCCGGAGAGATTAATGGAGGATATGAAACCCTTGTGGCCTGCCGGAACCCATACCGGCGATGCCGCTTTTACGCAAAAAGTCATTGCCGACTTGCAGCCACGTGTCAAAACACTTGTCGAACTGGCGGGGGCGGCGGATTTTTATTTTACGGATTGCGTGCAGTATGAAGCCCAAGCCGCGCAGAAGTTTTTGGTCCCCGCAATGGCCGGTCATTTGAAGGCGATGGCTGCGGCAATTCCCGGCATTCAAGATTTCAGCAGGGAGGGCATCGAAGCGTTTCTAAAAAGCTTCATCGAGGCCAACGGCATCAAATTCAAGGTGATTGCCCAGCCGCTTCGGGTGGCCCTGACCGGAAAAACCATCAGCCCCGGCATTGATGAAGTCATGGTCACGCTGGGCCGGGATCGCGTCGCTAAGAGAATCAAAGCCGCCATCGACTATATCGGGAAACATGATAAATAGGGCATCGGACCCTATTGATAAGCAATACTCCGGCAATTTTGCCTTGACATTTTCCGGCGCATTGACTAAATACTTGCGCTCGACTTTCCACTGTTTTGGAGGATCGTCTGCCGGCAAAAAAATAGGATTTCCGCCGCCTGGCCCTGCAGATTGAAATCATGATCCCCGCCTAAAATGGTCCCATCGTCTAGTGGTTAGGACGCTGGCCTCTCACGCCGGAGACAGGAGTTCAACTCTCCTTGGGACTACCAAAATAAAATCAATGGCTTATAAATATTTCCTAAGTCTCTTTGACCTTGGTTGATGTTTACCATATAATCATAAGCCAATTTTGCCGGTATTCAAAACAAGGAGAACTAAATTGTATCCGAAATCATGGAATGCTTGTCTATCAGTGTTTATGGTCATCTTCATCATCTCATGTCTTGCAGTCACTTCTCAGGCTGATTCATCAAAGAAAATTACAAAAACTAAGATCATCAAGTTCATTCCACCAATTCCTTCGGAAAAAAGAGAAGGTTCCTGCTGGACCAATTCCAATGTTATTCGACGGTCAGATGCCTGGCGGTGTATGATAGGCAATGAGATCTTTGACCCATGCTATACCGCCCAAGACAAAACAACCATCGTCTGCGACGCCAAACCTGATATTAAAAAGTCGTCAGGATTTGTGCTTAAGCCTACCAAACCATTACCAACACCTGATGTTCCCAACGGACCTTCGGCATCAGCATCAATGGTTGAACTGGAAGATGGAACAATCTGCGATGCAATCTCCGGTGCATCGGGCGCTACAGATAGCGTCAGAAGAGAGCGGATCAGCTACTCTTGTCGAATGAGCAGTAAAAACATGGTTATCTTTGGTGATTTGGTACCAGGAAAAGTCTGGATCGCAGAAAAAGGCATTCTTGTTGAACAGAAGACAAATGATGATCTGCCACCCATGCGGGTAAAGGACCTTCGGAAGGTGAAAATCAGGACCATCTGGCAGTGATAAAGTGATTCTATCCCAAGGTAATCCTTAACCCGAATACCTTATCTTAATTGTTATTTACGAATGCTTGCAGTATAATTACAGGCATTAAGGAGGCATTATGATGCACCTCAAGCCTATAAGAATCTTCCTTGGCCTAATTGCATTTGTTGTTTTCTGCTCTTCCCCGCTGCTTGCAGCCACCGAACAACGCATAGCCCTTGTTATCGGCAACGGCAATTATAGTTCATCACCGCTGAAAAATCCCGTTAATGACGCAACTGATATGGCAATCATGCTGAAAAGGCTGGGCTTCGCTGTTACGCTTAAGAAAAATGCCAGTTTACAGGAGATGGATGAGGCTATTGTGGAGTTTGGCAACAGCCTGAAGAGGGGTGGTGTAGGACTATTCTACTATGCCGGTCATGGCGTTCAGGTTAATGGAACGAATTACCTGCTGCCTGTTGGCACAAAGATAAACAAGGAATCAGACGTCAAGTATTATGCCGTTGATGCCAATAAGATTCTGGATGAAATGGCCAATGCCAATAATGGGCTGAATATTGTCATGCTGGATGCCTGCCGGGATAATCCCTTTGCGCGCACATTCAGAAACGCCACCAGGGGGCTGGCTATTGTCGGCAGCGCGCCATCAGGCACTTTCATTTCCTATTCAACCAGTCCCGGAAACATAGCCCGTGATGGTGACGGGCGTAACAGCCCATACACGGCGGCATTGCTGAAATACATAAGAGAACCGGGGCTGTCGATCAACGAAGTTTTTATAAAAGTCAGACAGAATGTTCGCAAAAGCACGGGGCAAACGCCCTGGGAGCTATCTTCCCTGGAAGGCAATTTTTACTTTAATCAGGGTCAGGCGGTAAAACAAGCAGAAAAAGAGTCGGCAACAGCGATAAAAGATGAAGTGAAAGAAGAATCATCTGCCGATCTTGAAACGGAGCAGCAGCGGATTGCGGCACAACGGGAGAAGTTGAAACAGGAAAGGGAGCTTTTTGAACAGAGAAAAGCGTTGGCGGAAGAACAGCGAAAACTGGAGGAGGAAAGAAAGCAGTTGGCTATGGCACAGCGCCTCGATGTTGATACAACCAATGAGATTGGAAGAGACGGCCGATTTATTGCCTATAAAAACGGGACCGTGCTAGACACAAAAACGAACCTGATGTGGGCAGCTACTGATAACGGGAAAGAGATCAATTGGGAAGATGCTAAGTCATATTGTGAAAGTTATCGTGGCGGCGGTTATACGGATTGGAGGATGCCGACGCAGGATGAACTGGCAGGGTTGTATGACCGGAGAAAATCAAGACTAGTAGAATGTCATAGTTCGTATCCGATCAATATTGCAACTGAATTAATTAACATTACCTGTTTTGCTCCTTGGGCTACTGAAACAAGCGGAACAGGTGCTACCTATTTCGGTTTTATGGATGCCAGCAAGCTTTGGTATGGTTTTGCGGGTGAAGATATCTACCGTGCTCTCCCTGTGCGTTCTATGAAATAGATTATGAGCGGACATCTCGAGAAGCGTGATGTAGAGAAAAAACTATTTGGGGTGAGAAATGACAACAGTGACTTTAGCCGAAGGGAGGCACACAATGAAAAAACATTTTATAACGATTCTAATTTTTGTATCTGCAGTTCTGTTGGCGGGTTGTGTTACCACCTCTCCCCTGATTAATTTCTCTCGAACCTAACTTGCATTTTGTGGTCAATAATGAATTGACATACCCTATTAAGTTTCCTAATCTTTTCCTCACAAAAAGAAATTTTACACAAAGACTTTGTCAGAGGACTTACGCCATGAAGAATTTTATTGCAATCGTTGTAACAATATTTTTGCTAATGCCTGTTTGCGGTTTTACCGAAATCAAGGAGGTCATATCCGAAGGCCAATATGAAATGGGTGACGGTGAAACGCCGAGCGTCGCCGAAAGCCGGGCATTGCTGAACGCCAAAAGAATTGCCCTGGAACAGGCAGGGACCTATGTTGAAAGCTATTCCAAGGTCAAAAACTTCCAATTGGTCGAGGATGAAGTAAAGGTTCTGACCGCGGGGACAATTGAGGTTACAATTCTGGATAAAAAGAGGACGATTGTCGGCAACGGTATCAGTTTCTGGGTGAAGATTAAGGCCAAGGTTAAACTTGACAAAATGGAGGCCATGGCAAGGGTTGTCAAAGATAAATCGATTGTCGAAGATTATAAGAAAATCCAGCGGGAATATGACAATAACCAAAAGGAAATGGATAAGCTGAGAAAAGAGCTGGCCATGGCGCAGGGTGAAGTGGCAAAGAAGGATGTGGAAACACGGATTGCCGCTGAAGAAAAGCTTTTCCAGGCCAATGAGTGGTTCGAAAAAGGGCTGCGCCATACCATAGGCCGTGAAGATGACAAAGCCATTGAGGAATATACCCAGGCAATTGCGCTGAATCCGGATTACCTCGAAGCATACAACTACAGAGGCTTTGCTTATTATAACAGAGGAACATTTACCAGCGATCCCGCACAGCATGAGCTGGCCGTCAAGGACTTCCGCAAGGTGGTTGCTATGAAACCGGGAACTTATTCAGCCTATCTTGCCCAGGCATCCATATACATCTACCAGAAAGAATATGATAAGGGACTTGAAGAGGTAAACAAGGCCATTGCCCTGAACCCGGAAGAGACGCTGGCTTATGGTTTACGCGGATTCATCTATATGGACGAGAAAATCAAAGATCCAGACAAGGTTATTGCGGATTCCAGCAGGGTGATTGACAAAGGAAGTCTCTGGAGCGCTATCGCCTATTCGAACCGTGGTGTGACATTGTTATTTGAGAAAAAAGAGTACGATATGGCCATAAATGATTTTAACAAAACCATAGAACTGACCCCGCTTAATGCGCCTGCATACATTGGAAGGGGAATCGCCTTTGTTTATAAGGGCCAGTTTAATCGGGCTCTGGAGGATATAAGCCGGTCCATAGAATTAAATCCAAAAGTTTCGAAAGCCTACGATATACGCGGATTAGTATACGTTCAAATGAGGAATCCAAGGGCTATAGCCGATTTTCAAAAAGCCTGTGACATGGGGCTTGAACAGGGATGCAGCAATTGGAAGCAATCGTTAAAGCATTTTAACATCACTAAGTGATGTTAAAAACAAAGAAGCACAATATGCGAAATACAAACATCCCTTACTCTCTTTCGGTTGCTAATCTTCAATCGAACATGATTCATTAATCTGTTGACTTGAGGTGTTATGCCAAAAAAGGAATGAAAAATGAAGCCACGTATTAATATGATTACACTCGGAGTTTCAGATATGGAAAGAGCAGTTCAATTCTACGAAAAGGGACTTGGTCTTCCTCGTATGCCTTTTGAAGGAGGCGCCGCTTTCTTCATGTTAAACGGGGCATGGCTATCGTTGTACCCGTGGGATGCGCTCGCGGAAGATGCTACAGTGGCTGCCACGGGAACAGGTTTTCGTGGAACTACATTGGCACAAGTTGTATCAAGCAAGGAAGAAGTCTTGAATGTTCTGGATCAAGCTGTTCGGTCTGGTGGACAACTTGTCAAAAAGGCTCAGGATGTCTTTTGGGGTGGCTACTCAGGTTACTTCGCCGATCCTGATGGACATCTTTGGGAAGTGGCATGGAATCCCCATTTCTGGCCTGGGCCAAAGGACAACGACAAGGCATAATCAGTATTTGCAGCCAACCGCCGCCACGCGGATCTGGTTGACACTTTTGTTATGCGTGACATCAGATTATTTTCGTCGGGATCGGGATCGCATCTTTACTATTGACATTTGCCTATCTCTTTCCACTTTCATCCGGTATCATCTCCATATTCTTTCTATGCAATTCGGCAAATCGAGCTGTAGCTCGTCTAAACAATATCCCTGCCTTCGCAGATTACTTCTTATAAGCCAGGACATTCACGGCTTTCCACTCAAGAAGCGGGTGGCGTCTGATGCGATCCTGCATGTCTGCATCGTCGGTCAGCAGCTCCGGGGCTATCTTTCCTTTATCCAGGACCTGATCGAGAAATTCCATTTCATTTTCCGCAAATGGCAAAAGCCCGGAAAGAATTTTGCGGCAGTCTGCAACAAGGCTCTTGCCGAAATGATCGTTCTGCATTCTTTCTATCCCTGCGGCACGCAACGTGGGTATCAGCTTTTGATCCAGATCGGCGATATCAAAATCCACATCATTGAGGGTGATGGTTCTCCAGTCCTTGCGGCTCATGGCGCCATAGACGACAAACGCCAGGCGCAGGCGTTTCCGATCAAGACCATCCAGGTGAAAGAGATTGCTGCAATCAAACAGGTCCCTAGCCTGCCGCCGTGACAGCAGTGCCGAGAGTTTGCCCGCCGCAAGCTCGTGCATGTCGACCACGGCAATGCCCGCAGCCTGCCAGATGCCGACTGGTCGCGAATCCATAGTTTGTATCGGCCATAAGGGGATTCGGAACATGAAGTTGACATCGACTTCCAGGTTGCCGCCCTGGCCGCTCGCGCTCGGATAGCGAAGCTGCCATTTTCCACCCGCATGCTCCGCCGGCACGCGCCGGACTGTAAATCCTTCGCGGGAAAACACGGCTTGCAGTGCTTCTTCAATCTTGGGCCTCTCTGCAAGCATGGCCTCCCGATCCGCTGCGCCCACATAATTGAGATCGATGTCGATAGAGAGGCGCGGGACATCGAAAATAAAAAGGTTCAGGGCTGTGCCGCCCTTGAGAACCAGCTTGTTTTTCAAAAAGGGGTGATTACGGATCGCATCGAGCAGTTGCAGCAGCAGACCTGCTTTTTCGAGCATGTCCAGCCGGAATCCGGTAGCCTCCGCCTGTTTGACGAGCGTCGCGGGAGAAATCTTCACAATTGTTCCTCCCATGATCTTCCATAAACCTCTTCGGGAACGACAAGGTTCCAGTCCGCAACAAGACGGCCCGCCTGCCTTCGGCTGCGCTCCATATAATGCGGTTGGCGCGGCCGCCGCTCGCGGAATGATTTCAAGTACGTTTCATCGACCATCAGGGATTCCCGGTGTTGTTCGAGAAAGAAACCGACCTTCGCGGCCGTGGTGGCGTTGCCGAGGAAATCAACGTATGAGGCAACCTTTTCAAGATCGAAATACTCAACGGATTCCAGAGAGCGCCATATCTCTTCCCAACTTCCCGTCAGGTCTGGCCGGTTAAGGACATCCACAAAGGTTCTCTCCAGACCGGTCACAGATATTGCCATTCCCGACCGATCCGTTTTTATTACGTTGAAGGATGCCGATTTTTTTTGGATAAGGGCTTTGGGCAAACTGACGCCTTTGAACTGATGAGCGCGAAAGGTTATGAGAGACATGGGTTTGCTGCTGAAATACGTGAAACGCTCATACACAGAATAGGCCTTTCCGTGAAACTCCAAGGCCGTATGGTAGGCCAGTACGGCGTCCTTTGCCATTCGGGCAGCAAGGAGAAAAGGATCGACCGGATAGGTTTCCGCGGACGCCCCCGGGGGCACCGATGCATAGAGGCCACGGCGGACACGGACGATATTTCCTGCTTTCACATGATAGGTAAGAAGAGATTCCTGTGTTCTCAGATTATGTGTTCCATCGGAAGACAGAAAACCGGCAAAGTCCTCGACAGTAAAAACAGGATGGTTGCGGAAAAAAGTCCCCAGTTTCATCACAGCTCGCTTATGACATTTATTAATTTAACACGCAATTATATTACGTGTAATAAAAGATATTGTCAATTAAATTTTATACTTCAATTCAATGACCGCAAGGTTTAGACTTGACGCTAATTCACGTAACATCCTATTTAACAAAGATCTTTTTTAACCTTGACATTCAAGGCCGGGCTTTTTATGATTTCCCGGTTTCGACCGGGCGTCGGGAACGTTCAGAGGGGCTATGAGTAAAAACCAGCTTAACACGCTTGATTGTTTTCTTTCCCACCTTGAAGGTATCTTTTCCGTAACCCTTCATGATGCCCGGGAAATCATCGACGCTTTTCATCAGGAAATGCGCGCCGGGCTTGCAGGGATGGAAAGCTCCCTCAAAATGATCCCCTCGTTTGTCGGGCCGCCGAAAGGAACGGAGAAAGGGAGGTATCTCGCCCTTGATCTTGGCGGAACGAACATTCGGATTCTGGCTGTGGAACTTGATGGAAAGGGAAACGCTTCCGTTTCGGCGGTCAGCCGGTTTGTCGTCCCCGAACAGAAGATGTGCGGCACGGGCATTGAACTTTTCGACTACATCGCCGAATGCATTCAGTTGTTTTTAGAGGAGCAGGGCATCAGCAGACAACAGACGCATGATCTTGCCTTTACCTTCTCTTTTCCCGTAGAGCAACATTCTCTAGCGTCCGGAAAACTTATCGGATGGACAAAAAATTTCACCGCCTCCGGAGTGGTGGGCAGGGATGTCGTGGCGATGCTTGCCGAAGCGTTGAAGCGCAAGGATTTGGGATGTATCCATATCGTGGCGTTGGCGAATGACACCGTGGGAACGTTTGTGGCCAAATGCTATTCCAATCCTTCCTGTCACATGGGCGTCATCCTCGGTACGGGAACAAACGCCTGCTATCCGGAAAAGGTTGCCCACATCCTGAAGTGCCCGGATCCCGGCCCATTCGGAGAAATGATCATCAATATGGAATGGGGGGGCTTCAGCTGGCTGAAGATGAATCACTATGATCGGGATCTGGATTGCGCTTCCCATAATGCCGGCAAACAGCATCTGGAAAAAATGGTTTCGGGAATGTACCTGGGCGAAATAGCCAGACAGGTTATCGTTGACATGATGACTCGGGGGCTGCTTTTCAGAGAAACAAATTTATCCGTTTTTTCAAAAGAATATATCCTGCACACGGAGCATCTTTCCCTGGTGGCTCAGGGATCCGACTTTTTTGCAGACTTCGGCCTCAGAGAAGTTTCGGAAACCGACGGACAGGCTGTCCGGAAACTCTGCCAAATCGTTTCCACCCGGTCCGCCAGAATAGCCGGGGCGGCCATTGCCGCGGTCGTCACCTGGATGGATGCGACGGTTGAGCATGATCATATCATTGCCATCGATGGGACCCTCTTTGAAAAATATCCGGGATATCGGGATCACCTGCTGGAAATCCTTCGCGAACTGTTTGGCAAGCGTGCAACAAGAATAAAGCTCGAACTGGTCAAGGACGGATCGGGAATGGGGTCAGCCGTTATCGGCGCCGTGGCGGCTTCTGCCCGGAGACAAGGGGCGTATCGCCAGAACAGATTGAGACCAATCTAAGGTCCGGGAAAAAGATGAGATCTTTGGGAGATGCTTCCCGGCCTTAAGTAATGTCCCAGAATAATTCCGAGAATCACGCCCAGACTGTTGGCCGCGATATCCATGAGCGAAAACGTGCGGCCCGGAATGAAATATTGCCCTATTTCCAGCAGGGCGCCCAGGATGATCATGGAAAGCGCCGCAGGCAGAGCCCGCCTGACGCTGAAACCCGTCATGGACAGCAACGCAAGCCAAAAATAAGCGGCGGCGTGATATACCTTGTCCACATTCCAGAAATCGATCGGCCATTCGACCGCGGGAACGAGGGAGTAATAAATAACAATGCAGATGGAAACGCCCCAGAGAAGCAGTATAATCCGCGAATATTTACTGAATTTCATGTTCGCTCCTTTAAACCATTTTTCACACTTTTGAAAGCGTTTTCAAAATCATGAATCTTGCAACGCCTGTCGTTTTCTGCGGGAAATATGCCGTCAAGAATCCATTGACATGCAGCTGCACTTTTCTTATATAGATACCCGTAAAAAAAACGTTCTTAATGCGCCGGGGTGAGTTCCGTTATTGGATCAGCCCTCCCGACAAAACCAGCTAAATGCCGGATTGGAGAGATCATCGTGACTTTTTTCTCCGAAAATATCGCCGCCTGCCCCGACTGCGATCTGCTGCAGTCCATTCCCGTCCTCCCTTTCGGCGGGATGGCACATTGCCTGCGTTGCGGCCACACCATGGCCGCGAGCAAAAGCGATTCCCTGAACCGGACGCTTGCCTTCACGGTTGCCGCGGCGATTGTTCTGATCATCGCCAACATCACCCCGCTGATGGGGCTGTCCGCCGTCGGGCGTCATTCGAGTACGACGATCCTTGGCGGCGTGTTGAAAATGTGGCAACAGGGACAGGAAATCACGGCGACCCTCGTGGCTTTCTGCGCCGTCGTCGCCCCGACCATCCATATCGTATTCATGCTGACCGTCCTGATTGCCGTAAGAAAGTCTCCCATACCCGCATGGGTCGGCGCCCTGCTGCGGGCATCGGAGTTCAGCAAGCCGTGGGTCATGGTCGAAGTGATGATGCTCGGCATTCTGGTTGCCCTGGTCAAAATCGCCGATCTGGCAACCGTGATTCCGGGCATCGGAATGTTCGCCGTCTTTGCGCTGATCATTCTGATAGCAGCCATGACCGTCAGCTTCGACCCGCGTGAGATCTGGACACGAATCCAGTGGGTTGACGGGAAAACACCGCAAGCCGCTGAAACGGCAAACCCGGAACAGCAAGAAACCGTGAGCAAGGACGCACCGGGTGTAATGACCGGCATCAAGCAGGGGCTTGTATCGTGCGAGGCATGCGGGCTGCTTGCAAGGCCCGCGAATGTCGATGATCCGGGATATTGCCCGCGCTGCGGCAAGGCGCTGGTGCTGCGCCGGCACGATGCGATCCAGCGCACCTGGGCCCTGCTCATCGCCGCGGCGATCTGCTATATTCCGGCAAACCTGATGCCGGTGATGAATACAACAACACGTACATACGCCGAAAAAGACACGATCATGAACGGCGTCATCCTGCTTTACACGTCGGGATCGTGGCAGCTCGCCTTGATCGTGCTGGTTGCCAGCGTCATCATTCCGCTGGCCAAGATTATCACCCTGGCCTACCTGCTGATGACGGTTCAGTTTCGCAAAGCGGGGAACCGGCGCGAGCGTGTCCGGCTGTACCGGCTGGTCGAAATTATCGGCCGCTGGTCGATGCTGGACATCTTCGTCGTGACTTTCGTCGTCGCGCTCGTCCAGCTTCAGCCGCTCATGTCCGTTGAACCGGGCGCCGGTGTTCTTTTTTTCGCGGCTGTGGTCGTTCTGACGATGTTGGCGGCGAAGCATTTCGATCCCCGTCTGATCTGGGATTCCGACACGGATAAGGAGAACAATCATGACTGATCAAGCGGATCTCAGCAACATTCCGCAATCCACCATCAGGCCGAAGAGACGAATATGGCTCTCGGTCGTCTGGATCATCCCCGTCCTGGCGGCGCTGGTCAGCATCGGGATTGCCGTCCAGAAAATTCTCAATGAAGGCCCGACCATCACCATCGTCTTTAAAACGGCTGAGGGCATCGAAGCGGGAAAAACGTTTCTCAAGTACAAGGATGTTAAAATCGGCTTGGTGCAGACCGTGAAGCTCTCGGAAAATTATACAAAAGTTGTGGTGACGGCGAAAATCGACAAGAGCGCCGAAGGACTGATTGTCGATGACGCCAAGTTCTGGATCGAATTGCCGCGCGTCTCGCTCAGCGGCGTTAGCGGCATCAGCACGGTGCTGTCCGGCAATCACATCGGGCTGGAGGCCGGAAGATCCACAAGGGCGCGGCGCGAGTTCGTCGGTCTGGAACTGCCGCCCGCCATTACCATCGATAAGCCCGGCCGGCAGTTTGTGCTTCATGCGGACACGCTCGGATCGGTTGGAATCGGATCGCCTCTTTACTACCGTCAGCTGAATGTGGGACAGGTCATCGGCTATGACCTCACAAAAGACGGCACGGCGGTTGTAATCAAGGTATTCGTCAAAGCCCCCTACGACCGGTATGTGACCACACAGACGCGCTTCTGGCAGGCAAGCGGCATAGATGTTTCCCTGGGGGCCAACGGGTTGTCCGTGCATACCCAGTCGCTTCTGTCGATCCTGATTGGCGGCATTGCCTTCGAAAAACCGTCGTCCTGGACGTCCGATTCCAAACCGGCGGACGAAGGCGCCGTCTTCACGCTCTATGGCGACCGGATGGCCGCGACAAGCAAGTATGAAGCTGTCATTACACCCTACGTCCTCTATTTCAATGAATCCGTGCGTGGTCTCTCCATCGGAGCTCCCGTGACCGTCACCGGTCTGCCGGTGGGTGAGGTAACCGACATCAGCTTTGAATACGATTCAGAATCCAACGATGTCCGTCCGCGGGTGGACATCGTTCTTTACCCGGCCCGTTTTATCGAATACCTGAAAAAATCATCCAAGGCCGGACAGGCGCCTGCAAGCGAGGAGGCACGCCGCGCCTTTATGCAGCGAATGGTTGACCGGGGTTACCGGGCTCAACTGCGCAGCGGCAATCTTGTCATGGGACAACTCTACGTCGCCTTTGACCGCTTTCCGCATGCCGCCAAAGCAAAGAAAATCGACTGGAGGAAGATGCCGCACGAATTGCCTGTCATCCCCAGCAGTCTGGAGGATCTGGAAACCCGGGTCAGCAACATCATCGCCAAAATCGATAAAATGCCGCTGGATACCATCGGAGAAGACTTGAAGAAGACGCTTGAAACGCTCAACCAGACACTGAAGGACGCGGACAAAATGCTGAACCACATCGACGACGAAATGGTGCCCGAGATCAAGACAGCCGTGCAGGAGCTGCGAAAGACCCTTGCGGCCGCCGAGCGCACGCTCAAAAGCGCGGACAATACGCTGGTCGGAAAAGATTCACCGACGCAGCAGGAGCTGCGGGTGGCCCTGCAGGAGGTCGCCCGGGCGGCCCGGTCTATCAGTGAACTGGTTGACTATCTCCAGCGCAACCCCAATGCCCTCATTCGCGGAAAAGCACAGGAGGTGCCTCAATGAACAGAACGGCTATGCTCATCTTTAGCGCGCTTGCCCTGCTTGCGGCGGGTTGCGCTTCCAACAGGCCCGCGCAATTCTATACCCTGAGCCCCGCGGCCACGCAGACCGTGGCGGCGCCGGCCGAGTGCGCCGTTTCGGTGGGCCCCGTTTCGGTGCCGGCCGCCGTTGATCGTCCGCAGATCGTTTTACAGACAGGCCCGAATCAGGTGTTTATCGCCGAATTCGACCGTTGGGCTGCGCCGCTTAAAGAAGACATCCCGCGGGTCGTCGCTTACAATCTTGCTTCCCTGCTCGGAACGTCGCAAGTAACGGTGTTCCCGCAATTGACGGCTTCGGAGGTGTCGTATCGCGTTGTGATCGACATTCTTCAACTGGAATCGGTGTCCGACAAAGAAGCCATTCTGGATGCCCGTTGGACCGTAAGCTCCCCCAAAGACGGGCGATCTTTGAGCAACCGCATGAAGATTGCGGAGCCGGCGCGAGGCGGCGGTTATGCCGAACTGGTCGCGGCGCACAGCCGTGCCATCGCGCAATTGAGCGGCAGAATTGCGGACACGATCCGGGAGATGGAAAGGCAAAAGCAATAGAATTCCGGTTGATCGGCGGGATATGGCCCTAAAGCTTGTCCAGTAACTGATAGAGAAGTTTTGTGGTCATGGACAGGGTCTTCGCCGTATGGAAAACAAAATTTCTTAATGCGCGGGAGAGATCTTCATATTCCCGTTCAAGGGACCGGCCGTCAAGGATATCCGCCTCAAATGATTTTGACGTCATGACGGATGCGGATAACGGTTCATGACCAAAATCGATGAATGGGATTTTTCCAAAAACATCGTCGACACCCAGAGACAGGAGGTTAACATCGGCCTTAGGTCCCTTCCCGATAATATCGGCCGTTCCCTTCCTGATGATATAGAGCTCCGAACTCTTTTGAAATGGGTCATCAAAAATTTTGTCCTGGGGCAATGCCTTCGGATGACCCTCGATGGTTGTCTGAACAACCCGGTCGTTGATCAGCCTCGTTCGGTTATCCAGGCTGATCAACATCTTTCTGAGGCCCTGCGACAACGCCGCATATTCCCGCTGAAGGGGTTCTATGTCCAGAATGCACAGCCTGACATTGCCTTCGGCGATCACCGAGGCGTTCCGTTGATAGTCTCCATAGGAAAGCGCCTTGATGGTGCCTATAAAGCACCCCTCACCAAGCCTGGCCAGTGTGACGGCGCCTTTGGGCGTCTCCCGGATGACCCTGACAACTCCTTCATAGATGACCCACAGCCACTTGCCGTATTTTCCCTCCTTCACAATCGTCGCGCCGTCCGGATAAGAATATTCCCCCATGACATACAGATAGTCCACCATGGGCCCTTTAACCGGCTCCAGGGCCATGATGCCAAGGTCTGCTTTTTTCATGTCTGGCAGGCGTTGCAGATCTGGGCCGACCCTGGCGATTGCTCCCTCATCCAGCAATCTTAAGGCATCCATGACGATCCCCATCCTGCCCTGTTTAATGACAGGATCAATGCCGGTTAAGTCTTCTTCAGAAAACTCATATTTCCCGTCCGTCCATCCGAACAGGGCATAGACTGCCTGAAGCCCCTTCAGGTTGCCGTAGGAGGAATTAATCGGCTTTCCGCCGCTGAAATACACAAGACCCCCGTCCGCCGAGTGTGGACTCCTCAGGGTCAGAATTCCGGTGCAATTATTGTCTCCGAGCAGTTGAAAAACGTCGGCTAAGGATACGAAAAGCAGACTTCCGGAGAATACGATATTATGAGCCATAGTTATTCATTACCGTATGGATTCAAGGACTTCTTTTTGCACTGCAAGTATAGAAACCGCTGTCTTTTATGTCAAGGGGAAACTGGTCGCGGGATATCAGGGGGGCGTTGCCCGCCCCCCTGTTTGGTCATGGTTGAAAAACGATCGGGTTTGCCGGATACGATTATTTTGCCTTGGGTTTCGCTACGGACGACGGAGGCATTGCAGCCGTCCTGGCATCTTTCACGTCCAGCAGTTCCACTTCAAAAACCAGCGTCGCGCCGCCGGGAATGACGGGCGGACGCCCCCTGTCGCCGTAAGCAGTTTCCGACGGACAAACCAGTTTGGCCTTGCCGCCCACTTTCATCATGCTGACCCCTTCCGACCAGCAGGGAAAAACCTGGCTCAAAGGCAATTCCGCGGGCTGGCCGCGCTTGACGGAACTGTCAAATTCCTTGCCGTCAATCAGCGTGCCGACGTAGTGGACCTGGACGATATCCGTCACTTTGGGCTGCGCGCCCGTGCCGGCCTTGATTTCTTTGTAGATCAATCCGGAAGCGGTTTTTTTTGCGCCTTGCTCAGCGGCGGCTTTCTCTAAAAACGGTTTCGCCTGAGCCTTTTGTTTTTCCGTGGCTTTCTGCATGCGGACCTGCGCCAATTCACCCAGCTTCTGCATATTGGCTTCCGGTTCCGCCGCCAGCTTTTTGCCGGTGGACGCATCGGACATCCCCAGCTGCACATACTTCAGCTCTTCCGGGGACAGCTCAAAGACAGACAGCTGCTTGTTGAGATGAACACCCAGCGCATAGAAGGCTTTCTGATCTTCCGTTTTCGGCGCATCCGGCGAACAACCCCAAACAGCGATAAGGGCAATAAAAACAACCATCATTAATTTACGCATAATCATCCTTTCTTCTCTCTTTTAATTTTTATAATATTACTGCAACAGAATTTTTCGTCTAATCGAAGCGGGGAACATCCGTTCCGGACGGGATTTCCTCAAGCAGTTGGACCACAACCTCTTCTCCCTTTTTAACCCAAGAAACATCTTCATGAAGAACCATGAACGCGTTAGCATCCACCATGGATTTCAGAATGCCGGAACCCTGCTCGCCGGTCATACGCGCACTATAGCGGTTTTTCTCTTTTTGAACAACGGCTCGGATAAAATTTTTAACACCCGGACTTTTCTTAATCTCCTGGGCGCTTGTCGCCGTGAGCGTCTGACGGAAGATCCGGGTATGTCCCTGCATTTTCAACAAATAGGGACGCACAAACTGCTCAAAGGAAACCATGACGGAGACCGGGTTGCCGGGTAAACCAAACAGCGGAACACCGTCGATGGAACCGAACGCCAGCGGCTTGCCGGGACGCATGGCCACCTGCCAGAAATGCATGGCGTTGCCGATGTCCCCCATCACCTCTTTGACAAAATCATAATCGCCGACGGACACGCCGCCGGAAGACAAAATGACATCCGCCCGGCGCGCCACTTGAAATTTTTCCACCAGCGCTTCTTTTTTGTCGCGGCCGATGCCCAGCAGAATTGGAATACCGCCGCAGGCCAGAACCTGCGCGGCCAGCGCATAGGTATTGGAGTTGACAACTTTCCCGGGCGGCGGATCGATTTCAATATCGACCAGCTCGTCGCCGGTGGACAGAATCGCCACACGCGGTTTCTGGTAAACACTGACAAACGCCTTCCCCAAAGCGGCAAGCATGCCGATATGCCCCGGACGCAAAACGCTGGCCGACGGGATGACACATTCACCCTGTTGGACGTCCTCGCCGGGAAACCGGATATTCAACCCCACGGGCGCGGCAATTTTAATGAGCACCGTTTTGCCTTTTTCATCGGTATCTTCCCGGCGGACCACGGCGTCCGCGCCTTTGGGAATCACTGCGCCGGTCATGATGCGCGCGGCCTGCCCTTTTTTAACTGTTTTACAGGGAAGACCGCCCGCGGCAATGGTTTCGATTACCTTAAGCTCCACCGGTCTTAAAGCGTGTGCGCGCTTCGTGTCACCGGACCAAACGGCATAGCCGTCCATTGCAGAGTTGGCGGCGGAAGGAATATTTCGCAGCGCATAGACGTCTTCGCCGATCACCCGGCCCGCCGCTTCCAGAATATCGACCTTTTCCAATCCCAGCGGCCGGCAGCCGGCCAGAATGGTTTGAAGCGCTTTTTCCACAGAAATCATCTTGTTTGTCTCCCGGTGTTTTTCCATTTCGCACCTTATCAAAGACGCAAAGGTTGTCAACTGGAAAAAAGTTCAGTTGATAGCTGATAGTTCATGGATATTTTGTAAGCCTGCGGCGTTTTTTTATTGCTGGATGCCGGTCGTCACCAGCATGACGGCGCATATTCATCTGAGCCTTCAGCCATGAGCTACGAGCTATGAGCTATGAGCTATGAGCCTTTGTCCTTGAAGTAAATGAACATTTGCGCTAGGAAAGAAGAAATTTAAAAGAAGGAAACCATTGATGACACCGCAACAACAAAAAATTCGTAAAATGCTGGCCGACAGGCAAGGCATTTTACTGGCCCATTACTACGCCCGGCCGGAAGTGCAGGAAATAGCCGATATTCTTGGGGATTCGCTGGCTCTGGCTCAAGCGGCGGCGCAATCCGACGCCAAGATCATCGTCTTTGCCGGCGTGCATTTTATGGCACAAAGCGCGGCGATGCTTTCGCCTCAAAAAATCGTCCTGCTGCCTCGCTTGGACGCGGGCTGCCCTCTGGCCGATATGGCCACTGCCCCGGCGGTCAAAAAAATGAGGAACAAGGAACCGGATGCGCTTTTTGTGACCTACATCAATTCCACCGCGGAAGTGAAAGCCGAATGCGATATCTGCTGCACCTCCTCCAACGCGGTCAAGATCATTCAGACGCTGCCTGCTTCTCAAAAAGTCGTAATGCTGCCCGACGGCAATCTGGCCCGCCACGTGGCGTCCGTCACCGGCAGAGACATCATCGCCTGGGATGGCTGCTGTCCGGTGCATCAGGCGCTGACGGCGAAAGATGTGCAGGCGCGCAGGCGGGAATACCCGCAGGCGCCGTTTGCCGCCCATCCGGAGTGCCGCCCGGAGGTGCTGGCCCTGGCCGATTTTGTCGGCTCCACGGCGGCCATTCTCCGGTTTGCCGCCGATTCAAAAGCGAAGGAAATCATCATCGGAACGGAAGAAGGGATTCTGACCGAGCTTACAAAACGCCTTCCCGACAAAACGTTTATTCCCGCCTCATCCGCGCTTTTCTGCCCCGACATGAAGAAAATCACGCTGGATGACATTGAACAATCGCTCACAACCATGAAGCCGGTCATTGGCGTTCCACGGGATATCAGTCTTGCCGCTAAAAAGGCCCTGGATAAGATGCTGGCGATGTCTTAACCTGCCGTTTATTCATGGGGATGAAATTCATTGAAAAAAATTGTCCATAAAAAAATTGTCCGGGAAGCCCCGGCCCTGCGGGAGCTTCTGGCGTTGATCGGCAAAGAAACGCCAGTGATTGACGTTCGAGGACTGACCGATTCCGCCCGTCCATTTTTGACCGCGCTTTTGTTTGATCGTCTGGCCGGACCCGTCACCGTCGTTTGCCCCACGGCCAGGGAAGCCGCCCTGTTCAGCCGGGATCTGACCCTCTTTCTGGGCGCGGAGACTGTGCTGCATTATCCGCCGCTCGACTTTCTTTCCATCGACATGTTCGCCCTGCAGCGGGAAGAGGAACTGGCCCGCCTGAATATATTAACCCAGTTGCAGGTTGAAAGCCGCAGGATCATTGTCACCTCCGTAGCGGCCTGCCTGCAAAAAGTCATGCCGTTTGCCGAATTTCAGCAGTACCTGAAAATTATTTCGGCAGGAGATATCATTCTGTTGGAAGAGTTCCCCGCCAGGCTTATCGCGGGCGGCTATCAGCGGGTATCGCTGGTGGAAAATCCCGGTGAATTCAGCCTCCGCGGCAATATTCTGGATATCTTTCCGCCAACAGAACCAGAACCGCTGCGCCTCGAAATCGCAGGCGATGAAATCGAATCCATCCGGCGCTTTGACTGCTCGTCGCAGCGCTCCGGCGCAACCGTTGACGCTTTCGTGCTCGGACCGGCCGGCGAAATTCTGATCGACGAAGCAAGATTGAATCGCGCCGTGCGCAATGTCAAACGCCGGGCCGACGATCTGGATCTTCCGCGCGATCTGGCAAACAGGCTTTCGGAAACGCTCCGGCAACAGGCCGCCGCCTCCGTCAACCCGATCTTTCTGCCCCTGTTTTACGAAGACGATAATGATCGGGGCATCCCGGGCCAGGAAAAGCTTTCCTGCTTTTTCGACTACCTGCCGCAAAACACGCTGCTGGTCCAAAGCGATCCCATGGCGATGGAGCAGGCCGCGCAAAACGCCGCAACCGACGTGGACAAGCTGCTCTACAAGGCAAAAGCGGGGGGCAAGTTTTATCTGGAAAGCGCCGGTCTTTATCTGGATGGAAAAACACTTCATGCCCGTCTGGACGGATTCAGACAGGTCCGATTTGCCGGTCTGACACTGGACGACCAGGAAAGCCCGAATCCCTTTGTGGCGCTTGCGGCACAGCGGGATGTCCCGTCATCCGAGCCTCTGGCCGGAGAAGTGAAGGAAGAAGCCCTCCTGCGCCGGACGGCGGAAAAAATAAAACAGTGGCTGGCCGGCGGCATGGCCGTGTTCTTCATTTCCCCCACACCGGAAGACACCACCCGGATGCATCATCTGCTCGCGGGGTATGATTTGTCCGCGCGGATGGTGCCTGCGGAAATCCGCCTGCTTGACACCGTCAATGATCCCGGTCAGGACTCTCTCTTTTTGCGGGAAGGGAAAATATCCGGCAGTTTCGTTCTGAAAGCCCTGGGTCTGGTGTTTTTGAGCGAAGAAGATATTTTCGTTAAAAAGACCCCCCGCCGCCGCACAAGACCGGCGCGTGAAGGATATTTTCTGAAATCCTTCGGCGATCTGAAAGAGGGAGATTTTGTCGTCCACAGGGATTTCGGCATCGGCATTTACGGCGGCCTGCAAAAAATTACCGTGGGCATCATTGAAAATGACTTTCTGGTTATTGAATATCTGGACGGCGACAAACTCTACCTGCCCGTCAATGCCCTGGAAAAAATTCAACGCTATCTGGGCCCGGACGGATACACGCCGAAAATAGAAAAGATGGGCGGGACCTCCTGGGATGCCATCAAGGAAAAAGTCCGGAAGTCCGTGCGGGAGGTGGCGGAGGAACTGGTGGCGATTTATGCCGCGCGCGAAGCCATGGAACGAAAATCCTTCGCGCCACCGGACCGCATCTATGAAGAATTCTGTGCGACCTTTGAATTTGAAGAAACCCCCGATCAGGCCCGGGCCATTGAAGACATCCATGCCGACATGGATGACGTCAAACCGATGGACCGCCTGATTTGCGGCGACGCGGGGTTCGGCAAAACGGAAGTCGCGCTTCGGGCGGCTTTTCGGGCGGTCATGGACGGCAAACAGACGGCGCTTCTGGCGCCGACGACCATTCTGGCCGAGCAGCACTACGCGACTTTCTCGCGACGCCTTGCCGACTTCCCGATCCGCGTGGAAGTGCTCAACCGTTTCAAAAGCGCCGCCGAAATCAAAAAGACGATAACGGACCTTCGTCTGGGAAAAGTGGACATCGTCGTGGGCACGCACCGTCTGCTGCAAAAAGACGTGGAGTTCAAAAATTTGGGGCTGGTAATTATCGACGAAGAACAGCGCTTCGGCGTAACCCATAAGGAAAAGCTGAAAAAAATGCGGACGCTCGTGGATGTGCTGACGCTGTCCGCCACACCCATTCCGCGTACGCTGCATCTGTCGCTTACCGGCATCCGCGATCTGTCCATTATCAACACGCCGCCGGAAGACCGGCAGCCGATTAAAACCTATGTTATGGAATTTGATGAAGATGTCGTCAAGGCCGCCCTGGAGGCCGAACTTTTGCGGGGCGGCCAGGTGTTTTTTGTCCACGACCGGGTCCGTTCCATCTATTCCATAGCCCATTTAGTGCAGCGGCTCGTCCCCCGGGCCAGAGTGGGCGTCGTGCACGGACAGATGAAACCGGCGGACATCGAAAAAAACATGGCGCAGTTTATCCGGCGTGAATTCGATGTGCTGGTCTGCACGACCATCATCGGGTCGGGCCTGGATATCCCCTCGGCCAATACGATGCTCATCAACCGCGCCGACCGTTTCGGTCTGGCCCAGCTCTACCAGATCCGCGGCCGTGTGGGCCGGGGCAGCGAGGAGGCCTCGGCCTATCTGCTCCTCCCCCGCGGCGCGCTGCTGTCGCGGGACGCCATGAAAAGACTCCAGGCCATCAAGGAGTTTTCCGAACCCGGTTCCGGTTTCCGCATTGCCTATCATGATCTGGAAATCCGCGGGGGCGGCAATCTTCTGGGGTTGTCCCAGGCGGGACATATCTCCGCCGTCGGATACGAACTGTATACCGAGCTGATGGAAAAGACCGTGCGGGAAATCAAGGGGGATGCCAGCCCTGTTGAAGAAGCCCTGCCGGAAATTTCCATGGGGATTTCCGCCTTTCTTCCCGAAGACTATGTTGAAGACGTGCATCAACGGCTGATTTTATACAAAAGAATATCGCACGCGGCAAGCCAGGAAGACCTCGAAGCGCTTCGCGCTGAACTGGCCGACTGCTACGGACCCCTGCCGCAGACGGCGGAAAATCTCCTGCGCGTCATCGGCATCCGCAATCTCCTGCAACCGCTGACGGCCAAAAAAATGGGGTTCGACGGAAAATATTTTTACATTTACTTTAAGGAAACATCCCCGATTGACCCGGCCAAAATCATCGCCCTGTCCCGAAAGAAAATCAAAGATTTACGCTTTACCCCCGACTTCAAGTTGTTTTTGCCCGCCAAAGGCGTCACCGCGCCGGAAATCCTGGACCAGGCGGAAGGGCTTTTAAAGATGCTTGCCCAATAACCCTAATCAAGATATAAAACGCCATGGACACCATGAAGCCACCCGCAATCAACCACCTCGCAGCAAGCTGTCGGGGTATAAAATGGACGTCATTATATCGCCGCAAGCTGCGGAGAATTAACGCTCGTCTGGCCAAAGCGGGATTAAAAAATTGGATGAGACAATGCAAATCGTTCATGCCCCTGGTTTTCCTGGGCGCTCTGTGTCTCTTTTCGGCCTGCAGCGGCAATGATTTCTCCTCTCGAAAGCACGTGGCCACCGTCAACGGCGAAAAAATTTATTGGGATGAATATCAAAAGCGGTTGAACACCCAGAAAGGACTGCTGTCTCCCAAAACCTTCCGGGATGCCTCGAATAAACGGAAACTGCTGGAAGAGGAGATTCTGGAATCCATGATCACGGAGCAAATCATCCTCCAGCGGGCGCGGGAAATCGGCCTGTCGGTCAGCAACACGGAACTGGAGAGGAAGCTGATCGACATCCGCAAAGATTACGGGGTAGATTTTTTTGATTTGCTCATCGCGCAAAATGTGCAATATGAAGACTGGCGAGAAGAACTCAGGAAAGAGATGCTGTTCGACAAGCTGGTGGCCGCGGATGTTAACGCGTCCGTCCGTGTTTTGGAAGAGGAAGCGGAAGACTTCTTCCATGAACATCGCGATTTCTGCAAGACTGAACGAAGTGTCCGGGCGGCTCAAATTGTTACGCGCGACCTGGAAAAAGCCAAAGAAGTCAAGAAAAGGCTGGATCAGGGAGAGGATTTTGCCACCGTGGCAAAAGAGGCATCCATCGGACCGGAAGCGGTGAACGGCGGCGACCTGG
>Ga0351890_10172_pt1 | contig 22738 bp, 14 predicted proteins | sample TotcelFGM3001M15_FD_206743 | JGI IMG/M metagenome (GOLD analysis project Ga0351890, IMG submission 206743) | Enriched cells from coal bed in the Powder River Basin, Montana, United States - Total cells FGM rep3 HSBNCT.FGM.300.1.M15 ...
TTCTCCGCCTTTGGATTTCCCAATTGTGAAAGGTTTCCACGGTAAGTTCGCGGGGTATAAATTTAATAAAATTAACAAATTTGCAGGCTGTTGCCAGGTTAATTATTTTGAAAAACTTTCGGACATGTTCTTTAATTGGAGAAATAAAATGACAGAGAAATCATTGCAAGAACAGTTTGCTCCTAATAGTATTTGTTTTGGTTGTGGACCAGGGAATGTTCAAGGATTACATATTCGAAGTTTTTCCAAAGGTGATGAAGTTATTGCTCACTGGCATGCAGAATCTCATCACCAAGCATTTTCTGGTGTGTTAAATGGAGGAATCATTGGTGTTTTGCTTGATTGTCATTGTAATTGGGCAGCTGCTTATCATCTGATGAAAATAAATGGTTTAACCAAGCCGCCTTGCACTGTTACAGCGGATTACACAATTAAATTGTTACGACCGACACCGAGCGATGATATCATCGAATTAACTGCTAAAATTATTTCAGCTAAAGATGATCGCGTAATGGTTAAAGGTGAATTGCATGCGAAAGGAAAAATTTGTGCGATTTGTGAAGGAACTTTTGTAGCTGTAAAGCCGGGTCATCCAGCTTATCATCGCTGGTAAGCATGAGAGATTACACAGTGATAATTTCTAAATGATGGTCTAGTAAAATGTAATCGGCTTGCCATTCACGGATAAAGTCCAAGGTTTTTGCAAGTAATTTTTCAGCTTGTTTGGGATCATTACTAATACAAACGATGCCAATGCCAGAAATTTGCCATAAATCATGTGAATCAATTTCTGATAATGCAATATTATTTGTCTTGCTTCGTATACGTGCAAAAAGTGATTGTAAAATAGTTCTCTTACCTTTGAGAGTATGATTGGCGGGTAAATTTATCTTTATTTTAAGAATTCCAAGATACATAGAATTTGGATTAATTAACTATTAATAAGGGGAAAGAATAGCATGATTTATAATAATGACAAACAAAGGTTATATGTTTTTGTGTTGGGGTGGCTTTTTATTTTTTGTTTAATTACAAATAGTTATGCCGAAAATCTTGAAAAAAAAGACGATATTCAAGTAATCAGACCTTATGATATGAACAAGTATGATAATGATTTGCAACTATTGTTCAATAAAATTATAGTTTCTTCAAATCTTAACACTCGCATCATAAGCGCTACTCAGGGTTTATTAAATAAACCCTACCTACTCGGCGCCTTAGGAGAAGGAAAAGCGGGTCAATTTGATCAAAATCCTTTATATCGAAGCGATGCATTTGATTGTGAAACTTTTATAGATACTTTGTTGGCGTTAGTTGAAGCAAAAAATTATCAAGAGTTTCCACGGGTTTTAGTAAAAATCCGTTATTACAGTGAAAATCCCCATTTTTTCTCTCGCAATCATTTTACCAATATTGATTGGAACAGTCGTAATCAGCACAACAAATATTTAGTTGATGTAACCAAGACGCTGTTTCCTACTGAATTTACAACATCAAAAACTGTAATTGATAAACCCAATTGGCTGCGTCATTTAAAAGCTAGCGAAATTAAATTACTCAATAAACCAGATGAAAAAAAATCAAAGATGCTATTAATGCGACTTCATGCGCTGAGTAATCAAGCTGAGCTGAAAGTAAGCCAACTTGATTATGTGCCATTGGCTGCTTTATATAATAAACAAGGTGAACCTAACAAGGATTTGTTTGCTCGTATACCTGATGGGTCGGTAATAGAGATTGTAAGACCAAATTGGAATTTGCAAGATAAGATAGGTACTAATCTTGATATTTCACATATGGGTATAGTGATTCGCATTAAAGGGGAATTATTATTATTTCACGCATCGGAGTTAAAACAAAAAGTGATTTCTCAACCATTAACAGAGTATTTGCAGGCATACTTGAAAAGCCCAACTGTGAAAGGGATTCACATCGAAAAGATAAAATAGTTGTCAGAGTAAGAACCACGTTTGAACATACAGCGTCGAGAGCTGTAAAGATGGTACCGGGGATCGGAGTCGAACCGACACGGTGTCACCACCACCGAATTTTGAGTCCGGCGCGTCTACCAGTTCCGCCACCCCGGCATAGGAAAGATGCAAAGTATAACAGAGGTTCTATGTAGGTCAATCAAAGAATAGGTATATTTGGTGGAGCCGAGGAGGATCGAACTCCTGACCTTCGCATTGCGAACGCGACGCTCTCCCAGCTGAGCTACGGCCCCAGTTAATTTAATGTAGCAATTGTTTGTGAACTCAAATGTAGGTTGGGCTGAGCTTGCGAAGCCCAACGGATAGGGCATCATTCTTGTTGGGCTTCGTAAAACTTGTCCCAGCATGTTTCCCAGCTAAAAACATGCTGGGACAAGTTTAGCTGGGAAATACTCAGCCCAACCTACTTAATTCAATTACTTCTTATCAATTAACGCGTTAATTTTAGCCGCACAGATAAAATCATTTTCCGACAGACCATCAATAGCATGGGTACTATAATGAATATGGCAGTAATTATAACCAATTTCTAAATCAGGGTGATGGATTTCTTGATTTGCGATGTAAGCAACAGCATTCACAAACGCCATGGTGTGATAAAAGTTTTTGAATTGATAATTACGTTGAATTTCCTTAGCATTTTTCTTTAACTCCCATCCTGGAGTTTGTCGCAATAATTCATTCGCTTTTGCTTCTGTCAAAGGCTTCACGCCGCCTTCACACGGGACACAATGTTTTACGGTTAGTTCAGTCATTGTTTATTTCCTTAACTTTGCCTGCTTAAAATGGGTGAAAGATAGAGTTTGCAAAACAAATTGTCAAATATTTTATGAAACCGACGCAAATTCTATTGTAAACACTTTGTAATCACTTCGTAGACATTGTCTGAGATGCCTGATACAGCGCCAATCCTTTTTAATTGCTGTTTCATTAAATCTTGCCTAGCTGCATCAAATTGCCTCCAGTTTGTTAAAGGTTCTAACAAGCGTGAAGCGATTTGCGGGTTTAGAGAATTTAATTGAATTATGTAATTAGCTAAAAATTCATAACCAGCACCATCTGCCCGATGAAAATGGAAAAGATTATTTGAACTAAAAGCGCCAATAAGTGATCGAACTCGATTCGGATTTTTAATAGTAAATGCTTCATGTTTAGTTAATTTCAATACTTCATCAAATGCATCAGGACGATTCGACATTGCTTGTAGACTAAACCATTTATCTACAACCAAAGGTTCGTGTTTCCAATTGAGGTAAAAATCTGCAAGGCAATCTTTCTTTTGGGGATATGGAGAATTGATTATTCCATGCAATGCTGAAATTCGATCAGACATATTATTACTTTGCTGATATTGATTAAGACATAGTTCTGTATATCCAGGCTGTTCAACTAACATTAAATATTGCAAGCAAAGATTTTTTAATTGCCGTTTTTTAATAGAAGTTTGATCAATTTTATACGCAGTATGATCGCTGTTGTTTTGATAAATTTGCAGGAATTCTCCCGATAAAGCTTGTGCAATTGTTTTAAGAATAAAGCGTCGACTATGATGAATGGCATCTATATCAATCTTAGTTTGCATTCCGCAGATATATCTTTCGCTTGGCAGCGTTATCATCTCGGTAATGAAAGCAGGATCAAGATCGGTATTGGTTAAATTTGCTTTTAAAGCAGCAATAAATTTAGGCGTTAAGCTGAAATTTTGATTGTGTTGATAATTTTCTATCATTTGATTAATGATCTGCAAGAAAAAAGTTTGAGCAGCTTCCCATCGGCTAAATAAATCATTCGCATGCATCATTAGAATAGAGAGTTCTTCTTCACTTAGCTTGATATCGAGATGAACCGGGGCAGAAAAATTTTCTAATAAAATAGGTACTGGTTCCTGGGGAATATCACTAAAAATGAAAGTTTGAGTTGTTTCTTTTAATTCTAAAATTTGTTTTGTGGTTTTTTTGGTATCAGTATTTTTTACTTTCAAAGTAAGTTCTTGGCCCGTAGTGCGGTCTACTAATGACATAGCGATGGGAATATGAAATGGTTTTTTATCTTTTTGTCCTGGTGTTTGAGGGCAAATTTGTTTAATAGTTAAAGTGTATTCTTTGTTAGCCGGTGAATAATGCCTGGTAATATGGAGTCTTGGTGTACCTGCTTGTTTATACCATAAACGAAATTGAGTCAGATCAAAATGATTTGCATCTTCCATGGCTTTGACAAAATCTTCAATCGTTGCTGCTTGACCATCATGTCGCTCAAAATAAAGATCCATTCCCAGACGAAATCCTTCTTTGCCTAGCAATGTTTTCATCATTTGAATGACTTCTGAGCCTTTTTCATAGATGGTAGTTGTATAAAAATTATTGATTTCAATATAGGAGTCTGGTTGTACTGGATGCGCCATCGGACCGGCATCTTCAGCAAATTGGTAAGCTCGCAACTGGCGCACGTTCTTAATACGATTGGCGACAAGGGAAGTCATATCACCAGTAAATTCATGATCTCGAAAAATCGTTAAGCCTTCTTTTAAACTCAACTGAAACCAATCACGACAGGTAACTCGATTTCCAGTCCAATTATGAAAATATTCGTGCCCAATCACACCGATAATAGCCTGGTAGTCATCATCAGTTGCCATATTTGGATCAGCTAAAATATATTTAGTATTAAAAATATTGAGTCCTTTATTTTCCATTGCTCCCATATTGAAGTCGCTAGCTGCGACAATCATATAAATATCGAGATCATATTCCCGTCCAAAGTTAATTTCATCCCAACGCATGGCTTGTTTTAAGGCATACAGTGCATGATAAGCTTTATCACGATTACCGGTTTCGACATAGATTTTTAATGCCACATCACGTCCTGACTGCGTGATAAATTGATCGGTTAAGCATTCTAGATCTCCCGCCACTAAAGCAAAAAGGTATGACGGTTTTCGAAATGGATCTTCCCACACCACGAAATGTTTATTATCCGCTAAATCGCCGGCGTCAACTAAATTGCCATTCGATAAGAGAATAGGGTAGTGGGTTTTATCAGCAATAATTTTGGTGGTGTAACGAGCCATAACATCGGGGCGATCAAGAAAGTAAGTAATACGTCGAAACCCTTGTGCTTCGCATTGCGTGCAAAACATAGCATTACTTTTATAAAGACCTGTGAGTTCTGTGTTGTTTTGTGGCTCAATCTCAGTCACTAAGGTAAGTGTGAAGTTTTCTGGTGGTTGTAATAAGGTAAGCTCTTTGTCAGTAACAGAGTATTCCGATGCTGGCAGCTCTTTATTATTTAGCTTAATTGTCCGCAAAATTAGTTTTTCACCGTTTAATCTTAATTGTCTCTCTGTGCTTTGGTTCTGAGCGTTTTTATGAAAGTCTATTACTGCTGTAACAATGGTTTTATCTTCGGCTAAGTCAAAAGTTAGATTGACGGTTTCGACCAAGAAATTAGCTGGTTGATAGTCTTTCAGATAAGTGGTTTGGTATGAGGTCATTAAGCAATCTCCTGCTAATAGGGGATGAGGTCTTTAAAGCATACATTAGATAGTGTGATTGTTCTATCTGCCGAATAATTATTAAATAAGTTTTTGCTTAACCAAATACTTACGTTGTTAACGTATAAGCTATTGAAAAGTATAATTATATTATAATTTTGAGCTTAATGTTCCCTTAATTTATGATAGGTAAACTGGTTATAAAGCTATCGAGGGATTGTTTGATATACAAATAGAAAAATGGTCATTTTTTACAACCCTGTAAAATGAATTAAAATTTTACAAAAAATAATTTATTTGGTAATATTTTATCTTAATTTATATTCTGGTTACGGGAAATGTGGAAAAAAAAGAAATTATTACCAGCCAGCACTCATCGAGGTTGAATTATGAAGTCAATGCGAGAAAAACTGGGTCATACGCGTACTCAAGGCAATCTGCTGATTCCTCATGATGCGACCATAATCAATTTTTCAGATTTAGAGTTTGGTGTAAAAGCTACAATTAAAAAAAATGATTTACCACTATATGGCAAGCCACCTACAACCTCTCTTTCTAAAAAAACTGTGCAGGAACTTAAAAAAAAGGGTCAATTTCCTGTCTTGTCGAAAGAAGGAATTTTTGCAGCTCAATTATTAAGCAAAAATCAAGAGGTGCTTGTTAGAAAACCGGATTTTACTGATGGACATGTTTATGAAGGCATATGGGAAGTAACAACTTTTGAACATGTCGGTGAAAAGGACGATAAACCTGAAAGTGGCAATGAGATTAAAATAAAGTATGCAGGTTATGGGTTCAAGCAGGATTTTACCATTCAAAAAAGAGAAATTTTTAAGAAATTTACTGGTGATATTTTTCCAGATGCTGAGAAAAAAGAAGAGATAAGGGCAAGTCATATACAACAAAGAAGCATGGGCGATTGCTTTTTATTAGCATCAATATTGGCAATTTTGAACTTTAACCAAGATTTAACGCACGGTGAAATAGATGGTATAGATTTCATTAGAGGTATGATGAAGCAGGATGGAGATCATACCATAGTACGTTTCTTTGATCCGAATACTAATCCTCCTACTCCTGTCTACATTAGAGTAGAAAATTCTTTTTATGATTTTTTTGGGAGCGGCACTGTCCAACACCTTTATCCTTGGGTGCATATTTTAGAGAAAGCTTATGCTGCGTTTGCTCGACGAAAAGATAAATGGGGAAACTTTTATCGCTCCTATCCTTCGTTTCATGATTTATGTAATGGTGGCAATGCAGATGTGGCGCTGTCTATTTTAACTGGAAAACCAGCTAAACAACAACCTATAAAAGGTAGAGAAATCTCTGTAGATCGGGAGATGTTAGCTACACAAATGTTTTATTTACAACTCCCTAATATTTTCAGTGGTATTTTGAGTAGTGAGCAAATAAATCAGTTAATTCAATCTACTATTTTGCTAGAAAAGGGCGATTTTCAGAAACTAGAGGAATTGAAAGAAGAATTTGATCAGAATAAAGACAATAAAGACGCTCAAAGAAAAATATTATTGCAATGCTTAGAACCATTAAAGCTACCAGCTGATTTTTTTGAAAATAAAATTGAAGTAACTAATTCTCAAGCATCTGAGTCTGAAGCATCTATATCTGAAGCATCTGAGTCTGAAGCACCTGAGTCTGAAACAGTTGAAAAAGCTTTTGGTGATTATCTTAACTTTTTATTTGAACCTCTTGACAATTTTTATTTACCTGATTCTATTTTCCCTTCAATTTTTCCAAAAGCTCAGATTATTAGTTTGGGGAAATACATATTTGAACTGTATCAATGGCGAAATGAAGCAGTTTTCAGCGAAGAGGCAAGTAGTAAGTCAAGCCAAGAATTAAATGAGAATTCTCCTGATGTCATGCCTAAAGTAGAGGTGTTTACAAGTTTATTACAGAGCGTTTTGGAACAGAAAACAGTTGAGGAAGCTTTACTAAAGTTATCTGAATTGAAACAATTTCAACCCGAAGTGCCAAGAGAATTAATAGATACCCTACAGAAACATGTTGTTTATACAAAACAAAATGATGCTCGTACTCAATATTCAGTTGAACAAAATGAAATATATGAAGATATAAAAAACAAAATTGATGCTGGTTTTTTATTAACAGCTAGTACGCTACAAGATTTTTCTAAGATTCCTGCAAGTGAACGAATAGGATTGTATGATACGCATGCTTATCAAATTGTAGGTGTAATAGAAGTTGGTCAAGGAGAACATAAACGTAAATGTATTAAATTAAGAAATCCTTGGGGAAACTCCATTCGGACTTACGATTGGTTTAATGAAGAGCAAATAATTGCTAAGGGAGAAAATGTTGCTAAAGAAACTGAAGCACCAGAAGGTTTTGTTGAGTTGTCAGATTTTACTAAGTTATTCCGTTGCTATGTTGTCTGTGAGCCATTAATTAGTCTGCAAAAACAAGAAAATGAACAGGCTGAAAGTAGCAATTACTTTGAGCAAACTGTAAAAGAAACTGAGAAAGAAAAAGAAGAAACAGAAAAAGAAAAGGAAGAAAGTGCGGAGACAAAGAAAGAAAAAGTAAAGTTAAGAGAGGAAAAACAAGAAGCAGAATGGGTATTTACTCAAGAACACTTGCATTATGATTTTTCTGAACAATTACATTCTATTGAAGAAAAAGCTAATTTCAAGCGTGCTTTGCTTGATATTGCAGATTCGATGTTAGAGAAATTTGAGTTATGCTCTAATTTAACGCATGAGGCAGCTCATATAAGATTTGCTGATGAAACTGAAGTTGATTTTTCTGATACGAAACGATTAGATACAGGAGAAACTCAAGTAACCTATATCATTTCTCCTTCCCAGCTACAAGTCTGTAGAGATGGCATCAGATATAAGGTTCATCAAGATCCTGGTATTTCTTTAGCTGTAACAATTGTAACTACACCAAGTTCATCTGCTGATCAAAAGCCGGTAATGAATATCCAAGAATTCAAGGTCATAGCAAATTCACCTAAAGTAAGTCAAATTTTACCTAATATTTATTCTGAAGCAAAGCATAGGGAAAATGCTTTAAATTTTATTATGACCGATTTAAAGAAAAAATTAGACGAATTAATGGTCTCAACTTTGAGTGAGAGTAGGCTTATCGCTACTTATAATGAGATATTGCCTGGGCTTGCAGATGTTGAATATTTACGGGCTTTTGTTTCAACTCAGGAAGCGGATCAAGAGAAAAAAGCAAAAGTTAATAAGTATATTGAGTATTTGAGAGAAAAAAAATATAAATTTCCTGAAGAAGTAACTTCTGAAGAAAAAATTTTTTTTACTATGTATGAAGAATGGAGTTTAATTAATACCAATATTAACGAAATTCCAGCCTCTTCTTTGAATGGTAAAAATGCCGGAGAAATTATTTTACGCCAAGCCATCACAACTTTGGAGACGCAGACTGCCCGTCTTAAAAATTCTTATGACCAACTGAAAGAGAAAAACGATACGAAGGGAAAATTAATTGAATCAGTTTATAAGATCTCTGAAGAAGCAAATGAGAAAGCAAAAAAATGTTTAAGAATGAGGTATGTTGAAGATTATTTTGGTAAAGACAATAAACTGCGTCAGTGCATTGATAACTACCTTGGTTTAGAGATAAGCCACGTTAACGGCAGTAAAAACTATTTAAATTCTATAAATATTCAACATGATAAATGGAAGCATGGTGCTTTTCCTGACCCAGATAAAAATAATCTCAGACTAATAGTCAGAGATTTTATTAATGGAAATTCGACGGAACAAGAATTTTGTTTTAGAATCAACAGGCAGATGAAAATAACAAATCCGTTGGGGACAAGTTTTTGGGGAAAATTGGCGGCAACAGCATTAGCAATCATTGGCCCAACCGATTTACGAATGGTTCCTACTCGAGTTAGAAATATTTGGAGCGTTGCTCATCTTAAGGATTTGAGACAACATTGTATTGATGTGTATGCGGCTCACTATGTGCGACTTTACGAAGAAGGAAATAAAAATCATCAGGATGCTGTTACAAGGATACTAACTATTACAGGTTACGTAGATACTCATCAAGTAAATGGGCAATTATTGTGCCAGACTGTGTCAGGAAGCATATCTGATAATACTCATGGTTTCTTTGCCAAGTCGAGACAAACAACCTCGGAAGAGGTCGTACGAACTAAAATTGAAAAAATGGCTAGAGATAAAATTGAACAGTTTTCCCCGAAAAGGAGTCTTGCATAATGGCTGCACTTGTAAAAAATACAACTATTAAGTTGAAAACTCATAGCTTACAAAGCCATGAAGAAATAGAAAATAAAATTAATACATCGAAAGAAAAATTTTCATTTGTCCAAAAAGAAATAATAAAGGGAACGCCTTGGCAAAATTTACATAATAATAAATGCAATAAGATACGCGAGTTAATAGCGATAAATGCAGCAATCCTTAAAGATATTCAGCCGTATTTGCATAACCCTGATTTTCTAGAGCTATCTTTTACTTTTAGTTACAAATTTGATAAGAATCAAATTACCAAAGCATTCACTATTTCAAAAGAAGATTTAGCAGAATGGCAAAAATGTTTGGAACTAAATCAGTCTTTGCTGACGGAAAATCTTGCTATCCTTTTTCTACAAGAGAAAATAGAATCTTCTCGGGAGGCGAAAAAAGGTTCTGAGCCGCAAGAATTAATCAAGCTTTTAACGATGAAGATTGAAAAAGTAGATCAATTGTTTGATGATTATAGGCAATTGATGGATCAAGCGCTCTTATATCCTGAGCAATTTAAAAAAGCATCTAAGTACATATTCAATGAGTTTGAACAAAGTAATTTTGTTCCGAATGTTAGTAATGCAGTTGTTTTAAATGAGTGTATTGATAAATTGCAGTCTTTTAAAAATACTATTCAAAAAATGCCGCCTTGTTCTCAACTAAATGAAGAGGTCAAAGCTAATTTTCAAACATATCTAGATAATTTGGTTGCTTCTATTAAAGAACTTTCTGGGTATATGGATTATCGATTATTACAGGAAAAAATCAAAGAAGAACCCAAAGAGAATGATGTTTTATCTTGGAGTTCTTTTCTTAATTGTATGAAGAAGTAATTAATTCTCTAGCTGTCATCCTTCGTCGCAAAAAACAGCTCCTCAGGATCTGATGTATCCCCACGGATTTTTGAATATCTTCCATTCAGCATTACCCATGAGATACGCCTCCTTTGTAAAGGAGAGGCCTTTATTTAACGCGTATGACTCAAGAAAATCCATAGGGATATATCAGCTCAGAATGACAGCAAAGTCAAGGTCAGCAAGCCATATTGTTACCCATAAGTTATCGAATTTAAGCAATGATTTTGGCAATTTCTCTGGCGTCAATTGCGAGGAGCTGTTTTTTGCGACGTGCAATCCAGAAAAAAGATTTCAAAACTGTTAAAGTTTCAAATAAAAACAAAAAACTAGATTGTCACGCGCTAATGCCTGGATTGCCGAGCCCCACAAAAGCAAAAAGCGTGGGGCTCGCAATTGTAAAGGTTACATATTTCGTTGATGAATAACGGCTTGCTCAGGGGTTTGACCATTGAGCCCCTGATGAGGTCTCAATTTATTGTAATAAAGAATATATTTGAATAGCTCCTCTTTAAAATGCTCAATTGACTCAAAGTAAGTCCCCTCAATTAAGTCTTCATTCAGTGTTCGCCAAAATCGTTCTACTTTTCCATTGGTTTGCGGACGGTAAGGTTGAATGTATCGATGTTTGATGCCCAGCTCTATCAACAAACGCTCAAAGGGATGATGAGCTTTTTGAGAGGATTCTTTTGTACCAAACTCAGGGCCATTATCCGTGAGAGCCTCTACAAATTTTATGGAAAACTGTTCTGATAAATGGTTGAAGCAGCGAAGTGCAGTAAACATCACACTAATTGATTTAATATCATCAACCACTTCTGCCCACGCAGCCCGTGTACAGCTATCAATGATGCAAACCACGTAGTAACGTTTTTTATCACCCGCAATCATATCTTTGGATAAATGATGGCAGTCAATATGAGCTAATTCTCCCGCTTTTTCTTTAATAATTCGGCGTTTCTCTACTATCATAGGCTTTGTTAACCTGTTTTTACCATATCGTTTTAGAATCTGATAAATCCCACTAAAAGAAGGGGTTTTTTCTTTTAATGTGGGACGTAGTATCGAGTAGATTTCATATTTATTGCAACCCTTATCTCTTTGGGCTAATACCAACGCTTCTATCTCTGGGGTAGCACGGCGAGTACTATACCGTGGGCCTCGTTTGCCCGGAAGCAACTCCGTAGGGTCTTTAGTTTGTTTATAGCGATTATAATATTTTAAAAAATTTTGCGCACAAGTGTCATGAGCGTGATAAAAGTCTTTTACGTATTTAAATCGAGGGTGCTTTTTCGATTTAACTTCTTCATATTCTGATATTAGAAATTGATAAGTCTGTATGTAATTGTTTTTTAAGGTTTTATCGTTTGAATTATTTCTCATGGTAGGATCCTTGATGAAGAATGTAGTTTATATTCTTCATCAACGAATTACCTAACCTTTACAGCAATGACGGCGGGTTCGCAATGACGCCATCAATAACAATTGTGGGTTACGATATGCAGCAAGCTAGACATGGATATTGACATGCCTACAAATGCGACTTACCTCAATTTTTGTCGTTATGAATCTCACCCAAACTTATCCAACCACTGAATAATTTCTGTTGGTTGTTTGATAAAAGCAGCAACTTTGTAATGATTGGCATTCTGCTGAGATAAAGCAAGATAGCCATATTCAGCGACGAGAACGGGTATGTCAGCATTATTAGCTGCAAGAATGTCAATATCGGTATCGCCGATATAAAGACACTCGTTTGGGGCAGATTGTAATAAATTACAAGCATGCAATAAGGGTTCGGGGTGTGGTTTTCGGTTAGTTAACGTATCACCTGAAATAACACAGGCTGGCGCAGGTGAAAGGGAAATTTGTTTCAGTAAAGAGGTTGTCAGCCAGCCAGGTTTGTTGGTCACAATACCCCACTGCAATTTTCGCTCAGTCAAACTGTTTAACACATCACTAATGCCGTCAAAAGGTTTGGTGAAGCGTGCTATATTTTCATGATAAAGCGAAAGTAGTTGCTCACGGAGGGTGACGAATTCTGAATTATCTTCAGTGATATTAAAAGCACATTTGATCATTTCTGCGCTACCATAGGCAACAGCAGTTCGTAGATCACCAGGAATCAACTCTGCTTTTTGATGATTTTTTAATAGTTGGTTAATAGCAAAGATAAAATCAGGCTCAGTATCTAAAAGTGTTCCATCGAGATCAAACAGGACGGATTTGATATTATAACGTTTCATTTATTTCGTTTCTCATGAATGACAATTTTTACGCTTGATAGCAAGCTAAATAATTCACAGAAATATCTTTCGTGAGATAATATTTCTTGCTTAAAGGATTATATAACATTCCGGTTAAATCAACTAAACGCAAGCCGTTGTCCCTAGCCCAGCCATCTAACTCTGATGGACGAATAAATTTCGCATAATCATGAGTGCCTTGTGGCAACAACCGCAAGAAATATTCAGCGCCTAAGATAGCAAATAAATAGGCTTTCGGGTCTCGATTAATGGTCGAAAAAATGATTTTACCACCGGGTTTCACTAGTTTTGCACAGTCACGAACGATTTCATGCGGGGCTGGAACGTGTTCTAACATTTCCATACAAGTAACAATATCATATGACTGTGGTTTTTCTGCGGCTAATTCTGCGCTGGAAAGTGTTCGATAATTGATATGCAGGTTAGATTCCAGCAGATGTAACCGCGCAATTGCAATCACTTCTTTACTAGCATCTAGTCCGGTTACCTCGGCACCTGCTAATACCATGGATTCAGCTAGGATCCCGCCGCCGCAGCCAACGTCTAAAACGTTTAAGCCTTTGAGATTGGTTTGTTGTTGTATATAACTAAGTCGCAGAGGATTTATTTCATGCAATGGCTTAAAAGGTCCTTCTAGGTCCCACCATTGGGTAGCCTGTTGACTAAATTTATTTAGTTCATGTTGGTCAATGTTGTGCATAATTGATAGTGTAGCTGATTAAGTTACAGATTGGTTTTTTTTTCTCAATAATCTCATGGGTTTAAAAAATGCCTGCACCTCTTTGTTATAAATAAACGATATGTTGTAAGGATGTTCGGCGTGAAATTGTTTAAATTGGTTTGCACTGGGAAGTTGTGCTATCACCTTGGCAATGTTGCCGAGTAAAATTAGCTCAAGATTAGCATATTTTTTCGCTAGCGAATTCAACAAAGTATTTAAGAAAGGTCGCCAACACTTAGCATCCTGGACTACGGGTTTTTTGCTCAATACTAGACTAGCATTCAACAATAAAATTCCTTGGCGCTGAAAATTTTCAAATAATTCGTCAACGGTGCTAACCAGATTTTCTTTATCAAGTGCAGCAATAGCAGATTGTGACGTGTCGGTATCAGATAGCAGTCCTTCGGCAAGTAATAACATTTTGATGAAATTACGCAGGGAAGTAGCCCGATTCACTTCTTTACTTAAGCCATTTGGACTCCATAACTCATGCACTGCGCTATCCCAAAAAGCATAGCCATTAGCGGACTGTGCCCGGGGATAAGGTGATTCACCAAAAAGAATATAATTCGTTTTGGGTAAGGCTAAGGAAAAAGCAGCAAAAATTTGTTCAGAACCAGGCAGCCAATCGGCATTTTGTTGCAATTGCTCAAGATAAGCTAAGTCAACTTGCTTCATGGCTTCATTGGTGAGAGGGCGCCAACTGGTATGGATGATTGAATAATTGAGCAATGTTATACCTCGATTTATGTAATTATAAGTAAAGGTTTTGCAAGCCTAGCAGTATATTCTTGTTGGGCTTCGTAAAAAAACACTCTGCCCAACCTACAACTATTTTATGTAGTTTGGGTTGTTCTTTTCAACTCCAGCAACCGTTTGGCAACTTAGGTTAATTATCTTTTGGTGCAACGTGTTACAGGTTGCTATAATTGGCGCATTTCTTATAGTGAATGAGGTGAGCTAATGCAGCATCTGCAGAAACAGAATAAAGAAGTCATTGTTGCCAAAATTATCGAGCAAATCAATCAAAAACTACCTTTAGAACAATCTCGTTTAGTTGCAGAGTTCGCGCGGCAATATTATAGCAATGTCGATTACGAAGATTTAGCTGCGTTTGATATTCTCGATTTGTATGGCGCTGTGTTATCTCACTGGGAGTTAGTTTATCAACGTAAGCCAGAAGAATGCAAAATTCGTATTTATAACCCTGATTATGAGACGAATGGGTGGCAGTCTACTCACACTATCATTGAGATTACGCAAGACGATATGCCTTTCTTAGTGGATTCATTACAAATAGAACTCAATAGGTTAGGTTTAAACTTTCACTTGATAATTCATTTTGGTGGTATGAAGTTGCTTCGGGATGAAACAGGGAAGGTGATTGAAGTATTGCCTTTTGATACTCCTATTGGCGACGGCGTAGTAGCAGAAGCACCTATTCATATGGAAGTTGATCGACAGACCGACCCTGCGATATTAGAAGATTTAACTAAAAACCTAAGAAAAGTTTTGAATGATGTCCGTGCAGCTGTCAAAGATTGGCCGAAAATGCGGGCAAAATTACGAGAGGCTTTAACAGAAATTGAGAAAGGTCCTCTTCCTGCAACACTCAGCACTAGTGAGATATCAGAAGCAAAGGATTTTTTACGTTGGCTTGATAATGATCATTTTACTTATTTAGGCTACCGTCGTTATGAACTTTCTGTGCAAAATGGTGAGCGGGTTCTCAAATTAGTACCTAATAGTAGTTTGGGTATTTTACGCGATATCTCAAGCAGCCATCCTATTCGGCCATTTTCTTCGTTGACTTCTGAGGCAGTAGAACAAGCCCTATCTGATCAAATATTAGTGATATCCAAAACTAATCGAATGGCAACAGTGCATCGGGGCAACGCTTATCCCGATTACGTTGGTAAAAAATGTTTTAATGAAAAAGGCGAAGTTATTGGTGAGCATCGCTTTATTGGACTTTATACCTCTACTGCATATACCGAAAATCCTAAACATATTCCGCTAGTTCGCAGTAAAGTTTCTTCGATCATGAAGCAGTCAAATTTGTCTCCAACAGGACATGCCGCCAAAGCATTGCGGACTATCTTGGATACTTTGCCTCGCGATGATTTATTTCAAGCGTCATCTCATGAATTAGCTGAGCTAGCAATGGGTATCTTCAATCTCCAAGAGCGGAAACGTATCCGATTTTTTGCTCGTATGGATGTCTTTCATCGTTTTCTTTCTTGTTTGGTGTTTGTTCCGCGTGATCGTTTTGATACTGATCTCTGTTATTCCATACAAGATATTCTCAAGGAGATGTTTAAAGCGTTAGAAATTACTTTTACCACCTGGTTTTCTGAATCTACTTTGGCGCGAATACATTATGTAATTCGTATTGATCCTCATACACCATTAACATATGACATTAAAGCCATAGAAGCTAAATTAATTGAAATTAGTAGGTCTTTTAAAGATGATTTGAAACAATGTCTCTTGGATTATTTTGGCGAAGAAAAGGGGAACTCCTTATTTTGCAAATATCATCATGCTTTTCCCGCTGGTTATCGTGAAGCATTCAATGCACACACTGCAATTTATGATATAGAACACATTGAATTTTTGTCAGAACAAAATCCCCTAACAATGAGTTTTTTTCGGCCGTTGGAAGAATCTATTAATATTTTGCGATTTAAATTGTTTCGACCTGATGAAACAATGCCATTATCCGATTCGTTACCCATTTTTGAAAATATGGGATTACGTGTTATTGGTGAACGTCCCTATAAAATTACACTAGTTAATAATAAGCAATACTGGATTAATGATTTCAGTATGGTTTATTCTCAAGAAATGGCGTTTGAAATTGAGACGATAAAATCTATCTTCCAAGAAACATTCCTTCATGTTTGGAATGAAGATGCTGAAAATGACGGTTTTAATCGTTTAGTGCTTGGTGCTGGTTTAAGTTGGCGTGAAATCACTATTATCAGAGCGTATACGAAATATTTACGGCAAATTGGTATTACTTATAGCCAGGCTTACATGGAAGAATGTTTTGTTAAATATCCCACAGTAGCTTTATTATTAGTGCAATTGTTTTTATTACGATTTGATCCTAAACAAAAAGATAATGCTGAACCCATCACCAATGTTGAAGCAAAAATCAGAAAAGAGATGGAGGCGATTACTATTTTGGATGAAGATCGTATTTTACGTTATGTGCATGAAGTAATTAATGCCACACTGCGAACAAACTACTTTCAAAAAAATCCAAATCAGAAACCGAAAAGTTTTCTATCAGTAAAGTTAAATCCCAAGCTTATTTCCGATATGCCATTACCTTTGCCAATGTATGAGATATTTGTTTATTCTCCTGAATTTGAAGGAGTACATTTGCGTAGTTCAAAAGTGGCGCGTGGAGGAATTCGTTGGTCGGATCGACGTGAAGATTTTCGTACTGAAATTTTAGGGTTAATGAAAGCACAGAATGTTAAAAATGCCGTTATTGTACCTTCCGGCGCAAAAGGTGGCTTTGTTCCTAAAAAATTGCCAGTTGATGGGAGCCGTGAAGAAATCATGGCAGAAGGAATTAAGTGTTATAAAAACTTTATTCGAGGGTTATTAGATCTTACTGATAACATTGTCAATAATGAGATTGTGGCGCCCCCTGATACCGTATGTTATGACGATAATGATGAATATTTGGTAGTGGCAGCCGATAAAGGCACGGCTACTTTTTCTGATATCGCAAATGATTTAGCGGCTGAATATAACTTTTGGTTGGGTGATGCGTTTGCTTCTGGGGGCTCATCAGGTTATGACCATAAAAAAATTGCAATTACCGCACGTGGAGCTTGGATCTCAGTAGAACGGCATTTTCGCACCCTTGGCATGAATATCCATGAACAAGATTTTACAGTGGTTGGTATTGGAGATATGGGTGGTGATGTATTTGGCAATGGGATGTTGCTTTCGCGTCATATTAAGTTAATCGGTGCTTTTGATCATCGACATATATTTATTGATCCAAACCCTGATCCTGAAATTAGTTTCGAAGAACGGGTGCGCTTGTTTAATTTAGCGCGCTCTAGTTGGGAGGATTATAATCGCAGCCTGATTTCTAAGGGTGGTGGTGTATATCGGCGGGATGTTAAGGCAATTCAATTATCACCTCAAATCAAAAAGCTTTTGAAGATTAAAAAAGAAATTGTTGTGCCTAGCGAACTTATTCGTGGATTGCTCCGCGCACAAGTAGATTTGTTGTGGAATGGTGGAATCGGCACATTTGTGAAGAGCAAATCCGAAGAAAACAGTAATGTGGGTGATCGCACCAATGATGGTATTCGTATTAATGGTGGAGAATTACAATGTCGTGTTGTGGGAGAAGGAGGGAACCTTGGTTTTACCCAGTTGGGTCGGGTTGAATATGATTTAAAAGGCGGGCTTATTTATACTGATTTTATTGATAACTCAGCTGGCGTTGATTGTTCTGATCATGAGGTTAATATTAAAATTTTATTTAATGAAATAATAACTCATGGTGATATGACGCATAAACAGCGTGATAATCTTTTGGTAGAAATGACAAATGAAGTTGCTAAATTAGTTTTAGAAGACAATTATCATCAAACGCAAGCGCTTGAAGTAGCAACTTTTCGTGCTAGTCGTAAAATTGATTTACATGAACGTTATATCAATGTGCTCGTACAAAAAGGCTTAATTGATCGCGAATTAGAATTTCTGCCGAATCATGCTGTTTTGGCAGAACGAAAAGCAATGGGTAAGGGTTTAACTCGGCCTGAATTAGCAATTTTATTAGCTTATAGCAAAATTTTGATAAAAAGTGATATTTTGGAGTCGGATATTCCTGAGGAAGCTCATCTTTCTCAAGCGCTGGAACTTGCATTTCCCAAACTTGTCCGGGATAACTTTCGCAAAGAGTTACAAACACACCGCTTGCGACGCGAAATTATTGCAACAGTTATTAGTAATGCACTGGTTAATGAAACTGGTTTTACCTTTGTATATGAATTATATGATGTGACTGGTGCCTCTGCAGCAGCAATTATTAAGGCTTACACAATCACTCGCAATATTTTTCAGATTAATAAAATCATTTGTGGTATTGAACAGCTTGATTATAAAATTCCGGCGCAAATTCAAATCGAAATGATGAACGTTGTTTTTCGTATGATGCGTCGTGTTACTCGCTGGCTATTACGTAATCGTCAAATGCAATTAGATATAACGAGTTTGCAAGATTATTTTTCGCCTAGCCTTGCTAACTTAAGGAGTCATTTAGATGAGGTGTTGGTAGGTCATAGTAAACAAAAATATGAAGAGGTTTATCATAAATTTGCTGATGCACAAGTACCTCATGAACTAGCAGAATTCATTGCAGCAGAACAAGCTTTGATTTCTGGATTAGATATTATTGCTGCGTCTCAAGTATATCAATTAGATATGCTAGAAATAGCAACCACCTATTTTGCTTTAAATGATCGCTTAAACCTTTTTTGGTTTCGGGAGCAACTTAACGATTATGTGGCCCAAAATCAATGGGAGAGTATGGCGAGAGAATCCTGTCGGGATGACATTGATACCCTACAATGCAGTTTAGCGGTTGTTATTTTAAAATCCAGTAAGAAAAATAAAAGTGTTGAAGAAAAAATATCGGCTTGGTTTGAAGCACATAAAGTATCTATCGATCGCTGGCAAGCAATGTGGGCTAATATTAAAGCTAACAAAATCATGAATTTAATTATTTTTCCTATTGTCGTACGTGAGCTTATGGATTTAATACAACATAATTCTAAAATAGAAATAACGGATTCAATCATTAAGAGCGTAAGTAAAGCAAAGATAGTTAAAAATAAGCAGAAAGTGTAAAGCATGCATTTATATACCTAACATACAGTCCTAGTTAAAAACACACTGGGCTCATCTGTGTTAGGTATAACTGGACATTTTATTTATGCTCGCCATTTTCTTGACAAGATTATTTCTATTCTCTAGATTAGAAAAACTTTAGTAGCTATTTTGTGCTAAATTTTATTTTTTGCAGAATAGGAACAAAATTTATACGTGGGGGACGCTATGAATCGATTGTTGTTTTTGCTATTTTTAATAATTTTAAGCCCGATGCTAACATCATGTAGTAGACCTACAACGAATAATTCTCCTTTAGCTTATCCTACGCCAAACGAGAGTTCTTCCAAAACAATGTATAAAACAAAAATACCCAAACAGTCACCGCCAGCAGCTAAAAAACCTAAAACTAATTGAAAATAGAGTTCTCCCGCTTGATAACGAGTACCGTTTGTTGTTTTATCGTGCTAGCGGGAATGACGTCGGAGTAGGTTCAAATTAAATTCCCAGCCGCGCAAACAACAAAAAACACGCGGCGCCTCCTTTACAAAGAGGGTATTTTCTTAGCTTTACGCCTATGGGAAGAAGAGAAAATATTTGTTTAAATTAATATAACGATTTTTTAATAAGGAGAAATTATGCCATCGTTCGATATTGTATCTGAAGTTGACAATCATGAATTAACAAACGCGATAGATCAGTCTAACCGTGAGGTGATTACGCGATTTGATTTTAAAGATTCAGGTGCTACCTATGAATTTCAAGAAAATAAAATTACCTTGCGTGCTCAAAATGAGTTTCAGTTAAAACAAATGCAAGAGATCTTAAATATTAAACTGAGTAAGCGAGGGATTGATTTGCGTTCTATGGATTTTGGAAAAGTTGAATCCTCTTTACATGAAGCAAGGTTGGTCATCACAATAAAGCAAGGAATTGAGCAAGATTTTGCTAGAAAAGTTATTAAATTGATTAAAAACGCAAATCTTAAAGTCCAAGCTGCAGTACAAGGAGACCAAGTTAGAGTTTCTGGAAAGAAACGTGACGATTTGCAAAATGTTATTGCACTATTGAAAGAGGAAAAATTAGAACAACCTTTGCAGTATATTAATTTTAGGGAGTAGTAAGGTAGAAAATCGTCATTTTGCTTGGATGACGTCATTGCGAGCCCCACGCTTTTTGCTTTTGTGGGGCGTGGCAATCCAGCTGATTGATTTTTACTTCAATTTATAAAGGCGCAATACAGAGTTGATTTTGCTCTAGATAAATTTGTATCGCTTGATTTTCATCATCATGTTTAATATTTTCACTTACCAGATAACGACCTGCAATTGAAATTAATTCAGCTGCCAGCGATTTACAAAAAATACGTGCGGAAGTATCGCCCATAATACCAGCCAAAACACGCCCGCGAACAATACCATAGACATGAATGTTCCCATCAGCAAGAATTTCAGCGCCAGGACTAACCGAACCTAATATAATTAAATCACTTCCCTCTGCATAGACTTGTTGGCCAGAACGTACGGGATGAGTAATAATTCTAGTTTTATTAAGTGATCTGTTGTTTTCACTACTCGTGGCTGTTTTATTGTTTTTGTTATCATCTTTCGTTATTGTTGGAAGTTCCGGTAAATGTGTATTTAAGAAAGCAAGCCCCAAATCAATAGCACATTCTTTTAACTTATCATTTGCACCACGTATACCAACAGGAATCATTCCTTGTTTGCGTAATTCTTGGGTAATTGCGGTTAAATTAATTTTATTTTGATCATTGTGTATTTCACTGACATCAAGTACGACAGGAGCGTGCCGGAAGAATTGCGGTGATTGTTGAATTGTAGCCGCTAATTGCGTGCTAAATTCTTTGCTCTCTGCATCCAACAATAGCAAAATAGTTAGGGTGAAAAGGCTGCCCTTAAGTTTAAAGCATTGGTTGGTGGCGGCATTAATAGTTGTAGTCATAATTTCTGCGAGAGGTATGGGTTTTTATTTTATAAGCTCGATAAAGCTTCTTGTATTTTCCTGTCTCAGAAGATATTGTTGTTTCTCTTTTGTGTCAAGACTTTATAAGTTATCAATTAAAATACTTAGGGTCTGTTGACACACGCTAGACTGAGACATAACTCATTGAGCCCTGCTTAAAACATGCAGGAACAAGCTTTAGAGCACCGCAGCGCCTCCCAGTTTGAAACAACTGGGACAAGGTTTACATGGGAGTAAATGAGCAGCGGAGCGCAGAAAATCAATGAGTTATGGCCAGCATAGTAGTGTGTCAACAGACCCTAATGAATAAGGACTTCCTTTATGGAACGGCTCTGGGTGAAAAATTATCATCAAGGTGTGCCTGCTGAAATTGATGTAAATAGTTATCAATCACTGATTGAAATGTTAGAGAAAAGTTGTATCAAGTACGGTAAAAAGCCGGCTTTTAGCAACTTTGGTAGTTGTATTTCCTTTACTGAGCTTGAAGAAAAAACGCGCTATTTTGCTGCTTATCTTCAACAGGTTCTAAAATTAAGTAAAGGCGATAGAATTGCTTTAATGATGCCAGATATTTTGCAATATCCCGTTGCATTATTTGGCGCAATGCGCGCAGGCATCATCGTAGTTAATATTAATCCGCTTTATACTGCTGCTGAATTAGTTCATATTTTAAATGATGCCAAAGTCCAAACTATTCTGATTATGACTAATTTTGCGCATACCTTGCAAGATGCATTGCCGCAGACCCAGGTTAAACAAGTGATTGTGACGGAGCTTGCTGATCTTTTTCCTCAACCCAAAGCATGCTTAGTAAATTTTACCGTTAAATATATAAAAAAAATAGTTCCAAAGTGGTCGATAGACGGAGTCATTAGTTTTAAAACAGCTTTAAAAGAGGGAAGAAAACAGATTTTTTCACGTATTGAATTAACCCATGAGGATATTGCTTTTTTGCAATATACGGGTGGCACTACAGGGATTTCAAAAGCTGCAATCTTAACGCAGCGGAATATGGTGGCGAATGTATTACAGTTAATGGCATGGGTCACTCCAACCTTGGCCCATAACACCGATCAAGTGATTGTGACGGCACTGCCCTTGTATCATATCTTCTCATTGACGGTAAATTGTTTAACTTTCACCATGTTAGGTGGATTAAATGTCTTAATTACTAATCCACGTGATTTCCGTCACTTTATGAAAGAAATAAAAAATCTAAAATTCACAGCTATTTCAGGGGTTAATACTTTGTTTAATGCGATGGTAAATTATCCAAAGTTTAAATTCACTGAC
>Ga0351890_10169_pt1 | contig 22457 bp, 21 predicted proteins | sample TotcelFGM3001M15_FD_206743 | JGI IMG/M metagenome (GOLD analysis project Ga0351890, IMG submission 206743) | Enriched cells from coal bed in the Powder River Basin, Montana, United States - Total cells FGM rep3 HSBNCT.FGM.300.1.M15 ...
CAGCAGGCCAGGGAAATCCGGACGTGATTCGGCAGTTTCATGGTTGTAAAGTAGTCGTAGATTTCGTCCATCAGCGCCTTGACCGGTCCGGAAGCATCCGTGGCCGGGGTATGGCAGTGGACCCATCCCTGTGTATGCACGATATTCGTTACGGCATGGCCTGTGCCGCCCACGGGATAACCGCGGCTTTTTAATTCGTCGATCAAGGGGTCCACTTTATTTTTGTCGTCGAGAAGAAATTCAATGTTGTGACGGCTGGTGAAACGCAGATAACCGTCACAGTGTTCATCCGCAATTTCGCAGATTTCCCGGATGTGATCCGTTGAAACCAACCTCGGCGATCCGGCGCGAACACTGTAGAGCGCTTCTCCCGATTCGGAAACGTGCATTAAAACACCCGGCTTCAGGATTTCGTGATACAGCCATTTTCCGTAGTTTCTTTGGATGACGGGAGGCAGCATGGTTTTGTAATCAGGGGGACCGATATCCGTTTTTGCCATTTTACTTCACCTCCTTTTGAATATCTTCAGGCCAGAAGAAGACGTAGGGGTTGGTTCGCGGCGCCTTGACCATCTGAGGAACGGCGGGAAGCCCCACGGCTCTCAGGAAAACCCGCATGCCCAGCCTGGTGATTAACTCACCCAGCCGCTCCCGAGATTTGCCGTTTTCATCCCACCAGTCCTGGATCCGTTCGATCAGATTCTTCAATTCGTCGTATGGCGGTTCCAGTTTTATAAACGGCACAACCACCCAGGAAAGCAGCGCGCCTTTGACAATAGGCGCTTTGCCGCCAACGAGAATGGAGGCGCCTTTTTCCTTGCCCGGTCTCAGGGCCTTTGGCATCAGATTGATGCAGTGCATGCAGCGGGTGCAATCGTCATTGTATATTTTCAGTTCCTTGCCGTTCCATTCCATGCAGCGCGTCGGGCAGAGGTCGCAGACTTCTTTTTGGATGTTGATGCTTGAGGCATAGGCCAGGACTTCTTTCTGATCAACCTGAATGTCATCTTTCCATGTTCCGATGATGGAAAAATCGGAGCGGGCGATGGATGCGACGCAGTCATTGGGGCAGGCTGAGACTTTGATCTTGAATTTGTAAGGGAACATGGGACGATGGATTTGATCCTGATACGTCATGGTGATGTTGTAGCAGATATCGAGGCTGTCAATGCAGGCCCATTCGCAGCGAGCCGGACCCACGCAGGCGCTGGGCGTGCGCAGGGCTGAGCCGGAGCCGCCAAGATCGAAGCCCGCGTCCGAAAGATCGTTGAAGCAGGGCTGCAGATGATCCGTGGTGGTTCCCAGCAGAATGGCGTCACCCGTGGAGCCGTGCATGTTGGTCAGTCCGCTGCCGTGCTTGTCCCACACGTCGCAGAGTTTGCGTAGCGTGTCCGTTTTATAAAACCATCCCGTCGGGTGATTGACGCGCATGGTATGAAAAGCCTGAACATTCGGAAACAGGTCGGGTCGGTCCGAGTAGCGTCCGATGACGCCGGCGCCGTAGCCCTTGACGCCGACAATGCCTCCGTGTTTCCAATGCCCGATTCTGTCTTTATAGGAGAGCTCCAGTTGATGGATCAGGTCCCTGGCCATGGGATTTTTCTTGGCGGCCTGCTTCAAATCCTTCACAAAACTGGGCCACTTGCCTTTTTCCAGCTCGTCCAGGAGCGGAGTTTCCGAATTTGCCATTTTTGCCTCCTTCATAAACGCATTTAATAACTTAGGAGCATAGACTTTTTACTTAATAGCACTACTCACAAGTTGAATAGTACTCTTTTTTTGAGATGTGTCAAGTTTTTTTGTCTCATCTTTCGGAAAATCGTTAAGCACTATCCAAGTATCTGAAAGATATATAAAAAATGATAGGCATGACCGGTTTTTGCACAAATTTAACGAGCAAAAACCGGTCATGCTCGATAATGATAAACGTTAAATTTTAATGGCCTGCAGGGAAAAATGTGTAACTCACCCAAACCAGTCCGACAAGCAGAACCACTCCGAGAATAAGACTCCAGGCGATCAATTTCTTTTCAATAGGCAGGAGAGGCTCATATTCCATTTTTTCCATTTCGCTCTTAATTTTAACATCATCCATGATAAGCTCCTTTTATGATGAATTATTGAACCAGTGGCGGCATCACACCCTGGAAGAATATCCATGATATGAACAGCCCTACCCAGATGATGAAACCGAACAGCGCGACCACATAAACCAGCATCAGTTTTCCGATCCCTTCTTCCCAGAGTTTCTTAAAGTTGGAAGCCAGCCCGATGGAGAAGAAAGTCAAAGCGAAAAACAGTTTTCGGAATACGTCGGTTTCCGAGGCGGAAATTTTTATTTGCGATTTGATGTCCGGCCAGTTCAACCCGATAATGAGCATGATGATGAAAGTCACAAAATAGCCGATGACAAATTTGGGGAAGCGGTCCCATATTTCTCCGGCCCTGGCTTTGTCACCCTTGGTTGGATTGATTTTGGTTGTCCAGATGACGGCCAGGATGAAAGCCCATATGCCGATGAAAATGTCGATGAAAATCTTAACAGTCGTGGCCGCGCCTACAACCCAGCCCGGCTGATAATTGATGCCCTGGGCCGCGTTTTTGGCATAGATCAGAGATTCCACGATCTGGCCGCTGGCGACGGCGGCTCCGTCCGTCTTAACGGCAAGGCCCATCCATGCCCCTGCAACCAGCGGCTGGTTGGGAAGCAGTTCTGTTGCAACAAACGGAAGGATGATCAGTTCAACGACGGCAAAAATAACGACCAGAGAAGAAACCATGACGGGAATGATCGGACGGGCGCGGATGGCGCCGCCTGTGGCAATGGCCGCCGATACGCCGCATATGGATATGCCGGAAGCAAGCGGCGCCGCCCATTCACGGTTGAACTTGAAATATTTTCTGGCGATTAAATAGACGACAGCCCAATAAATCAGGTAAGCTTCAACAATGGCGCAAAGTCCTCTGAACATCATCGATGTCGCCAGCCCCAGTTGTTCGGCGGATTTCACGCCGAGTCCGACGCCCATAATAACGATGGCTGTTTTGATAAACCATTCCGTCTGGGCCGCCTCTTTCAGTGAGTTGGCAAACTTCGGCATAAAGTTGCCTATAAAAAGACCGACCAGCAACGCCAGGATCAATCCGGCTTCACCGGTCAGTTTCAATGACCAGTCCAATCCGAACTTTTTCAGATCAGCGGGTGTCTGCGCGGCAATGACCGCATAATGTCCAATGATATTACAGCAATATGTCAACCAGAAAATAATCGTAAAGCCATAAACGAATTTTTTCAAATCATAACCCATGGCCTTTGCGCCGACCATGAGCAATCCCAGAACGGCAAAGAATGTTAAAATAATGGATAGGATCGGATGGAGTCCCGCATAGCCCTTGGATGCGGGGGCTATGGATTTGGAAATTTCCATCCACACTTTAGGCGTTACGGCCCATCCTAAGAGATCCAGGCCTAAAAGTGAGCCAAGTGAGATTATGAAAATGAATAATCCCAGCCACACTGACCACCAGTCCTCGGTCTTGAAAAGACCTTGCTTGCTGCCCATAGAGACCTCCCTTTTCATTGATTTTTAGTTCTGAAATACGACCGATAATATTTCACCTCCCTCTCGAATTATCGTTAAAGAAGCATCATTTTAATCACTCAGGACTTAAGTCATTATTAATTGAACTTTAAGCGAGGACAATTATTCGTTTCCGGTTCTTTGCTGAAAATGTTTAAGCTATGGAGGTGGAGATTGCTGATGGTGCTGAAAGGATCATGAGAAGCCGCAGGAAGGGCAAGATCGAATTCAAATTTTCCACTGAATATCGATGCCACAGAAATCGTCATGGGACATCTCCCCAGGGATGTTGAGTTCGGGTATCGCAGTATCCTTGTTGAGTTGCTTTTTACGGTTTGGAGTATAAAAAACTCAATTCTATATGTCAAGAAAATATAGGCGAAAATATAGGCATGGCGGATATTTCATCTTGACGTTTGTCCTTCCCGTCTATACATTCTAAAAAACAATTCATGGGAAACAGATGATTGAAAATCTGATCAACAATTTATCCTTGTACATGCAGGGCTCGGCGATCCTGGCTTTTGCGGCGGCCTATCTGGGTGGTCTGGTCATCAGTTTTACGCCCTGCACCTATCCGCTGATACCCGTGACGGTCGGATTTATCGGCGCTCAGGGAGCGGGATCAAAGCTGCGCGGATTCCTCCTGTCCTTATTCTACGTGCTGGGGCTTGCGGTGACGTATGCCGCTTTGGGAGCGGTGGCGGCGCTGTCGGGACGACTTTTCGGCCAAATGCAGACGACTCCGCTTGTCTATTTTATCATGGCCAATATTTGCCTGCTGATGGGTTTGGCTATGCTGGATGTTTTCAAAATTTCCATTCCGGTTCCGCAAAGGCTGATGCAATATTCCGGCAGCGGCAAAAAAGGTTTTGTTTCCAGTTTTCTTCTGGGTGTGGCTTCCGGGTTTGTGATTGGTCCCTGCACCGCGCCGGTGCTGGGCGTGCTGCTCGGGTTTGTGGCGCTGAAGACTAATGTTTTCATGGGGATAGGTCTCTTGTTTGTTTTTGCCTTCGGCATGGGGACGCTGCTGATTCTGGTTGGAACGTTTGCAGGATTCATTGCGGCGCTTCCGCGATCGGGGGCCTGGATGACGATCATTACCAGGATTTTTGGCGTTATTTTAATTGGAGCGGCCGAATATTTCCTGTATACTGCCGGCACTCTTGCTTTTTAATAAAGGATGAACATGCTAAAAAAATATAGTATTTTCATGGCGTTACTAATTATATCGGCCTTTATCACGGCATCGGACGGCTGGGGCCAGTATATTCCCAATGCGCCGTTCAAGCCGCAGTACTCCGTCGCGCCGGATTTCACCCTCAAAGACCTGCAGGGCAAAACTTTCCGCCTGAGCGCTCAGCGCGGCAAGCCGGTGCTGATTTTTTTCGGGACGACCTGGTGCCCCGGATGCCGCACCGAAGTGCCGAAGTATAAAAAAGTACACGAAACTTACGCGCCGCGCGGTCTGGTCGTGATTTACATCAACATCATGGAGCCGGCCAAAAAAGTGGCGAGATTTGCCCAGGCCAACGCCTTGCCCTATCGGACTCTGCTCGATGAGGACGGCTCCGTCGGCGCCGCGTACAACGCAATCGGCGTGCCCATGATCATGCTGGTGGACAAAGAAGGCTATATTATTAAAGTCGGCCACAGCTCTTCGGAGATGCCTCTGGATAAAGTATTGCCGGCCATCTAAAAAGCAAAAAAACTTTTTAGAGAAAATAAAACGTCGTTTGCCACACAGACAAAATAATGATAAAAGCACACTCTCGGAGTTGATCCATGGCACAAAATGAATGGCTTGCCAATTTTGCGAAGTCCGACACAGACCGCTGGATCGGCGGCGTCTGCGGCGGCTTGGGAGAGCACACGCCGGTTCCTTCCTGGGTATGGCGTCTGCTGTTTGCCCTGCTGGCTGTTTGTTTCGGCACAGGATTCCTTGCCTATATTCTGCTGTGGATTTTTGTTCCACGCAAGGCGCCGGCCGGACCAACCGGGCAGGGAGAATAGGAGCGGCTAATTCCGGGCAAAAGGCAGGAGTTGTTTGTTAAAGATTAAAATTGAAAATCTCGCGCTGGAAACCATCCGGCCCGGGAAAATCAGATATACTTATCCTTTACTTTTTATTCATGGCGCGGGCGGAACAAGTCGATACTGGAAGAACTATCTTCCGTATTTTGCGGATAAAGGTTGGGAAGCCTTTGCCGTGAATTTGCGGGGCCATTTTCCGTCCGATCGGGAAGAAGCTCTGGCGCAGGTGACGCTGGAGGACTATCTTGAGGATGTGGAAAAGGTCATCCGCCTGCTTGATATCGGGAACTGCGCCGTCATCGGACATAGTCTGGGCGGGTTAATTGCCCAGAAAACGGCGGAAAATATCGATTCGGTTCAGGCCCTGATCACATTGGCCAGCGCACCCCCGTTGGGTGTTGCGCTGGAGGTGAATAATGATCTGCCCTATTCCGGGACGATCATGAAAACCATGTGGGGAATGATGAATATGCGGCCGGTCAAGCCGACTTTTATGATGGCGGAAAAGACGGTTCTCAACAACATTGATCCCGGCGAGCAAAAGACGGTCTTTGAAATGTTTGTTGCCGAATCCCTGGCTGTCGGCTACCAGGTTGCACAGGGGGTTTTGGTCAATCCGTCGCGGATGACGTGCCCCAGGCTGGTGATCGGTTGCGCGAAAGATATGCTGGCGCCTGCATCCATGCAGAAAAGCATAGCTGATTTTTTGCAGGCGGATTATATCGAATATCAACAATTTGCCCATCTGCCCATGCTGGAGAAGGGCTGGGAGAAATCAGCCGGGGATCTGACTAAATGGCTGAGAGATAGAGTGGAAGGATAAAGACTGAAGGCCGAAGGTTACGGGAAAAACTATTTCAACAGGGAAGGATTGGCGATGAAGTTTCGAGATGATATTTATATTTATGAATGGGCAAACTATTTTGACAATAACTGCAACAGTTACTATATCGGAGGCGGTGTGCAGGCGCTGATTGACCCCGGCCTGACGCGCTATCTGCCCGATTTGCTAAACCAAATGGCGAATGACGGCATCAAGAAGAAGGATATCAAGTATGTGATTAACACGCATTCGCATCCCGATCACTTTCAGGGTTCCGAGCTTTTTGATCAGGAAAAAGTAAAGATTGCCCTGCACCGCAAGGAAATGGACTTCCTCAAAGGCATCGGCAGCGAGCTTTATGGTTTGTTTGGCATCACGGTTCCGCAAATGCAGATCAACCTGCAACTGGAAGACGGGAAGCTTGAACTGGGGGATCAGATCTTTAAAGTCATTTCCATTCCCGGCCATACACCAGGGTCTATCGGGCTTTACTGGCCGGCCAAGAAAGCCCTGTTCTGCGGAGACGTTGTGTTTCAGCAGAATGTCGGCCGAACGGATTTTCCCGGCGGCAATGGTTCCTTATTGAAAAAGAGCATCGTTGCGCTGTCCGATCTGGATATCGAGCTGATTTTACCCGGCCACATGGGCATCATCGAAGGACACGATAAAGTTCAGGACAATTTCAACATCATTATACAGAACATTTTTCCCTACATTTGAGAAGGAAACCCGCAGGGAAAAGTCGCGCCACCCGCATGGGTGGTTAAAATCGTTCCCAATCACCAGGAGGATCAGCGATACATGGCCAACGAAGGAAACAAAGTTATTTACTCCATGATCGGCGTGAGCAAGGTTTACGAAAAGAAACCGGTGCTTAAGGATATCTATTTGTCCTATTTTTACGGCGCTAAGATTGGCGTGATCGGTTTAAACGGTTCGGGTAAAAGTTCGCTTTTAAAAATCCTCGCCGGAGTAGATGATGAATTTCTGGGAAAGACCATTTTGTCTCCGGGTTACACCGTGGGCTATCTGGAGCAGGAACCGCGCCTGGACGAGTCCAAAACCGTCCGCCAGATTGTAGAACAGGGCGTGCAGTCCACGATGGACGTCATCAATGAGTACAACGCCGTCAACGAAAAATTTGCCGAAGAAATGTCGGACGACGAAATGACCAGACTCTGCGACCGGCAGGCTGTCCTTCAGGAAAAAATGGACGCGCTTGATGCCTGGGATATGGACTCGCGCCTGGAAATGGCCATGGATGCCCTGCGCTGCCCGCCCAGTGACACACCCGTGAAAGTGCTTTCCGGCGGCGAAAGACGCCGTGTCGCCCTGTGCCGCCTGCTTCTGCAAAAACCCGACATTCTGCTTCTGGACGAACCCACCAACCATCTGGATGCCGAATCCGTGGCCTGGCTGGAACACCACCTGCAAAAATATGAAGGCACCATCATCGCCGTTACGCACGACCGCTACTTTCTCGACAATGTCGCCGGCTGGATTCTGGAGCTCGACCGCGGTCAGGGCATTCCCTGGCAGGGCAACTATTCCTCCTGGCTTGCGCAAAAACAAAACCGCCTGAAAAATGAAGAGAAGACGGAAGGCGCCAGAATCAAAACCCTGGAGCGCGAACTGGAATGGATTCGCATGTCGCCCAAAGGGCGGCACGCCAAATCCAAGGCGCGCATCAATGCCTATGAAGAATTACTGGGAAAGACCCAGGAAAAGGAATCCGGCACCCGCGAAATGTTTATCGCACCGGGGCCTCGTCTGGGCGATCTGGTGATTGAAGCGCAAAGCGTCAACAAGGCGTTCGGCGAAAACCTGCTGGTTGAAGGGATGACTTTTTCGCTGCCGCCCGGCGGCATTGTCGGCGTGATCGGCCCCAACGGCGCGGGCAAAACCACGTTGTTTCGCATGATTACCGGCCAGGAAAAACCGGATGCCGGAACCATCCGCATCGGCGAAACCGTGAAGCCGGCTTACGTTGATCAGAGCCGCGACGCGCTGGACCCGGATAAAAACATCTGGGAGATGATTTCCGACGGCCAGGATATCATCAATGTCGGCAACCGGCAGATCAATTCCCGCGCCTATGTTTCCAGATTTAATTTTTCCGGCACCGACCAGCAGAAAAAAGTAGGGACGCTTTCCGGGGGCGAGCGCAACCGCGTGCATCTGGCGCGCATGCTCAAGGAAGGCGGCAACGTTCTGCTGCTCGATGAGCCGACCAACGATCTGGACGTCAACACCCTGCGCGCGCTGGAAGATGCGCTGGAAAGTTTTGCCGGCTGCGTGGTCGTCATCAGCCACGACCGCTGGTTTCTGGATCGCATCTGCACGCACATTTTAGCGTTTGAGGGCGACAGCAAAGTGCTGTTTTTCGACGGCAATTATTCCGAATACGAAGAAGACCGCAAAAGCCGGCTGGGTGCCGCCGCCAGCCAGCCCCACCGCATCAAATACAGGCAATTGACCAGGCGATAGAAGACAACGCAACGCGGAATCTATGGTTGATTTTTTTCATGGGTTTCCAAAAGCCGGTATATGGCGTCAGCATGTGTCAGGCGCGACAATCTTGACATAACGCCACCCCGTGTAAACCGCCACCAGAACAAACAGCCAGCGCAGAGGATCATCCGGGATTATTTGAGCAATACTGGCGCCTGCAAAAGTGCCCAGTATGATGCCCGGCACCATGCCGAAAAGAAGCCCTTCCGCCACATTGCCCAGTTTCCAGTGTGTGAAAGCGCCGACGAATCCTGTGGGGATCATGACCAGCAGGGCGGTTCCCTGAGCGACGTGCTGCGTAAAACCCGCCAGCAGGATCATGGCAGGGACCATGATAGTGCCGCCGCCAATCCCCATGAGCCCGGAGAGAAATCCTGTGACGGCGCCCGTAACGGCCAGGGCGATGTATGGCGCGGAGCCCGGCAGTACGCCGATGATATCGGCAAGCAGGGGTTTCAGAAGCAAAAGAGCGGAGCAGAAAATCAAAAAAACACCGAAAATTTTTTTCAACTTCCAGTCGGGAAGCCGGTCGGCTAAATGCGCGCCTGCCGCCGCCATAAGCATGGCCGGCACAGCCAATACGGCCGCAAACTTCCAATCGATCTGACCATGATAGCCGTAAGTGACGGCTCCGATGATTCCCGTAAAAATCAACACCACCAGAGACGTGCCGTGCGCGCGGCATTGATCGAGCTTTAGCAGGCCCACCAGCAGGGGAACCATGATGATTCCGCCGCCAAGGCCGATCAGCCCGCCGAAACACCCGGCGGCAAGGCCGATGGCAAAACTGATTAAATGATTTTTCATCCGCAATTCCCCTTCGATCATTGATGCACGCGCCCCCGCGCCAGCGAAGCAAATATCCCGCCCAGACAGGTTACGGCCAGAATTCCAAAAATGATTTTTGCGCTGATGATCAACAGCAGGCTGTTTTCATGCGTAATCATCCGGTTACCGATGATCCAGGCAAAAACCAGCATGGCAATACCCATGCTCAGCATTTGCCCGACCATCCGCATGGTTGCCTGTGTCGCCGACGCGATACCATAAAATTTTCTTTCCACGGAACTCATTACCGCATTGACGTTGGGCGAGGAAAACAGCGCAAAACCAACGCCCAGCGTGGCCAGACAGCTTACAATATAATAAAGCGGGGTGTCCGAAGCAATAAAGATCAGTCCGCAAAGGCCGATAACTGTCAGCGACATGCCGGCAGAGGAAATCATCCGGGGTTCATAGCGATCAGACAGCCGTCCGGCCAGCGGTGAAAAGACCGCCTGCAGCAGGGGTTCGATGACCAATACACAACCCGTCTGCGAAGGCGTCAGCAGTTTGACATGCTGCAGATAAAGACTCAGTAAAAAAGTGACCGCGAAAGTGGCGCAGTAATTCACCAGCGCGGCAAGGTTGGAAAGCGCAAAGACGCGGTTATTCAGAAATAAGTGCATTGGGATGAGCGGGGAATTCTTTTTCAGCTGCTGACGAACGAAAAAGATAAAACAGATTAAACCGGTGGCGATCAACACGCCGCCCTGGGGAGAGGGGAGTTGTGAAAAACCGTACATCAGGGCAAACAGCGCTGTCGCATACAGGAGGGAACCGGCCAGATCAAAACGCTCACCGCGCGAGGCGGACGGCTTTTCTTTTGCCATACAGGCGGCAAACGAAGCGGCTGCAACGCCCAGGGCGGCGTTAACGATAAAAATGGTTTTCCATCCCATATGCTGGGTGAGCAGGCCTCCGATAAAGGGGCCGCAGGTCAGGCCGATGTAAACGGCGGCAATATTGATTCCCAGTATCTTGCCGCGTTCGTTTGAGGGATAGGCGGAAATCAGCATGGCTGTGCCGGTGCTGAAGATCATCGCCCCGCCAATGCCCTGAACAACGCGCATGGCGATAAAGATGCCTTCCGTTCCCGACCAGATGCAAAAAAGCGATGATAAGGCAAAAATCAGCGATCCGGAAAGAAAAAATATTTTTCTTCCGTAAATATCGGCCAGTCTTCCCATGGGCACCAGCATGATGGACGCGGCCAGAAGAAAGGACGAGGCCACCCAGCTTAAGGAAAGGGCGTTCATGGAAAAATCCCTGGCAATCATCGGCAGGGCGACGTTGACGGATGAACCCATGAAGGGCGTGGTGAATGAGCTGATGGTGGTGGCCAGAAGGACAATGGGTAATTTTTTTTTACTGATCATGGTCCCGTCAAATAAATGGGCGTTACGTCCGGGGAAAAACTTTTTTATGCAACGCGGCAAAGCCGTCTTTGCCGCAGGCCGTCATCAAAGTCAGCGGCATGACTTTACGAGCCTGCTTCAGCATCTTTTCGGACAGATCGCGAATATCCCACTGGGCGTGCGCGTCCGCTCTCAGGCGTGACAGGTGATAAAGTTCCCGGGCGCTTAACTTCATCAAAACCCTCTTGCGATGCGCGTTGGTTAATACATAGGCTGCGGCTTCGGGATGCTTTTGCCAGACGAGGTCATAGACGCCGTTGGTTTTATGGATCATGGCCATAAATTCTTTTTGCCGGCCGATGGCGCGGATGGCCGGTGGAACGGTGACGCCCAGGGCCGGATTGTAGTCCTGGCTGACGATGGTGGCCATGCGGTGACGCTTGAGCTGCGCAAAACAGCTCGCGCTCACGGTCAGCTCGAACTGCAGGTCAACGCTCTCGAGTTCCCGCAGGACCGCGTCATAGGCCTGAATATTTTCAAAGACGGTTTTGAACAGGGCTTTTGAGTCGCGAAGATTCATCCGTTTGGCCTGTTTCAGGCAATGATCGTAATTCCAGCCGGATGAGGCAAAGAGCAATGCGGCGGCGGCCCTGATATCGGCGTCGGCTGTGGCCCAAACCAGGCGGACGCCTTCCGGCGGCTGGCTTTCCTTTTCATGGGCGTATGTTTTGCAAAACTCGCGCAGATTCCGGCGTGTGAGAAGGTCATAGTCCGTCGCCTGTGTGTAGCGAATAAGCGATGGCGCGATATCCCTGGTGGCGGCATAAAGCTTTTCACTATAGAGGCGCGCCTCCGCCAGCGGCAAAGCAGCCAGTCTGCGCAACATCAGTTCCAGGTTGCGGGCGTTGATCGTCATGCCCAGTTGCGTTTCGGTGGCCAGCGCAATGGCATAACGCGCGTCTTCTTTGGCCCAGCCTTCCAGCATGGAGCGGTTGGCGGAATTTTCAGCCAGCGCCTTATATTTTTCAAACACATACGGCCGGAGCTGTTCGTAGAGATGATGGTAAAAATCATTTTGCATTCCAACGGTTTCAATAAACAAATTTTTCAGCCCCGCCTGAACCATTTCCTCGGGCACAACAAAATCTTTATCAAACAGAACATAGCGTTGAGATTTTTCCGTATAGGAACACAGGCGAAACTTTTCAATTTCTTCCACCAGCAGACGGGAGACACCAATGACGTCAATATTGAAGACGGCATGCTCGGCCACCGAGCTGTGACCCATTTCAAAAACGATGTTGCGGTTGGATTTGCGGGCTTTTTCCACTTCGGTCAGGGCGTCGGAGCGCAGTTCATTAACGGGCTTGGGGCTGCGGCTGATGCGCGCGTAGGCGGCGGAGATGGTTTCCGGAGTGATATCCCGGTTCAGCGCGCTTTTTTCCTTGAGTTCACGAATCAGATTGTAATCAACATTGTATCCGGCAAGAAGAATTTTCATTTTTGATCATTCCCCGGAACAAGGGGTTGCAACCACCGCTAAAGGGTGGCAAGCCCCCTTGTTCTAATCTCTTGTTACAGTCGAACCATTTCGACACGCGGAAGCGTCCGTCCGAGAAAACGTTCGCCGATGGTCTGAAAACGATACGGCACATCGCTTACATAAAAAAGATATTCGGGCGGCCGGCGTTTTGCATTGCCCAGATTTTCGCGGTTAATCAGATCGGCGGCAATTTCCGCCATGGCTTCCGCCGAATCAATCAGCCGGACCTGTTTTCCCGTGATATCCTGAAAAAGCGGCTTCAGAAGCGGATAATGCGTGCAGCCCAGCACCAGGGTATCAATGTTTTCGGCCATGACCGGCTTTAAGTATTCCTCGGCGACCAGCCTTGTGGCGGCATGATCAAACCAGCCTTCCTCCACCAGCGGAACAAACAAAGGACAGGCCTGTGAAAATACCTTAACGTCGCGATCCAAGAGATGCATGGCCCGGGCGTAAGCATTCGAGTTGATTGTGGCGGGCGTGCCGATCACGCCGATGGCCTTACTGCGCGTTTCGGCAACGGCGATTTTCGCGCTGGCCTCTATCACTTCCAGCACCGGGACGGGCGAGAGGTCCCGGATGGCCTGATAGGCTACCGCCGCCATGGTGTTGCAGGCGACTATCAGGAGTTTCACATCCTTCTTCAGCAAGAATTCCGTGATCTGTAATGCGTAGCGGTTGATCGTTTCCACGGATTTAATGCCGTAGGGCACACGCGCCGTATCGCCGAAATAAATGATATTTTCAAAAGGCAGGCGTTCCATAAGCGCGCGCACAACCGTCAGTCCGCCGATGCCGGAGTCGAAAACGCCGATTGCCTGATTGGTTTTAATATCCATGCCTTTTTCTCTCATATCCGTATCATAAAGTCATCGACTTTTTTTCTTTGTTCGGTTAAAAATACAACTTGAAAGCCATCCTGAAAAAAGCCGATCAGCCCATTCGGCGCTTTTTTAGCATAACTTTCTGAAACATGCCAAGAGTTCTTCGGGGCTTGATGATGGTCCTTCATTCCTGCAAAAGAAAGGAAAAAACGATGCGCCGTTCGGATAAAGAAATAAAGGATTTCCGGGAAATCGACGCCCTTTTGCAGGCGGCGCCGGTCTGCCGGATTGCCATGGCTTCAGGCGGTCACCCTTATATTGTTCCGGTAAATTTTGCGGTAAACGGCGGCCATCTTTATTTTCACAGTGCAAAATCAGGCCAAAAAATTGATATGCTGCGGGACAATGCATCGGTCTGCTTTGAAGTGGACATGCCGGGCGTTCTGGTCAGGGGTGAGAAAGCCTGTGCGTGGGGTATGAAATACAAAAGCGTAATCGGTTTCGGTCAGGCTTATTTTATCGAAGAGGCCGGGGAAAAGAGAAAGGCGCTCGATATTCTGATGAAGAAATACTCGGGCCGGGATTCATTTGATTACGATGATGCGCTGGACAAAGTTTGTACGATTGGTGTAAGGATAGAAACTCTATCAGGGAAGGAATCAGGTTAAGAAACTTTAATAGACACTTTCAATTTCAGAGTTGCTGTTAAGGCGGACAGGCATGATTTACAACAAGATGGTCATCCGCTATCCTGATGGACGCATCAGGAAAGGCGTCTCCAATAATTTTTCCGCCGACAGGCCGATCTTTCATTTAACGCCTTTGGGTGCGCCGCCGGAGAGCATGCCGCTGGAGATAAAGGTTGGCGACCTCAAAGCCGTATTCTTTGTCCGGGAATTTGACGGCTACCCGAATTATAGAGAACGTAAAAACTTCGACGCAGGCGCGAATGTCATCGGGAGGAAGGTCAAAGTGCTTTTTAAAGACGGCGAGGTGATGGTGGGGACAACCACCTCCTATAACCCCGACCGTCAGGGATTTTTTGTCAATCCGGCCGACCCTAAATCCAATATCGAGCGTTGCTTTGTGGTGAAGAAGGCCACAAGCAATATAACGTTCCTGTGAATATCATCTCAAAGGAAATTTCAAGAGAATGCCTATCTATTTACAAATCATTCTGCTGGTGATCGGCTTCATCGTCTTTGTCCTGGCGGCCATGTATTTGACCGGCCTGGGCCTGCGGCGGGTGTGCTTTAAAATCATTGCTGAAATGGAAGAGGCCGGAGCCGTCAAAGCGTCTAAGGCGATCAAACTGCAGGACGAACGAAAAAATTTCTTCCGTGTCGGGACAAAAAATCTGCGGCCCAAGGCGCTTCATCTCCTGATGGCCGATCAACTGATCATCAAAACCGGCGACGGCAAATATTATCTGGACAAAGAGAAACTGGCTGAGATGAAGAGCAAAACCGGCCAGTAAAGTCAACGAATGGTCAATGCCGACACCACGTCCAGAATCCCGTCCGCCGTAAAGAAAAACAATTCGTGTGCGGCAACCTGCCGGCTTTTGTCGGGGGTTTCTTTGAGCATGGGAACAATTTCAATGGCCGTGATGTCCATCCATTTGTTGTCCATGTTGATGCGGATGACCACGCCCTGCTCGTTGACCTCATGCGGAATGTTGTAAGAACTCAGAACCCGGACGACAAAGTCATTCTTCTGCTTGGTTACATAGGCCGCTCGTTCCTGGAGCGCGCGGATTTTGCCGTATTCCTGTGCCTGTGCAAGCGGCGGGAAAGAGCATAATAAAACCGCCGCCAGGATAATCATGCACCATTTCTTCATAGGGATCTCCTTTCGTATTGGTTTTTCGGGCCGATCGGGGGTCGGTCCCTACAATGTGATTGACTTTACCGCGTCTTTTTTCTATATGCCAGTGAAATTGCAGGGGCCAGTCATCCTTTGCCCCTGCCGGGAGATGGATTTTGCAATACAACCCGTGCATGAAGCATAAACTGATCCGCGCCTCCACGCGCAATTTCGCTGAAACGGAACTGGCGCCCATTGCGGCCGACATTGACCAGCAGAGGATCTTTCCCCGTGATGTGATCGCTAAAATGGGGGGACTCCATTACTTCGGTCTGCAGATTCCCAAAGCATACGGCGGCGCGGCGCTGGATTCCATCAGTTCCGCCATTGTGGTGGAAGAACTCTCCCGCGTCTGCGCGGCGGTGGGGCTGTGCGTGACCGTCCACAACGGCGTGGCGGTTTATCCGCTTTTGCGATTTGCCAATGACCGGCAAAAGGAAAGCTACCTCCCGCCCCTGGCCGCAGGGAAAATGATCGGCGCGTTCAGCCTGACGGAAGCCAACGCGGGCTCCGATGCGGGCAGCGTGGAAACCACGGCTGTAAAAAGCGGTTCGCAATATATTTTAAACGGCACAAAAATCTTTGTCACCAACGGCGGCGTCTGTGACGTGGCCTTAATATTTGCCCTTACCTCCCTGCCGGATAAAAAGCTGCAAAGCAGCGTTTTCATTGTCGAGAGCAATTTTCCGGGATTTCTGCGCGGCGAACAGGAAGACCTCTGCGGGATGCGCGCCAACCCGGTGTCGTCGCTGTTTTTTGAGGATTGTCCTGTGCCGGAAGAAAACCTGCTGGGAAAACTCGGCGACGGGATGAAAATCGGGCTTTCAACACTGGATAACGGCCGGCTGGGTGTGGCCGCCCAAGCCCTGGGCATTGCACAGGGGGCGATGGAAACGGCGGTGAAATACGCCAGGGAAAGACAGCAATTTAAGAAACCGATCGCCTCCCTGCAGACGATTCAAAATTATATCGCCGATATGGCCACGGAAATCATGGCTGCCCGCCTGCTGCTTTATCATGCCTGTGAACGAAAAGATGCGGGGGCGCCCTTCGGCTGCGAGGCGTCGATGGCGAAATTGTATTGCAGCACCGCAGCATCCAAAGTTACCTCCCTTGCCGTCCAAATACACGGCGGCTACGGTTACAGCAAGGAATACGACGTGGAGCGTTACTTCCGCGACGCCCGGGTCACTGAAATTTACGAAGGCACAAGCGAAATCCAGCGAATGGTGATCGCCCGGGACATCCTGTCCCAGTCCATTTTGTGAGAAGCTATGTTGAATATTGTTGTTTGCATTAAGCAAGTGCCGATGGTCACGGAATTGCCCTGGGATGAAAAAACCGGCACGCTGCGGCGGGATCTGGCGGCCGGCATGATGAATCCAGCCTGCAAGCATGCGGTGGAAGCGGCGCTCCGGCTCGGGGAGACGCACGGTGCGTCCGTCACGGTGCTGACGATGGGACCGCCCGTGGCGGAAGAGGTGTTGCGTGAAGCGCTCGCGATGGGCGCCCATCGCGCCATTTTAATCTGCGACAGGATGTTGGCGGGTTCCGACACATACGCCACGTCATTTGTTCTGGCCCGGGCCATTCAAAAAGAGGTCCAAGGCTTTGATTTAATATTGTGCGGTGCCTATACGTCCGACAGTGAAACAGCCCAGGTGGGCCCGCAGCTGGCTGAAGAGCTGAAACTGCCTGCGGCGGCTTATGCCGAGCAGCTGGATATTACCGGGCGGACGCTGCGTGTGCGCCGCCTGGTGGATAATTTCCGCGAAACGCTGGAAATGGAGTTCCCGGCTCTGATCACCGTTTCCATGGAACGGTACCAGCCGCGTTACGCATCTTTTGCGGGGCTGAACGAAGCGTTTACGGAGGCGGATATTGCCGTTCTGAATGCGGAAGCTCTGGGAATCACGGCTGCAAATCTCGAAACGTGCGGGTCACGCACAAAGGTACGCCGGGTTTTTATCCGCAAGACCCAAAAAGAAAATGTCATGATCACCGGCGCGGCGGCCAACGCCGCGGGCGAATTTCTGGACCGATACCAGCACACCATCAGCGCAGTCATCGGAAAGTCGATCGAGGCGAAAAAGCAAACGTAGCGGAAGATTTCAAGCATGAAGAAAAAACAACAAAGCATCTGGGTATTCGGCGACTACCGCAATTATTATCAAAACCGTGTGACGCTGCAACTGCTTTCCAAGGCGGTTGATTTGGCCCGCAAAATTCATGCGGAAGTCTGCGCGGTGGTTGTCGGTCATGGCATTGAAGAATGGATTATGGAATATACCGCGCACGGGGCGGATAGAATTCTGGCCGTTGATCATCCAACGCTTACCAGCTACAGCACGGAACACTATCTGGCTTTGATGGAAAGGCTGGCCGGTGAAAGGGACCCGGACATCATTTTAATCGGCGCGACGGATTTCGGCCGTGAATTCGCGCCGCGTCTGGCCAAGCGTCTGAAAACCGGCTTATCCGCCGATTGCGTCGGGCTGGACATCACCCCCGAAGGCCTGCTGGTGCAAATTGCGCCGTCATTCGGCGGGAATATGCTGGCGGAAATCGTCACGGAAAAGCACCGCCCGCAGATGGCGACCGTGCGTCCCGGAACCTTCAAGGAAATTCCCCACAATTACGAGAGAACGGCCGTCGTGGAACGCCTGCCCCTGCCTTCTTCCCTGCCCGGGCCGCGGGTTCGTCTGGTGGAATACGAGCGGGCGGCGCAAAAAGGCCATACGATCGAAAATGCGACCGTCATGGTCTGCGGCGGACGCGGCATGGGGAATAAAAAGAATTTCAAAAAGCTTGACGATCTGGCAAGACTGCTGGGCGGCGATGTCGGCGCAACGCGTCCGGTGGTTTACGCGGGTTGGGCCGAACACGATGCTCTGGTCGGACAGGCGGGCAAACACATCAAACCGAAAATCCTTTTTTCTTTCGGCATTAGCGGCGCGATTCAGCATACGGCGGGACTGGGTGAAGCGGCTTTCATCGTTGCGATTAACAAAAATCCTCAGGCCACCATGATGAAAATGGCAGATGTCGCCATCGTAGCCGATGCGGGGGATTGGCTCAACCACTTCATTAAAGAACTCAAAAAACGCATTCGGGAATAAATCCAAGACCTGCGTCAGGCAACGACCTCGCCAATTTCATCATTGACAGATGCAGACGCTTTTCCTATACTTTTGCAAAAGAAAACACGATCATCAAGGAAGATGCGATATGAAGAACTCCCTGGAGCTCGGTTTGATCGGCAATTGCCGCATCGGCGCTTTAATTGACGGGCGCGGTGAAATTGCCTGGAGCTGTCTGCCGCGGTTTGACGGAGATCCCGTTTTCTGCTCCCTGCTTCACGAACATGCCGACGGTGAAGGCGCGGGTTATTGCGCCATAGAGCTTCTGGATCAGGTAGAAGCCCGGCAGTCCTATCTTCCCAATACGGCGGTTCTGATCACCTGTCTGACGGACAGGCATGGCGGATCGATTGAAGTGACCGATTTCGCACCCCGTTTTCATCAGTACGCCCGCACGTTCATGCCGATGATGATTATCCGGCAAATTCGCCGCGTCAGCGGCAATCCCCGCATCTGCCTGCGGATACGCCCCCTTTGCGAATATGGCAGCCAGAATTGCACCATCACCCACGGCAGCCATCACATCCGCTATGTCGCGCCGTCGTGGATTCTTCGTCTGACGACGGATGTATCCGTGACGGCTGTGCTTCAGGAACTACCTTTTTTCCTCGAAACCACAGCCACGCTGATTCTGGGTCCGGACGAAACCATTCCGGATGCCATCGGCGAACTTTCTCGCCGTTTCCTGGATGAAACCATCGCCAGCTGGCGCGACTGGGTCAGAGACCTGTCCATTCCCTTCGAGTGGCAGGAAGAGGTCATTCGCGCAGCCATTACTCTGAAGCTGAACACCTTCCAGGATACGGGCGCCATCATCGCCGCCATGACGACATCGATTCCGGAAGCGCCGGGATCGGGTCGCAACTGGGATTATCGCTACTGCTGGCTTCGGGATTCTTATTTTGTCGTGAATGCGTTAAACCGTCTCAGCACAACGAACACCATGGAACGATATTTAAACTATCTCATCAACGTGGCAGCGGGAACACCCAATGGTCGTATTCAGCCCGTTTATGGCATTGACGGTAAGGCCAGACTGGATGAATGCGAAGTCGCCAGCCTGCCCGGTTACCGGGGCATGGGGCCGGTTCGAGTCGGCAATCAGGCTTGCGAGCAGATTCAGCATGACGTTTACGGTTCTGCCATCCTGGCTGTAGCCCATGTCTTCTTTGACCGCAGGCTCGCGCACCGGGGTGGCGTCGCTCTCTTCACAAGACTGGAGCCGCTGGGTGAAGCGGCCATTGCCGTTCATGATCAGCCGGATTCGGGGCCATGGGAAACACGAAATACTTTGCGCGTTCATACTTTTTCCAGCATCATGTGCTGGGCGGCCTGCGATCGTCTGGCCAGAATCGCTTTTTATATTGGGCTTGCGGATCGCGCCGCTTATTGGCGGAGCCAGGCCGATCAGATCCATGCCACGATTTGCCGGCGCGCCTGGAGCAAAAAAAAACAGTCTTTTGCCGCCTCATTTGACGGAGAATCGCTTGACGCCAGCCTTCTTTTGCTTCACGATCTGGGATTTTTGCCGGCCGATGATCCGCGTTTTGTCGGAACCGTCACCGCTATTGAACGGGAGCTCAAACACGGAAACTATATTTATCGCTATGTCGAGACCGATGATTTCGGCGTTCCGGAAAATGCCTTTGTGGTCTGTACCTTCTGGTATATTTACGCGTTGACGGCCATGAACCGCGGAGAAGAGGCCCGTGATCTTTTTACAAATCTGCTTTCACGACGAAACCGCCATGGACTTCTGGCCGAACACATCGATCCGCGCACTGGCGAACCGTGGGGAAATTTTGTCCAGACATACAGTATGGTGGGATTGATTAATTCCGCTATCCGCCTCAGTAAGCGATGGGACAGCGCGTTTTAAGAGGAGGATGTTTATGAGTTTCCAAAAAATAAAGTCTTCTCGTTCTTTGCGCCTGACATTGCGCTTTGTTATTCCTTTAATTTTAGTCATGACGCTCCTGGCCTTCCTCGTGGTGCCCCTGGTGGATAAGCTGACGCTGCACTGGTCTGTCCGCGACCTGGATATGCGCTCCAAGTTGATTACCAGCACTTTCCAGGAGCCTCTCGGCGATCTTCTGGTGCAGGGAAGCAGAAAGAAGATCAATTCCCTGATCTCCCGGGTTATTCAGGACGAGCGGCTCTTTGCCCTGGGGTACTGCGATGGTCAGGGTAAATTACTCTACCATACCCCGACGTTTCCCCGTGATCTCGGATGTTCCCTGCCCAATGCGTCCACCCAGGAGTCCCCTGCGCTTTTGCAACTTCCCCGAGGGCTCGTCCACGTTGCCATTAATCCCGTTCTCATCGACGAAGTTCCGTCAGGCTCCCTGGTGCTGGTTCATGACATGAGCTTTGTCGAACGCCGCAGTGCGGATACGCGCAAATACATCCTGATTCTGTTTGCGGTTCTATGCCTGGTGACTTCTTTGATTACGGTGCTGGTCGCCCATTTGAGCTGGCGCGGCTGGATGACCGGTGTCCGGGCGCTGCTGCGCGGAGAGGGACTCTCCATGCCTTTTGGCAAGTCTTCCGATTCCGAGTTGCAGCCGCTGGTGGGTGATTTGCGCGCCCTGCTGCGCACCATTGACACGGAAAGACGAATCGCCGACGATGTTACCCTTTTATGGAATCCGGATGCCCTCCGGAACCTGCTTTTTAAGCAGTTAGCCGGGGAACAGATTCTTGTCGTCTCCAATCGTGAACCCTATATTCATATGAGGGGGAAGGAAGGCATTGAGATTCAGCGTCCGGCCAGTGGACTGGTGACGGCAGTGGAGCCGGTCATGCGGGCCTGTTCCGGAATCTGGATTGCTCACGGCGGTGGGACAGCCGACCGGGATGTCGTGGACTTCAAGGATCATGTGCGTGTGCCGCCGGAACATCCGGATTACACGCTGAGGCGCATCTGGCTGACGCAGGAGGAAGAGAAAGGCTATTATTACGGTTTTGCCAATGAAGGACTTTGGCCGCTTTGTCATATCGCCCATGTTCGCCCCAGCTTCCGCACCGGCGACTGGCGGCAATATGTGGCGATCAATCAGCGCTTTGCCGACGCCGTCGTCAAAGAAGCAGACCGGGAGGATCCCGTTGTGCTCGTTCAAGACTATCACTTTGCCCTTCTGCCGGGAATGCTTCGCAAAATCCTGCCCAAAGCGACCATCATTACCTTCTGGCATATCCCCTGGCCCAATCCCGAATCCTTCGGGATCTGTCCCTGGCGGGAAGAGCTGCTTCAGGGCATGCTGGGAAGCACGATTCTTGGTTTCCACACGCCCTTTCACTGCAAGAATTTTCTGGACACGGTGGATCGGTATCTGGAAACCCGCATTGAGTATGCATCATCAACGATTACGCATAGCGGTAATCTGACGCTCGTGGAAGCGTATCCGATTTCCATCCAGTGGCCTTCCCCCTGGCAGGAAAGCCAGCCATCGGTGGCTTCGTGTCGTGCGGATATCCGGCGCTCCCTCAACATCGATGATCAATGTCTGATCGGTCTGGGTGTTGACCGGCTGGATTATACCAAAGGCATTCTCGAACGCCTGCGGGCCGTGGAGTGCCTTCTGGAAAGTCACCCGGATATGATCGGACGGTTTTGTTTTGTCCAGATTGCCGCCCCTTCACGTTCCGTTCTGGAGGAATACCAGGCCTTCGATACGCGGGTACGCGCTCTGGCGTCTCAAATCAATCAGCGTTTTGCCCGGCCGGACTATCTGCCCATTCACCTGAAGGTCGAACATCACGAGCCCCAGGACGTCAACCGTTATTACCGGGCTGCGGATGTGTGCATGGTTACCAGCCTTCATGACGGCATGAACCTGGTGGCCAAGGAATACGTCGCCGCGCGGGACGACGAAAAAGGTGTTCTCCTGCTCAGCCGGTTTACCGGAGCGGCCCATGAGTTGTACGAAGCCCTGATCATTAACCCGTATCACATTGA